>Ga0164308_10001055_pt1 | contig 14700 bp, 7 predicted proteins | sample Whisoiple_246_MG_FD_109983 | JGI IMG/M metagenome (GOLD analysis project Ga0164308, IMG submission 109983) | Soil microbial communities amended with fresh organic matter from upstate New York, USA - Whitman soil sample_246_MG | ecosystem: Environmental > Terrestrial > Soil > Unclassified >...
GCCCGCCGACACCTCGGGGCTCACCTGCGTGGACCTCGACTTCGAGGCCACCGGAGCGCTCTGCGTGGACCACCTGGCCGGCCTCGGACACCGCGAGGTGGCGGTGATCGGCGAGGCGGCGGCCGTCTACGAACGTCACACCGGCTTCGCGGAACGGACGGTGGACGGCATCCGGGCCAAGGCGCAGGACGCCGGGGTGCGGATACTGCACCGCCCCTGCGAGGGCGGATACGCGGCGATGGCCGGCACCCTCGCCCGCATCTTCGACGAGCGGCCGGGGACGACCGGCTTCATCGTCCAGAACGAGGCCGCCGTCGAGCCGTTGCTCAACCTGCTCCAGCAGCAGGGGCGCGCGGTACCGGAGGACGTGTCCGTGGTGGCCGTCTGCCCCGACCAGGTGGCCACACAGGCGTCGGTACGGCTCACCTCCGTGGCCATTCCGGCGCAGGAGATGGGGCGCCGGTCGGTGGAACAGGTGGTGGCGAAGCTGGGCGGCCGGGGCACCGACGAGGTCGACCTGCTGGAGCCGGTCCTGACGGTGCGCGCGAGCTCGGGCCCGGCACCGGTCTGAGCACGGCGACGGGCCGGGACGCGCCCGGTCCGTCGCCGCGGCGATCAGCTCGACGAGACCTTGAAGCCGTTGGTCGTGAAGTTCAGCCCGCCCGACGACGAGGTGATCTCGTAGCCGAACTGGACGTCACCGATGGTCTCGTTGCCCCACCAGCCCTTGGTGTCCTTGATCCACTTCAGGATCGGCAGGATGTTCACGGTGCCGGAGGACGAGTCCGAGGTCCGCAGGAACGAGAAGACCTCGTTGGCGCCGTTGCTGCCCTTGTACACGGCCCAGGTGTGCCCGCCGAGCGTGACGGTCCCCTGCGAGGTGCCCAGGGGCCCCACGGCGCCGTTGTAGTTCACCCAGAGCATCACCTCGTAGTCGTAGTCCGTGTCCCAGATGTCGTACGACGTGTTGTACGCGCCGGACGACGGGACCGTCACGTTGTAGGTGCTGGTCAGCGACGAGAGCGACGTGATCGGCTTGTTCACGATCTTCTTGGCGTTGGGGTACGACTTGATGCCACCGGTGTTCGGGTGGTTGGCCGTCACGCCCCAGTTGCTCGACGAGTTGGCCCAGATGCTCTGGGTGCCCGCTCCGGAACCCCAGATGTTGTTGTAGAGGATGTAGCCGTCGGACGTGGTGTAGTTGCCCCACTGCTCCGACGAGGTCCAGATCGCGGCGTGGGCGGGCGCCGCCGCGAAACCGATCAGCGCGGCCACTGCCGCCGTCGGGGCCAGCAGCAGCCGGGTCAGGGTGGATCGTGCCATGGGGTGTTCCTTCCATGTGGGGATGGAGGACTGCTACCGCGGCCCCAGGGTGAGGACGCGGTCCACGCCGGCCGTCAGCTCCAGCGGAGCCGTGGGGTTCCCGGCGGAGGTCTCGGTGAGGGCGAGCCCGTCGCCCGTACGCAGGTCGACGACGGCGTCGCGGGTGGGGCGCAGCACGGCGGTGGCACCGTCCTCGGACCACCGCAGGTCCAGGTGGGCACCGAACCGCGTACGCACGCCCCGCAGTTCACCGGCCGGACACGCGGCCGGGACGGCGGGCAGCAGCACCAGACGGCCGGGCGCCGACTGGACGAGTGACTCGATCACGACGGCGGGCAGGGTGTGCGCCGCGTCCGCGTTGTAGACGTTCCGGGAGGGGTAGTGCGCGCTCATCAGGGAGTCGTGGAAGAAGTCGCCGCCCAGCACCGCGCCCAGCGCCGCCGACACCCGCGACGCGTCCCGCAGCCGGGCGGCGATCAGGGCCTGGTGCAGGTGCCCGTGGGCGGAGTCGTTCTCCGAGCCGCGCAGCTCCAGCGCGCGGTGCGCCGCCGTGGCCAGCTCCGGGGTGTCGTACGGATTGATCGCGTCCAGCGGCCACACCGGGTACAGATGACTCAGGTGACGGTGGTCGTACGTCTCCCGCAGACCGGGCCACGCCCACTCGGCGAGGGCCCCGTCCTCGTTCACCAGGTACTCCGGGAGCCGGGCGGCGAGTGACCGCCACAGGCCGGCCGACGGGTGGGCCGGCGCGTGCTCGGCGGCCGTCGTCAGGGCGTGGCGGGCCGCCGCGATGTCCATCGTGGCGTTGACCGTGCCCCAGCTCGCGTTGGCCGGCCGGTTCTCCGGGGAGTACGAGGGCACGATCGCCAGGCGTCCGTCCGGATCCTCTCGGCTGAGGAAGTCCTCGTAGAACAGGGCCGCCTGTACGAGGTCGTCGACGAGATTGCTGTCCGGAACCCCCGTCGTGACCTCGGCGTTCTCCAGCAGCGGCTGCAGCAGCCAGTCCGCCCCGGCGGTCCACAGATGCAGCGGATAGGCGCGCTGGAAGTGCCGGGTGTGCCCCGAGGTGCCGTCCGTGTGGGACGGCGCGACGATGCCCCGGGCCCCGAAGAGCGCCCGGGCGTTCTCCTGCCAGTCGGCCAGCTGTCCCTGGACCAGAGCCGCGTGCGCCTCGGTGACCTCGGGGAGGGCGGCCGCGGCGGCGGAGGAGACCTGGAGGTTCAGGTTGGCGTTCGTGGTGAAGGCTCCGGACCACGCGGTGTCCCAGTCTCCCGTCCACAGACCGGTCAGCCGGGGCGGCAGCATCCCCGAGGCGGAGAGCAGGTGGTAGCGGCCCGCCGCGAAGAGCCTCTCCAGCAGCGCGGGGGACGTCGGGTCACGCAGCAGCTCGCTGCCTGACAGCTCCCGTTCCGGGGCGGCGTCCCGCAGGGTGAAGGAGGCACGCCCGTACGCGGCCCGGTGCGGCGTCCGGTGGCGGTCGAGCAACGCGGCGTAGTCCTCCCCGGGCAGCCCGGCCCACAGCTCGCCGAGGTCCGGCCTGCCGGCCCCCCGGACGACGCGGGTCGTCAGAGTGAGGCTCCGCGCCCCCTCGATCCGGATGCCCTCACCGGCCACGAGGACCCTGCCGCCGTCCACCCGCGCCACGGTGACGCCCGTGTAGCCGAACTCGCCGCCCGGATAGCCCACCCGCAGCGCCAGGCGCGCGCCGTCCGGGGTCAGCACCGTGGAGCGGCCCACCGCCAGCCGCGCGGGGGCGCCCGGCAGGACGTGGTCCAGCACGAGGTCGGCGGTCAGCCCCGGGTCGGTGACGTGCTGCACGACCACGTCGTCGGCCCGCGACACGAAGACACCGCTGCGCCACGCCTCGTACGACGCGGTCACCTCACCCGTGGTGAAGTCGACCTCACGCCGGTAGCCGGCCACCGCCTCGTGGAGCCCACGGGTGCGGCGCACCCGGGTACGGAAGGCCGGATGGAAGGGCTGCACCCACACCAGCGGGCCTCCCGCGCCGAAGTCCTCCGCGGCTTTCGTGTCCCCCGACAGGAGCGCGTCCTGCAGCCGGCCGAGCCGGTCGGCGAGCTCCGGTGCCCGCAGGCCCTCGCTGCCGTTCGGCCGCACCAGGGTGTGGTGGTTGACGATCACCCGGTCGTCGGCCGGATCGCCGAACACCATCGCCCCGTGACGGCCGTTGCCGCTCAGGAACGCGTCCTCCCAGCGGGTGGCGGGGCAGGGCTCCCACGTGCCGTCGATCATGCGCGGACGTCTCCGAGCACGGCCACGCCGTAGCGCTCCAGCTCCACGCCGCCGTCGGCGGCGTCGCCCGTGAGCAGGTCGACGTAGCGGCCCGGCAGCTCCACCGCGGCGGGGGACCGGCCGTGTTTCAGCAGGAACAGCAGCGCGCCGCGCCGGACCGCCTCCACGCCCGGGGGCAGTCCCTCCAGGACGGGGCGCACACCGGCGTCCGCCGCCACCCGGCCGAGCAGACCGCGCAGGGCCTCGGGCCCGGGGAGCGTCGAGACGTACCAGGCGGTCCCCTTGCGGAGGACCGCCGGAAGCCCGTCCAGCTCACCCCCTCGGTACGCGGCCACGGTCTCCGCGCTGCCGTCGGGCTCCAGCTCCTCCGACCACAGGGTGCCGTCGAAGCCGTCGCACCCCACGGTCGCCCCCGCGTCCAGCGGCCACCACTCGTGCACCGTGCGGATGCCGAACAGCTCACGCAGCCTGGCGTCCATGCCGCCCGGCCTGATCCGGTCGTCCGTGTCCACGACCCCGGTGAAGAACCCGCACACCAGGGTGCCGCCTCCCCGGACGTACGCGACGAGGTTGTCGACGGCGGCGTCGCCGAGGAGCTGGAGCTGGGGCACGAGCACCATGCGGTAGGCGCTCAGGTCGCCGCCGGGGCGGGCGAACTCCGTGCTGATCCCGCTCTCCCACAGCCCCCGGTGCCAGGTCTGCACGAGCTCCGTGTACGAGACGAGGGAGGACGGCCTGCCCTGCTGGGTGCTCGACCACCAGGCGTCCCAGTCGTGGAGCACGGCGACGTCGGCGGTCACCTCGGTACCACTGACCTCGGCGCCGATGAGGGCGAGTTCGGCACCGATGCGCCTGACCTCCCGGAAGGTGCGCCCTTCCTCACCCGCGTGGCTCAGCATCCCGGAGTGGAACTTCTCGGCACCCTGCCGGGACTGCCGCCACTGGAAGTAGCAGAGGGCGTCCGCGCCCCTGGCCACGGCCTGCAGCGACCACAGCCGGTTGAGGCCCGCCGGCTTGGGGTGGTTGACGTCGCGCCAGTTCACCGGCCCCGCGGCCTGCTCCATCACCATCCACGGTCCGCGTGCCTGGGAACGGGTCATGTCGGCGAGCATCGCGTTGTACTGCCCGCCGTGCGGGTCCGTGGGATCCGGGTAGACGTCGACGGAGACGATGTCCTCCTGCTCCGCCCAGGCCCAGGCGTCCTGGCCCGACCACAGCGGCATGAAGTTGGTCGTCACCGGGATGTGCGGGGTGTGCCGGGCGACGATGTCCCGCTCGGCGGTGTAGCACTCCATCAGGGCGTCCGAGGTGAACCGCTTGAAGTCCAGCTCCTGCGCGGGGTTGCGCATGTACTGCGCCCGGCGCGGCGGCAGGATCTCCGCCCACGTGTCGTAGCGCTGGCTCCAGAACGCCGTGCCCCACGCGTCGTTCAGCGCGTCCAGGGTGGTGTAGCGGGAGCCCAGCCAGCGGCGGAAGTGACCGGCGGTCTCGTCGCACCAGCAGTGCGTGCAGTACTCGTTGTTGATGTGCCACACGGTGAGCGCCGGATGGTCCGCGTACCGTGCCGCCAGGTCCTCGGTGAGCGCGGCCGCATAGCGCCGGTAGACCGGCGAGCTCGGGCAGAAATGCTGCCGGGAACCGTAGTTGACCAGTGCGCCGTCCTCGGTGCGCGGCAGCGTCTCCGGGTGCAGGGCGCCCATCCACGGAGGAGGGGACGAGGTGGGCGTGGCGAGCACGGCTCCGATCCCGTGGGCGGCCAGGAGGTCCAGAAGCCGGTCCAGCCAGCCGAACTCCCGCGCCCCGGGACGCGGTTCGATCATCGCCCAGGAGAAGACGCCGACGGTGACGGAGTTGACCCCGGCCTCCGCCATCAGCCGGACGTCGTCGGCCCACACCTCCTCGGGCCACTGCTCGGGGTTGTAGTCGCCTCCGAAAAGGATGCGGCCACGGGCGGCGTCGTGCAGGGACGGCATGGACGTCTCGTTCCTCTACTGGGGATCTGCGTACTGGATGCCACGGCCGTTGGTGCCCAGATAGACACGGCCGTGGACGCGGGGGTCGCCGGTGATGACCTCGCCGGTCCACCCCCACCGGTGGGCGTCGTCGTTGATGCGGACCCAGGTCGCGCCGGCGTCGTCCGAGCGCAGCACGGCCACGCCGTCGTACGTCGCGGAGACCCGCCCGGTCTGGAAGACGGCCGGGTAGCCCGCCCGCCCCTTCCGAGGGGCCGCCTTCCCGAACCCGAGGGCGTGCGAGGCCTGGCAGCCGGCCACCCGGGTGAACGTCACGCCGCCGTCCGTCGAGCGCAGCAGTCCGGCGTCCTTCGCCGACAGCCACAGGTCGCCGGAGCGTCCCGGTGCCGTGGCGATACGGAACTGCGCGTCCCCCGACGGCAGCCCCTTCGCGCCCTCGGTGAACGTCGCGCCCCGGTCCGTGGAGAGGAGGACCGTCCCGGTGCCCGTGTCGTACGCGTAGAAGCGCCTCGGGTCGAGCGGATCCGCGACCGGCGCGGCGCCTTCGGGGAAGGTGGTCACCTCGGCCCAGGAGGCGCCGCCGTCCGTCGAGCGGTGCGCCGCGTACGTCGTGCCGTCCCAGTGGACGAACGACCACAGCAGCGTCGCCCCGTCGGCGGACACCGCCACCGGGCCGGGGGCCGAAGGGGCGATCGCCGGCTGGGAGGCGAAGGGCTGCCAGCTCGCCCCGCCGTCCCGGGAGTACGCGCCGGCCCGGTCGGAGCCGGAGGGCCAGCCCGTCCGGACGACGTACGACGGCTTCAGGGTGGCCAGGGCGAGTCCCGTCGCCGTGCCGAACACCGGGTTCGAGGCCATCCCGCGCGAGGGTGACGAGGTCAGGGAATCGTGCCGCATCACTCCGATGTCGCCCAGGCCGCTGAGCAGCCGGGCACCCGAGGGCGGCGCGATGAGCTGGCGCACCGCCGACTCCTCCAGGCCCCGGACCTCAGGGGCCCAGTGCACCAGGTCGCGCGTTCCGAAGACCGTCGCGCCGGTGCCGTACAGGACGTGGCGCGAGTCGTACGGGTCCAGTGCGACGGCCTGGATCCACCAGCCGAACTTGGGCTCCCCGCCCCACTTCAGATAGGGCGTCTCCGACACGTCGAGCACGGCCGTGTCCTTGAGCGAGGTCCAGCTCGCCCCGCCGTCCGTGGACCGGAACAGGGTGTCCACCGGACCCCAGCGGTTGTTGGTGGAGACGACGACCGTACCCGGCCGGGCCGCGTCGACCGCGACCCCGCCGTACCCGAACGCGTCGCCGTCGCCGGGGGCGACGGGGGTCACGTCGGTCCAGCCGCCGGTCGCCGTGTCCAGTCGGTGCACCGAACCGTCGGACTGGTTGTTCGGGCCCGGTCCGTCCGCGTACGTCACGTACAGCGCACGGCCGCCGGCGTCGTGGGCCGCGCGGACCGGAACCCTCGTCGCGCCGCCGGCGGACGGCTGCCCGGGTACCGCCTCCCAGCCGCCGGAGGCGGTCCTGCGGTAGAGGGCCGCGCCGCCGCCGTCCCCCCAGCCCGCGTACACCGTGCGGCCGGCCGCCACCAGCAGGGTGACGCCCTGACCGCCGGCGGACGGCGTGGCCGGGAAGGAGGTGTCGGCGGACCAGGTGGCCCCCCGGTCCCGGGAGCGCAGCAGCCCGTCGTGCCGCGTGCCGAGCCAGAGGGTCTCGCTGTCGAGGGGATCGACCAGGAGCCGTTCGCCGCAGCCCCGGCCGTCCTCGTTGGCCCCCAGGCGCACGGTGAGATCCGTACGCGCCCAGGTCGCACCGCGGTCGTCGGACCGCAGGACCGCTCCCGGGGACGCCCACTCCTGGGCGTAGGTACCGAGTGCCAGGTACAGCCGGTCCGGGTGCGCCGGGTCGACCGCCATCGCCTCGACACCCAGCAGATTCCAGTCGTCCCACCCGATGTGGTCGGTGAGCGCCGTCCAGCGGGACCTGCGGTCGTCCCACCGGTAGGCGCCCCCGATGTCCGTGCGGGCGTAGGCGAGACCGCGTACGGCCGGATGGAACAGGAGTCCCGTCACGAAGCCCGTCCCGCCGATCGCCGCGGTGCGCCAGCGGTACGGCTCGGACCTCCCGGGCCGGGGTGCTGCCGCGGCCCCCACCGCCGCCGGAAGCACCGACACCGAGGCCGCGACCGCCGCCGCGCCGGCCAGGACGCTCCGGCGCCGGGGGTGCGAGGCGGGTTCCGGCTGTGGGACGGACGAAGCGCGCATGACGGGGACCCTCCGATGGGGGAGTGCGGGACGTGCGGGACGGGGCGCGGCGGTTCAGCCCTTGACGGCGCCGGTGAGCATGCCTTCCTTGAAGTGCTTCTGGACGAACGGCGACAGGAACGCGACCGGGATCAGCGCCAGCACCATGACCGCCATCTGGACGGCGAGCAGGGACAGGTGGCCGGTGTTGATGACCTGCGTGAGCCCCGTGGGCCGCTCCTGCTTGAGGACCAGCTGGTTCATCACGTTCTGCAGCGGCAGCATGTCCGGGTCGCTGATGTAGATCGACGCGTTGAACCAGGCGCTCCAGTAGCCCACCGCGTAGAACAGCGTGATCACGGCGATGACCGCGCGGGACAGCGGCATGACGATCTGCCACAGGATGCGGAAGTCGCCCGCGCCGTCGATACGGGCGCTCTCGATGAGTTCCTGAGCCGTACTCATGAAGAACGCCCGCAGGACCAGGATGTTGAAGACGTTCAGCGCGCTGGGAAGGATCAGCGCCAGATACGAGTCCGTGAGACCGAGCCCCTGGACCACCAGGTAGGTCGGGATCAGTCCCGCGCCGAAGAACATCGTGGCCAGCATGAAGACGAGCAACGGACGGTGCAGCACGGAACCGGTACGCGAGAGTCCGTAGGCGCACAGGACCGAGACGGTCATGCTGAAGAGCGTCCCGACCACGGTCACACAGACGCTGATCAGAGCCGCGCGGGTGACCTGGCCGCCGCCCAGGAGCTCCTGGTAGGCGACGAAGGTGACGCCGCGCGGGATCACCACGAGCCCGCCGGCTTCGGTGATGGTCCTCACCGAGGACAGACTGGTGACGATCACGACCCAGAGGGGGAAGAGGACGGCCAGGCAGATCAGGACCATCATCACGCCCTTGGAGGCGAGGCCGGCCTTCGACGGCTCCTCCTCCCACACGGGACGCAGACGACCACGGGTTCCCGGCTTCACACCACCCAAGCCGGTCAGGCCGGAGAGCAGGCTGCTCACTTCTTGTACACCCCCTGCTCACCCATGAGATGGGCGACCTTGTTGGCCCCGAGGACCAGCAGCAGACCGAAGATTCCCTTGATGATTCCGACGGCCGCCGCGTAGCTGAACCCGCCGTTGGTGATGCCGACGTTCCAGACGTAGGTGTCCAGCACCTCCGACGCCCCCGGGCCGACCGCCGTGCGCTGGAGCAGGATCTGCTCGAAGCCGACGGTCAGCGCGTTGCCCACCTGGAGCACGAGCAGCAGGGCGACGACGGGACGCAGGGCGGGCAGGGTGATGTGCCACATCCGGCGCCACCGGTTCGCGCCGTCCATGGCGCTCGCCTCGTAGAGGTCGGGGCTCACGGCCGCGAGGGCGGCGAGGAAGACGATGACGCCCCAGCCGGCGTCCTTCCAGATCATCTCGAAGGTGATCAGGAACTTGAACAGACCGGGGTCGGTCATCAGGTCGAAGCCCTCGTGACCGTTCTCCCGGAGTGTCTGGGCGATCAGCCCGGCACCGCCGAACATCTGCTGGAACACCGTGACGACCAGCACCCAGGAGAAGAAGTGCGGCAGATAGAGGATCGCCTGGGCCACCGCTCGGACCCGGGGCCGCACGAAGCTGTTGATGAACAGCGCGAGCAGGATCGGCACCGGGAAGAACAGCGTCAGCTGCAGGAGGAAGATCGTCAGGGTGTTCCGCAGCGCCGACCAGAACAGCCGGTCGTTCACCATCTGCTGGAACCACTCGAACCCGACCCACGGGCTCTGGGCGATCGCCTGGAACGCGTTGTCGGCGATGTACGGGTCGTAGTCCTGGAACGCCACGACGTTCCCCGCCAGGGGGATGTACGCGAAGACCAGGAGCAGGACCATCGCCGGCAGTGTCATCAGGATCAGCGTGCGGTCCCGGCGCAGCCGGTGACGCAGCGGCATGTCCTTGGTGACGGGCCGGTCACCGGCCGCCGCCCTCGTCTTGACCGGCGGCGTCCCTGACTCCTGCGCGCGCCGGTCGTCTGTGCTCAGTGACATGTCAGGAGGCCGACTCACCGGTCTCGTCGAGCAGCTTCTTGTACCAGTCGCGGAGCTTGTCGCCGCCCTTGGTCTTCCAGTCGGAGACGGCCTGCTGCATGTCGCCGACCTTCTTGCGGCCGCGCACGATGTCCTTCTCGAGGTCCTCGAACTGCGCGTTCAGCTCGGTGTAGCGGGTCGGCTCCTGGATCTGCATCCCGTGGAAGAGGGGCTTCTTGAGGTGCGCGCCCTGGCGCTGCTGCCACTCGATGACGCCCTTGGCGACGTCCGGGAAGTCCGGGTAGGCGCGGAACGGGGCCGGGGACGCCACGTACTCGTAGGTGGCGAACACCTGGTTGTTGCCCTGCTCCGTCTTGACGAGGATGCCGTCCTTGAGGGTGTGGTGCGTGCCCTCCAGGCCGTAGGCCTTCAGACGCTGCTCCTTGGTCCCGTAGGGGGCGGCGGTGTAGTTGGCCAGGGCGAGGACGTCCTGGATGGTCTTCTTGTCGGCGTTCTTGTTGACGAAGCACCAGATGTTGGACGGCGACGCCTCGTAGATGACCGGGTCACCGCCCGCGGCGGCGAAGAAGTCCATCGCCCCCATCCGGAACTCCGGCTTGTCGAGGCGCTGGACGGCGGTCGCGGCGTACCAGTCGGAGATGTCCGCGTTGTACATGAGGACGTTCCCCGAGGAGAACGTGGTCCGCATGTCACCGGTCTCGGCCTTGGCGTCCGGGTGCACGAAGCCCGCCGAGTACAGGGAGCGCGACCACTCCAGCGCCTCCAGGTACTCGTCGGTCTCGTAGCGGTTGACCAGCTTGCCGTCGACGAGCTTCCAGTAGTACGGCTTCTCCGGCAGGACCCCGAAGAAGACGAACGCCGACCACGTCATGTCGCTGCACGCCCACACCTTGCTCTTCGGGGCGTTGATCTCCTTGCAGAGGTCGTAGAACTCCTGCGTGGTGGTGGGGACCTCGTACCCCTTCTCCTCGAAGATGTCCGCGCGGTAGAAGGGCGTGATGTTCGGCGTCGCCTCGGCCGGCATGGGGAGACCGCGCAGCTTGCCGGCGAAGATCGCCCGCTGCCAGGCGCCGGTGGGGATGGCCGCCAGGTTCGGGTAGTCCTTGACCTTGTCCCCCGACAGGTAGGGGCCGAGGTCGGCGAACTTGTTGGCGATGGCGCTCGGTATCTTGCCGCCCAGTTCCCACCCGGGGACGACGACCGCGTCGGGGATGTCGCTGGAGGCGAGCACCGCGCCGAGCTTCTGGCCGTAGACGTTGCCGTCCTGGTTCTGCCACTTGACGGTGACGCCGGCCGCCTCGTCCATCGCCTTCCAGTACGGGTTGCCGTCACCCGGGGAGGTGCCCCACAGCGGTGCCATGACCCTCAGCTCGCTGCCCTGGCCCAGCTTCTTCGGCACCGACACCGCGAGCTGGTCGGCCGGGAGCGCGGTCGTGAAGCCGTCCGCGGAGCCGTTCTTGCTCGGTATGTCCGGGGTGACCGCCTTCGAGGGGACGTAGGCCGGAAGGATGTCCTTCAGCTTCTTGCCCGTGGTCGTGCCCTCGTTCTTCGCACCGCCGGAACCGCCGCCGCAGGCGGTGAGCAGCGGCATCCCGCCGCCCACGGCTGCCGCGACGACCACGGAGGAGGCGAGGAATCGTCTCCGGCTGGGAGCGGAGGGGGAGTTCGGCGTCATTGCGTCAACCCTTCGTGGTGCAACAGGACGGCCCGCGGCGGCGACTGCCGCTCGGCCCTGTGTCTGAGGTAGGGGCGTTACCGGCCGAGCCGGTGGAACTGCACCGGCTGAGCTGAAGCGGTCAACGGGCTGCCTCGTCGAAGCGCTTCGATGTTGCAGCGACATTAAGTGAAGGGTCCCGGGGGCACAAGAGTTCGTTTCGAGATTCCTCCGACCTGTTTCCGAACCGTTTCCCGGGCCCACGCGGCTTCGATACGTCCACATGAACCTCTTTGCGGCGGTAGCACCCTTGACACCCGCGGGGTGGGGCGCAGAGCATCGAAGCGCTTCGAAAGATCTTGTCTGCGTATCGAACGGTCTTTCGGTGCCGGCAGACCGGAAACCTCCCACCTCTCCAAGGGGCCCCGCACGTGACGGACCATCCGCTTCCCTTCCGCGACCCGCAGCTGTCCTTCTCCCGGCGCACCGACGACCTGCTCGGACGGCTCACGCTCGACGAGCGGATCGCGATGCTGCACCAGTTCGCCCCGGCGGTGGAGCGGCTCGGGCTCGGCCCGTTCCGTACCGGACAGGAGGCCCTGCACGGGGTCGCCTGGATGGGCCCCGCCACGGTCTTCCCGCAGGCCGTCGGCCTCGGCGCCACCTGGAACGACGAGCTGGTCCGCCGCGTCGGCGAAGCCGTCGGCAACGAGGTGCGGGCCAAGCGCGCCCAGGACGACCGCGTCGGCCTCAACGTCTGGGCGCCGACGGTGAATCTGCTGCGCCACCCGCTGTGGGGCCGGGGCGAGGAGGGATACTCCGAGGACCCGGCGCTCACCTCCGCCATCGCCGTCGCCTACACCCGGGGGCTGCGCGGGGACCACCCGCACTACTGGCGCACCGCACCCGTGCTCAAGCACTGGCTCGCGCACAACAACGAGACCGAACGCGACACCGCCTCCTCCTCGGTCCGCCCGCGCGTCCTGCACGAGTACGACCTGCGGGCCTTCCGTGACGCGGTGCGGGCCGGGGCCGTGGCCGGTGTCATGCCCGCCTACAACCTCGTCAACGGGCGCCCCAACCACGTCTCGCCCCTCCTCGAGCAGCACCTGAGGAGCTGGACCGACCAGCCGCTCGTCGTCTGCTCGGACGCCGGCGCGCCCTCCAACCTGGTCGATTCCGAGCACTACTTCGACACCCACGAGGAGGCCACCGCGGCCGCCCTGAAGGCGGGCGTCGACAGCTTCACCGACCACGGCACGGACTCCACGGTCATGACCGGCCGCATCCGTGACGCACTGGCCAAGGGGCTGCTCGACGAGAGCGACATCGACACCGCGGTCCGCCGGCTGCTCGCCATGCGCTTCGCGCTGGGTGAGTTCGACCCGGAACTCGACCCGTACGCCCAGGTGGACGCCCTGGACACCGCGGAGCACCGGGCGCTGGCGCTGGAGGCGGCGGAACAGGCGGTCGTCCTCCTGAAGAACGACGGGCTGCTGCCCCTCGCGCCCGGGCAGGGACGAACCGTCGCGGTGGTCGGACTGCTCGCCGACGACTGCAAGCTCGACTGGTACAGCGGCACGCTCATGCACCGCTCCACCCCGCTCGACGGGATCCGCGAACGGTACGGCGCCGAGAACGTCCTGCACACCGAGGGCGTGGACCGGATCCGGCTGAAGACCTCCGACGGCTGGCTCCGGGTACCGGAGGCCGACGGCACGCAGGACGGGGAGGCGCGAGGCGCGGAAGGCGCGCTCGACCCCGCGCTCCTCGCCGGCCGCACCGACCTCCCCCCGCTGACCTGCGGCGACGAAGCCACCGAACTCGCCCTCGTCGACTGGGGGGACGGTGTCCTCACCCTGCGCACCGACGAAGGGCTGTACCTCTCCGTCGCCGACGACGGATACGTCAGGGCCTCCGCGGACGAGCCGGGCGGCTGGGTCGTCCAGGAGACGTTCCGCAGGGAAGAGGTGGAGGGGCACGACGGCGGGCACCGCCTTCTGCACATCGGGACGGGTGGGTACGTCTCTGTCGCCGCCGACGGCGCGAAGGTTGCCGTGTCCGGCGAGAAGATCTCCCGGGAGGACGCCACGGTCTTCGAGTCCGAGACCGTCGAGTCCGGCGCGGACGCCGTGGCCCGGATCGCCGCGGCCGCCGACACCGTGATCGTCGTCGCGGGCAACGACCCCCACATCAACGGCCGCGAGACCGAGGACCGCACCACCCTCGCCCTCCCGGCCCAGCAGGACCGTCTGTGGCGCGCGGCCCACGCCGCCAACCCGCGTACGGTGCTCGTCCTGTCCTCCGCCTACCCGTACGCCGTCGTCGACGCGGCCGCCGCACTGCCGGCCCTGCTCTGGACGGCGCACGGCGGCCAGGCCGCGGGCACCGCCCTCGCCCGTGTCCTCGCCGGTGACGTGTCCCCGGCCGGGCGCCTGCCGCAGACCTGGTACGCGAGCGACGACGATCTGCCCGGCCTGTTCGACTACGACGTCATCGGCTCACGGCAGACGTACCTCTACTTCGGCGGCACCCCGCTCTTCCCGTTCGGACACGGCCTCGGATACACCGACTTCACCTACTCCGGACTGCGGGCCGAGGCCGACGGCGATCAGCTGAGGGTGTCGTTGACGGTCACCAACGACGGGACGACGGCTGCCGACGAGGTGGCCCAGGTCTACGTCCGCGCTGCCGGCCCGGCCGAGGCGCCCGCCCCCGAAGGGCTGGGGCGCCGGCTCCCCGGGCTCGGCGACCCCTCGGACCTGCCGCTGCGCAAGCTGGTCGGCCACCGCCGATTGCACCTGGCCCCCGGCGCGGCCCGGAGCATCGAATTCACCGTCCCGTTGGAGGAGTTGGGGCACTGGAACGTGGCGCACGGCCGGTGGGCCGTCGAGCCGGGCGGCTACGAGATCCTCGCGGGCGCGTCCAGCGCCGACATCCGCCTCACCACCACGACCGAGGTGGGCGGCGAGGCGCTCGGCCCCCGGCCGGTGAAGGAGCGAGGCATCGAGGCAGCCGACTACGACCGGCAGCAGGGCACGGAGCTCGTGGACCGGGCGAAGACGGAGGGCGACGCCGTGGCGCCCGCCTCCGCCGACGACGAGGGGCGTCTCGTCTACCGGGCCTGCGACTTCGGCGACGGCGTGCGGGCACTGGCGTTTCAGGTCTCGGGGGAGGGGCGTGTCACCGTCAGCGCGGCCGGGCACAACTCCCTGATCCAGTTCCC
>Ga0164308_10001057_pt1 | contig 14662 bp, 15 predicted proteins | sample Whisoiple_246_MG_FD_109983 | JGI IMG/M metagenome (GOLD analysis project Ga0164308, IMG submission 109983) | Soil microbial communities amended with fresh organic matter from upstate New York, USA - Whitman soil sample_246_MG | ecosystem: Environmental > Terrestrial > Soil > Unclassified >...
ATCAAGCCGAGCGGCACCCTCCGGGACTCCTGCTCCTGGGGCAAGGGCAACGGCGTGAAGGTCTGCCACTGACCGAGGTGAACGGCCGCCACGGCCGGGGGGTCCGTGGAGCGGCCAGGGGGTGGGCCGGGGAGTCAGGACCCCGGACCACCCCCTACGTCTCCCGGTGGCACTCCGTGACGCCACCGGGAATGCGGGGCCCGGGGCCCTGGTTGGCCTGTGGCATGAGTACACACTCCGGCACCGAGGTCCTCCGCTACACCGCGTTCTCCGCCGACCCGGAGGGGGGCAACCCCGCCGGGGTCGTCCTGGACGCGTCCGGGCTCGGCGACGCCGAGATGCTCGCCGTCGCCGCGGACCTGGGCTACAGCGAGTCGGCCTTCCTCACCGACCCGGACGGGCACGGCGGACACACCGTCCGCTACTTCAGCCCGAAGGCCGAGGTCCCCTTCTGCGGCCATGCCACGGTCGCCGCCGCCCTCGCGCTCGCCGAGCGGGACGGGCCGGGGGACCTGGTGTTCTCCACACCCGCAGGCCCGGTGCCGGTCACCGTCGTCCGCGAGGGCGGCGAGCTCCGCGCCACCCTCACCAGCGTCGAGCCGCACACCGAGGACGCCGCACCCGAGGATCTGGCGGAGGCCCTGGCCGCCCTGGACTGGCCGGCCGCGGACCTGGACCCGGCGCTGCCGCCCCGCATCGCGTACGCGGGCGCCCGGCACCTGGTGCTGGCCGCCGCGACCCGGGAACGGCTGGCGGACCTGGCGTACGACTTCGCCCGCCTGGAAGCCCTCATGCGCCGGCTCGACCTGACGACCGTGCAGCTGGCGTGGCGGGATTCCGCCACCGTCTTCCACGTCCGCGACCCGTTCCCGGTCGGCGGCGTGGTCGAGGACCCGGCGACGGGTGCGGCGGCCGCCGCGTTCGGCGCGTACGCGCGGGAGCTCGGCCTGGTCCCGGACGACGCGGTCCTCACCCTGCACCAGGGCGCCGACATGGGGCGCCCCGGCACCCTCACCGTCGAGCTGACGCCGGGGGACGCCCGTGTCCGCGTGAGCGGCACGGGCACCCGGATCGGCTGACGGGGAGGGCGGGCCCGCCGGGCACGCCCGAGTCGGTAGCGGAGGGCCGCCCCACCTTGCCCGATCCCAACGCCCCTATGCTGCTGCCAGGTTGATCGGTCAGCCGGTATCGCCGCCCAGAGCGGCGATATCCGCATCGGAGAACGGGACGGCGATGGCGCCTTCAGACATCGACACCAGCAAGCCGCACCCGGCGCGGCTGTACGACTGGTACCTCGGCGGGAAGGACAACTACCCGGTGGACGAGGAGCTGGGCAGGCGGCTGACCGCGTTCGCCCCCGTCATCCCCGTCATGGCGCGCATGAACCGGGCGTTCACCCACCGGGCCACCAGGTGGCTGGCGGGGCAGGGGATCCGGCAGTTCCTGGACATAGGCACCGGCATCCCCACCGAACCCAACCTGCACCAGGTGGCCCAGGCTGTCTCCCCGGACGCCCGGGTCGTCTACTGCGACAACGACCCCGTCGTCCTCAGCCACGCCCAGGCCCTGCTGAACGGGACCCCCGAGGGGGCTCTCGGCTATGTGCAGGCCGACGCACGGGAGACCGACCGCATCCTGGCCGAGGCGGCCGAGGTCCTCGACTTCGACCGCCCGGTCGGCCTGTCCCTGAACGCGCTGCTGCATTTCCTGAGCGACGAGATGGGTGCCTACGCGGTGGTGGAGCGGCTGACCGCGGCGCTGGCGCCCGGCAGTTACCTGGTGATCTCGCACCTCACTCCCGACTTCCACCCCGCGGAGGCGTCCCAGAAGGTCCGCGACATGTACCGGGCCAACGGCCTGACCCTGGACATGCGTGACCGCGACCGCTTCGCCCGCTTCTTCGACGGGCTCGACCTGGTCGCTCCCGGGATCCTGGCCGCCGAGGAGTGGCACCCGGAGCTCGGCGAGCCGGTCCCCGGCCAGGAGGGCGCGCACAGCGGGGAGTACGTGGCGGTGGCCCGCAAGGCCTGACCCCGGTCCGTCCACACGGGCGGCGGCCCGCCCGCTCGGACGGACCGGCGTGCCGGGCCTCAGGCGAGCAGGCCGGCGATCTCCTCCATCTGCCCGTGCCGCAACGGGCCGCGGGTGAGGGCGGCCGCGTTCTCCTCGGCCTGCGCGACGGTCCGGAAGCCGGGGATCGGCACCGTCCGTCCGCTGCGCGCCCACAGCCAGCCGAGCGCCCCCTGCGCCAGGGTGCGGCCGTCGGCCGTCAGCACCTCGCGGACGGCCTCGACCCGCTTCACCCAGTGCTCCGACGGCACCCCGCCCTCCTCGAACCAGCTCAGCCAGGCGGGCGGGGTGGACCGGATGTCCCCCGCGTCCGCCCGTGGGCTCCTGCCCCGGGCCCCGGCGAGGAGGCCCATGGCCAAGGGGCTCCGGATGACGCTGATCAGGCCTTGCTCCTCGCTGAGGTCCAGCATTCCGGGTGCGTCCTCCAGCACGTTGCAGGCGTGCTGGACCGCCGCGCAGTGCTGACCCGCGGCGAACAGCGCGGCGCGTTCCGGGTCGTCGGTGCTCCAGCCGTAGGACCTGATCAGCCCTTCGGCCACGAACTCCTCGCAGGCGTCGCGCAGTTCCGCCGCCTCGGCGAGCGGGGTGTCGCCCAGGTGCAGCTGGTACGGGTCGATCCGGTCGGTCCCCAGCCTGCGGAGCGAGGCGACGAGCGCCCGGCGGGCGTACTCCGGGGACCGGTCGGCGCCGTCCATCGTCCGGGTCCGCTCGTCGAAGAGGTTGCCCCATTTGGTGGCGACGACGACCTCGTCCCGCCTTCCCGCGAGCGCCCTGCCCAGCACCCGCTCGCTGTGCCCGGCCCCGTACACGTCCGCGGTGTCGAAGAAGGTCACCCCGAGGTCGAGCGCCCGGCGGACCGCGGCCACCGACTCGTCGTCGTCGACCACGCCCCAGCCGAGCGGGCCCCCGTCGGGCGTCGACCACTCACCGCCGATCGCCCAGCACCCGAAGCCGAGTGCACCCACGTCCGTCCCGCTGCCGCCGAGCGTCCTGCGCCGCCGTTCCGTTTCGGTCCTCATGCCGCAGAAGCTAGGAGTTGAAGTGCACAAGAGGTCAAGCGCCGCCCTCGGGTCCGCTCCCGCGCCCCTGCGTCAGCTCACGTACACGCCCGCGCGCGCCGCGACCGCCGCCGCCGCGGCCGCCCGGTCGGCGGCCGTCTCGTCGAGCGGGTCCCCGCTGGCCAGAAGCCGGTAGTAGAGCGGCGCCGACACCGCCCGGATCACCTCGCGGGCATCGGTGCCCGGGGGCAGTTCACCGCGGCCCGCCGCCGCGTCGACACAGCCGGCCCACTCCTCGATGCGCACCGCGTAGAAGCGGTGCAGCGCCTCGGCCGTCCGGCGGTCGCAGGTCGCCGCGGCGACGACGGCGGCGAAGAGGGGGCCCTGGCGCGCGTCGGTCAGCGTCCGCACCACCAGACGCGCGTTGGCCCGGAGGTCCTCGTCCAGGGATCCCGTGTCGCTGCGCGGCTCGGACTGCTCGGCCATGTCCGTCAGCAGGTCGGCGACCAGTCCCGCCGTGGTGGACCAGCGCCGGTAGACCGTGGTCTTGCCGACCTCGGCGCGGCGGGCGACATCGGCGAGATCGAGCCCGTCGAAACCCTGCTCGACCAGTGCGTCACCGGCCGCGCGCAGCACGGACTCCCGCACCCGGGCCGTGCGACCACCGGGCCGGACCGTGCCCGGCTCACCATCGACCGCATCCATAACGGCACTCCAGTTCCATTAGTTGACCGACCCCTGTTACGGTGTGCTCCATCTTAACGGAACCAGAGAACCATTAAAGCTTCGGGTCTCCAGGAAGGGCACCCCATGTCCACGTCCAGCACGGCATCCGTCACCGCGCCTCCCCGGACTCCGGGACCGCGCATGACCGGCCGGCAGAAGCTCGTCCTCGTCCTCCTCCTCGGCGCACAGTTCATGATCGCCGTCGACTTCTCGATCCTGAACGTCGCCCTGCCCGCCGTGGGCGAAGGGCTCGGGTTCTCCCTCGGCCACCTCCAGTGGATCGCCACCTCCTTCGCCCTCGCCGCGGCCGGATTCACCCTCCTGCTCGGGCGCGTCGCCGATCTCGTCGGGCGCAAGCGCCTGTTCGTCGGCGGCATGGTCGTCCTCGGGCTGTCCTCGCTGCTCGGCGGACTGGCCACCTCGCCGCAGGTCCTGCTCACCGCACGCGTCCTCCAGGGTCTGGCCACCGCGGCGGTCACGCCGGCCGGACTCGCCCTGCTGACCACGGCGTTCAAGGAGGGCCCGCTGCGCGAGCGCGCCCTCGGCCTCAACGGCGCCCTGATGTCCGCGGGTTTCACGGCGGGGGCGGTCCTCGGCGGCCTGCTGACCGACCTGCTCTCCTGGCGCTGGGCCTTCTTCGTCAACGTCCCCGTCGCCGCGCTCGTCGTCGCGCTCGCCCCGTCCGTGATCTCCGAGTCCCGGCCGGCCGAGCGTCCGAAGCTCGACCTGCCGGGCGCCGCGGCCGTCACCGGCGGTCTGCTCCTCCTCGTCCACGGACTGACGCAGGCCGGCGAGTCCGGCTGGACCACGCCCACCACGCTGACCGCCCTCCTGGCGGGCGCCGCTCTCCTCGTCGCGTTCTGGTTCGTCGAGAAGCGGGCGGCGGCCCCCCTGGTGCCCGTGCACATCCTCCGGCGGCGCAGCGTCATCTGGGGGAACGCCACCGGGCTGATCGCCTTCGTCACGGAGACCTCCCTCGTCTTCCTGCTGACGCTCTACCTCCAGGAGGTCCTCGGCTACTCCCCGCTCGCCACCGGACTCGCCTTCGGCGTGCTGGGGGCCGGCACCGTGACCGGCGGCCTGCTCGGCGGACGGGCGGTCGGCAGGTTCGGCAACCGGCGCGCCATCGTCCTCGGCGGCGTCGTCCAGGCCGCCGCGACGCTCTCCCTGGTGGCGCTCGGCACCTCGGACGGCTGGATCGCGCTCCTGCTGGCCGCGACCTTCGTCGGCGGCGTCGGCAACATGCTGATGATCGTGGGCTTCATGGTCACCGCCACCTCCGGTCTCCCCGACACGGAACAGGGCCTGGCCACCGGGCTGGCCACGATGACGCAGCAGGTCGGGATCACCCTGGGCATCCCGGTCATGAGCGCGGTCGTCACCGCCCGGACGGGTACGGCCACCGGGCCCGGTGCGGTGCTGTCCGGTGTCTCGGCGGCGGTCCTGGTCAACTCCGTCCTCGTCCTCGCGGGAGCGCTGCTCGCGGGGGTGTTCCTCGGCCGGTCCGGCAGCCGTACGCCCGCCGGGTGAGTCGGGCCCCTGCGGCGGGGCACGGGCACGGCAGGATGGCGGGCATGGCCCCACCGCTGACCGTCCCCAGCCTGACCGCCGGAGCCGATTTCGTCCTGCGCCCGTGGGAGATGAGCGACCTGCCCCTCGTCCGCGAGGCGGCGGCGGACGACTACATCCCACTGATCACGACGATTCCCTCGCCGTACTCCGACGAGGCGGCGGAGGCCTTCGTCCGGCGCCAGTGGGACCGGGCAGCCGCCGGGTCCGGGTATCCGTTCGCCATCGCGCGCACCCGGGACCGGCGGCCGGTCGGCGCCATCGGGATCCGGCTCACGGACGCGGCCGAGGGCCGGGCGACGCTCGGCTACTGGATGACGGCCCCGGGGCGCGGCCAGGGGGTCGCGGGGGCGGCACTGCGCACGGTCACCACGTGGGCCCTGCACGAGCTGCGCATCCCTCGGGCGCAGGTCCTCATGGAGCCCTGGAACACGGCCTCGGTGAGGACCGCGGAGAGCGCCGGCTACCGGTGCGAGGGCCTGCTGCGCGGCTGGCGGGAGATCGGGGGCCGGCGCCGGGACATGCTGATCTACGCCCGGTTGAACGAGGACCGTCATCCCGATGACCGGGCGCCCACCGGGGTCTGAACGCGGGACGTTACGATCACGGGCACCGCGGCGCACCCGCGGTCGCGCAGCCCACCGGGAACCCAGGAGCCGAGCCTTGTCCGAACCACGCATCGGTGTATCCGTCGTGACGATGGGAGACCGCCCCGAGCAGGTCGAGGCACTGCTGGCGTCGGTGGCCATGCAGGACGTCCGCCCCTCCCGCGTGGTCGTCGTGGGCAACGGCTCGCCCCTCCCGGACTACGGCGCCTTCCCCGGACTCACCGGCCTCGCCGGCGGGGTCACCCTGCTCGAACTCGACGAGAACCTCGGCTGCCCCGGCGGCCGCAACGAGGCCCTCGACGCGCTCGCCGGCTTCGGCGACGTGGACGTGGTGATCGAACTGGACGACGACGGACTCCTGGTGGACAAGGACGTCTTCCGCAAGGTCCGGGATCTGTACGCCGCCGACCCCGGCCTCGGCATCGTCGGCTTCCGTATCGCGGACGAACGGGGCGAGACCCAGCGCCGGCACGTCCCGCGCCTCCGCGCCAAGGACCCGATGCGTGGCGGTCCGGTCACCGCGTTCCTCGGCGGCGGCCACGCGCTGTCCATGAAGATGCTCGCGGAGACCGGCCCCTGGCCCGCCGAGTTCTTCTTCACGCACGAGGAGACGGACCTGTCCTGGCGGGCCCTCGACGCGGGCTGGAAGATCCTCTACGAGCCCGGGCTGCTGCTCCAGCACCCCAGGACGTCCCCGGCCCGGCACGCGGTCTACTACCGCATGACCGCCCGCAACCGCGTCTGGCTGGCCCGCCGCAACCTTCCCCTCCTCCTGGTGCCCGCCTACCTCGGCACCTGGGTCCTGCTCACCGTCGCCCGTACGCGCTCGGCCGCCGGCCTGCGCGCCTGGGCGGCCGGCTTCGCCGAGGGGGTGCGCACCGAGTGCGGCGTGCGCCGTCCGATGCGCTGGAGCACGGTGTGGCGCATGACGCGCCTGGGCCGCCCGCCGGTCATCTGACGTCCGGGCGGCCCGGTCGGCGGGCCGCCGTCCACCGGTACAGCACGTCCGGCTCGTTCTCCTCGTTGCGGCTGCCGTCGTCGTACGCCACGGCGACGAAGCCGTGCCGCTCGTAGAAGGCGCGTGCGCCGGAGTTGCGCCGGAAGGTGTAGAGGCTCAGCTCCCCGCGCGAGGCCGCCTTCACCCGCTCCAGCAGCCGTGTGCCCACGCCCTGCCGCACCGTGTCGGGCCGCAGGTAGAGCTGGTCGAGCTCGTCCCCGTCGAGCGAGGCGAAGCCCAGCAGCTCCCCCGACTCCCCCTCGGCCACCCATGTCCTGCTGCCGGGCAGCAGGACATGGGTGATCCAGGCGAGCGTGTCCTCGTCGCTGTGCACCCGCCGCAGACCGGGCAGCGCGGCTGCCCGCGAGGCGAGGAAGACGGCGGTGATCTCCTCCGCGTCCCGGTCGGTCGCGTCCCTCAGCCGTACGGACCTGTCCTGAGCCATCGTCCCGCTCCCCCTCCGTGGTGAACGCACAGGTATACCAGGGGCGTCCGTCGGCCCGGCGCCCCGCGCGTCCGGAAGCCCCCGGCCGCGCGGACCGCGGCCCTCCTCCCCGTGTGTCCGTCCGCGGCCGGGCCGGTGTTCCGGCGGATAATGCGGCCCGACGCAACGACCACCGCAATCGGAGGAGTCCCCGCTGTGGCCCTGACCCGTGAAGAGCGTGAACAGTTCCTGGCCGAACCGCATGTGGCCACCGTGGCGGTGAACGCGACGGAGGAGGGGCGCGCACCGCTCGCCGTCCCGATCTGGTACGCGTACGAGCCGGGCGGCGACCTGTGGATCATGACGGGTCGCGACTCGCGCAAGGGCGTCGCCATCGCCCGTGCGGGGCGCTTCAGCATCGTGGTCGACCGTGTGTCGCCGACCGTCCGCTACGTCTCCGTCGAGGGCCCGGTGGTCGCCACGGTCCCGGCCACCCGCGAACAGCTGGTGGAGATGTCGTCCCGCTACCTGCCGGCCGAGAAGGTCGACGCCTACGTCGACTTCGCCTGGAGGGAGCACGGCGAGCAGGTGGTCGTCCGCATGCGTCCCCAGCACTGGCTGAGCTCGGATCTGGGCGAGGTCTGAGACACGGAGTCCCCGGAGTCCCCCCGGGGGGGCGGGCCCCGCGTCGCGCCGCCGCCGGGCGGCGGCCGAAACGGCGCCCCTCCCCCGCCTCCGGGAGGCGGACCACCGCGGACCGCCCGGGGAGGGCGGCCTCCGCCTCCCTGTCCGCCGCGTCCGTCGCGTGTGCCGGGTGCGGCCGCGGGCGCACCCCTGCGACCTCGCCGTACTCCACCGCGAGGGGCTCCGACCGGGAGTGCGGGCACCGGGTGAAGCGCTGATTCCGGAAAGTGATCCTCGAAGCCGATCTTGCGGCATAGATCGTTTAGGGTCTGGGCAGCATCAGTGCGCACATGATGAGCCATCAAATTCGGGTTCAAAACGTGCACTTCAAGTCAATGGGCGTCAATCCCGATCGCCCCGATCACAGGACGGGGGCCTGTGAATCGTCTCAAGAGAGGACGCCAATGCCGCAGGACGTCACCTTCGACCTCCCCTTCCAGGCTCCGGTCAGCAAGCACCTCGCCCACGCACGGGAGCGCCACCTGCGCTGGGTGTGGGAGATGGGCCTGGTACGCAGCCAGGCCGGGTTCGAGGAGTACCAGTCCTGGGACCTGCCCCAGGCCGCGGCACGGACCTACCCCTACGCCTCGGCCGAGGACATGGTCGTCCTGATGAACTGGTTCTCGCTGGCCTTCCTGTTCGACGACCAGTTCGACTCGGGGAGCCCCGACCGCGCGGACCGCATAGCCGAGGTCGCGCGGGAACTGATAGCCACGCCGCTCCGGCCCGCGGGGACGGCCCCCCGCGTGGTCTGCCCGATCACCGTGGCCTGGGCCGAGGTGTGGGCCCACCTCTCGGATGGCATGTCCCTGACTTGGAAGACCAGGTTCGCCGCTTCCTGGGGGCGCTTCCTCGTGGCACACACCGAGGAGGTCGACCTGGCCGCCGAGGGCCGGGCCGGAACCCTCGGCATAGAGGAGTACGCGGACTTCCGCCGCCGCACCGTGGGCATCCACCACAGCATCGACGCGGGTGAACGCAGCCGCGGCTTCGAGGTGCCGGCCCAGGTGCAGGCGCACGAGCTGATGGTCAGGATGCGGGACCTCGCCGCGGACACCATCGGCTTCATGAACGACATCCACTCCTTCGAGCGGGAGAAGCGCCGCGGCGACGGCCACAACCTCATCGCCGTGCTGCACCGCGAGCGCGGCGGCACGTGGGAGCAGGCCGCCGACGAGGCGTACCGCATGACCACCCGGTGCCTGGAGGAGTACCTCGCACTCGAGGCGCGCGTACCGGCGATGTGCCAGGAGCTCGGTCTCGGCGCCGAGCAGCGGGACCAGGTGCGGATGGGCGTGGAAGCCATCCAGCACTGGATCAGCGGCAACTACGAGTGGGCGCTGACCTCGGGCCGGTACGCCGCCGCGAAGGAGGGCCCCGCCGCGACGGCGGAGCTGGCCGGCCGGGGGTCGCTGGACGATCTGCTGGCCGTCTGACACGACGTCCCCGCCCGGCCGGGAGGACCCGGCCGGGCGGGGACGGCGGGCGCGGTCAGACCGGGGCGAACGCGACCGGAAGGGTGTCCAGACGCGCTTCCCAGGTGGAGGCCGTGGCCGTGAGCTCGTCGGCGGGTACCGACAGGTGCAGCCCGGGCAGCCGGTGCAGCAGGACGTCGACGGCGGTCTCGATGATGGCCTGGCCGATGTTCTGCGCGGGGCATTCGTGCGGCCCGCCGCTGAACGCGAGGTGCGACTGGTTGCCGTGCACGGAGACACCGGAGTCCGGCCGGATGTCCGGGTCGGCGTTGCCCGCGGCGAGCCCCAGCACCAGCAGGTCGCCCTCCTTGATCTGCGTACCGCCGAGCTCGAGGTCCGCCGTGGCGAAACGCCCCGGCAGGACAGCCAGCGGCGGGGTGTTCCACATGACTTCCTCGACGACCTCGGAGACGGACCGCTGGCCGCTGACGAGCCCGGCGAGCCGTGAGCCGTCGGTGAGGACCATCTCCAGGACCCGTGCCAGCAGGTTGCTGGTCGTGGTGTGGGCGGTGATCAGCACCAGGCGCAGATGGCTGAGGATCTCGCCCTCGTCGAGGCCCGCGGCGTGCGCGAGCAGCCCGGTGGTGAAGTCGGGGCCGGGCTCGGCCCGCTTGCGTTCGGCGAGCCCCCCGAGGATCTCCATGATGCGGTCGTTGTGCTCCAGGGCGTCCGGGCCGCCCTTGATGACCTGGGCGCAGGAGACCGCGAGGCTCCGCCCTCCGGCCGCCGGGAGTCCGAACAGCCGGGTCAGCACGAGCATCGGCAGGTACTCGGCGTACTCGCCCACCAGGTCGGCGCTGCCCTTCCCGGCGAACGCGTCGATCTGCTTGTTCGCGAAGTGCGTGACGTGGCGCCGGATGCCGCGTCCCGCGAGCGTGTCCAGGTTGTCGGTGACGGCCCTGCGCAGCCTGCGGTGCGGCTCGCCGTCCTGGGACACGCAGTCGGGGCGCCAGCCGAGCATCTGGATCAGCGGCGACGTCTCCTCGACGCCCCCTTCCTTCCAGTCCCGCCAGATGCGCGAGTCCCGGCTGAACTGGAGGGGGTTGTCGAGCACCCGCCGGCTCTCCCGGTAGCCGAGGACCAGCCAGGCGCGGACGTCCCCCTCCAGGAGCACCGGCGCGACCGCCCCGTACTCCTTGCGGAGCCGCCCGTAGATGCCCTGCGGGTCGATCGCCGCCTCCGGCCCGTAGAGCCGGGTGAGCTCGGACCCGTCGCCGTGCATGACGGGGCAGCCGCCGAGGGGGGCCTCCGCGTCGTTCGCGGAGTGCTCGGTCATCGGGGCTCCAGGGCTGAGTCGGAGCGTTCCTTGAGGTGGCGGATCAGGGCGATCAGCACGTCACGGCTGGAGTTGCGGTCACGGGCGTCGCAGGTCACCACCGGGGTGTTCTCGGGGATGTCCAGGGCGTCGCGGATCTCCTCGACCGGATGGTCCTGGGAGTCGGGGAACACGTTCAGGGCGATGACGAAGGGCACGTCCTGCCGCTCCATCTCCTCGATCGCCCGGAAGCTGGAGGCCAGCCGCCGGGTGTCCACCAGCACGACGGCCCCGAGGGCGCCCTTGAACAGGCCGTTCCACAGGAACCAGAACCGCTCCTGCCCGGGTGTCCCGAACAGGTACAGCACCAGCTCCTCGTTGAGGCCGATCTTGCCGAAGTCGAGGCTGACGGTGGTCTCCTGCTTGTCCGCCACCCCGATCAGGTCGTCGACGTCGACGCTGGCCTGGGTCAGCGTCTCCTCGGTGGTGAGCGGCTTGATGTCGCTGACCGATCGCACCAGGGTGGTTTTCCCGGTACCGAATCCGCCCGCGATCATCACCTTCACCGAGCGGGTGCCCCCGGCCGTCTGCCGGTCGGGATGGTCAAAGCCTTTGAAGTCCACTGAGTACCTCCTCAAGGAGCGCGAGGTCGGGCCCGCGGCCGGCGCCTGACGCCGGGATGGGATCACGGGCCTCGACACGGCCTGCGTCCAGCAGATCGGCCAGGAGTACCGCGAGAATGTTGAAGGGCAATCCGAGATGGGCGCCGAGTTCGGCCACCGACAGCGGATCACGGCAGCGCCGCAGAATCTCCTCGTGCTCGTGCTGCAGGCCCGTCTCGGCCGCGGCGCGGGAGATGATGAGGGTCGCCACGTCCAGGGTCGACGCCGAACCCCCCGGTCCGCTGCGTCCTCCGGTGAGGACGTAGTAGCGCTCGAGACCGGGCGGGTCCGTCGGTCGGCGGGGACCACTCATCCAGAGTGCTCCTCCAGGCGCGGGCTGGTGCCGAGAAGCTCACCCATCCTGCGCGCCAGGTCCCTCATCTGATGTCCGAGCAGGCCCTGGTCGAGCCCCTCCTTGGCGAGAACTCCGAGATACGTCTCCACGCCCGCCCGCACCACGAAGAGGTGACCGCCGTCGACCTCGATCATCGCCAGGCGCAACTGCCCCGCGTAGTTCGGGAATTGCTCGGCCACGGGCTGCGCGAGGGCTTGCAGGCCGGCGACCACGGCGGCGAAGCGGTCCACGTCGTCCGGGTCCTCGGCACCGTAGGAGGTGATGGCCTTCCCGTCGCTGGAGGCCACGAGGGCGAAGCGGATCTCCCTGATGCTCTCCGTCAGATCCCGGAGTGCCCAGCTCACGTCGGTTCCCTGTTGCGTCATGTGGACTAGTCGCTCTCTTCCGTGCGGTTCATCTCGCGGCCGGCATTCTTCTCACGGGCGTCCGGTCCGGTGTACGCGGCCGTGGCGGCGGGCGGGACACTCTCGCGTCCGGCCGTGGCGAAGGCGGCGAGACCGGCGAACGAGGCGTCCGGCGGCACGGCTGCCACGGACTCCATGGCCCGTCCGGCGGTGGCCTGGCGGGCGCTCGGCGCGTCCGCCCGCCTGCTCCTGCGGCGGGGCAGGCCGCCGGGTGTGGTGTCCATGGTCTCGGTGGGCTCGGCGCTCTCCACGGGCACGGCGTACCCGGCCGGCTCGGGGACCGGCGCGGTCCGTACCGGGAGGCCGGCGGACGGGTCGGCCCTTCCCGCGACGGGCCTGGCGGGCTCGGTCACGGGGGCGGACAGGTGGCTGAAGTACTTGTGGGGAACGACCACGACCACCGAGGTGCCGAGCCACGGCGAGTCGGCGAAGGTGACCCGGATGCCGTAGCGGCGCGCCAGGGCGCCCACCACGCGCAGGCCCAGGTTGGCGTCCTCCGAGATGCCTCCGAGGCCGGGACCCTTCGCGGTGCCGGCGATGGACTGCTCCGCCTCGCGCTTGCGCTCGTCGCTCAGCCCCTTGCCCGCGTCCTGGATCTCGATGCCGACGCCGTTGGGGACCTCCTTGCCGGAGACGACCACGGGCTCGGTGGGCGGCGAGTAGCGCGCCGCGTTGTCGAGCAGGTGGGCGAAGATCAGCGTGAGGTGGTCCACCAGGCCGCCGTCGACACCGAGTTCGGGCAGGTGCCGGACCTGGATGCGGTTGAAGTCCTTGATGCGGCCGATACCGCCCCGCACCACGCTGAGGAGCCGCTGCGGCTCCTGCCACTGGCGTCCGGGCCGGTCCGAGCCACCGAGCACTCCGATGCTGGCCGCGAGACAGTCGGCGGGACCGATCTCCTGGTCCAGTTCCATGAGTCCCTGGGCCACCGCGGGCAGCCGCCCGTGCTCGCCCTGCATCTCGTGCAGACGGCCGCGCAGACGGCCCGTCAGCACGTGGATCCGGCTGCCGATGCCGACCACGGCCTGCTCGGCCGACGTGGAACGATTCAGCTCCTCTTCCACACCGAGCAGCGCGGTTCTGAGGACCTTGCGCTGCGCGGCGCGCAGCTCCGGGCTCACCCGGGCGTCCTGTTCGGCCTCGTCCAGGATGTCGTCGATGGCCTCGCCGTCGCGCAGCCGCTGGATCGCCTCGGGGAGGTCGCTGTCGCCGAGCCTGGCGACGGCTGCCTGCTGGAGTGCGAGGTGCCCCTCCATGGCGTCGGTCCGCGAGGCGAGTCCGGCCTCGTACGCCTGGGCCTGCTCCGCGAGCCGGGCCTCGAAGGCCGCGGCCTGCTCGCCGAGTTGCGCCTCGATGGCGGAGCGTTCGGCGGCGAACCTCTGTTCCCGGCTGCGCACATCCGCGTAACGCTGCTGGGAGTGCTCGGTCTGGGCCGAGAGGAAGTCGTTCTTCGCACGGCCCAGTTGGGTCCGGGTCCGGACGAGGAGCCGTACACAGGCGGCGCCTGCGACGGTGACCGCGGCACCCGCGAACGTGGCGGGTATCTGGACCTGTTCAGGTCCCGCCACTGCGGTGGCGACGGTTCCGGCTCCTAAGGCCAGCGGCATCAGCCACCAGCCGTACCAGGCGACGGGTGCACGTGCCGCTGGTGGTGGAGTGGCAAGTTCCATCTAAATCCTTCGAGAGCAACACAATCGAACAGGGGGGTCGTTCGGGCGCCGCACACGTCGAGCGGGCAGCGCGACAGCGGCCGAGTGAGTTCGAGTCAACTCGCCGCGCCGCAGGGGAGCCTATCGGGTTAGGGGTCAAGGTGATCAACTTCCCTCCGCATACCGGAAGCATTCGTTCATGTCGTGGCCGGAAACCTTCCGCACGGACCTCGCCGGGAACGGGCGGCGGGAGCAGGGCAGGACGACGGGCCCACGTCGCCCCGGACAGGCGGGCACGGGCCGCGGCCCCGGGTGGCCGGGCGGCGGAGGGCACGTCCGGGAAGAGAGGCACGGGGCCGCTGGCGTGTCCGCGCGCAGGCGCGGCACGTGGGATCAGGACGGCTGCCGGGGCAGGAAGGAGGCGGCAGACGAGTCGGGCTGTACGCCGGGTTCTGTCGCCCGGTCGCCTCGCGGCGGCCGGGGAGACGGCCATCCATCTAGGACCGGCATTGCTGCCGGCCTCGTGCGGTCTACCCGCGAACTCGGGCGGGCAGCCCTCGGACGTTCGCGCAGGAGCACCGGGGTGCTCCCTCTTGACCTTGCTCCGGGTGGGGTTTACCTAGCCGTCCGAGTCGCCTCGGACGCTGGTGGTCTCTTACACCACCGTTTCACCCTTACCGGGGACCGAGATCCCCGGCGGTCTGTTTTCTGTGGCACTGTCCCGCGGGTCACCCCGGGTGGCCGTTAGCCATCACCCTGCCCTGTGGAGCCCGGACGTTCCTCGGG
>Ga0164308_10001060_pt1 | contig 14615 bp, 12 predicted proteins | sample Whisoiple_246_MG_FD_109983 | JGI IMG/M metagenome (GOLD analysis project Ga0164308, IMG submission 109983) | Soil microbial communities amended with fresh organic matter from upstate New York, USA - Whitman soil sample_246_MG | ecosystem: Environmental > Terrestrial > Soil > Unclassified >...
CCGCGAGTGATCGAACCGCTCACCGTTTCGGATGGTTAGCGGGGCGCGGGCTGTGAAAGGCCGCTCAGCCCGGCGTTGATCAGCTGTGCCCTCGTCAGCTCGCCGCTCAAAGTAAAGGGCAGACTCAGGTTCAGACTATTACCCCCAAGGGTTGCATGACCGTCGAAGCGATAGGGCTGTGCTGCGGGCGAGAGTAGAAACGGGGTGAGCGCGGCCAGGTTGGTCCAGGCGATCGCAATTTGGCTGGTCACGGTGCTGGTGCCTCCGGCAACGATGCTGGACTCCGGTTCGGCGTGCGCCGTCCCGAGTTCGCTCCCGGCGCCTGCACCGAGCAGGAAGCGGCCGTCCACCGCGTGCACGATGAGCGGGAACCGATTGGGATTGGTCACATCGAAAGTGACCGCGAGAGTTATCCCGGTACCGCTGACCATCAGCACTCGTGCGCTTTTGGGAGTAATGCTCGGCGGCTTGGGTTTTGCGCAGGCCGTTGCCAACGCCAACACCGCAAATAAGGCCCAAAGGCGACCACGCATCCAAAATTGCAAACCGAGCATGCTTGGTCCCCGCATTTAGCACGCGTCCCCTTCCCTCGGGCGCCGACGCGGCAGGCGAGTCAAATTGCCTCAGCGTCGTGCTTGGACTGCTGGCTTGATCGGGGCCGCCAGACCCACCCACTCCGCCGTGATCCAGAGCTTAAGTTTCGGTCAGAGCTCCGCTTTTTCCAGCCACTTTGGGTTCTTGGCGGTGCCGTCGTACTTCATGGCCGTCTTGAACAGCTCGTGCTTGCCTTCTCCAGCGGCCGGCGCGGTGCGGGCCAGCAAGCTCGTGCGTTCCTCGGCCGACAGCGGCTGGAACGTGCGTGCGACACGCAGAGCTTGGGCCAGCACCTCTTTGCTGTCGATGCCGGTGATCACGACCGAGGTCGGCAAGCTGAGCGCGTAGCGCAAGCATTCTTCGGCTTGGACCACGCCGCTCTTGAGAATGTCACCCGACCCCATGGACTTCATGCCCAGCACGCCGATCCCGCGGGCTTGCAGCACGGGCAGCACGTTCTTTTCGAAGCTCTTGTAGTGCGCGTCCATGACGTTGAGCGGCATCTGCACGGTATCGAAGTTGAAACCGGCCTTTCGAGCGGCTTCCAGCATCGCCAGGTGAATCGCTGGGTCCTTGTGACCAGTGAAGCCGATGTAGCGCAGCTTGCCCGCCTTGCGGGCAGCTTGCAACGCGCCGATCACGCCGTCGGGCGCGAACGCGCGCTCGGGATCGGTCATGCGAATGACCTCGTGCACTTGTACCAAGTCGATCACGTCAGTCTGCAGGCGCTGCAACGATTGGTCGAGCTGCGCATTGGCCGCCTGCGCGGTGCGGCCATCGAGCTTCGTCATTAGAAAGACGCGTTTGCGGTAGCCGTTCTGCAGGGCCTTCCCCATGCGCTCTTCACTCGCGCCATGATTGTAGTCCCAGCAATTGTCGAAAAACGTGATGCCGCCCTCGATGGCTTCGTGCATCAACGAGGTGGCCTCGGCGTCACTCAGCTTGCTATCACCAATGTGCGCGCCGCCCAGTCCGAGCATCGACACCGATTCACCGGTCGACCCGAGCTTGCGCTTGGGAACGCCGGGCGAAGCCTCGGCGTGAGCGGGCGAGGCCTCCGCGTGAGCGGGCGAGGCCGAACTCCCGGTGGCTGCCGTTTGTGGCGGCTGTGCTGGGGCGGGCGTACCCACGGTGGCCTTCTGCCTCGGAGCGGCCGTTTGCTGGCGGCAGGCGGCAAGCCCCACCAAACCGGAAAGGGACAGCCGACAGAAGTCCGCGCGAGAAAACGAGTTCGACATCAGCTCTCGGAATGCAACCGATGTGCCGCGCTCGGACATTCTCGGTCCGCGCGGGGCAATGTCGAGCTGGATCCTGAGCGCGTGCCGTGTTGCGCTGGATGCGGAGCAAGGTCGTCACGGTGCTGGATGATAATTCCGAGAACGTCGGTCTGAGGCGCTTGGCGGCGGTTTTCTCGAACCTCACCCGTCAGCGCGGACTGGAGTACTTCGAGGCCGGTCGCGTGTCTTTGATCGAGCGCACCGCAGACCTACTCGCGGCGGAAGTGAAGGGCACGGGCGGCCGCTACCGGACAGCGTTCAAAAGGAGCGGCCCGCTGGTGCGCTACGCCTGCAGTTGTCCGCATTTCGAGCGCGAAGCAGTCGCCTGCAAGCACCTCTGGGCCACCGCGTTGGAAGGTTCCGCGACCGACATGGTACGCAGCTCGGTTCCCCAATCTCGTCGGTTGCTCGCCGATCCGGACCTGGAATTGGAGAACGCAGAGCGAGAAGACGAACGAGAGGAACACGAACGAGAGGAACACGAACGAGAGGAACACGAACGAGAGGAAGCCCCGGACGACGATGAGCAGGTCGAGGCAGATGACAGCGAAGGTTGGCCCTTTGCCGTCGACAAGGGAGAGAAGGCTTCTGTCGACGGCGTGAGTTGGCAAAGTTTGCGCTCCGCGGGCCTGAGTCAGGAGCCAGGAATCGCCGCAGAGTTGCGCTATTTCATCGCTGAAACGTTCGGCCGCGACTGGCGATTGCTGATAGGCAAGCGCAAGCGCGGCGCCGAACTCGGTCCATTGCTGCCCGCAGGTGAGTCGGCACACCAGCTGGCCACGGAGCGGGTCGATCAGGAGCTGACCAACCTGGTGCGAGGTTTCCGTGACCGGCATGCCTACCATGCGCAACACCACGGCGATCTGAGTGTGGCTGCGCTCGCCGTCATTCTTCCGCGCTTGGCCGCGACGGGCCGCTGCCACCTGGTGGCTTCTGGCGCTGCTCACAAATCCCCCGAGTGGTTGTTGTTCTCCAGTGGCTTGGGCGCAAAGTCCGCCGCCGCGCGCGAACTACCGGATGGCTACGCGCCGTTGCTCGCACTTCCAACCGTGACCGCGGACGCGGGCGACCCCTGGGAGCTCGAGCTCACGCTCAGCGAGCCCGAAGCGCGCGGCACGCGGCGAAAGCCGCTTGAGTACGAAGCGCGCGCGCGGTTCGTGCGCGCCGCACAAGTCCGCCCCTTGGAAGAAGTACGGCTGGCTCAAGACAACGGCTTGTTGCTGTTTGCCGATGGACAGCTGAGTACGTGCGCGCCCAATGACGCGCGCTGGCTGCGTTCCTTGAAAAATTTGGGCCACGGCCGGTGCGTATTGGTACCCGAGGCGCATTTGCCTGATTTCCTCGAGCTCAGCTTCGGACGCAACGGCGTCTCGCGCCTGATTCTCCCGCCCGATTTCCAGCGCGTCACCAGCTCTGAGCCGGCAAAACCCGTGATCGAGCTGGACGCACCGCGCGGGCGCACGACCTCGGGCCGCGTGTTTTTCGAGTACGACGCTCAGCGGGTGCCCTTGCGCAAGGAGGCGCGCTTGCTCCTGCTCGACCGCCGGAAAGTGCTCGAGCGGGACCGCGCGCTCGAACACGATGCACTGCTCGCTTTGACCGACGCGGGTTTCGAATTGCTCGCGGCGAACACTCGCAGCGCCTCCGGCAACGACGTCAGGATCAACACCGCTTCCCTACTGCAGGCGGTGCGCGTGCTTCTGGCTGCGGGATTTCTAGTATTCGCCGAGGGCAAGCGTTATCGGTCGCTCACTCAGTTCGAGATCCGCGTCGAATCCGGGCTGGACTGGTTCGAGTTGCAGGGTGGCGCTCGATTCGGCGCGACGCACGTGCCACTGCCGCAGTTGCTGAAGGGTGCACGAGCCGGGCAGATCGTCGAGCTCGGCGACGGCAGCCGCGGCTTACTGCCTGCGGAATGGCTCGAGCGCTGGGGCGTCCTCGCGGCGTTGACCCCCGAGCGCAATGCGACGTTGCGCTTTTCGACCCGACAAATCGGCGTGGCCGAAGCCATGCTGGAAGCGATTGATGCAGACTCGCTCATTCCTGGGCTCGACCAGCTGCGAGAAAAGATCACCGCTTTCCAGCGAATCGAGCCGCTCGGGCCGCCCGAGGGTTTCTCGGGCACGTTGCGCGCGTACCAAGCGCACGGCTACTCCTGGCTTGGGGCGCTCTCCCAGTTGCGCGTGGGCGCCTGCCTGGCAGACGACATGGGTCTCGGAAAAACGATCCAGGTCCTGGCTCACCTCGCGCGTCTGCACGGCCAGCTCGGCGCTCAGGCCGCGCCGTCATTGGTGGTGATGCCCCGTTCCTTGCTCGCCAACTGGCGGGCGGAGGCCGCGCGCTTCGCACCTCGCCTGCGCGTGCATACGCATTGGGGCCCCGACCGCGCGGAAGTGGCAGAGGCCTTCCGCGAGGTAGACGTCGTGCTCACGACTTATGGCACGCTGCGGCTGGACATCGCCGACCTGATCAAGATCCAATTGTCTACGGTGGTGCTGGACGAAGCGCAAGCCATCAAAAACGAGGCCAGCGCCACCGCGAAATGCGCGCGACAACTGCGTGCTCTCCATCGCATCGCGCTCAGCGGTACGCCGATCGAAAATCATCTGGGTGAGCTGTGGTCTTTGTTCGAGTTCCTGAATCCGGGCATGTTGAGTGAGCTGTCAGCCCTCGGTCGCGCGCTCGACAAGGGCCAAGCCAGCCCGGATACGTTGAAGCTGATCCAGCGCGTGTTGCGGCCGTTCGTGCTCCGTCGCACCAAGCAAGAGGTGGCCAAGGACTTGCCCGCGCGCAGCGAGCAGACCTTGTTCGTCGAGCTCGAACCCGGAGAGCGCACGCGTTACGAGGAGCTCTTGCGCTTCTATCAAGCCAGCATCAAAAAGCAGGGCCTCAGCGATCCGGAACGAAGCACCCCTCAAGTGCTGGAGGCGCTGTTGCGCTTGCGACAAGCAGCGTGTCACCCCGGTCTGCTGGACCGAAAACGCATCGCCGAACGCAGCTCGAAGATCGAGCTCTTGCTCGAACAACTGCGCGGAATCCTGCAAGAGGGGCATAAGGCGCTGATTTTCTCGCAATTCACCTCACTGCTCGGTATTTTGCGGGGTCGCCTGCAGGAAGAGCGCATCGCCTTCGAATACCTCGACGGAAAGACCAAAGATCGGGATGCGCGCGTTGCGCGCTTTCAAAGCGATCCCGCGTTGCCCGTGTTTCTAGTGAGCCTCAAGGCCGGCGGGGTGGGCCTCAACCTGACGGCTGCGGACTACGTATTCATCCTCGACCCTTGGTGGAATCCCGCCGTCGAAGCGCAAGCCATCGATCGCGCCCACCGCATCGGCCAAACGCGTCCGGTGATCGCTTATCGTCTGCTCGCGCGCAACACGGTGGAAGAGCGCGTGGCCCAACTCCAAGACCAAAAGCGACAATTGATTGCCGCCGTGATGGGCGATGAAGGCGCCTTCGCGGGCAAGCTCACGCGGGATGACCTGGAGTCACTGCTCGATCTGGGCGGCAATTGAGCGCCATCCCGAGTAGGCGCAGTTTACGCGCCGCTCGTCGGAGTGACCCCTGCGGGTCGCCGAGTTTACTTCTTCTTGGCGGTACCGGTGATCTCCGCCGAACCGAGTGCCACGGCCTTCAGGGTCTCATAGGCCGTCTTTACTCCTGCGGTGCCGGTCCCGGTGATCGTGTAGCTGGCCATTGGCAGGGCCATGATGATCATGTGGTAGGTATCAGTCCCGGTAGGTGGACACGGACCGAGGTAGCCACCGTTCAACACTTTGGCTGAGGCGCCGAGGTCGGTAGCGCTCCAGCCCTTGGCGAGCGCGGTGACGGTCGTGGGGATATTCCAAGCGGCGGAGTGATAGCCATTGACGCTGGGAGACGCCGCCATAGTCAGCGTCCAATCAATCATGAAGAAGGCGTAGCTCATCGTGCCAGCAGGGGGGTTCGTCCACTTGAACGAGGGGGCCACGCCCCAATTCATGGTGCCGCCGCCACCGTTGCAGGTGTGCGCATCGGGGATGGTCATGCCCTCCATGATCTCGGCGCTCGTCATCGTGAACGCCCCACTCGTCGACCCACCACCGCTGCCAGCGCCGGCCTTACCCGCTGCGCCCGCACTGCTCGCGCCGCCCGCACCACCGGAAGTCGTGCCAGCGCTCGATCCTCCAGCCGTGCCTCCGCTCGCCCCGCCGCTGTTGCTGCCCGCAACGGGCGCCGATCCAGCGCTGCCCGCGCTCGCGTTGGCCGAGCCTGCAATGGGCGCCGAACCCGCGCCGCTGCCCGCGACATTCGCCTGACCTGCGACGCTCACCGCGCCGGCTTGGCCTGCGCTGGAGGTGGCCCCTGCACCGCCCGTGCTTCCGGAATTGTCCGAACTGCAATTGACGCTGACGATGGACAGGCACGCAAGCAATGCGAGGGAGGGCACGCGACGTAGAAGCATGATTGTTAACCTCGTTGTTCGTTTAACATATGGAATCGGACGCGCAAACGCAGTCGATTCGGATCAGCTCAGATTCAGAGGCGCTGCTGCAAAGCAACCACGTGACTGCAAACGCGCTTCGACTGCAGAGCTCGAGTCGAGAACGTGATGCCTTGCGCGTGGCAATTATCAGCACGCATTGCCCGTAAGCTGCGTGCGAAGCACGCGTCCAGATGTGAATAAACTCACCCCTAGTCGTCGACGGCGCTTCGCAAGCGACGCTTCGCAAGCGACGCCTCGCGAGCAACGCCTCGCGAGCCCGCGTGAGGCTAGCCCAACTCGATCCACGTCGGAGCGTGATCGCTCGCTTTCGCGAGACCACGCACCCAAGTGTCCACGCCAGCGTTGGCGAGGTGCGGCGCGAGCTCCGCGTTCAAGAGCAGGTGATCGATGCGCAGGCCAGAGTTCTTTTGCCAGTGGTTCCGGAAGTAATCCCAGAACGTGTAGATGCGCTTGTCGGGATGAAGCATACGCAGGCTATCGACCCAACCTTGCGCGAGCAGGCGCTGATAACAGGCGCGGCTCTCGGGCTGGAGCAGCGCGTCCTTGAGCCACGACCGCGTATCGTAGATATCGAAGTCCGTGGGCACGACGTTGAAGTCACCGGCCAAGACCACCGGCTTACCGCTTTCATAGAGCGCCTGCGCGTGCTCGATCAGACGCTCGAACCAAGCCAGCTTGTACGCGAACTTGGGTCCCGGCTGCGGATTGCCATTGGGCAGATACAAACAGCCTACGGTGATTCCGCCGACCAGCGCCTCCAGGTAGCGGCTTTGGTCATCCGAGGCATCACCCGGAAGCGTGCGTTGGATCTCTTCGGGCTGTTGACCTTTGGCGAGGATGGCGACGCCGTTCCAGGAACGTTGACCGCGCCAGATGGCGCCGTAACCCGCAGCACGGATGTCGACGATTGGAAACCCGGCATCGAGCGTCTTCAGCTCCTGTAAGCAAACGATGTCGGGCGACTCTTTGGCGAGCCACTCGAGCAAGTGCGGTAAGCGCGTCGTGATGCCGTTCACGTTGAAGGTGGCGATCTTGACCTTGACGGAGTTGGCTTTGGGCTTGGTCGTTTTCTTCGTGGGCATTTGACTCGAGGAACGCTTTGTTTCGGGCGCTCGCGGAGGCGACCTTAGCGCGCTGGCACGCTCGCTGCACTGAATGGCCGATCGTGAACAACGTCGACCTGCCGTGCGTGTTTTTGGGGGTTTCACTCGGGGGTCGCGGGGGAAAGCGGGCGGCGCTGTTCACACTGTTGCTGCTGAGCAACAGTGACCGGCGACTGATTTTGGAGGCTGACAGCGAGACCGATCGCGCTTACAAAAGCGCGGATGAAACTTGGATTCGTTGGTCTGGGTTCGATGGGCTTTGCAATGGCGGAATTGCTGCTCGCGCAGGGCCATCAGCTGTTCGTTTACAACCGCACGCACGCAAAAGCGCAAACTCTGCACGAAGCGGGAGCGCGCATCTGCGCGACTCCAGGCGAGGCCGCGCGCGAAGCAGAGATCGTGATTTCGATGTTGGCCGATGATACGGCGGTGGAAGCGGTCACGTTCGGAGCGGGGGGCATTCTCGCGGAGCTGGCGCCCGGTGCGGTGCACGTCTCCTGCAGCACGATCTCGGTCGCGCTCGCCGAGCGCTTGGCCGCGGCACACGCGGCGGCAGGGCTCGGCTATGTCGCTGCGCCGGTCTTCGGTCGGCCTGAAGCCGCTGTCGCCAAGAAACTATGGCTGCTGGCCGCAGGCAAATCCGCGGATGTAGAGCGCGCGCTGCCCGCGCTGCAAGCTCTGGGTCGTGGAGTCACCCGCTTGGGTGAAACGGCCAGCGTCGCCAACCTGGTGAAGCTGACCGGCAACGTGTTCATCGCCTCGATCATCGAGTCCCTCGGCGAGGCCTTCGCGCTGACGCGCAAAGCAGGTGTTCCCTCGGATCTGTTCTTGGATCTGTTCAAGAGCGTGTTCGGGCACGGCTCACCGATCTTGGAGAACTACGCGAACCTCGTAGCCAAGGGAGACTACGAACACGCTGGATTCAAAGCCAAGCTCGGCCTCAAGGATCTACGCCTGGCGCTGAGCGCAGCCGACGGCTTGGAGGTCCCTCTACCGACGGCGAGCCTGATTCACGACCAGCTGCTGAGCGCAGTGGCGACCGGTCGCGGCGAGCTCGATTGGGGTGTACTGGCAAAACTCGCGGCTGAGCGCGCCGGGCTGTAAGCCCCTCTCGAGCATCGCGTGCCACGCGGGCCGAGGCCCGCGTCATTGCGCGCCCGCGGCCCGATGCGAGGCGACAGTCCCCCCCGGCTCGCTTACTGAATGAAGCGCGCCAAGCCGCGCGCGGCCCTGGTGAATTTCCCCAGTTCACGCCGCCTTGAGCACGACTTTTTCACAGCCATCGAGCTTCTTGTGGAAAAGGTCGTAGCCCTTGGCAGCTTCGGCGAGTGGGAATTGATGAGTAATGATGAAGCTGGGATCGATCTCGCCGCGCTCGATCCGTTCCAAGAGCGGCTTCATGTAGCGGTGTGCGTGGCATTGCCCCGAGCGCAACGTCAGGGAGCGGTTGACCACTGCACCAATCGGAAACTGGTCGATGAAGCCGCCGTATACCCCCGAGATCGAGACCACGCCGCCGTTGGCGCAGCAGCGGATGGCTTGTCTGAGCGCCAGAGGCCGATCGGTCTCGAGCATCAAGGATTGCTTCGTGCGATCCATCAGGTACATCGGGCCGTGCGCGTGTGCCTCCAGTCCAACCGCATCGATGCACGAGTCCGGACCGCGGCCGCCCGTGAGGTCTTGCAATGCCTCGTACACATCAGCCTCTTCGTAGTTGATGACATCGGTTGCGCCGGCCTTGGTGAGCGCCATCTGCAGCCGATAAGGGAAACGGTCGATGACGATCACGCGCTCGGCGCCGAGCAACTTCGCGCTAGCCGCCGCTAATTGACCGACCGGTCCTGCCCCCCAAACCGCGACGACCTCACCGGGCTCGATGTCGCACATTTCAGCGCCCATGTAGCCAGTCGGGAAAATATCGGACAGGAACAGCACCTGTTCGTCGCTCAAGTGTGGGGGCACCTTCAGCGGTCCAACATCCGCGAAGGGCACCCGCACGTACTCGGCTTGGCCTCCAGCAAAGCCACCCAACAGGTGCGAATAGCCGAAAATTCCGCACGGTGAGTGGCCCCAGAGCTTCTCGGCCAGCACGGCGTTGGGGTTGGAATTTTCGCACAAGGAGGTGTTGCCCCGCAGGCAGGCCGCGCAATTTCCGCAAGCGATTGGGAAAGGCACGACCACGCGATCGCCGGGTTTGAGGTTGCTGACGCGCGCGCCGACCTCCATCACCTCACCCATGAATTCGTGCCCCAGCACGTCACCGCTCTGCATGCTGGGCATGAAGCCATTGTACAAATGCAAGTCCGAGCCGCAGATCGCGGTACTCGTGACCCGCACGATGGCGTCGCGTTCGTTGAGGATCTGCGGATCCGGAACGGTCTCGACGGAGATTTGGTGTTTGCCTTTCCAACACGTGGCTTTCATGTTGCAACCTTTCCCTCGAATCGTTGAGCAGAAGGACGCGCCGGATGCGGCCCGCTGTGAATGCTGGCGTCCGAGTGCAGCACCTCACCCGTCTCCAAAATTTGCTTGAAACGCCGCAGGTCGGACTCCAGCTGCAGCGCTGGAAGTTCTCCGAATAGGCGGGCGAAGGCGGCGCCTACAGCGCCACCGGGCGGCTCGTAGAACAACTCCACCGAAAGTTGCGTGCCGCGATTGCCGGCTGCTCGGGCAAAGCGCACTTCGCCCTGGTTCGGGATGGATGCGCCAGGTAAGGAGCGCCAAGCCAACCGCTCGTCTTCGTCATCCGCGGTCAGCTCAGAGACCCACTCGATGGTGACGCCTGCCGGACCCTTTGCACGCCAGGTCGAGCGCTCATGGTCGACCGTGACCGACTCGAGATGGCTCATGAACGCGGGCAAGTGCCGCAGCTCGCGCCAGTAGTCGTACACTTCGCTGGGCGAGCGGTTGACGGTGATGCTCTTGCTGACGCGAATTCCGCCGGGCGAACGTCCACGCGGTGCGCTGCGTGCACGCGCGGCCAGCAGACCACCTACCGCAGCAGCGCCGATCATCAAGGCAGTCCCCTTGGTCCGACCACGACTGGAACGATAGGATTGAATTGCAGAGCCGAGCAGCACCACTTCCGCCACACCCAGCCCGACACCGAGCCAGCTGGCTCCGGCGGAGGGCCGCTGTGTGGCCGACTCGGGGTTTCGAGTTCGGACGATTGCGTTCATGCTGTCTCCTTTGCCGTGGAAGTCTGCGAGTTGGACTGCTGCCCTATGCAAGTGGCGCACCGCGCTCGAGCACTTGCTCTGGGCAATGGCCCCATCGGCAGAGCCAAGGCTCAGCGCCACAGGCGCTGATTGAACGTGCGCGTCAGCCTGCGACCAGAGTGGCGATTCGCTACGGGCGGACGTTCAGCGCGCAATCGGGGTCGGGGCTTCGCGAGCGCGAGCAGTCATCTCCGCCCAGGCGCGTGCGAGGCGCAGGACGCCCGTTTCGATGTCGTCCTCCGCGACCGTGGAATAGCAAACGCGCAGAGCCAATCCGCGCTGCTGAGACTGCCAACGAAAGGGTCGCCCGGAGTCGAAGGTCACGCCATGTCTGAGTGCCGTTTCGAAGAACGCTTCGTCGTCTACGGAAAGCGGGCTCTCGAGCCAAATCGAGAATCCTCCCGCTGGCGCCTGGAAGCGAAAATCTGGTAAATGCAGAGCGAGCGAGCGCGCCAGTCGTCGCGCCCGTCGGCGATAGTTGGCCCGCAATTTATGCAATTGGCGCGAGTAGCGTTCTCCGGATAAGTAGCGTTCTAGAGCTGCTTGCGCGAGCGTGTTTGCCTGGAGGTCTTGGGTTTGCTTCACGGCCAGCACGTCACGCATGAACTGTTTGGGTGCGATCAGCCAGCCCACGCGGAGCCCAGGCGCGAGCGTCTTCGAGAACGTACCGACGTGAAAAGTGCGGTCCGGCAGATCGGCCAGCAAGGGTCTGCCAGGCGTCCCGACGAACGCAGTCTCGCCGTAAGCGTCATCCTCGATCACGATCGCTCGTTGCTTTCGCACTCGATGCAACAATGCGTGTCGTACCGCAGGGTCCAGGGGCAGCCCACGGGGATTGGAGATACTCGGCATCACGTAGTACGCCCGGGCTGCTGCTTCGAGACTCACTAGCTCGGCCTTGGCGACACGCAGTGCCTCGAGCGCGCCCGGATACGTCTCGGGCTCGATACCGACTGCGTCATTTTTGCGAATAGTCGCCTGAAGCGCAATTCCCAGAGCCTGCTGCGCGCCACTCGTAATCAGCACTTGGTCTGAGTCAATTGCTGCGCCTCGTGCCGCCAATGCCCTCGCCACGAAGTTCCGCAGCACTGCCGAGCCCTCCGGCCATCCGTACTGCAGGGCCGGGCAAGACGGGTCCGACAGGGCCTGATGCAGGGCTCGAATCAGCGCACTCCGCGGAAAAAGTGCTGGATTCGGCAGGCCACCAGCAAACGAAATGACCCGCTCGTTCACGGCCGCCGAACGCTGTAGTCGTTCGTGGCGGCTCAGCAGTGCAACAGGCCCGGGCAGCGACGGACTCACCAGCTCGGTCATGAGACCATGGGAAGGCCGTGCAAACTCCGCGCCGACGTCAGCGCCTCGGTTCGCTCGTTGCGAACGCAGTCGACCCAGCACGCGGACCGACGTTCGCCTGCAAAAACACCGCAGCGATTCGCTCCACCTCGGCGTACGCCGGCTTTTCAAGCTCGTCCGAAAACACGTCCGGGTCGAGTTCTTCGTATGAATACCGAGCATTCGCTCGGCGCAGGATTTCGGCGATCGCGGCAGAGAACCGGTCGACGCCGTCGACCACGGCAGCTCCGGTATAAAGCAGCAGTGTGCCTCCTCGTTCGCTCTCCGCTAAACGTTGCAACGCCTCCCGAACGATGCGCACGCCGATCGCTTCGCCGTAGTCACCCCCGCCGTCCCGGTATCTGCGGGACTCCGGATCCCTCAGATAAGGCGGATTGGCGATGACCAAATCTACGTCGCCTTTGACCTGCGCAAGGATGTCACTCTGCACGATTTCCGCAGAAACGCCCGCTAGGGCCGCGTTCACCGCGGCCAATTGCAACGCTCGCTGATTGATCTCGGCGAGCACGACTTCGTTCACGCTCGCTCCACGAACGGAGAGCAAGATTCCGCCCACCCCAGTGCCACAACCGACGTCGACCACGCGCTTCGCCAGCGGCGCCGCACGCAGCACTGCCTTGACGAAGCGCACGCTGTCCGGTCCCAGAAAGACCGCATCCCGGTCGAGGGTTGGAAACGCAGAGTGCACGAACAAGCAGCCCTCGATCGTAGACATGCGCACCCTCGATCGCCAGCGATCGGCTCCTGGCGCCGGCTCGAGGACGTCGGCGGCGCGCATCAGCTCGAACAGCTCACTTTGCAGCAAACTAGCTTCGAACGGGCGGCTCCAGCCAAAGACATCACGCAGTGAACGCGCCACGGCATTGCTCGGCCGGTCGTTGACCAACTGCTGCGTGGCGGGCGTTACCGTCGTGAACTCGTAGCCAAGAGCTTGCAGAGTTCGGGCAAGCTCGATCAGTGCTTTGGACATGTCGAGCTCACCTCGTTGCAAAAGCCGCGGCTAGTGTTGCGATGCAGTCCCAGGCTCGGCCAGCTTTCGATGCTGTTCCGCGAGCATCTCGTTGGGCGTGAGGTTGGCCATCGTGGCTTGCAGCTTGTTCTTCCAGCCGGCGATGACGGCCGCGTCTCCGCTCATCATTGCCTCGAAACCGATCTTGGCCACTTCCTCGGCCGGTTGCTTCTTCTCGGTTCCGACTTTGGTATCCATCAGATCCGCACGACGGAAGAACTCCGTCTCGGTTGGGCCGGGCATCAAGCAGCTGACCGTGACCCCGGTGTCCTTCAGTTCCTCGCGCAGCGCGTAGGAGAAAGAATCGAGCAAGGCTTTCGTGCCGTTGTACACGGCCTGAAAAGTCCCCGGCATGAAGCCGGCGATCGAGCCCGTGATCAGGATCTTGCCCTCGCCCCGCGCCACCATTTCGCGCCCCACCGTTTGAACGAGATACAGCGTACCAGTGACGTTGGTGTCGATCACGTCGCGTACTTCGTCGAAGTCTTGCTCCAAAAACGCGCGCCCGAGACCGCGACCCGCGTTCGCCAGCAACGCCGCAATTGGACGTCCCTGGGCGGCTGCATACAACGTATCCACCCCTTCTTGCGTCGCGAGGTCGACCTGCGTTGCTTCCACGGACGCGCCCAAGGCGCGCAGCTCGCGCGCGGCACTCTCAATCTCGGGCTCATTTGCCGCAATCAACAGGTCGAAGCCATTCGCCGCGCAACACTTGGCGAGTTCGAAGCCGATGCCGGTGGAAGCGCCGGTGACGATAGCAAAAGGACGCAACTGTGTGGCCATGATGTCGTTCTCCTCGGGATCTTGGGATGTAGCAGGCCCGGTGCAGGCCACGTGCCAGCACGCGGTGCGCTTTGGCTTCGCGCTCCGCGCCCGTAACGGGCATGGCATCTGACGCTCAGCGCGAGCAGCGTCGTGCACTGGAGCGAGCGGGGGTGGGCTGTCGCAATGTGCCAACGCGTGAACAAATGGCGCCTCGGGATCGCTGCCTAAGTCGCGCGCCCCAGGCCGCGGAGAGCTCAGGCTGTTTTAGCCAGCAACGAGGCTGGATATTGCAAGGGCTGCACGAACGATTGCGTTTCGAACTCAGCCGTCAACAAGGCCAAAGCCCCGGCGTAAACCAAATGAGCACTCAAATTGACGGCAACCTCGATCGGCTTGGCCCGCCATTCGGGACGCATCACCTTCAGCCCGGGCAGCAACACGAACGAGCCAAAAAACCATACCCCCAAGCCGTAGCTCACCACCTTATTCAGAGAAACCGGTCCCTTGCCCAATGCCAAACCGTATACGGCACCGAGACTCGAACCGTAGCCCAGGTGCAGCAGTTGGTCGGCCACGTGATGCAGCGCACGTTGTGAAGGCCAAGCGGGCAGCGCCACCGGTAGCTGATGCTTGGCCCAAGTTTCGACGGCCTGCGGCACCATCTGGTCGATCAGCTTCGCGCGATGGGCGAGCATTCGCACCACAGTCATGCACGCGGCGCCGATCAGGCCGCCCAAGGCTCCGTGTATTGTCCGTCTACCGGATGACTTCATTGCTAGCCTCGATGGCAACCCACGGAAGCAAGCCACG
>Ga0164308_10001062_pt1 | contig 14605 bp, 4 predicted proteins | sample Whisoiple_246_MG_FD_109983 | JGI IMG/M metagenome (GOLD analysis project Ga0164308, IMG submission 109983) | Soil microbial communities amended with fresh organic matter from upstate New York, USA - Whitman soil sample_246_MG | ecosystem: Environmental > Terrestrial > Soil > Unclassified >...
GCGGGCGCGTGCCTCCTTCCCATTGCCTGCACCGTGGGCCAGAGCCCATTTGGCGGCGGCGATGGAACGGAACAGGCGCCGTTTGCGATCTGCAGTACCGCCCACTTGCTCGCGGTGGACGACGAGGACACGGCAGGGAGGTTCTTCGTCCTGGCGGCCAGCCTCGACCTGTCCGCGGTGACGGACTTCGTCCCGCTCGGAACGCGGGAGGCCGCGGCCGAAGAAGGGGTCGCGGGCGTGTTCGAGGGAACGTTCGACGGCGCGGGCCGCGCCCTGCGCGGGCTCACCATCGACCGACCGGATGAAGACAACATCGGGCTGTTTAGCTGGACCGTCAAAGGCAGCTTGATCCACGACCTTCAGCTCGTCGACTTCACGGCGCGAGGCGCATCCGCAGTCGGGTTGCTCGCAGGCCGGACCGCCGGAAACGTCGTTTCTGTCCACACGTCGGGAGCGGTCGAAGGCGGTGATACCTGGGCCGGTGGGGTCGTGGGCTACAGCTGGGGCAGCATGAGTCACTCGAGCTCGACAGCGACCGTCACGGGGACGGACGTCGCCGGTGGCCTGGTCGGGGTCGTGGCCGAGGACGGCGAGGTGACCGAGTGCGAGTCCTCTGGATCCGTTTTCGGCGACTTTGCGATTGGCGGCCTGCTCGGAGGCAACGCGGGCAGCGCCACCGACTGTCGTTCGTCGGCGGACGTCCGCGGAAGCAATGAGGTCGGTGGCCTGGTTGGCCAGCTGAGCGGCGGCACCGTCCTGCGCGGCGAAGCCTCGGGCACCGTCTCAGGCACGGAGGAGCTCGTGGACTCGGGGCGTAACCTCGGTGGCCTCATCGGCACGGCCCAGGTCATGGTTTTGTTGGACGCCAGCGTTCTTTCTTCGCGGGCGACGGGGGCCGTACGAGGGTCCGAGCAGGTGGGCGGCCTGATCGGAGGCGCCGGTAACACGACGGTGGACGATTGTGAGGCCAGCGGGACCGTGCACGGCACGACCGAGGTGGGCGGGCTGATTGGCTACGCCCACGACGCGACCATCACGACATCACGAGCCAGCGGCGCGGTTTCTGCTGGCAGCACCGTCGGTGGCCTGGTCGGAGCTCTCGATGGCAACTCGTACCTGGCCACCTCCGCGGCCACCGGCGATGTAACGGGCACCGAAAACCTCGTGGGCGGGCTCATTGGGCAGTTGGCCGGGGGCGCCTCCATCGGGGGCGTTTATTCCGTCGGGCAAGTGACGGGCAATGGCGACGTCGGGGGGCTCGTCGGTGGCGGCACGAACGGAGAGATCAACCAGGGCTACGCTTTCGGGATCGCGACAGGGACGCCTCCCACCGGCGGCCTCGTCGGCACCGCTGACCTCGATGCCGACGCCAGCATCGGTTCGGTCACTTCAACCGCCTGCTACTATCGCGAGGAATCCCCCGCTTCTCAGGGCACGCCCCTCTCCCTCGCAGCTTTCGCCGACGTGGCGAGCTTCGAGGGCTGGGACTTCGCCAGCATCTGGGTCATGTCCGAGGAGCTCGGGCGGCCGGTGCTTTCGTGGGAGTAGGGCGGCCTCGCCCGACCCCGGGAACGACGCGACCACGCTCAGCATTTCAACACAACCTTCTCGCGAACCTGGAATCATTGTTCCGGGGGGTCAGGTCAGGGCGGTCCCCCCTCGAGGCCAACTAGAACCCCATCGTCCGGGAAGTACCTGGCCGAAGCGCGAGAGGACGTTCCGTCGAACATCATCACTGGCTTCTCGAACACCCCCTCCGGGGGTGACTCGAAGAACTCCACATCGACGTAGTGCCGACCGTTCTCAATGCCGCCCCAGTACTGGCGGAAGTACCCGTCTACTTGTCGCGCCCGATCGGCATCCTCACCAAGTTGCTCCGGGAAAGCCTTCTCGAATGCCTCGAGTGTTGACCGAGACGGCACCCAGACCGGGCCCTTCCTGGGTGTTCCACCTTCCACTACGACTCCCCTCTTTCCGGAAACGAGAATCGGACGCGAGCGAAGCGTTAGACGGTCCGAGTCAACAGCTTTGCCCCCTCCCTGGTCCCGGTCACAAGCGCTGCAAGCAAGCACGGTTGCCCACACCACCAACACCCGGGCCAGCCACCTACTTGGTTTGCCGGTGAATGTATGCAGCCCGCTCACGGATGCCATGTTCCGTCCGAACTGCGTTCTCAGTGTGGATCGCCCTAATCTCATCGTGCTTCAGCACCTCTTGGCGCAGCTTCCCGTGTTCGTCAACATAGGACCTGGTCGTTAGACCGTTCTGGATTGTGCCGCCGACTATTGATTCGGCATGGGAGAGTTCGTGCGCCGTTTTGACCGGCACACTCGCTTGCTCGAGCTCGGTGCCCTTGTCTCCCTTCACGAGGAATTTGGTCTTCGTGTCTTGGCGCATGTCAATTTCCACCGTGGCGTCCGTCGGTCTGTGGTCCACGGCGTCGTCGACGCTGACAGGCGCTGTGTGGCTCCTGTCCTGTCCCTTGCCATCGACACCTGTCAAGAACACGACCTGATCGGAGGCGATCAGCTTCTGCACCAGCGCCGCGCCGGCGGCTCGGTTGGCCGCGGGCGGTCCTTCAGCAATCTCCACCTTTCCGAACCGACCAATAATCAGCGGCAACCCGCTAATCTCGGTTAACACGCCGAGCAGCTCCTCGGCGTGTTTTCCACTCAGCCAGATCTCCTTGCCATTCGGGTCGCGGTACCTGAGGGGATTGTTCGCGGCGTAGGCATACAGTGCCAGCTGTATTGGCCAGTAGACTCCACCGTTCACCTGCCCGGCCACGTAGTCCGCCAAAATCGGATCCGGACTGATCCACTGTCCCAATCTCGGGTCGTACTGCCGGGCTCCGAAGTCGTAGAGGCCGGTAGTCGCGTCCCACTCCTTGCCGGTAAACGAATAGGGATTGAGGCCCTGGTAGGCGGCGAGCGCTTCGGTACGCCAGACCTCGCCTGAGGGGAAGTACTCCGTGTGGCTGACGATGTTCTGCTGGCTATCGAACGTGAAGTTGGCCGAGCCGAGGTGATCGGTGCCGTAGTACTGGACGTTGTCCGCGGCAAACCACCGGGCGTCCATCTTGCTCGCTAGACGCTGACTGCCGGCATAGATGTGCTTGGTGGTGTAGCGATTGTTGCCCTCGGAACGGAGGGTCATGTTCGCGGTGTAAGCCGTCTCCTCGGTCGCAGTGGTCCCGGGGTGCAGGGTGATCGCCTTCTCGCCGCTCGCGTCGTAGTAGTTGCGGACCAAGTCATACGCGTCGTTGGTGCGCTTGGCGCTGCGTAGGCGGTCGTCCTCGGTCCAGGTGAAATCGCGAGTTTCATTGATTGTCGTCGACCGCGTGCGGTTGCCTGAGGCGTCGTAGAGGTAGTCCGTCGTCACGCCGCCGTTTTGAGCAACGCGGGATGGGGCGTGCTTCACCGCGGCGTTGTAGGTGTAGATGTTGTTGAAAGTCTGGCCCGGAACGGTCACGCCTGGCGGTCCAGCGCTGCCGTCGTCTGTGTACGAGTCTTGTTTCTTCGACGCGATGTTGCCGAGCCGGTCGTACTTCTGCTCCAGCGTGTAGCGGAAGTCATCCGTGATGATGCCTCCAGTGCTGGTCGCCGTACGCAGCTGATCGAGGTTGTCGTAGGTGAACGCGGCCAACATGCCGGGCACCTGGACGCCAGCTTCTGTGAACCCGCCAACGCTGTTGTCGATCGATACGATGTTGCCGACCGAGTCATACTCGTAGGCGTTCGCAGTGATCACAGAGCCAGTGCCCCGGAACCGCTCCAGGTGCGTCAGCCTGCGGCTTCGCGAGGCGTAAGTGTAGTCGGTGGGCATGAAGTTGCCCGCGAGTTCCCGCGTGATTTGGCCGAACTCGTTGTAGCCGCGGTGAGCAAGGTACGTCGTGTGGTGGGCGGTGCTCAGGATGTCCGGACTGAAGGCGAGACGCTGCCCGAAGACGCTCTGCAGGTTGCCGCCCTGGTCGTAGGCGTAGGTGACGAGCTCGCGATCGGGGCCGAGAAAGCGCGTCTCGAGCAAGCGGCCCAGCGAGTCGTGCTTGTACTGCATGTCCACCGTGTAGGACGCGCCGTTGGCGATTCCCTTACGAAGGAACGTCGTCGACTCCCCGAGGACGTTGCCGTTCAGATCGTAGGTGAACGCTTTCGTTCCAGCTTCGCTGGTCTGGCTCTTGATGCGACCAGCCACGCTGCCGAAGGCAGGGCCAGATTCGGACGCCGCACCGTACGTGATCGCGATGTCAGGCGAATTCGAGTTAGCGAAGTTGACGCCGGTGAGGCGATCGTACGTGTAGAGGTAGGTCGTCTTTTCACCCTTGGCGCGCAGCTGCGCCGTCTCCTTCGTGGCGACGTTGCCATCGGGGCGGTACGTCCACACCACGCGCCCCATGTCGGGCGACGTCATTTCGCGCATGCGGCCGAGCGCATCGTAGAGCGTCACCGTCTGGTTGCCGTTGGAATCGACCACGCGCTCGAGCTCGTTCACCGGATTCGTCTCGTAGCGGGTAACGAGCTGCGTGAGCCCCGTGTCCGAGCCGATCCGATTGTACTCGTGCGTCTCGCAGATCTCGCCGTCGGCGTCGCGCAGGATGCGACGCTCCTTGCCGGCCGGGACCCCGGGACCGGAGAGCACCACCGACGTCATGTGCTTGAGAACACCAGACTGGTTGGCCGTGTGCCCGAAGGTGGTCGTCGTCGTGAGGAACGCCGTCGGGGAATCGTCGAGCGGGGTCTGGACACTCACCGGACGATCCAGGTTGTCGTAGCTGGTGAGCGTCGGATTCAGCGCGTTGGGCTGGATCACGAAGGCGGTCGCCTCCGCGGTGCTGAACGTCGGCTGTCCCGTCTGCCACGGGCGGCCTTCAATGTCGTAGAGGACCTTCCCGCTCACGGCCATGCCGACTTGGACGAAACCGCCCGGATCGCGAACGAGGTCCTTCTTGGTTTGAATGGTTCGACCGAGCGCGTCGGCAAAGGTCACGACCTCGATGAAGTCGTGCGCCGAATACTGGGTGTTCGCCGGGTTCCTCGACGCGTCCTTGTGGCGCACCTTCACCCAAATCGGATCGTTCTGGTAGCTGTCGTTGGGCGCGTGGAGGGGAGCGTACTCGTAGTAGACGGTCGAAGTGCCGCTGGATTCATCCATCGGACTCCTGAACGTGAGGACACGTCCGAACTGGTCGTAGGTGTAACTGCTGATCCCGCCGTTCGCATCGATGATGGTGTTTGGAACGCCAAACTTGTTGTTGTGCAGCAGTTGCGTGCTGATCCCATGAGGGTCAGTCACCTTCGAGACGTAGGTCTTGGTCACCCCGTCGTACTGGTATGTGGTCACCGCGTTGTTCGGGTCGAGAATCGTCAGCGGATTCCCGTAGGCGTCTCGTGACGTGACCTGCGTCTGAGAAAGGAGGGCTCCGTTGGCGTCGTGGTCGGAGACGTATTGCAACTCGCCCTTGGAGCCGTACGAGGCATGCCGATCGCGTAAGTTCACTCCTGCGGCGATCGCGCGGACCCGCCAAGGACGCACGGTGTTCGCGCCCGGCGTCGTGTAGTCGATGGCGTAGGTGACGGCCTTTGCCCCTTCATCGCCCGTGATGAAAAGGGAGATCAGGTTACCGTGGTTCGGATCCCAGGCGCGCGACTCCGTCGTCGTCGGACCGCTCGTCCCCCCTTCGAGCAAGCTGCGGGTGCGGAAAGTTTCGTACGGATGGTACCAGTGCTTCGAGGCAATATCGGAGGGAGGAGGCAGGTAGTCGTACGTCTCGCGCAGCAAGGTCCCGCTGACCTCCTGGTTTTCCAGGCACGCGTTGTTGACGGTTCGCTTGGTCGGGAGCCCCTTGCGGTAGAAATCGCCGTTGGCGTACGTCGTCTCCGCGCAGGAGTTGTTGAACCGAAGCGTTCGCACCGTCCCGTAGCCCAAGAACGTCCGCTCGGTCCGGTCCACCTTTCCTGATCTCCGGTATTCGTACCGGGACGCGAAGATGTTCCCCTGGCCGTCTTCGACGCTGACCTCCTTGAGGACGGCCGAGGCGCCTGGATGGTTCTCGGTTGCCCCTTCGCTTCCGTAGCGCAAGGTGGTCGTCCGTCCTGCGGGACCCCGAATCTCCATCAAGAGGTTGACGCCCCCGAGCTTGTTCAGCTTCGCACGCGTCGCGGCGGCTCCCCGCTCTTTCATCACGAAGTCGGGCAGGCCATCGCCGTTGACATCCTCGAACTCGACGAGCGACTGCTCCTCCACCATCGCCTGATTCGACGCGATCGAGATGCACACGAAGAGGAAGCAGATATTGACCGCCTCGAAGGCGGTGAGGTCCTGCGAGCGCGAGACGGAGAGTGCGGCGAGCGGATCCTGTCCGCCGAACTGCGATCCGGCAATGGTGAAATTGAGGGCGTCCAAATACTCCAACACATCGTCGGCCTGCGTGCCCTCCCAGTCGGGGACATTCCACATCTGTCTCTCGCCAAACTCGGTCCCGAGGTTCGGGAAGACATGGAGCCAGGTGGGGTGGATCGCCGCACCACCGGTGATCGGGTCCTCGGTGACGACCCCGATCGGTCCGCGGGCCACCACGTAGTCGAGCAGGCCGTCGCCCGTCACGTCGACGAATCGACCCAGATCACGGCGAATCGAGTGCTGGTAGCCGACCCCGCCACTGACGCCCACCGACACGGGCCCGCCACCGCCAGTGACCCCGCCGCCCAGGGTCGGCGTCAAGGTGGTGACTTCGCTGTGCGCGAGGGCTGTCTGGACGCCGCCGACAGGTTCGCCGGCTTGATCGAGGCCGCTACCAATCCCCATGTAGGCGTCGATTTCCTCGCGATAGTCCGCGAACTCCTCCCCCTCGTCGATGAGAGGCTGAGGATAGAGGCCCTCGCGCCAGCGGTGGGGCCTTGCGTGCTCGGCCCACTCGACGGCGGGTGCGAAGGCGTATCCGAGATTCAGCTCGACCGTCAGGCGACCGGTCGCTTCGTTCCAGAGTGTTTTGTCCGGCAAGCCATCGCCATTGATGTCTACCAGCTGCCGGAACGTGGCCGTACTGGAGTGATCCGAGCCGAGGCCGATCCCGAGGCTCGACACCGCCTGCGGCACGCCGTCCCTCGACGGACGCACGAGCGTCACCTTGCCACCGTTCTTGAAGACGTCGAGCCCGTAGCGCGTCTTGGCGATCTTGGTCCACGTCTCCGTGGCCGTGGTGCCCATCGGTGCGTTGTTCTGCGTGAACTTTCCACCACAGGAACCACTAGACCCCTGAAGGCAGCCTGTGTTGTACGACACACCGTACGCTGTGACGTTGTCGGCCGTGCGATCGCCGTTCATGTCGATCATCTCGCGATCCTGGACGTAGTGACTTTCGGCCAGGCCGACCGACATGAAGGGCGTCGTCAAATCTCCACCGTACGTGAAGCTGTGCGAGATGCGGGCCGCCAAGGCCCCGACGCCTGCTTCCCCGCCGTCCAAGGCCTTGCTGGTTGCGATCACACCCGGCTGAAGGAAGCCCGTTTCCGAGATGAAAGAGCCTCCGCGACCTTGCCACGCGTCGTCATCGGGCGAGATTTGGCCGCCTCGTTTCCCAGGACTGGCCGGGAAAACGGCCGGATGCTCCTGCGCCACTTGACTCTGGTTGATGAGGTTCGCGGCGAACGCGTTCGAAGAATCCCAGTCCCCGAACGACCAGCCATGGAACTGGCCCGCGAGGACGCGCAAGTAGTCGTAGTTGAGGGGAAAGAACCCCAGCGCCTTGTCGTGGCGCTGGTTGGCGGTCCGGGTGGTCCCGTCTGCGGACAAAGACAAGGTCACTGCATTTGGGTCGCCCTCAGCGCGTACGGAGCAGGTGACGAGCTGCCCATTCGTCAGGCCCCCGATTTGAAAGTTGATGGTCTTGGTGCCGGTTCCCGAGAGCTCGTCCTTCCAGAGGATGCGACCCGTGCTTTGACACATGGCGACAGTGCGCCCATAGCCCCCGGGCGCCGTGACGTTGAGGTACCCGCCCAGGACCATGGTGCCGCCGGTCGCCGCAAACTGCTGGGTCCGCGTGGCGGTCGGCACCGAGAACGGCTGAAGGAACGACACCGGCACGCGTCTGTACACCATCGGGCGCTCTACGGGGACCGCCGTCGTACCGTTGCTCACCTGACATTTCGGCGGCGAGCCGGGTACCGTCGGCGAGAAACAAGAGACCGCGCCAGCCACGTCGCTACGACCAGGAAAAGGATCGGGGACCGTGGCCTGGTAGTAGCTAACGTAGGGTTCCCAGGTGACCTGGGTTGGATCGATGGGAGCATCGGAGGAAAGCTGGAACTCGAGCAGCATGCCCGGCAGGATCTCACCCCCCGGGAGGTTCGGAATATCCTGCGTAAAGACCGTCAGGTCGGTCCCAGGGTTGGCCACCGCCGACACATCCCACTTCTTGAGCTCAGTGCGCGTCGGGGGGTTGGTCTCGGGATTGACCATGTAGATGATCGCGCGCAGATTGTCGGGCGTCTGCTGCTTCGTCAGCATCCCGCCCAGCGCCGCTCTGCCCTTCAAGGCCGCGGTGACCGGCACGGAGAGGCCGCCGCCAATCCGGAAGTCGTTCACCAGCGAGAACGTGTCGATCAGACGGCCATAGGGCTCGACCTGCGTGAGCATGGGACCCACGGCATCGGTGTACGTTACGGTGGGCTGCCACTGCACCGGATCGGACTTTTCTTGGCCAGACCGCGCATGCAAGCGGAAGTAGAGCGAATCGCCGATGTTGACCGTCGTTTGGATCTGGCTTCCACCACACCCAGAAGCGCCGGACGGGATGCAGGAGCTCGTGTCCGCCGCCGTGAATGGCCGGGACCAGACCTGGGTCGTAGTCTGGGAAGACCCCCTGTAGATCGTCGTCTGCGCACCGAACGAGCCGCCTGCCGTGCGCTGCACCGCACCCCCGATGCGCACCGTGCCCGACCGCGGCGCCACCCAGCGGATGAGCGGATCCGTCTGGGCCGTGTCGTCGTTCGCGTCGAGGCTGGTCACGCGCGGGTCGCCGTTCAAGTCGGTCGGGATGATCGTGCCCCATTCCTCGGCCTCGCCGAACATGTGCGCTTGGATCCCGGCGCCTGGATCCGCAGTGCCATGGTTCCGAAACACAGTGAAGTTGTCGCCGGACACCTCGACGCGATCCGGAAGTCCGTCGCCATCCATGTCCGCATGGGTGCGGAAATCCATGGCGGCCGAGAGGCTCACCTGACCTGAGGCCGTGGCGCCCACGGCCGTGGCGCCCGCCTCGGCTCCGACGCCGGCGGTCCACGTTTGGGGCAAGATGGAATTCGAGTCGTAGTTCGGGTCGTAGTCGGCGGGGACTTCGACGTTCGGCTGCGAAGTCCCCAGCAGGTTGAGCCCAAAGACGCCCGACTGCGGAGTCCCCTGCAGGTTGAGCCCATAGTTGCCGTGCTGGTACTGGCCGTGCAGAGCGCCTCCGTAGGCGTTCAGGTAGTCGGGCAGGCCGTCGCCACTGACGTCGAGGAAGGAGTGACTCCCCCAGGTTTCGCCCACGCTCAAGTTGGTGGAAAAGCCCGCACTCAAGAAGTCTGGGGAGAAGAGGAACACGCTGCCGCCCACCGACAGGTTGAAGCTCCAGCCATTTCGCTGCCCGAGCGAGAAGTTCGACAGGCTCGAGTACGCGCCGATCACGTGCTCGGGCGCGTAGGCATCGACCCAACTGTGCTCCATCCCGGTGCCGTCCCCCGAAGCCAGCTGGTCCATCTTCGTATACGAGAACCTGTGCTCGGCGAACGTATCGCCGTCCGCGCCGACCTGTCTGACATACTCGAGCGTCTGTTTCCCGAACGCGCCCCAGCCGGGATAGAGGTAGTAAGCTCGAACGTCTTGCTCGTCGTATTGGTTGACCATGTCGACGGCGATGTAGTGGATGAACCCTCCCTCGTAGGTGAGGAACCCCGCGCGCCCACTGACTCGCTCATCACCAAAATTTCCCTCGCCTTCGCCAAAGCTGACGCGAAAGTAGCTCGAGGTGGGCGTCGATGTGTGGGTCGTGTACTCGATCGTCGATGGCAAGAGCCCGTACGCGCAGACCGGTACCGCGGCCGGGGGCGGAGTCGGGGTCGCAGTCGGGACCGCGGGGCAGGAGAGCCCGTTGAGCGACTTCACGATGCGCCAGTAGGTGTACTTGATGCCGTTGCCGAAGACGTCGACGACGCTCTCCAGGTGCCACGCCGAGACATGACTCGGAGCGTTGGGATCGTACTCGCGCGCCGCCGTAGTCTTGCCGTAGGTGTATTTGGTGCCGTCTTGGGTGGTCACCTCGAAGTACTTGGCTCCCGTCCCGTCCGTCGCGTTCAGCTGCAGGATGTGCTCGAAGCTGCCCTCGACGCGACGACGAAACTGGGGTGTGCCCGAAGGGCTTGGCAGCACGACGAGCTCATCCCCGTCGAGCGCGTACGTCAATTTGCCGGCTTGGGAGCCCAGCATCTGGAGCGCCGGGTGCTGTGTGAAATCCTCTTCGTAGTCGGGCACCCCGAAGCGCGTATCGAGCTCGATTTTCGACAAACCGGAGAGGCGCCAGCCGTAGCCCACGTAGCTCTCGGCCTGGTTGCTGTCGTACGTGAGGGCCAGGGATGGCGTCATCCCATTCCTACCAGGCGGGAGCTCGATGGGCAGCGACGTCGTCGCGTTCCCGAAGGGGCTCGCCTCGGGCGGCGCCATGAAGTTCACACGCGCCAGCGGATCTCCGGCCACGATCCCGTTCATCCCCGTCTGAGCGAACGCCGCAGACCCCGGCGCGTCCGGCGTGGCGATGGTCGCGTTGACGAAGTCGGTGAAGTGATCCGTGAAGCTCGCGTGCTGCCCCGAAGCGGCCTCGCCCGCGCGGCCCACCTGGACCCAGCGCGCCTCGGCCTCGTCGTAGAAGTAGCCGCTGATATGGCTCAAGCTGGCGGCGGGGGGCACGGCCTCGTCCGCATAGGGCAGGCTGAGGGTGACTGGGCCCTCGAAGTTGAGCCCGTGGGGACCGAAGCGGTACGCCTGTCCCAGCGGGGTGACGTTCGTCATGCCGGGGTTCATCTCCGGCACGGCGGAGCGAGGCATTGGACGAATCGTGATCCGCGTGGGCTTTTTCAGCGTGCCAGCCGGGATGTCGAGCCGCGCACCTGCAAACGAAAGCGACGCTCCGGCCGCGGTCACGACCTGCGCGAACGGAGCTCCGACGTCCTCGGCGGGCTCGCCTGCGGGGAGCGACTGGTGGGCCGAAGCGAGACACGGCTGCATGAGCTCGCTCAGGGCCACGCGCTCACCATCCAAGCCCTCGGCTTCTAGCGTCAGGGGCCAAGGCTGCGACTCGTCCCCAGAAGCAGTCAGCTCGAAGCTGCCGTCACGCAGGACTTCGACGGACTTCCCCTGCACCGTCAGGCGCGGCGCTTGCACGCCGTCGACGAAGCCACGCACCACCGCCTGCCCGTCGAAGCATTCACCGCGCAGCGGGTAGCTGAGGACGATCCCGCTCGAGCTGCCCTGCGGCACCGTCAGACCGCTGACGACGATCTCCGTGAGCGCGCCGGCTTGCACCTGCTGATCGAGGGCCGCCCGGACCAGCGTCGTCGGACGGAGCTGCCCGCGCACGGGCAGCGTGTGCCAGCCGGGCTTCAGCGCGGAGAGATCGACCGAGAACGTGTCCTTCGTCGTGCCGCGCTCGGCGCGAGATGCCAGCGTGACCTTCCCCTGCGTCTTCTCCTGCAAATGGAAAGAAATTTCCAGCGGGACGGCTGGTGCGCCCAGCTCGAGCTCCGCCTTGCGGGAAAAGCCGCGTTCCTCGAGCGCGAAGCTAAGCGTTTCCAGCATCTGCCCTGCAGCGAGCGTCACGACGCGCAGGTTCTTCACCTGGTACTCGGGCGTGACGAGCGGGCTTGCCGGATAGAAATCCACGGTATTTGCGCCCGCGCGCAGGCTCGAAACGGGGATCTCTTCGACCTGCAGGCCACCTCTCCCGCTCTCGACGGTCGTGGGCTCACCTCCGAGCGTCGCCTGGTCGTTCAAGGCGCGCTTCACCTGCGTGAAGTGCGCGGCTCCCTCGAGCTCGTACACCAGGTACGCCCGACTCACGGACCGGGGGTCGGCGATGTCCACTTGGAAGCTCGCGCTCGATGTCGCCCCGAGCGTGCCCCGAGACACGGTCGCCATCTTGGGCCAGGCGCCGTGCTCGACGCCGCCCGGAAACGAACCCAAGGGGAGCAGGTTCTCGGGCGTCGCGCCGAGACTGAGATCCCCCTGTGACCCGCGCTGCCAGAACGCCCATTCGGACGGCAATTCGAGCGAGCCGGGGGTCCAATCGAAATGAAAGGTCTGGCCCCAGAGCGCGTGCTCGAAACCATAGTGGCGCCAGCCACCGACCGAGGCTGCCGCCGGCTCGATGACCTCGGTCGCGTCCTGGCTGACGAGGCCGAGCTGACCGGTCGCCTCACCGAAGAGACTCAAGCCGTCGAACCAGAGGGGCTGCGCGAACTCGACGACGATGCGGATCGCCGTCCCGCTGTCGGAGCGCAGGGTGGTCTTGGCGTTGCCATCGAACAGGCTGGCCCCATCAGTCGGTGCCGCCTGGTCGGGCTCGATCACGATCACGCGCACCGGACGCGTCGCCATCGCGATGCCATCCGGTGCCGGGCGCTGGCCCTGCGCGAGATGGCCCTGCCCTGCCGCACCGAGGGAAGTCGGCGGGGCCGTGAACGGCGCATCTCCGGAGACCGGATTCCGATGCCCGACGGGAGGGCCTGCTTTAGCGTCGTCCGTCGCCGCCATCGCCATCGCGATGGGGCTGCCGAGACCGCCGATCGCCATGAGGGGAACGAGCAAAGCTGCGACGAGACCGCGAAACGCACCGTGCGCACGAAAAATCATCATGATTCGAGGAACCTTTGAAAATTCGATTCAGCGTCGCAAAAGCGATTACTGGTAGAAGTAGGTGAACTTGAAGGTCGGGCTTGCTGCCTCGGAGAACTTGACGACGAGCGGGCAGCTGGCTGCCAGGTTCGTGCTGGGCGGGAGGACCTTTTCGTTCCAGTTGGCGGTGAGCTGGGCCGACGCAGGCGTGCCATTCGTCGTGCAACCGCTTCCCGACGCCTGGAACCAGGTGAAGTCCATCGGATAGGGGTAGGTCGGCGGGTTGCCGTTCTCCATCGCTTGGAGCTTGATCTTGCTCGCGTTCCACGACGCCTGATTGATCTTGAAGCAGGCATTCCCCGCCAGGGTGATCTGCACGCCGGGGTTGGTGGTGATTTGCTGCGCATTCTGGACCGTGCACGTGCCGCCAGAGCCGCCGGATCCAGCCGTTCCGCCACTAGCCGAGCCGCCGCTGCTCGAGCCGCCAGAACCAGACGATCCACCGGTCCCAGTGCCAGTCGCGCTCCAGGTGCAGGAGTTCTCGGACAGCGTCTGTTGGGCCTTGGTGCACATGCGAGCGAGCGCTAGCTTGTCCGTGTTGGTGGTGACGAGCGCCCAAGCATTTCTGCTCTTGTGCAAGCCCTGTAGAGCTGTCGGGCGGCTCGCCGTCGGGACGACGCTGTTGATGCACGTCTCGTAGGCCGTCAGGTACGCGTCGCACTCGGCGACGCCCGAGCCCGTTACGGCCGCGAGCTCGCGCTGTTGGATCGCATCGCCGCCCGATTCACCGCCTTCGCAGGCGACGAGAGCAAGCATGAGACCACCTGTGAGCTTACGTGCCCACGCCCCCCGTTGACCACCACTCATGGTAGTTGACCGAGTATCCGACCTTATCGGATACGTCAACGACGATGTGCGATGAGACGCATTTTCGACGGACTTTCTTCACATTTCTGGGCACCGCGGAAACTCGGAGCGCCGCGGAAACATTTCAGTCTATTTCACCGCAATCCCAGATGACTCACATTGTGATCGGTTTGTTTCAGATGTGAAAGGCTCGCAAACTCGTCGCACGCCACCAATCATCGATTGACCTGAGGGGCCATGTGATGGACATGGGCAAGCCGGCCTATCGCCTCCACGTCCGGCCGAAAACGCGAGTCTCCGCGCGGAGGGATTCACTTCCGATGAATGGCCCGAATCTTCGCTTCGAGGGCGCGCCAGGAGTCCTCGGCGTCCGGCGGCTGGGTCTCACCCTGCTGAAAGGGCTCGGCTCGACGTCGCACGGCCTCGAGCCATGCCTCCTCGAGGTCAGCGGCCACCTCCGGGGGCAGCGCCGCCAGGAGCGCTTCGGTGAGCTTCCGCCGCTCGTCAGCGGGAAGGTTCAACGCGGCGTCGAACACCTTGTCTGCGGCCGAGCTCACGGAAGCACTCCTCTTAGATCGCCCCGTTTGACCGCCCGATTACACCGCCAGGCCCTCGCCGATCCCCTTGGCGGGTGAGGCAGTGGCGAGCACGCGCTGCATGCGGAAGCCCGCCATGCCGAGGAGTCGGTCGAAGTCGGCGCGCGAGCGTTCGCGGCCTTCGCCGCAGACGAGCATCATGTGCATGTCGACCATGACGCCGTAGTGGTCGCAGTCCGGCTCGCAGATGAAGTCAGCAATGACGAGGCGCGCCCCCGGCTTCATGGCGGAGCGCACGACCGAGATGATCTTCCTCGTGCGCTCGTCGTCCCAGTCGTGGA
>Ga0164308_10001063_pt1 | contig 14595 bp, 17 predicted proteins | sample Whisoiple_246_MG_FD_109983 | JGI IMG/M metagenome (GOLD analysis project Ga0164308, IMG submission 109983) | Soil microbial communities amended with fresh organic matter from upstate New York, USA - Whitman soil sample_246_MG | ecosystem: Environmental > Terrestrial > Soil > Unclassified >...
CCGGTTCGGGGTAGAGCACGGACTTTGCGAGGAAGGCGCGGAGGCCGGAGTTGGCAAAGTGCTCGCCGACGATGTAGCAGGGTCGCGCCACGGTCAGATCCATGCTCACCTCGGAGGCGTTGGCCCAGTGCCAATTTGCCAAGTGTTCGAGAAGAGCCTTGTGATAAAAGTAGTAATTGTCGGGGTTCTGGTCCCCCGCGGGATAACTGTCCTCGGACATCTGCCTGCCTGTACCGCAGGCTGCCACGCCAAGCGCGTTCGCGCTCGACGTGAGGACAAGATGGCCGATACCCACCCGGCCGGCTTCGTCGAGCAGGGTCCGCGTCGCGACCACATTGACCTGAAAGGCTTGGCGTTTGTCCCTGGGCTCTTCGACGCAATAGGCCAGATGAACCAGCGCGTCGTAACCGGCGACCGAGTCGAGGTCGAACCGTGCGCTCAGGTCGAGGAACGTTTCGCGCAGCTTGGGGTGTCCTATGTCTGTGCGTCGGCGCCCGAGCACGGTGACTTCTGCGACGTCGTCGCTGCGCAGCGCCCAGCTCAGTAAGGAGCGGCCGAAATCGCCGGTCCCGCCGGTGATGGCGAGGCGGAGCCCTTGGCTCATGCGGGTGCCAGGGCCCAGGAGAGTTCTTCGGTGAGCAGTTCAGCGCACCACAGGACCTCTTCCTGGCTCAATTCAGAGGTCATGCAAACGCGCAGGATCGGCTTGCCCAACGGCACCGCCGGGTAGATCGCCGGGGTGACGAAGATTCCCGCGTCTCTGAGCTTGTGCCAGCTCAGAGCGGTTCGCAATTCGTCGAACAACCGAATGGGAATGATCGGGGACCAGTCGGGACCGAGTTCGTCTTGGCGGTGCAGGGCGACGTCGAGGGGCGCGAGCGCCTCGCGAATGAGACGGGCATTGCGCTCGAGACGACTCCGGCGTTCTCGTCCCTCGTCGCCCTGAATGACCTCGATCGCGGCGGCGGCGGCCGCCATCGATCCCGGAGTTCCAGATGTGCTGAACCAGAAGGACCGAGCGCTGAGCCGGATCTCGTCGACGATGTCCTGCGACGCGGCGACGAATCCGCCCAACCCGCCGATGGCTTTCGACAGCGAGCCCATCAGGATGTCGATCTCCTGTGCCACCCCGTTGCGTTCGGCCAGGCCGGCGCCGGTTGGTCCGAACACCCCGACCCCGTGCGCCTCGTCGACCATCAGCATCGCGCCTGCGTCCTTGCAGACGGCGATTATTCGTTCGAGGGGGGCGGTGGAACCCTCCATCGAGTACAGCGAGTCGACAAGAACCAAGATCCGTCGGAACGGCGTCCCTGCGTGGCTGCGTAGCGCCGCAGCCAGCGACGCAGCGTCGTTGTGGGCGAATTTGGCTTCCACCGCTTGGCTGAGACGCACGCCGTCTCGAATCGAGGCGTGCACATAGGAGTCCACGACGGCGAGGCAGTCCGGCCCGAGGAGTCCCTGAATGGTGCCGACGTTGGTCTGATAACCCGTGGTGAATACGACAGCACCCTCGCGGCCGAGCCATTTCGCGATCTGCTGTTCGAGCGCGACGTGCAGGCTGTAAGTGCCGTTGAGCAGTCGACTACCCGTGGTGCCTGCCCCGAAGTCTTCAGTCGCCTTGACTGACGCCGCGATGACGTCGGGATGCTTCGACAGGCCGATGTAGGAGTTCGAACCGAGAAGCACGCACTCTCGCCCTGCCACGCTGACCGTCGGTGGGGTCACAGAGTCGATCTGCTGGAAGAACGGCAGTTGGCCGGTGGACGCGAAGTGACGAACCATGGCTATGCGTTGGCTGACGTCCGTGGCGATGTCGCCACTGTCGGAGTATTGCGTCCGGTCGTCCTGCATGAGCTGTACCTTGTCGTTCGGGCGGCGTGAAGGAATCATCCCCCGACTCATAAAGCCTACCCATGTGCGCGATTTCGCCGTCTCGACGCCGTAGCCGGGGCTCACCTTCGACGAGGATAACCGCGTTAAGCTAACGTAGCTATTAGCGAAACATGTTGACCCGCTGCGCATTCGAAGACTGTGCGAGCGCAGATTACGCTTCTGTGACGCTGCGTTCCGTGCGGAAAAGGCTTCGCCAGGCAATCATCCAGCGCGCAGAAAGGTGATCGGCCGGCTCGCTGGGCCGAGGGGACAGCGAACCCGACCTGCGGCGTGTCTGCCTGTTCGGCAAAGCGAGGGCTAATAGGCTGCGGTCTCATGCGGGTGGCTCTCCGGCGTCTGCTTGCGGTCTTGATGTTGGCCGTCGGCTTGTACGGAGGTATGGGAATTACCGCACCGACTGCCGGAGCCCTGGGGTGGGGGGCGATCGCGATTTCACCGGATACCGGCAGAGTGGGCTACTCGAAGGGCCTCAACTCGGCTGCCGACGCCCAACAAGCAGCCATCGGGCTGTGCAATAAACGCGATTGCCGAGCAGTCCTGAACTTCACCAACGCATGCGGCGCGGTCGCCCAATCACGCGACACGTCGTGGGGATGGGGCCAGGACCACAGTAGCGCCGGCGCGGCGAACAGGGCATTGACTTCATGCAGTCAATACGGCGCCGGCTGTCGGGTCGTCGGATGGGTGTGTAGCTGAACGCCTGGGCGCCGCAGCCTTCCGGTTCGCCTGGCAGACGTGCTTCACCCAACGGCTGAAGGTGGCGCATTGAGCGGCTGCTAACCCTCCTCGGGCCAGTCGCCGTGTGGGTCGAGGCCGTCGTCCCAGGTGTCGTGGCGTCTGTCGCGGGGCGCGACGACGCGCCGTCGTAGCTCGAGGAGCAGGTCCTCGGTGGTGGCGCGAGACAGTGCGTCGTCGGCAGAGGTCGACGCGAGCGGGTGGTGGGGAGTGCGGCGCAGTTCGGTGACCGTTTCGTTGGGTTCTCCGCCGGCCAGGATGGCGTCGACGCTTCCCGGTGCCCACGCCAGCTTGTTTTCCAGCATGGCGTAGGTGCCCGGGCTGGCCTTACGCACGCCGTGCTCGACATCGGCAAGCGTGCGCACGGTCAGCTGCAGGCTGCCCGCCAGATCGGAGCGGTTGCGGTAGCCCAGCGCGACGCGCCGGCTCACGATGTAGTGGCCTAACCGTTCGCGAGAGGGCCTATCCATGCATGCATCATTGCGCAAAAGAGTGGAAATGTCGATTCGCTATGACTGTCTGTTTCCGTTCTGCGCCGACGGTGGCGTGGGAAATCTGCGCCCGATCGTGGGCTAGGTCTGTCCTCGCGGGCCACCGCGTGCGAGTTGACCTTGCCCTACATTACCCACGGATATGCTTACGACCTCGATCTTTGGCGCGGCGGGAGCCAGCCGGGCCGCAACACGCCCGATAACTCCACCGGTCTGGGGTTGTGATGCAGACCATAGTGGTAATTTTTTCCGGACTATTGACATAATTGCCGTCTATTTCCTACCGTTGCATCACAACCGAACCAGACCCAGTTGCACCCCGCGACGCTGGACGGCGAGTCAAGGAGATACCCAATGAAACGAATCCTGCTTCTGGCGGCGGGCGCACTCGGCACTGCCGGCATGATCGCTCTGGCTTCCCCAGCATCGGCAGAAACACCCCAACCCAGCCCGCTGCAGGACCTCGGCAACAGCGAGGTCGTCAAGACGTTCCTGTACGGCAATTGCGAGGGCAGGCAAGTCTGCGCCGATCCGCTTGAGGTCTCGCACCCCGGCGTCTTGAACCAGTTCGGCTTCTTCCGGGAGAACCTCAAGAGCCAGTCTGCAACGTTCGGCGAAAGCATCGACAGTTTCGTCAAGGGCATCCCCGCCCCGCCCAAGTCGCCCACGCCGTAGTAATCCCTTTCGAGGCGCGGAGGCCTGAGATGCACGACATTTTCATCGTCACCAGCGAAGGTTCAGGCGGCGGACGCATCGTCCGCATCGTCCACGCCGCCAGTGAGGACGACGCACGCCAAACGCACCAGGAGCACTAACCTCGCGACTCGATCATGGACATCGCCACCCGGTGCTCTCAGCTGACTTCGATCACGAAGTCGGCGCGCTAGTCGCCGCAAGGAAGCCGAAAACACAGGCTGAGTGGTCACGGCTTTTGAGAGGCCCGGGACCACTCGACGGACGCGGAGAGGTTCCTCGTCCAATCCATACAGTCACTCAATGATGTTGCGCTGAAAAATGATTCGTTAAGCGCATCGCCATCACGTCACTGCGAGAAGAGAACCTTGGCGAGCGGTTGGCCGAGGTGCGGCCCAAGCTGGCCAAGGGGCGTGAGATCGCCGGGAGGGCCGAGACCGAGGGCCGTGAACTTGGCGGTGGCGGAGGGATTTGAACCCTCGGACGGGGGTTACCCGTCACACGCTTTCGAGGCGTGCTCCTTAGGCCGCTCGGACACGCCACCGTGTGGCAGCCTACCGAACACCCAACCGTCTATCCCAATCGCTGCCTGGCGAAGAACGCCTCGAGCGGCGCGGCGCACTCGTCAGCCAGCACGCCGCCCACGACGGCGGGTCGATGGGTCAACCGGCGGTCGCGCACCACATCCCACAGCGAGCCCACCGCCCCAGTCTTGGGTTCCCACGCCCCGAAGACCAGCCGGGATACCCGAGCCATCACCAGTGCACCGGCGCACATCGTGCACGGTTCGACCGTCACTGCCAGCGTGGCGCCTTCAAGTCGCCAACCGTCGCCGAGGACAGCGGCCGCGGCTCGGATGGCAAGTATTTCGGCGTGCGCCGTCGGATCCCCAGACGCCTCCCGCGCGTTGGCCGCCCGGGCCAACTCCGTTCCGTCGCGCCCCACGACCACCGCCCCGATCGGCACATCGGCCGGGTCCGCGCTGCGTGCAGCGTCGAGAGCGGCGCGGATGAGGTCTTCGTCGGTCACCGATCGAGGCGGTCGAGCACCGCGGCCAGTTCCTCGGCGAAGCCCATTTCCCGCGCGATCCGGCCCAGTTGCTCGTCGGCGTAGAGGTCGTACTCCGAGATGATCACGCCGAGGACCGCGTCCGGCAGACCGACATCGGACAGCAGCCCGAGATCGCCCTCTTCGAAGGGATCCGCATCGTCGAGGTCGTCCGGTTCGATATCGGCGTCGAGCTTCTCGAGTACCTCAGCGGCGATGTCATAGTCCAGCGCCGCGGTGGCATCCGACAACAGCAGACGGGTGCCCGCCGGCGCGGGCCGCACGATCACGAAGAACTCGTCGTCGACGTCGAGCAGCCCGAAAACTGCGCCTGCGCTACGCAGTTCACGCAATTCAGTTTCGGCCGCAGCCAGGCTGGTCAACGCGGCGGGACGCATCGCCGAGCAGCGCCATTTGCCGTCTTCGCGCACGACGGCAACCCCGAAGCCGTCCAGCGCGTCGGCGTCCTTCGCGGGTGCCCGCTGTGGTCCCATGGGCGCTTACGCTAGTCCCCGACCAGGGCATTTGACCAGCAATCGACGCCAGCCGCCCGTCCGGTGAACAAGATCATGTGCCACCCTTGATGCCGTGACGAAACCGCCCGTTTGCGTGCTGGGTCTCGGCCTGATCGGCGGCTCGGTGATGCGGGCGGCGTCGCTGGCCGGCCGCGAAGTCTTCGGCTACAACCGGTCGGCGGAAAGCGTTCAGGCGGCCACCGCGGACGGCTTCGACGCGACCGAGAACATCGAAACGGCGCTGCAGCGGGCCGCAGACGCCGGTGCGCTGATCGTCGTCGCGGTGCCCGTGCCCGCCCTGCCGACCGTGCTGGAGCGCGTCCGCGATCTCGCACCGCACTGCCCGCTGACCGATGTGACGAGCGTCAAGGTCGCCGTGCTGGACCTCGTGAAGTCGGCCGGCCTGGCGGCCAATTTCGTCGGCGGTCATCCGATGGCAGGCACCGCGCACTCCGGCTGGGCCGCCGGTGATCCGGAGTTGTTCACCGACGCGGCGTGGGTGCTGTCCGTCGACGACGACGTCGATCCGGCGGTCTGGGCGACGGTGATGGAGTTGGCGTTGGACTGCGGAGCCGTTGTGGTGCCGGCGAAGTCTGACGAGCACGACGCGGCCGCGGCCGCCATCTCGCATCTTCCTCATCTGTTCGCCGAAACCCTGGCCGCCACCGCGGGCGAGGTGCCACTCGCCTTCGCGCTGGCCGCCGGATCGTTCCGCGACGGAACCCGGGTGGCGGCCACCGCTCCGGAACTGGTGCGCGCCATGTGCGAAGCGAATGCTGATCAGTTGCTGCCTGCGCTCGACCGCTCCATCGACCTTCTCACCACGGCGCGCAAGACGCTGGCCACCGAGGGATCAGTTGCCGAACTGGTCGAGGAGGGGCACGCATCGCAGATGCGGTTCTCGGGCTTCCGCCGGTCTCAGATCGTCGCCACCGTCATCGGCGAGGACGGCTGGCGCGACGAACTGGCTGCCGCCGGTCGCGCCGGCGGGGTGATCAAATCCGCTCTGCCAGTCCGGGATAGTCGAGGATGAAGCCGTCCGAGTCGACGGTCACTGTGGTCTCGGCCACCGGCGAATGCAGCTTGATGCCGTCGGGCGCGCTGCTGTAACTGGTCGTCACTGGGTTCACCGTCAGATCGGGCAGCGACACGTAGACCACCGGAACCGCAAGCGAGTCACTGCGCTGATACAGGCCGGTCCGCCGAATCGGCAGCGCGTTGAAGAACGGGCTGAAGATCACGTCGACGTCCAGCGCACCGTCGTACGCGGCGCGGCTAGACGTGCCGCCATGATCCTGAACCAGCCACATGTTCTCTTCGTCGCGGGCGATGGACAGCTGCCGCTCACGCTCGGCGAGAGTGACGGTCAAAGAGAGTCGTTTGGTCGCCCCGGATTCGTCGGTGACGAGATCGTAGGACGCGGAGAACGCCGGGTGAATCGCGGTTGCCGCCGCGACGATCCGGCCGTAAGCCTTGATCCGTTTGTTCGACAGCGCCACCCGCACCGATTCCATCCGGGGAACGTCGTGTGCGCGCCAAGTCAGGACGGCGGGCCAGGGAGCGGGTGCTGCACTCACCCATCTACCGTAGGCGACGGACCGCTTCGTTCGTAGCCCGCTGAGAAACTGCTCTGAGTCCGATTTCTCGACGGTCCGCGAGATTCGAGCGCGACCTCGTCATCCAGCAACGGCGCAGGCATGTTCCGCAAGCGTCCGCTGCCTGGCACGGATGCCCACACCGCAAAAGCCATCAGGCCGTCGAGGATCAACGCCAGCGCGGTCACCATCAGCGCACCGACCAACGCGAGATAGAACTCACGGACCTTGATGCCGTCGATGAGGTAGCGGCCGAGTCCGCCGAGGCTTGCATATGCCGCAACGGTCGCGGTCGCGACGATCTGGAGAGTCGCGGTGCGCAGACCGCCGAGGATCAACGGCAACGCGTTAGGCACCTCGACGCGCAGCAGCACCCGGCGCTCGGTCATGCCCATCGACCGGGCCGCATCGACCACCGCCCTGTCCACGTTGGCGATTCCTGAATAGGTGCCCGCCAGCAGTGGTGGAATGCCGAGCAGCATCAGCGCGACGGTCGGCGGGATCAGACCAAGACCCCACAGCAGCACGCCGAGCAGCAGCACACCGAGAGTCGGCAGCGCGCGTAAAGCGTTCACGCCGGAGACGACGAGGAAGGTGCCGCGGCCGGTGTGACCGATCACCATGCCCACCGGGACCGCGATCAGCGCCGAGAAGATCACCGCGATCACCGTGTACTGCAGATGCTCGAGGATGCGGGCCGTCAGACCCGCTGGCCCGGCCCAGTTCGCGGCGGTGAAGATGAAGGACAGCGCCTGCTGCAGAAAGTTCATGCCGCCGCCCCCGCCATCGGCTTGGCCGCCTTGGGCGTGCTGGTCGCCCTCGTCCACGGCGTGAGCGCTTTGCCCACAAGCATGATCAGGGTGTCGATCACGAGCGCCAGCACGAAGATCGCGATGATGCCCGCGATGATCTGGTCGCTCTTGTTGGCCTGATAACCCTCGGTGAACCAGGTGCCGAGGCCGCCGACACCGATCACCGAGCCGACCGACACCATCGAGATGTTGGTGACGGCGACCACGCGAAGGCTCGCGATGAGCACCGGGACGGCAAGGGGCAGTTCGACTTTCAACATCCGGGTCAGCGGTTTGTAGCCGACCGCGGTGGCCGCGTCGAGCACCGCCGGTGACACCGCGTCCAGCGCTTCGGGCACCGCACGCACCAGCAGCGCGACGGTGTACAGAGTCAGCGCGACGATCACGTTGGCCTCGTCGAGGATTCGCGTCGGGATGAACAGCGGCAGCACGACGAACAGGGCCAGCGACGGAATCGTGAAGATGATGCTCGCGGTGACCGTTGTCAGCCGGCGCAGCACCGTGGTGCGCTGCACGAGCGCACCGAGCGGCACGGCGATCAGCAGCCCGAGCACGATCGGGATCAGCGACAACCGAAGGTGGATGACCGTGAGGGTCCACAGGTCGTCGAGGTGGGTGAACAGATAGCGCACCGGCTACCCCACCTCCGGGATGCGCCGCTGCTTGTCGAGTAGTTCGAGGACGTCGTCGGCGCGCACCCCACCGATCAGCGTGCCGTCCTCGTCGACGGCCACCCCGAGCCCCGTCGGTGAGGACAGCGCCGCGTCGAGCGCGAGGCGCAGGGTGCCGTCGGGCCGGAAGAAGGACCCGCCGCCGACGGTGCTGTCGTACAGCGAGCTGCCTTTGCGGTGGACGTCGACGCCTTCGGCATTGATCCACGCGAACGGCTTGCCCTCCTTGATGACCAGTGCCCACTCGTCGGGCCCGAGGGTGAGCGCGTCGAGGTCACCCTCGCCGACCGACTTGACGTCGTGCAGCCGAAGCCCGCTCGCGTGGAAGAACTGCAGACCGCGGTAGCCGCGGTCGGCGCCGACGAATCCCGACACCGACTCGTTGGCCGGGTTCGACAACACGAACTGCGGGTCGGCGTACTGCAGCAGCGCACCGCCGCGACCGAACACCGCGACCTTGTCGCCGAGCTTGACCGCCTCGTCGATGTCGTGGGTGACGAACACGATGGTTTTGCGCAGTTCGCTTTGCAGCCGCAGGATCTCGGTCTGCAGGTCCTCGCGCACGACCGGGTCCACCGCGGAGAACGGTTCGTCCATCAGAAGGATGGGCGGGTCGGCGGCCAGCGCCCTGGCCACGCCGACGCGCTGCTGCTGACCGCCCGACAGCTGGGCGGGATAGCGGTCTCCCAGCTTGGGGTCGAGCCCGACGCGTTCCATCACCTCCAGCGCGGCCTTACGCGCGCTTCGCCGGGATTCGCCGCGCAGCACCGGGACGGTCGCCACGTTGTCGACCACCCGAAGGTGTGGCATCAGGCCGGCGCTCTGGATCACATAACCGATCCCCAGGCGCAGCTTGACCGCGTCGACCTTGGTGACGTCCTTCCCGTTGACCGTCAGCGTGCCCGACGTCGGGTCGATCATCCGGTTGATCATCCGCATCGACGTGGTCTTGCCACAGCCGGACGGGCCGACGAACACGGTCAGGGTTCCCTCCGGCACCTCCAGCGTCAGGTCGTCGACCGCGACGGTGCCGTCCGGGTATTTCTTGGTGACGTTATCGAAGGTGATCATGCGCTCACTTCTGCACGGGCTTGTCGAAGCCGTTGTCCTTGATCCACTTTTCCGCTGCCTCGTCCGGGTCGACGCCTTGGTTGCCCTCCACCGCGGTGTTCATGTCGATCAGCGCCTCGGTGGTGAGCTTCGCGCTGACGGCGTCCAGCACGGTCTTGAGTTCATTGGACATCTTCTGCGACGACACCAGTGGCACGACGTTCGCGGCGAGGAAGACGTTCTTCGGGTCCTCCAGCACCACGAGCTTGTTCTGCTCGATGGACGGCGAGGTGCTGAAGATGTTCGCGGTGGTGACGGTGTTGCCGGTCAGCGCCTTGACGGTCGCAGGTCCGCCGCCGTCGCTGATCGCGATGAAGTTGGCGGGCGCGATGTCAAGCCCGTACTTGTCTTTCAGACCCACCAGGCCGGTCACCCGGGTCTGGAACTCCGAGGGCGCACCGACTTTCACCTCGGCGGAATGAGTGGCCAGATCCGCGATCGACTTCAGGTTCAACCGCTGCGCAGTCGCCCCTGTGACGGCGAGCGTGTCCTTGTCCTCGGCAGGCGAGGGATAGAGGATCGACAGGTCGCCCGGCAGTGTTTTGAGCAGTCCCAGCAAAACCGCGTCCGGGGTGGTGGCGGGGGTTTCTTTGTCGAAGTACTGGAGCAGATTACCGGTGTACTCCGGGATCAGGTCGATCGAATGGTCTTGCACCGCAGGGATGTATGTCTCCCGGCTGCCGATGCCGAACTGGCGGGTGACAGTGAAGCCGTTGGCCTCGAGCGCTTGCGCGTAGAGCTCGGCGATGATCTTGCTCTCGGTGAAGTCGGCCGACCCGACCTTGATCGACTTGAGATCGCCGGAGATCTCGCCCCCGCCCAGCGGGTTGGAGCTGCCGCACGCCGCCGTGATGAGGACTATCAAGGCGGCGAGAAAGCCCAGATGCCACCTACGTGTCTTCGACATACCCCGTGTCCTCTCAGCCCATAGCTTCAACGGACACTATCGGCATGTATGGCGACTCGCCGCGCTTTACATTCAGTGTGAAAGTGACGAGTTGTTTCACTATCCGGCTGAAAGGGCAAAGATGAACCCATGACCAGCGATCCCGACCGGCCGATAGCCGCGAATTCTCCGCTTCCCGGCGAGCCTGCGCCACCGCCGCTGGCAGAACTTTCCGGGGTGCCCGCCGAGCCGGCGCCTCGCCAGGAGTCCGCGGTTCACTTCACTCGCGCGGCCGCGCTGTGGTCGGCGCTGATCATCGGGTTCCTGATCCTGATCCTGCTGCTGGTGTTCATCATGCAGAACACCAACTCCATCACCATCAACTTCTTCGGATGGAACTGGAACCTGCCACTGGGCGTCGCGATACTGCTGTCCGCCGTCGGGGGTGGCCTGCTGACCGTGGCGGTGGGCACCGCCCGCATCGTGCAGCTCCGCCGAGCGGCGAAGAAGAATTTGAAGGCGCGCCCGTAACCGGCGGATCGCCTCGTCGCTGCGGCTGGAATAGATCTTCCCTCGGTTTGTTGACATGTCACGTAAACAGATAAACGTGATACGTCACGTAATAGGGTTTGGAGCGGATTCATGGGTGTGGTACAGGACAAGGTCGCATTGGTCACCGGCGGCACGTCGGGTATCGGCTTGGCGGCCGCGAGCCGGCTCGCCCAGGAGGGTGCGCACGTCTTCATCACCGGACGAAGCCCACAACGGCTGGACGAAGCGGCGGCCCAGATCGGCCATGGCGCAACGGGTGTGGTGAGCGATGTCAGCAACTTTGCAGACATTGATGCTGTCGTCGACGCGATCCAGTCGCACGGCCACGGACTCGATGTGGTTTTCACGAACGCAGGGGGCGGAGAGTTCGGGACGATCGCCGACGTCACCCTCGAGAACTATCTCGACACCTTCAACCGCAACGTCGGCGGAACCCTGTTCACAGTGCAGAAGGTTCTTCCGTTGCTCAATCGCGGAGCGTCGGTCATCCTGGCCGGCTCCACGGCGGCGTCGAAGGGTACGCCCGCGTTCGGTCTGTACGCGGCGTCAAAGGCGGCGGTGCGATCGCTGGGCCGCACGATGGCCGTCGAGCTGGCCGATCGCGGCATCCGCGTCAACACACTGGTCCCGGGTCCCGTCGAGACGCCCGGGTTGGTCGGGCTGGCACCCGCAGGCGGCGAGTCCGCGCTGTTGGCGCAGATGGCCGAGGGTGTGGTCATGAAGAGGGTGGCCGATCCGAGCGAGATTGCCGCGACCGTCGCCTTCCTGGCCTCCGACGCCAGCAGCTTCATGACGGGCAGTGAACTGTTCGTCGACGGCGGCGAAGCGCAAGTCTGATCCGGTGGCGGCTAGGTCAATCGGGGCGTGGCAACGTCCCGTTCCGCAGGATCGTCTCGTAGACGCTGCCGAGCAGGTCGGCCAGCCGGTCGGCGGCCGCGTCGTCGAGGTCGGAGAAGAACAGGGTGCGAACCAGGTCGACATGCTTGGGGGCGGCGGACTGCAGCAGCCGCCAGCCCTGCGCGGTCAGCTTGGCGTCGGTGACGCGGCCGTCGGACTTGGAGCCGATCCGCTCGACGAGCCGCCTGCTCTCCATACGACGGAGCTGATGCGACAGCCTGCTGCGTTCCCAGCCGATTCGGGTGGCCAACGTGCTGGACTGCAACCGGCGCCCCGGCTCGTTCGACAGCGCTGTCATCACGGTGTATTCGGCGAGCGAGATCCCGGAATCGGCCTGCAGCTGCCGGTTCATCTCGTACTCGAGCCGCAGATAGACCTGTATGTAGTTGAGCCACGTCCGCTGCTGCGTGGCGGTGAGCCATCGGCGCTGAGCCATGGTTCCCATCATCACTGTTAGTTGACATATCACGCAATGAGGAAGGAAAAGCGATGACCCAGACCATTCAACAACTCATGCAGGGCAATCTGCTGGAGGTCTTCAACGAGCGCGATCCGGAGCGGCGCCGCGCGGCGATCTCACGCATCTACGCCGCCGACGTGCATTGGACGGACGACGAGGGTGTCACCGTGGGGCACGCCGCTCTCGACGCCAAGGCGGCCGAACTGCTGGACAAGATCGGACCACTCCAGTTCGTCACCGCAGGCCCGGTGCACCAGACAGTCGGCTTCGGCTACCTGGCCTGGCATCTGGTCGCGGAGAACGACACAACGCCGCAGGTGTCGGGTTTCGACGTGGCGATCATCCGCGATGACGTCATCGCCGAGCTGTACACCGTGCTGACCACCGGCAGCTAGCCTCGACTCGCGCTTTTCACCTGCTCGGCGATCACGTCGGGATGGGTGTACGGGATCATGTGGCTTCCGTCGACGGTGATCAACTTGGTATAAGGCAACGTCTCGGCAAGTCGGCGCATGTGGTCGATCCCGATGAGATGGTCGTTTTCGCCGCCGATGATCACCGACGGTACCCGTATCTGCGGCACGTTCTCGTCGACCCAACGCGATGTGTCGTCGAACTCGAGTTGGTCAGAGGCGAAGGCGGCAAGGTTGCCCGGCGTCATCGAGACCGACAGCAGACGCTGCTCATAGGTGGCGTCCACCTGTCCCGGAGCGAAGGCATGCTCTGCGCCCGAGGTCGCGGCCACCCGCTTGATCAACTGATTGACCGTGGCATCGAGAACCGGCCCAAGCACAGGCAGCTGACTGAACTGGGCATAGCGCGCGTTGAAATCGCTCATCTTGTCGGGCCTGATGCCGCCGGCGCCCGGCGCCGCCAGCACCAACTCCGCGACGTCGTGTGGGTAGCGGCGTGCCACACCGAGCGCGAGCGTGCCGCCAAAAGAGTGCCCGACGAGAATCGCGGGGGCGAGCTTCAGCTGCCCCAACAGGTCGTGGACCGCGTCGATCTGGTCTTGGTACGGCAGCCAGCCGCCCTTCGACCAGCCGAACCCGGGCCGGTCGATAGCGATCACATGCATGCCCTTCAGTGCGGGCAGCACCGGATCGAAGTCCCTGTAGGTTCCGGGCAGCCCGTGGATCATCACTACCGGGATGCCCTGCCCCGGGTGCTCGACGTAGTGAATGTCCTTGCCCCGCAAGCTGATGTACTTACCCTCAGCCGAAGGCATCGACGGCAGCTTCGCAACGGTGTTGTTGACGACCACCACAGCGATGACCAAAACGATCAGCGACCAGACGCAAACTCGCACGAATCTTCGCAATTTGGTGCGATTTTGCGTCTGCTCGGCCACTAGCGCCCCAGCGCGTCCAGACCCTCGGCCATCAGCGGGCCGACCGCCTGGTCGACTTGATCGGTGTCGGCCGCGACTCCGCCGCCCATCCTGGCCCGGAACGCGATGCCCGCGGCGATGATCGCCACCTTGAAATACCCGAGGGCCATATAGAAGTCCCAGTTGTCCAAAGACTGTTCGGCCGCAAGCGAATAGCGCTGCGCAAGATCGTCGGCCTCCGGCATGAGCGGCGACGCCCATGCCGAACTGGCGTGGATCACGTTGAACAAGGGATGGCGATACACGCACATCAGTGCCGCGTCGCTGATCGGGTCACCCAGGGTGGACATCTCCCAGTCCAGCACCGCAAGCACCTTGGTGGCGTCGTCGACGTCGAGCATCGTGTTGTCGATGCGGTAGTCGCCGTGCACGATCGAGGCGCGGCTCTGTGCCGGAATCGCTTCTGCGAGCGCGGAATGCAGACGTCGGACGTCGGCGTCGAAGGGGTCGTTCTCTCGCTTGACCAGATCCCACTGCGAGCCCCACCGCCGCACCTGGCGCTCCAAATAGCCTGCCGGCTTGCCGAAGTCGCCGAGCCCGACGGCCGCCGGATCGATTGCGTGCAGGTCGGCGAGCACTTTGATCAATGCGTCGACACAGCTGCTGATCGCCGCCTTGTCGCCGAGCGCCTCGAGTTCGTCGGCGTGCCGGACAACCAGGCCGGGCACGTACTCGACCATCTGGAACGGTGCGCCGCCGACGGAGTCGTCGTTGCGCATGGTGACCGCGCGAGCCACGGGAACCGGGGTGTCGGCAAGGGCGGCGACGACCCGGTACTCGCGGGCCATGTCGTGCGCCGACGGTGTCAGGCCGTGCAGAGGCGGCCTGCGCAGCACCCATTTCGACTC
>Ga0164308_10001069_pt1 | contig 14570 bp, 12 predicted proteins | sample Whisoiple_246_MG_FD_109983 | JGI IMG/M metagenome (GOLD analysis project Ga0164308, IMG submission 109983) | Soil microbial communities amended with fresh organic matter from upstate New York, USA - Whitman soil sample_246_MG | ecosystem: Environmental > Terrestrial > Soil > Unclassified >...
AACCTCGGCACACCGGTCAAGGCGAGATGGGTGTTCCGGGAGCGTGTGCTGTGTCAATCACTGATGATTTCCTCCGCGCCACCGGTACGGCATCCGGTGACCGGGAGATGCTGCCGTCGAGGCTGGCCGCGGCATGTACCCGGGTGTTGCCGGTCGCCGGGGCCGGAGTCGGAATGTTCGGCACCTCCGGGATCCGGGTACCGGTCGGGTCCAGTGATGAAAACGCAGCGGCCGCAGAACGTTTACAGTTCACCACCGCCCAGGGCCCATGTCTGGACGCGCACCGCTCCGCTCGCACTGTCCTGGCTACCGAGTCAACGATGGCCGAGCAGTGGCCGCAGTTCCACGCTGCGCTGGTGAGCCGAACACCATTTCGGGCGGTGATCGCCGTACCGTTGGTCCCGCCGTTGGACGGGATGGGCACAGTCGACCTCTACCTGCACAATTCGTCGGATATCGCTCGGGTGTTGATGGCCGACGTGCTAGAGGTGATCTCGGCGGTCACCCGGACCCTGGCCGTCGACGGCCTTTTCGGTCAAGCTGCCGGCCCCCTGGCCTGGCTCGTCGGGCCGGCAACAACCGGGCGGGCCGCGGTCCCGGTCGCGATGGGCATGCTCACCGTCGGCCTCGACGTCACCTCCACGGACGCGCTGGCACTCCTGAGGGCGCACGCGTACGCCACCGACCGGATCGTCGACGACCTCGCCAGCGACATCGTGAGCCGACGCATCCCCACCCAACACCTGCGCCTGGACCGCAACACCTGATCCAGGTAGCTGATGACAGTGTCGGAAAGCAGTTTTCTCGGCCACGCGTGCGGCGACCACGCCGTGCGGCCCAGGCCCGTGAAACCCATGAAGGGGCCAGCGAACCACGACCTTAAGCTCCTTGTGGCACCGAGGTCAACGAGTTCTGCCTCGTTCACCGCGACGCACTCTTGGTCCGACCGCATTGGCATGGGCGCGTCCGTTTGGCTATGCCCTGACCTGGAAACCATTGCGGTACGAGTTTGCCCATGGCACCAAAATTGCAGTGGCAACCGGCTTTCCCGCAGCTGCACGACCGCGAACACAGGCCTTGGAGGGGATGCAGATGGCCGATCCGGAATCGATGCGCGTCGTGGTGACCGGCGGCGCAGGTTTTCTCGGCAGCCACCTGTCCGAGACGTTTCTCGATCGCGGCGCCGAGGTGCTCTGCCTCGACAACTTTCTGACCGGTTCGCCGGCCAACGTCGCGCACTTGCTCGGTCATCCGCGATTTCGGCTGCTGCGTTGCGACATCGTGGATTTCGTCCACGTGCCCGGACCGGTGGACGTGGTGTTGCACTTCGCCTCGCCGGCCTCGCCGATCGATTACCTGCAGTTGCCGATCCACACCCTGAAGGTGGGTTCCATCGGGACCACCCATGCCCTGGGACTGGCCAAAGAGAAGGGTGCCAGGTTCGTGCTGGCCTCCACCTCTGAGGTGTACGGGGATCCGCTGGTGCATCCTCAGCGGGAGGACTACTGGGGCAACGTCAATCCGGTTGGCCCGCGCGGTGTTTACGACGAGGCGAAACGTTTTTCCGAGGCGATGACGACCGCGTATCGCGACACCCACGGGGTCAACACTGGCATCATTCGGATCTTCAACACCTATGGCCCGCGTATGCGACCCTTCGACGGACGGGCGATCCCGACTTTCATCCGGCAGGCCCTGGCCGGTGAGCCGTTGACGGTCGCCGGTGACGGACTGCAGACGAGGTCCATCTGCTACGTCTCGGATCTGGTCAGCGGGATTCTCACGATGGCCGGAATGGAGCATCCCGGACCGATCAATCTCGGGAATCCCACCGAACTGTCGGTGCGGCAGATCGCGGAGGACGTGGTGGCCGCAACCGGTTCCCGGTCCCCGATCCAGTACGTCGAACGGCCGGTCGATGACCCGCAGGTTCGCCGACCGGATACCACCCGAGCACGGGAGGTTCTGGGCTGGGAGCCGCTCGTGGGTTGGCCGGAGGGACTGGCGCGCACCGTGGAATCGTTCACCAGGAGTCAGGTACTTCCGGCATAACTACCGCGAGCAGGTCACTGACGGCCTCGATCACCTCCGACGCGGTGATGGAGGCCAGTGCTGGGTCGATGACGTCACCGTGTGGATTGCCAGGCTCATCGACGCTGCCGTGCCAGAGCACGGTGTGCCGCGTCGAGTCGATCGCCGGACCCCAGTACTGCGGCGCCGTCGGTCCGAACAGCAGGACCGACGGGGTGCTTAGCGCTGTCGCGAGATGGGCGACCCCGGTGTCACCACTGACCAACAGCGCTGATCCTCCGATCACCGTGGTCAGCGCCGGCAGATCCAACGTGCCGGCCTCCACCTGCATGTCCGCTGCCCCCGCACCCCCAGCAGCGCTTGCGATCTCGACAACCCGAGTGCACAACTCCACCTCGCCGGGACCACCAGTGACGATGATCCGCCGCCCAGACCGGGCGATCCGGCCGGCCAACAAACCCCATCGGTCCTCCGGCCAACGCCGGGACGCACTGGCAGCACCGGGGTGCACCACGACGCTGTCCGTGCGGTCGCCGGACCTAGGCAGGCGGAGATCCTCGGCATCACACGACCCACCTGCTGAGCGGATCAGTCGACACCACCGTTGCACCTCATGCTCCTCCTGTTGCCAGCGCGGCCCGGCGAGGTGACCCGCGCGCCGGCAACGGAAAGCGATCAGTTCGTCGGGAGCGGTGGCGGCCAGGATTCGATGACTGAGCGGTCCCCTGCCGTGCAGGTCGATGGCAACATGACCGCCGACGCCGATCCATCCAGACGGCGGCCATTCCAGATCCGCGAGCCGATCGGTGGGGAGCACTTCGTCGATCAGCCCGAGGCCCTTCAGCCAGCCGCCGATCTCGGGGCCGACTGCCATCGTAAGAAACCGATCCGGATACAGCCGCCGGGCGCCGCGCAAAGCGGGTAACCCGGTCAGCGCGTCGCCGAGGCCGAGCGCGCGGAGCACCAGGACGGTGTCCGCGGTCCGCCTTCCAACGCTCGGCACCGGTGCTGAGTGCCGCACGTCGAAGGTGGTCACGGCCAGGAGCTCTCGCCGGAGGCCATCACCAACATCTCCCGGATCTCACTGCCCACCGGTTGACGCAATGCAGTCAGCACCGCGCCGGCGGTGTTCGCAGGGTTATCCAGATCCGCATCCGGCCCAGGCTTGTACTGTTCGGTCCGGCCGTCGAAGAATGCGGTCCGCATTCCACCCGGGATGAGCAGGGTGACACCAACCCGGCCAGCCCATTCGGCAGCCAGTGCATGGGTGAACCCGCGGACGGCGAACTTGGAGGCGCAGTAGGCGGTGGCATCGCTCACTCCCTTCAACCCGAGCGTCGACGCGACTGTGACCACGGTGCCCCGGCACTGCTCCAGATAGGGCAACGCCGCCCTGATCACTGCGACACTGCCGAAAAGGTTGACCCTGACAACCTTCTCCCATGCTTCGGGGTCGATGTCGAGCAGTCTGCCGCAGGCGTCGGTGCCGGCCGCAGTGACCACGGCCGACGGCGGTCCAACAGTGTCGACGAGCGATTGCACGGCTGTGACGGCGGCCGCGGTGTCCGAGAGGTCGGCCAGGGCGTGCGGAACGTTTTCGCCTGGCGCCACCCGATCGATGATTGCCGGTGTCCCGCCGGCGTCGGCGACAGCAGCGACCACCGCGGCGCCCAAACCGCTCGAGCCGCCGGTGACATAAACCACGCCGATTTGTCGCGGCTCGGGGGCACCGGATCGACGCGAAGGAGCCTGCCCGGTGTCGGTGCGAAGTTGAGTGCTGATGTCAGTGTCCTTTCACGAGTGGGCGTTGACAGAATGAGCGGGTGTCGGTTGCCGCGAGCGTTCGATGATGCTGGTCGTTGACCGACCCGAGAGGTACGGCAGCAGAACAACTCTGCCACCGTTGGACTCGACGACAGCGGCTTCCGGCAGCTCGGTCGCGCCGTAGTCGCCACCCTTGACCCAGACGTCGGGGCGCAGCTCCGCGAGCGCTTGCGCCGGGTCGTCCTCGTCGAAGATGTGCACCGCGTCGACGCAGTCGAACGCGAGCAGGACTCGCGCGCGATCATGCTCGTTCACCACCGGCCGGCTCGGACCTTTGAGTCGTGCGACGGAGGCATCCGAGTTGACCAGGACCACCAGGCTGTCCCCGAGCCGCCGTGCGGCCTGCAAGGTGGCGACATGCCCGGCGTGCACTATGTCGAAGCATCCCCCGGTCGCCACCAGGGTGCCGGGCCGGCCGTGCAGCGCCTGTGCGAGCTCGGCCAGTGATTGACCCCGCGGCGGCGCCGATGCCAGTGGGTCGGCCGGACGGCTGTCACTCTCGAACAGCCGGGAGGCCGACAAGCCACCGGACCTGACCCAGATCGAGGCATCACGGACGCCGGCCGCGGCCGCCTCGGTCGGCAGCGCACCGCCGGCGAGCGCGACCGCGGTCGATGCCGAGAAGCGATCGCCCGCACCACAGGGATCAGCGCCGGGAACCTCCTCCGCCGGCAGGTAATGGGTCTGGCCGTCGGAGGTGGCGAGGAACGCGCCCAGCGGCCCGGCCGTCACCACCACCGCGCAGGCCCGCCACGCCATCCGCAGTTCGGCTGCGAGCCGATCCGGTTCGTCGGCGACCGGCGCACCAAGGCTGCGCAGCGCCGCGCGTGCCTCCGCGAGGTTGGGCGTCACCATGGCACATCCCGGTACCGGCACTCCGCCGCGCGGATGCGGATCCCAGACAACAGCGGTGCCGACTGCGACCTCGGTGAGGATCTCCCGAATCGTCGGATCCGTCGTCGTGCCGGCGCCGTAGTCGGAGACCAGAACGACGTCGGCTGACCGGAGCACCGCCCGAAGGCGCTCCGTGGGAATCGTTGTCGGCGTCCCAGGCCCGCCATCGTCCATCCGGAGCAGTGATTGGCCGACGCTGCGGAGCCGGGTCTTCCGGCGCGTCGGGCCGAGGTGGCCAAGGGCGATCACCTCGACATACCGGCCGAGCATGTCGCGCAGGGCCGCTGCGGCGCGGTCGTCCCCGATCGGCGCGACGAACGTGACCGCTGCGCCGCCGGTGGCAACCAAGACTGCTGTCAGACCGGCGCCGCCCGGTGTCTGCCGGACTGCGGTGACGTCGAGCACCGGGACCGGCGCGTCAGGACTGATCCGGTCCACTTGACCGGTGAACTCCCGGTCCAGGACGACATCCCCGATGACCACGATATTCGGGCGGCGCTTCGTCGGGCGATCCTCTTCGTGCTGTTCGGTCATCGGATCCGCTCCGGACCCGCCGCAATCGGATGCAGATCAGCTGTTTGTCGTGGCAGTCGATGGGTCCGCGCTCGGGCGCCGAGAACAGAGTCAACGACGGCGCAGAGTCCGTGAATGGCGATCAGGTGGATGGCCTGGACTGCCGCCGTCGAAGGCGCACGCACAGTGATCGCCTCATCGCTGCGGATGGTCAGCTCGTTCGGACCCGGACCGGTGATCGACCAGACCGAGACCCCACCTTCCTTCGCCCGCTCGGCCGCCCGCAGCACATTGGGGCTGGTGCCGGAGGTCGACAACAGGACCAGCACGTCACCGGGCCGGCCGTGCGCCTCAACCTGCCTGGCGAACATCTCCTCGATCCCGTAGTCGTTGACAATTGCTGTCAGACTGGATGTCTCGGCGCTCAGACAGATCGCGGACAACGGTTGCCGATCGCCGAGGAACCTGCCGACCAGCTCCGCGGTCAGGTGCTGGGCCTCCGCCGCACTGCCACCGTTCCCCGCGGCCAACAACCGGCCACCGGCGGCGTAGACATCGACCAGGGACGTGCCCCACCGTTGAAGCGTCGGCCAATCCCTGCGCAGCGCGGACATCGCGATCCGGATCTCCCGATCGTGTTGATCAATCCAGGCCGAGTCGTCAACCGCATCGGTGGCGACGGCGGGTGAGCCGGTCACGCGATCACCTGCGCCGGTTGGGCCCGTCCCACCAGGGAGAGGTAGGCGCCCGCCGTCGCGGCGGCCACCGAATCCCAGTCGTAGAGCGCGACCGCGCGATAGCGTGCGGCGACCTCGTACCGGCGCTTGCGCACCGGATCCCGGATCAGATCCCGGATCGCATCGGCAACCGCGGTCGGATCACTTCCGGTGACGAGTCGACCGGTCTCGCCGTCCACAACGGTGTCCAACAACCCGCCGACTGCCGATCCGACCACCACTCGACCGCACGCCGCGGCTTCGATCGGCACGATGCCGAACGGTTCGTACCAGGGCGTGCACACGACCAGATCCGCGGACCGGATCAGCGCAGGGAGCAGGTCATGGTCAACACTTCCCAGCAGCTGCACCCGGTCGGCCACTCCCAGCTCCTCGGCGAGGAGCAGTAGTCGTCGGGCCTCCGGATCTGTTGCCAGTCGACGCTTTTCCGGTCCGCCCGCCACCATTAGCTCGAATCCGGGAAGCTCGGCAACCGCTCTGATCGCGGTATCGACGCCCTTACGCTCCACCAACCGACCGACGCAGAGCAGCCGCCGTGGTCGCGGCGGCGCCGATGCGGCCGCGACCAATTCGGCTGCCGGTGTCACCGGGGTGAACAGCGCGGTGTCGACACCGCAGGGAACGACCCGGATCTTGTCCTTGGCGACGCCCATCCGGCCAAGCTCCGCAGCCTCGTCCGTGCAGGTCGCCACGATCATGTCGGCTTGCCGCCCGATCCGGGTCTCCATCGCGATCCGGTTGGCCGGGCTCGTGTCTCGATCACCCTGATAACGGCGCTTGACAGTGCCGAGTGCGTGGAAGGTCTGCACGACCGGAACCCTTATTGCCTGCGTCGCATGCAATGCTGCGAGCCCGGACATCCAGAAATGGGCGTGCACGACATCCGGCAGCCCGTCGCGACTCCACGTCGATGCCAGCCAGCGTCCGAACTCGGGCATGAAAGGCAGCAGCTCATCCTTTGGCAGCTGTTCGGCCGGACCGGCCGGGACATTCACGACCTCCACGCCGGGTCCGAGTGGCACCTGTAACGGCGCGTCCGGATCGTCCCGACGGGTGTACACCGTGACTTCATGCCCGCGTGCTGCCAATGCCAGGGAAAGCGCTGCCACGTGGACGTTCTGGCCACCTGCATCAACCCCGCCCAGGACCGCGAGCGGGCTGGCGTGTTCGGAAACCATGGCTATTCTCATCAGACCACCTCTTTCAACAGCTGCTGCCAATCCGTGAGGAACCGTTGCAATCCGAATCGACGGAGTGCATGCGTCCGACCGGCTGAACCACGCGCGAGCGCCTCGTCCGGATCCATCAGCCATCGACGCGCGGCGGCGGCCAGCACGTCGAGATCGGTGCTGAGCACGCCGGCTTCGGCGGGAACGGACTCCGGCGCCGCGGTGACCGGCAACGCCAGCACCGGCAATCCGATCGTCATCGCCTCGATCAGCGCCAGACCCAGACTGGTCCACCGGTACGGGTGCAGATAGGCCCGGTGGGTGGCCAGCATGGTGTGCATCGCCGCCTGCGGCACGTCGTCGTGCAGGTGTCCGGACAAGAACGGGGCGAGGTCGGCCAACGCCGGCATCCCCATTCCATAGACGTCCAGTGGCACCCGGTCCGCCATCGCCAACAGCAGGTCGGTTCCGGCGACCCGCCACCGGCGGACCGGCTCGTTGACCACAGCGGCGATTCGCTCGGTGCTGCCGGTGTACAGGTGGCCCGGATCCGGGATGCCGTGTTCGATCACCGTTGTCGGCGCGCGACCGCAGTCCCACATCACTGCGTTGAACCCGGTGACGTGCACGATGGGGATGTCCTGCCGGTTCGCCAGCGGGTGCACGCTGCCGGTCGCCGAATCCGGTGGGGCGTTGTGCTCCACGTACACGGCCGGCAGGTCGATACCGGCACGAAGTCCCGTGCAACGCTGCAGCACATCGATCTCGGCCGGCCGTTGGAGTACGACGACGTCGATGTCGGCGTCCCGCAGCTCATCCGGACCGAGTTCGCGGGCGGTATCCGGCCACTGCCATGTCCTGGCGCGGCCGCGACCGTCCGGTCCCCGATCCGGTAGCACCGGCAACAGATAGTCGTCGGGGCCGGCGACGAAGGAGGTCATCCATGACCCATGGACGTGCCAGATCAGGATTCTCATGCTCGCGCCCCCACCACGGCGATCTCGGCCAGTCCGGCCACCGCAGTGACCACGTCGTCCGGTGGGATCGACGAGAGACACGGGTGTCCCGGGATGGGGCACTCCCGGGCCCGGCTGTCCCTGCAAGCCTCTTGCTGGTCACCCAGGATGACCGACGGCACCCCGTAGGGCGCCCATCGCTCGACCGGCACCACCGGTGAGAACAAGGACACGACAGGCGTTCCCACCGCGGCCGCGAGGTGGGCAGGCCCGGTGTTCCCGACGACGACACAGGCTGCTCCGGCGATGATGCCGGCGAGTTCGGCCAGCTCGGTCCGGCCCGACAGATCGATCGCCACCGTCCCGGCAACTACTGCGGCAAGTCCCTGGTCGGCCGGCCCACCGGTGACCACCACCGGCCATCCGGCCATGACGAGTGCGGCCACGATCGCCGCGCCGTGCTCCGGAGCGATGGCCCTTGACTCTACGGAGGCACCGGGATGAACCACCACGTACGAACCATGCTCAAACGGCAACTTCTGCCGGACAACCTGTTTCACCCGGAGCCTGCCGTCGTCACCGTCCGGCAGCCGCCCGCCGGCCGCCACCGCCAGGTCGAGAGCGGCTTGCACCTCGTGACCGGTAGGACGCTGGTGGCGCAGGTCGAGCAGAGATCCCGGGTAGTCGACACTGGTGGCCGCGACGAACGGTATCCCCGCCAATCGCGCCAGCAGCGCCATCGGTAGCGGACTCTGGTGGAAGGACGTGAAGATCACCGCGCGGGAATAGCGTCGCCGACGAAGGTTCCGGGTGAGCGAGCGGATCGCACCCTGATCAACTGCCGACGGCCGATACCCGGTCCACGGTGCGTCGAAGGTCAGCAGCTCGGAGAGTCCGGGCAACAGTTGGGCGGCGGCACGCCCGGCCGGTGAGACCAGCGCATCGAGCCGGTCGGCCGTGTTGGCCAGCGCCCGGATGGCCGGACCGGTGATCAGCACGTCACCGTCGCTGTCCAGCCGCACCGCCAGAACCCGGTTCACGCGGCGGCCCCACCTAGTTCGTCGACCGGTCCAGCCGGCGCTGTCGTGGCGCACCGGCTGGACCGGGCGAGATCGAGCGCACCCGATAGATCAGTAGCAACCAGCTCGGCCGCATCGACCTCGTCCTGCCGGGTGTGTGCGGTCGGAACCAACACGCCGACGGCGCCGGCGGCGGACGCTGCGAGGACGTCGGCGCCGATGTCACCGATCACCGCGCACTGGAATGCCGGAACGCCCAACTGCCGGGCAGCCTGCAACACCATGCCGGGCAACGGCTTGCGGCACGAGCAGCGGTCGGCCTCGACATGTGGGCAGACCTGCCATACGTCGAACGGACCGAGTTCGCTCTCGATCCGCTGGTTCACCGCCACCACCTGGGCGTTGGTCAGCAGTCCGCGGCCGACCCCCGACTGGTTGCTGATCACCCCGACCTTCAGCCCCGCTGCCCGCAGGTCGTCCAGCGCCACCTTCGCACCGTCGACGGTCCGAACCTTGCCCGGATCACCGTTGTACGGCTCGTCGTGCACGAGGGTCCCGTCGCGGTCGAACAACACGGCGCGCACCGGAGGCGGCCAAGGCGGCGAGGTTCGACCGAACCGTCGGTGCCCACGGACGCGGTGGTAGACCGCGGCGAACGGAATCATCAGGCTGGTCAGCCCCATCCGGCGCAGCTCTGCCCCGAAGGCGGGATCACCCGGTCTCGGACCTGGCAGCACCCGCCTGGCCAGGAACTCGACGGTCACGGCAAGCCAGCCCGCCGCGAAACCGGCCGAGAGCCGAGGGCGGCCCGCCAACGAGATCACCGAGACCACAGCGCAGATGACCGATACCAGGTGCCACCGGAAGCGACCCGGCGGACCGGCCTGCGCCAGTTCGCGCCACCGTCGCCCATGCAGGCTGCGCATCAGTACGTCGTCGGCTGCGCCGGCCTGCACCCGGACGCTGACCCAATCGTCCGCCGGGCGAACCGGATGGGTTGTTATCCGGTTCCCGCGGACCAGGCGCCAGCCTGCCTGCTCGACCCGAAGCGCGAGGTCGGCATCCTCCCGGAATGCCCGGACGAACCGCTCGTCGAAGCCATGCACCGCCTGTAGTGCAGTCCGGCGGTAGGCCATGTCCGCGGTGATCCAGGCGGCGCTCTGGAGACCGGCCGTATTCCGCGCCCAGTCGGTCGGACGTCGATCCGCTGGGAGCGGCACCACGATCCGTCCCTGGATGCCGCCGACTGCTGTCCCGACGGACGACAGGTCGTCGTGAAGATCGGCCATCCAGCCGGTGCCGACCTCTACGTCGTCGTCCAGGAAGGCGATCCATGGGGACCGAGCCGCGCGCCAGCCGGCGTTACGGGCAGCGGCCGGCCCGCGGCCGCCGGTCCGGATCACCCGGACCGGCCACGGCGCCCGATCGAACGTCAGCCGGGCCACCGGACCGGTTCCGAATCTGCGGTCGTCGACGATGATCACCGCGTCGGGTCCGGGGCCCACGCAGACCGCCAGTTGCTCGAGCAGGGTCATCAACGATGCCCGACCGATGGACGGGATCACGATCGAGTAGCGAACGGCGTGCCCGATCATCGGGCTCCAGCCGAGAAGAGCCCCGCGCGCCGCACCAGGTGAGGGCCCATCACCAGCAGATCCACCGGCGCGGAGCCGAATAGTTCCAGCGCGTCACGCGGGTCGTCCACCATCGGTCGCCCGGCGGAGTTCAGGCTGGTGTTGATCACCACCGGCAGCCCGGTCCGGCGGTGGAAGGCTTCCAGCGTGGCACCCAGCCGCGGTTGGGTTCGCGGTTCGACGGTCTGAATCCGGGCCGTGCCGTCGACGTGGACCGCTGCCGGGATGCGTTGCCGCCACCGCGGATTGACTTCGTGGACGAACAACATGAACGGACTCGGAATCGGTCCTCCGGAGAAGATGTCCGACGCATGCTCGAGCAGCACCATCGGCGCCACCGGACGAAACTGTTCGCGTCCCTTGACATCATTGAGCCGCTCCAGGTTCTCCTGGTGACCTGGATGGGCGAGCAACGAACGATGGCCCAGCGCGCGAGGTCCGAACTCGCTGCGTCCGTCGAACCAGGCGATCACGCCGTTGCCGGCCAGCACATCGGCCACCTCCCCGGCCAGGTCTCCCGGTGTGCTGAACGGCACACCGGCGGCCCGCAGCCAGGCGGCGAGGTCGTCATCGCTCCATGCCCTCCCGAGTGCCGCGCCGGGCATTGGTGCTGTGGGCTGATCGGCGTCGGCGCACACCTGCAAGGCCGCGCCCAGAGATGTCCCGGCATCGCCGGCAGCCGGCTGCACCCAGACCTCCTCGAACGCGGTCTCCCGCCAGATCCTGGAATTGGCCACGCAGTTGAGAGCCGTTCCGCCCGCCATGGTCAGCACCCGCTCACCGGTCTGGGCGTGCAGCCAGCGGGCCAACTCGACCAACACCTCCTCCAGTCGCTGCTGCATCGAGCAGGCGAGATCGGCATGATCACCACCCCAGGTGCCGTCGTCGACCCGTGGGGCCGCCCACCTCGACCAGTCGGGAGCTTCGGCGACGAAACCGCCGTTGCCGTCGGCCCTGATCAGCTCACGCAGTTCCTCGAGGAAACGCGGCCGACCGTAGGAGGCCAGCGCCATCACCTTGTACTCGTCACTGGATCGCAGGAAACCGAGATGTTCGGTCAGCGACTCGTACACCAGGCCCAGCGAGTGTGGAAGTTCTTGACTGGCAAGCACTTCCAGCCGGCCGTCGACGTACCGGCCGGCGAGGTGCGAGGCCCGCTCCCCCCGCCCGTCGAGCACAAGTACCGCACTGCGGCCGTGCGGCGCGGCCAGCGCGGCCGACGCAGCATGCGCGACATGGTGCGGAACGAACTGGACCTGTTGGCGGTCCAAACCTGGCAGCGCACTGGCGATGAAACCGGGTGCGTTCTGCGCGTAGGTCTGCCGCAGGTGGTCCCAGGGGTCGAAGAGTCCGAGGTCCTCGACAGGTTTGCTCAGTGCGGGATCGAAGGAGTAGGCGACCGCGTCGAGATCCTCCGGGCGCAGACCGGCCTCGGCCAGGCACCATCGCATCGACAGTTCCGGCAGTTCCCAGGCAGAGAACGGCACCGGTCGCTTGCCGTGCTTACGCCGGCTGAACCGCTCCTCCTCAGCTGCGGCGACGATCTTCCCGTCGACCACAAGGGCTGCCGACGGGTCGTGAAAGATGGCATTGACACCCAACACGCGCATGCGTGACACCTCGAACAACATCCACATGGCGGAGCGCGCCTGTCTGACGCTCCAACATCCCTGTGTCCACCGGGACGTCTGGTCAAACCAGATGTGGACGAGAAGTGCAGGTCAGAGTTGTTCGCCCGGCTGACGGAGATCAGCCGATCGTTGAACCGGCAGAGCGAAGCCGGGATTCGACCTCCCGGCCGATTCTTCGGCTTCAACCAGTTCAAGGGTTCGCCATCTCGACCTTGCCACCGAGGATGACCATCCGCTGCACCCGAGCCGCCTGCAAATTCCAGGTCTGTCCACATTCCCTCGGGCTGTCTGTGCCGCAATAGGATTCAGCGAGTCACCCTAGCCGCCAACGCGGCTCGAGTTCCCGTGACCGACGAGAGTAGGGAGATGACGACGATGATCACCGGCAGAGGACAACCGGCGCCTCGCCGCAGACACTCGGTATTCACCGATCGAACGGCTCGAGATCGACGATCCGGCACTGCGACCGGACCATTTCACCTCTACACAGTGTTGCGCCGGATCGAGGAAAGGGCGACCCGTTCCACGGATTTCGACCTTGGGCAGGCGCTAACGCGGCCCAGCTCATCCACGATAAGCATTCGACCTGATCGTCAGCCCGGCCGGTCGGGCCCTCCAGGTCGCCCGACATTCACGCCCATCGCATACGCGAGGTGACCGCCCAGGAAGCCGCCGGCGCCTAGGAACACGGCGCCGACGTACGCAAGCCGCCGTCCCAACCGTTCGTTCCCCGCCGCTCGAGCACGCCACGAACCGGCGTAGAGGGCAACAGCGGTGCCATTGCACACTGCATGTACCAACCCAACACGGGCGGCTGGTCCGCTGGTAATTCGCCAATCCGACCAACCGGTGGCGGCTGTGACCGCTGCACAGCACACCCCGAATCCCACCAGACGCCGCGCTGCAACGGGATCACCGCGGCTGACATCCAGGACGCCGGCGGACAGCCAAGCGCCGATCGGTGCGGTCACCAGTATCGGGTGCACTGGATGACCGAGCCATGTACCGCTCAGCACACCGCGCACCGGAGGTGTGATTACCCGGTTCACCACCGACTTCACGGCATTCACCGGCGGGTCGATGACATCGGCTCGTTCCAGTGATTTCACAACGTTCTCGAAGATCGCCATCGTCGACTCCTCTGCCGCTGCTCCGGCCATCCGGCGGACCGGGCACGTGACAGTCTCGTACCCCACCGAGTACCGGCTAATCAGTCGAGATACGCGACAGCGGACCGTGGCGTTCGCGCGGTGGGCATGGTGCCATCTACACGACCCGTCGCGATGGATCAGGGACCGCCGCGCCAGTCGTCGATGCAATGATGGTCGGGCAGGAAGCCGTTCTTCACGCCCCACAGGACCGCTTGGGTGTGCGGGTACCCCAGCTGGCGTGCGCTCCGGACCAGGTGTGGATGAAATTCCCAGGTGTACATCACTACTCGGCGCGCACGGGGGCTGTCGATGAGAACGCTGATCTCTTCGTAGTCGGATTCTGGTTGTGCGAAGGAGTCGTGGAGCACGACGTCGGCGTTGTCCAGTACCGGTTCCATGGCGTCAGTTCGGCGATGACCACTCGATCCCGGTACGGATCCAGCATCTGGGCGACGCCCATCACGACAACGTCATCATCGTCGACCAACGCCACCGTGAGCGGAAGATCTGCTGGAGAGGGCATGGCGCTGAATATCAACGCCTTTTGGGGTGTGCCGTCGCCTCGCCAAGGGTGGTTGAATCACCTGCACTGACGGTCATCGTGCTGCTGACCTGGATCAGCGTCGACGATCGCCGCGCCGTCCGTCGCTGACGACCACTACCCGCGTGCGGCGATCGCATTCGCCCCCTGGGGATGACGGCCCCGTTCCCCGGTGACATCGGTTGATGGTCAACGGCTCACAGTCGTCAGGGTGCCTCCGTCAGGTGAAGATGCTAACCCCGCCCGGCCCCACCAGCAGGCCGATCACAATGAGCACGGCACCCCAGATGACCTGCTTTCGAATGATCGCGAACACGCCGGCAATCACCAAGATGACGGCCACGATCCCAAGAACTGTTGTCCAACACGCCGCCCGATAAGCCTGGCGGGCGAGCCGATCGCCGGCGTCGTCGACCGGCTCGCCCCGCCAGCCAGGACGGCCACGAGAACGCCGAAATCTCACCGCGCCA
>Ga0164308_10001070_pt1 | contig 14568 bp, 14 predicted proteins | sample Whisoiple_246_MG_FD_109983 | JGI IMG/M metagenome (GOLD analysis project Ga0164308, IMG submission 109983) | Soil microbial communities amended with fresh organic matter from upstate New York, USA - Whitman soil sample_246_MG | ecosystem: Environmental > Terrestrial > Soil > Unclassified >...
CGCCGCGTACGTCGCGGGCTGCATCGGATCGGCGCTCACCTCACAGGCCTCGGTCGCGCGCATCCTCTTTGCGATGGGCCGCGACGGCATCATGCCGCGCAAGGTCTTCGGTCACGTCTCGGTACGCTTCGCCACCCCGACGTTCGCCATCCTCGTGGTCTCAGTGATCTCGCTCGCCGCGCTCTGGATCGAGTTGGGATTCCTCGCCTCGATCGTGAGTTTCGGTGCACTGGTGGCGTTCTCGGCGGTCAACCTCACCGTCATCAAGCACTACTACATCGATCGTGGCGAGAAGAACGTGCTCAACAACATCATCCTGCCGCTCATCGGCTTCGCGCTGACGGTGTGGTTGTGGTTCAATCTGTCGGCGCTGACCCTGTGGGTCGGGTTGATCTGGCTGGCAATCGGATTCGTCTGGCTACTGGCGGTGACCCGGGGCTTCCAGCGCCCGACGCCGGTGTTGGATATGGAGGAGTAGCCGCTAACCGACGGTGACGTTCCCGAACAACACGACCGCGAGGCCGAGTGCGACGACGATGTTCACCACGGTCGCCGAGGCGAACAGCGCGATCGGTCGCCATCCGGCTTCGCGCAGGCCCTTCAGCGAGAACTCCAACCCGATGGAGACGAAGGCGAAGATCAGGAACCAGGTGCGCAGATCGTTGACGGTCGCGATCGCGGCTTTCCCGCCGCTGGCCCATTGCAGGTACAGGGTGCCGATGATTGACGCGGCGACGAAGCCGAGCACGAACTTCGGGAACCGGTCCCAGAACTGGCCCAGCGTCGGCCTCGCGTCGTCGGGACTGCGGCGCTCGACCTTGAGCGCGAAATAGGCGGTCAGCGCGATCGCGACCACACCGATCAGCGCGTTCTGCGTCGTCTTGACGATTGTCGCGATCTGCAGCGCGTTCTCGCCCGCGATGGCGCCGGACGCCGCGACGGCGGCCGTGGTGTCGATGTTGCCGCCGATCCAGGCGCCCGCCACTTCGTCCGACAGACCGAACACGTCGGACAGCCACGGCAGCAGGAAAATCGACGGCAGCGCGAACGCGATCACCAGCGACGCGGCATAGGCGAGTTGTTCCTTCTTCGCCTGCACCGCGCCCGCCGCCGCGATGGCCGCGCTCACACCGCAGATCGACACCGCCGACGCCAGCAGCGCACGCAGCTTGTCGTCGAGGCCGAGCAGGCCGCCGAGCCACCAGGTGAAGCCGAACACGATGCTGATCAACAGCAGCGCCTGGATGATGGCCGGGCCCGCGGCGGTGACGAGTACCTTCAGGTTGATCGACGCGCCCAGCAGCACGAGGCCGGTCTTGATGAAGAACTCGGTGCGAAAGCCATTCGACAGTGCGTCGCGCAGTGCGAGCCTGGTCAGTACCGCGTTGCCGATCAGGCCCAAAGCAATGGCATAGATCGGGAACTCGATCGACTTGGCCACCTTCGCGAACGGGGTTCCCGCGGCCCAGAGCGGCACCTCCTGCTCGAGGAAGCGGGCGAGCGCGCCGAGTGCGACGACGACAACCACCCCGGCGATCGCATAGCCGAGGACGGGCCTCGGCTGTTCCTCGGTCGCCTGATCGGCGGTCTGTTCGGTCACGGGATCACGCTTCCCGGGATCGCGCCGACGAGCACCAACGCCAACAGCGCCAGGCCAACGATGACAGCGAGCCAGTCCTCGTTCATGCGGGCAAACCGTAATCACCGCCGAAATGATCGGGAACGGTTGCGATCACAGCGAATACAAAGCTAAAGCCCGGCCAGCTTCTTGTTCAGCACCCGCTGCAGCCAAGCGGGAGAGAAACGCGACAGCACGACCGACGCCCGGGTCTGGGTGCCGACGGCGAAGTGCACCTGGTGGATTCGACGCTGCAGCCATGAGGGTTCGACCGCCGCCACGATGGTGTCCGCGACGTCCTGAGCCGTCAGGTTGATGCCGAGCGATTCGGTCGTGCCGGTCTTGATGCTCTCGGTCATCGCCGTCTTCACGTACAGCGGCCAGATCGCAACGACGCGGATGCCGTAAGCACTCCATTCGATGTCGAGCGCCTCGGTGATGCCGCGGACGAAGAACTTGGTCGCGCTGTAGGTGGCGAGCTCGGCCTGACCGTAGATGGCCGACGCCGATGCGAGGTTGACGACGACGGAGTTCGGTGTGGTCCGTAGGTAGGGAAACGCGGCGTGCAGACCGTTGACGACACCCTTGGTGTTGATGTCGATCTCCTTGAGCTGCGCGGAGACGTCGATGTCCTCGAACCGCCCGGCCCGCAGGATGCCGGCGTTGTTGATCATCACGTCGAGGCGGTCACCGGCCGCCTTCGCGAACTCGCCGACCCGCTCGGCCATCTCGTCGTGATCGGTGACGTCGAGGTGTCCGGTGATTACCGAAGCCGGTCGGTCGAGAGCCCCGATCTCGCCGGCCAGCGATTTGAGGCCCAGTTCGTCGATGTCGTATCCGCCGACCGTGTAGCCGTTGCGGGCGAAGGTCAGCGCGGTAGCGCGGCCGATACCCGCGGCGGCGCCGGTGATGAACACGGCTCTGGTGATGCCCACACGTCATGCCTACTTCATCGTGGCGAGGTTGTGCCAGAGGTTGCGCAGGCTGTCGGTGCCGCCGAACAGGGTGGTGAAGTGGGTGGAGTCGATGAGCACGATGTCGCCCGAGCGCTGGCCGTTGGGTGGCATCCAGATCAGCGCGTTGAATTCGGTGTTGCCTTCTGTGGTGAAGGGATGCGGCCGGTTGGGGTCGACTCGCTGTTTCCCCAGCACCCGCAGGGTGTCGCTTTCCGGCGCGGTGAGCTCGTAGTGCGGCAGGTGTGGGTGGAAATTGAATGTGGTGACGTTGTCGAGTAGTCGCTGGCTGTCGAGATCGCGGACCGCGGTCAGCGGCGCGATATCTTTGGTGCCCTCGACGACGGCGGGACGTAGCCCCCAGATGTTGTGCACGGGCACGTCGAGGGCCCGCATCAGGGAGCGGGTGTACTGGCTGAAGCGTTGCTGTCGCGGAACCAGCCGGTCGCCGTGGTGCAGGTACTCGACCTGGCGCTGGTCGTAGTCGTCGGTGAACCCCACGTCATGGTGGGGGGCCAGCAGCAGACAGGTGCCCTCGCGCTTGAGCCACTCGGTGATCGCCGCGATCTCCTCTGGTGCGGCTTCCTGTTCGCCGAGCAGGTGGTCGAGCCCGAACACCATCAGGGTGTCTGTGTCGGCCAGAATCCGTTCGTCGATCGGCAGCTTGTAGCCGGCTTGGTCGATGCGCTGGTAGACCGCGACCGGATGTCCGGTGGCTTCTCCGGCGAGCTCCTGAAATGCCAGGGCCGAGCGGTGAAACAGCTCCAGTGTGCCTGCGACGCCCTGTAAGAAGTTGGCGGCGTTGTATTCCTCGGTCTCATAGGCGGGCCACAGGACATTGCGCACCTCGGTCATCGTGGAGAACCGGTTCTCGATGATCGACGGATCGCGTTGGGCCTCCCAGGGGTAGCTCCACGTCCAGTAAATGCTGATGCGTCGCCCGCCGGTGTGGGCGCGGGGGATGTGATTCTGGTTGTAGGTTCGCGGCGGCAGAGGCTGTGTGCTCATGGTCGATCCTTCAGTTGCCGAGCGAGGCCAGGTAACGCATGGCGTTCATCCCTGGGAGGAAGAAATAAGCTCCGCCGGTCAAAGTGGTGAAGGCCGGAAGTCCTTTGTGCACTTTGCGGATCGGACGCTTCGGCACGGTGAAGTCCAGGGTGCCGTCCTGTGTTCCAACGATCGGGTCGTGTTCGCTGCCGAGTTCGTGGAATCTCTTGTCGTTGATCCACACGTTCTGCGCGAACTCGAACTGGCGAATGAGGTCGGCGCAGATGATGAACGCGGCGATGCCGCGGTCCACCCCGTCATCGGGCGCACCCTCCGGCAGCGCGGGCCCGTACGTCGCGCCCCTGCGGATCATCCGCCGACGGTTCATGTAGTGCGCGGTGTCACGCGGATTCAAGCGACGGGCGTGAGAGCCGAGTGGACACGCATACCCCAGCGGGTCCATCTCCTTGTAGTTGAAGTCGTTGTTGCGCATCGGGTCCGCGCCGAGCTCGGGATCATCCTTGTCGGGCGCCAACACCAGTGGCGCGCCGCTGCGCCAGCGTCCCATGAACTTCGCCGCGAGCAGTTCCTGCTCGTCCGGTGTTTCCGCATTCTCGATCAGATACTCCCGGAACGCCCCGACGTGCTCCTGCAGCCTGCGGTACGCCATGTAGCTGCCGTTGCGCGACAACACCTCTGGCGCAGGCAGGTTCGCGACCGGCCCGTTCTCATCCGGGTATCCCAGGATGAACTCGCCCGGTTCCAGAGGATCGCCCGAACCCGGTGTGGGCTCTTCTCCGGAGCCCTTCATCACTGGCTGCGACAACCGATCCCGAAATCCGAAGTGGTCGTGGGCGTAGTTGAACGGTGGCGTCGCGTTCAGGTCGAGGTACGACAGGCTGCGCACTCCATCGGTGCGGGCGAGCAACTTGTCGTGCTCCTCGATGGAACGTCGACACTGTTCGTCGGTGCGTGAGAACAGGATCGCGATCGCGTGCAGGTCGTCGCCGGCCAGGCCGCCGACCCAGTGTTCCGGTGCGTTGGCGCCGGTGTCCCCGAGAATGTCGGCGCGGGACGCCATGCCGGTGCGGAACTCCTCGGGAAAGGTCTGCAGCGAATCATCGGGTACGCCGAGCGCGCGCAGGCCGGTCCACGTGAACGCCAATGTGACCCAGCGGTCGGACCCGTCCATGGTGGCTGTTGCGTCGGCCGCGGATTGGGTCTTGTCCAAGAGTTCGGACAGCCATGCCCGGCCGCCCTCGGGGGTATCAAAGGTCAGGAACTCGTAGCGCCCTGTGATGGCCGGAGTTCGGGTCAGCAAGATGTGCTGGATGTCGTCGAATTCAAGCACCGTCAGGGTTCACTGCATCTGGTCGAGCATGTTCGAAAAGGCCGCTTTCAGCTTCAGCGCCTTTTTGATCTCGTCGGCGGTCACATAGGGATATTCGCCGTATTCGAGGAAGCTTGGGACGTGGTGGTCGCGGACGAATTTGATGAACGCGTCCGGGTTCTCCTTCCAATCCTCCGGGAACCCTTCGAGCTGGGTGAAGATCGTGGTGATGCCGGTTGCGCTGAAAAGCTGCACCGCGTCCTCGGTGTACTTATCGAAGTCGGTGTCGAAGATGCCCATGTACTGGAAGTGCAAGCCGGAACCGACGTCGAAGAGATTCCAGCGCAGGTAGTGCAACTTCAACGGCGCCAAGGCCTCCGGACTGGCTGCGATGGTTTCCTCGATGGTCTTCCCATACGCGCGGACTACGTCCTCGCGGCCCTCCTTCACCTTCGCGATGATGGAGAATCCGTGGCAGGCGGGCGTCCTCGGAAAGACGGGTCCGTAACGGCCGCGCTCCTCCGTGAAATAGCCCTCCGGTGGGATCGCCATGGCCGATGGCTTCGTCCAGTCATGGTCAGTCGTCGTCATTTTCCGCCCTCTGTTTTGGAGACCCAACGTAACGACCGTACTCCGGACGCATGACGTGAAAGAGTCTTTTGGACATCAAGGAAACGCTCGCGTAAATATCCCCACCCGAATTGCAAATTCGCGAAATCTGCGACGACCGCAGGCTTAAGCTCCGCACATGGGCCACCCGGCCTTGACAAATTGCAGAGACGGAGCAGCCGTGAGATCGACACAGCGCTACCTGATAGTGGGGCTCGCCCTGGCGGCAATTCCCGTCGGCGTGACCGCCGCTTCGCCGGCCTTGGCCGATTGCACTAGCGCCGGGGCGTCCACCGTGTGCGCCCAGGGGACCGTGCGCGGCGGTGGCCCGACCGCCCCGGTTGCGGGTCCTGCCTACCCCAGTTACTGCGCCGACCCCTGGTATTGCGACGACGGCTGGGACATGGATGTGATCTGGCGCCCAGGCCGTCCCGGCGGCGGAGGTGGTATCGGCGGCGGAGGTGGTATCGGCCCGCGTTGAGCATTGCCATGTTTTGTAACCCACCCAGTCAAGGAGCCACCATGTTGTTTCGAAGCGTGATCAGCGCCGGCATGATCGCCGGCTCGATGCTCGTCGGCACCGCCGCAACCGCGGCCGCCGATCCGCCGGGCTGCACCGCCGCCGACCTCGCAGGCGTCATGTCCGGCGTCAACGCAGCAACGCAGCAGTATCTGTTCAGCCATCCCGACGTCAATGCCTTCTTCACCGGCCTCAAGGGAAAGCCCCGAGACCAGATGAGCACGGAAATCGCCGCGTACGGCGACGCGAACCCGCAAGTGCGAGACGAATTGCGGGCCGTCAGGCAGCCCGCCGCCGATTTCCGTGACCGCTGCGACGCGCCTGTCCCCGACGGGGGGCCGATGGGCTAGGCCCTTCGACTACATCGCGACCATCGCGATGGCGAGGCCGATCATCATCACTGCGATCAGCCCGTCGAGGATGCGCCACGTCATCGGCTTGGCGAACAACCCCGCCAGGCGTCGAGCCCCGAGGCCGAGGCTGACGAACCAGACCGCGCTGGCGGTGACGGCCCCGACACCGAACAGCCAGCGACCGTCGCGGTGTTCGTTGGCCAGCGCACCCAGCAGCACCACCGTGTCGAGATAGACATGCGGGTTGAGGAACGTCAGTGCCGCAGCAGTCAGCAGGACCTCGGCCAACCGGGCAGGCGTGGCCTCCGACGGTGTCAGCGTCGACGGCCGCCATGCGCGCCGGGCGGCCAGCAGCCCGTAGCAGAACAGAAAGAGCGCGCCACCGAATTTTGCGATGTTGACTGCGGCCGGGTGCGCGTTGATCAACGCACCGACGCCCGCGATGCCCGCGGCGATCAAGGCGATATCGGAGACGGTGCACAGCGCCACCACCGGCAGCACATGCTCCCGGCGAATGCCCTGCCGTAGCACGAACGCGTTCTGCGCGCCGATGGCGGCGATCAGGGTGAACGAGGCCAGGAAGCCGACGATCAGGGGCGAGTTCATCAGTTCGACGGTAGGCAACCAGCCGGGATCAGTACAGCTAACGATTCTGCATATGCATTAGCATTCCTAATGTGAACCTCGACGGCCAGCAGCTTGCCGCGTTCGCAGCAGTGATCGAACGCGGCAGCTTCGACGCCGCCGCCGAACATCTGCACGTCACGCCGTCGGCGGTGAGCCAACGGATCAAGGCGCTGGAACAGCGCGTCGGCCAGGTGCTGATCCGGCGCGAGAAGCCAACTGCGGCAACGCCTGCCGGAGTCCCACTGCTTCGACTCGCCGCCCAGACCGCACTGCTCGAGTCAGAGGCGTTGGCCGATATGGGCGGCGGTTCGACGGACCGAACCCGTGTCGCGATCGCCGTCAACGCCGACTCGATGTCGACATGGTTCACCGCCGTGTTCGACCGGTTGCCGCAGATCCTGTTCGACCTTCGGATCGAGGACCAGGACCATTCGGCCCGGTTGTTGCGCGAAGGCGCGGTGATGGGTGCGGTCACCACCGAGCACGCCCCGGTGCCCGGATGCCGCGTGCTGTCCCTCGGGGTGATGCGCTACGTGCCGGTGGCCAGCGCCGCCTTTCGGCTGCGCCACCTGTCCGAGGGGTTCACGGCCGACGCAGTGGCCCGAGCGCCGTCGCTGGCCTGGAACCGTGACGACGCCCTGCAGGACATGCTGATACGCAGGGTATTTCGCCGCAGCGTCACTCGGCCGGTGCATTACGTGCCGACCGCAGAAGGGTTCGCTTGCGCGGTCCTGGCCGGCCTTGGCTGGGGTATGTTCCCGACCGGTGCTGCTGCCCCGTACTTGGCGGACGGCTCGTTCGTTCGGATATCCGATGTGCACCTCGATGTGCCGCTGTTCTGGCAGTGCTGGAAGTTGGACAGCCCGCTGATCGACGCCGTCACCGGCGTGGTCCGCGCCGCGGCTTCAGGGCCACTTCTACGCGGCTGATCCGGTACTTCTTTAGGAATCCAGACGCGGGGACTGCACAATGAGACCATCGTCGCAGAACGGCATTGCGGCGAGCTCTCCCGACGGGCGGCAGGAGATCACGATCAGTACACGTACGCGCTTGGCGGCGAGTCTCTGTGCGCTCTCAGTCGCCCTGCTCTGTGGAGGATTCGGTGGGTCGCTCGCGACCGCAGACGCCGAGACCGGTGACACTGTCAGCGACACTCCGGCCGTCGGTGACCAGGGCCAAGAGCCCGGCACGACGGGGGCCGAGCCGACGCCGAGCGCAAGTGGGCCAGACGTTGTTGACACGATTCCCGAGCTGCTCGCGTCGTTCGCCACCGATCCGCACCCCCCGTCCCAGGACGGGGAGACCCATGAGGGCGGGGAAACCCAGGAGGCTCCCGGCGGCCTGACTGGGCCGATGGCCCTCAGCGCGTCGACCGACGACCAGCCGGCCGTGGCGGCAGTGACCGCCGACAACACGGGTAGCGGCTCAAGCCCGGCGGCCACCAGCCAAGAGTCGAGTCAACCGGAGACCGTCGTCTCACACACACCGGAGTCCTCGTCGGACTCGCAGACAACAAACGCCGTTGCGGCGTCGTTGACCAATGCCGAAGTGAATTCGCTGACCAGTGGTGAACCCAATTCGTCGACCGACAACCAAGTGAATCCGCCCGCCGGCGATCCACCGGCCGAGCAACCCGCGGTGGTCCAACCGGTCACGAACGCAGTTGAATCGGTCGAGTCTCCGGCTTCGTCGCCCCCGCCCCCGGCCGCGCCACCCGTCGTCGGTGCCGCTGCGGCCAACGACGTCATCAAGGCACTGGCGTACTTCTTCATCGCGCTTACCCCCGACGGTGTCCCATACATCAAGATTCCGAACAACCTTCTCTCACTGCTCGGCATCCCGGCGATGGGCGAAGCGGCGACCGCCTCGCTGACCGCCGGTGGAATCGGCGGAAGTCTGTTGGCGGGTGGCCTGTACACGGCTGCGCGTATACAACTGGCGTCATCGCTGGCCGTGCCGACAGGCTGGCCCGGAATGCTCATCGCGCCCGGCGATCCGGCCGCGCTGGCATCTGCCCGCGCCACCGCACATCCGACTCCGCAGGGTGTCGGCGCCAGCGGTGCGGTCGAACAGCATCCGGTCGGGATCAAGGCGGTGCTGGCGGACGGAATTCTCCCGGAGCAGCTGCGGTCGCTTCTGCAACACACGGTCGACGCCGTTTTGGCCCCGTTCTCCATGCTGGCGCTCGCCGCATTGGCCTCACCCGGCGTCGCCGGCCTGCTGCTTCTCAGCCTCGCGGGAATGTTCGTCGGGTATCGCCAGGCAAGGGCGGCGTCGATGCTGCGGGCAGTGGGGATAGCGCGGTTCGTGAAGGCGGGCCCGCTGGGCGTCGTCAGATCAGGTGGGCTCGTCGCCCTGCACGCCCGCTCGTCGACTGCGCCCCGGCCGGAGACCCGCCGGGCCAGAGGTTTTCTCGAGTCCGTCGCCTGACCGGGGAGCTCCAACCAAACATTTGTGCCGCCGAGGGCATTGATTAAACAGCCTGCGTAAATTAGGTTCGCTTCGTTGGAGAATCGCGTTCTATCGGCGGAGGACAGATGGCGGGACGGCTCGAGGGCAAGGTCGCTTTCATCACGGGTGGGGCCCGAGGCCAGGGACGTGCGCACGCGCTCGCGATGGCCAGGGAGGGCGCCGACATCATCGTGATCGACATCTGCCGGAATATCGACTCGAACCCGTACCCCCTGGCAACGCCCGATGACCTGTCCGAGGTCGAGCGGTCGGTCAAGGAACTGGGCCGCCGCGTATTCGCCAGGGTCGCCGACGTTCGCGAGCGCCACGAGCTCCGTGACGCCGTCGAGGCGGGTGTCGCCGACATGGGCAGGCTCGACATCGTCGTCGCCAACGCGGGCATCCTGCCGATGGCCTTCGGCAAGGGGTTCGACCCGATGCATTTCGTCGACGCCACCGACGTCGACCTTCTGGGTGTGATGAATGCCGTCGCGGTCACCCTGCCCCACCTGCCCGACGGCGCCTCGGTCATCATCACCGGTTCGACCGCGGGCATGATCAAGGGCACCAGCGACAACCCGGAGATGGGTCCCGGCGGTGCCGGTTACGCCTGGAGCAAGCGGACACTGATCGACTACGTCGACACCCTCTGTCTTCAGCTGGCGCCCAGAATGATTCGGGTCAACGCCATGCATCCCACCAACGTCAACACTCACCTCCTGCACAACCAAGGCATCTACAGCGTGTTCCGTCCCGACATGACGGCAGAAGGCAAGAAGCCGACCCGGGAGGACGCCGAACCCGCCTTCACCTACTTCAACGCGATGCCGATCCCCTACGTCGAACCCGAGGACATCGCGAACCTGGGCGTGTTCCTCGCCAGCGAGGAGAGCCGCTACATCACCGGGCAACACATCCGGGTCGACGCGGGTTCGATGCTCAAGTGGCCGAACGGACCTGGCGCCTGATCAACGTTTCGCCGCCCTCGTAGTCATCGTCGGCGTTCATCGTCAGCACGCCGACGGTCGCGCCGTCGCGTTCGTACCAGGCGGTGAAACCGTCCGCGTGGTCGATCAGCCGGGTGCTGTCGTAGCCGTCGCCCCAGGCGTGGTACTTGACCGTGGCATCGCCGATCGTCGTCCAGAATCCGGGGACGCCGTCCCACTGCGCCTCGTCGCCTGCGGCCACCGCGCCTGCAATCTGACCGTGGTCGACGGCGTCCTGCCAGTGTTCGACCGCGATGTGGCGCCCCGCGGTGGCGTTGAATGCCGAGGCGATGTCACCCGCCGCGTAAACATCCGGAGCCGAGGTTCGCATGCTCGAGTCGACGACGATCCGTGAGTCGGAAATCTGCAACCCCGCTTCCTCGGCGAGTGCGCTCTGCGGATGCACGCCCGTCGCGGCGAGTACGAGGTCGCAGTCGATGGTGACACCGTTGTCCAGCTGTACCGCCCCGTCGTGCACGGCCTCGACAGAAACGCCGCCCACGTAGCGGGCACCGGCTGAGGTGACCAAGGCGCGGAGTCGCTTTCCGGCTTCGACACCCAGCCGCTTGTCCTGCGGCACCTCGTTCGGTGCAACCAACGTGACCGAGATCCCGCGCTGGGCAAGGGAGGCGGCGGCCTCACAGCCGATGAACCCGGCACCGATGACCACCGCGGAATCCACGTCGGCAGTCCCGGCCCGGAGGCGTTGCGCGTCGGCCAGCGACCGAAGCAGGTAGGCGCGCTCACCGCCGGGAACCGGAAGGGGGGTGGGTGCCGACCCGCACGCCAGTATCAACGCCGAGTACGGGATGCGCTCGTCGTCGACCACGACGGATCGTGCCGCGGGATCGATGTGCGCGACGCGTGCGCACGTCAGCTCGATGCTGTTCTCGGCGTACCAGGACGATGGGTGCAGCGCGACGTCGTCTGTCTCGCCCCGCAAGAATTCCTTGCTGAGCGGTGGCCTTTCGTACGGCAGGTCGGTGTCGGCGGTCAGAATGCGGACCGCCGTGTCGGCGTCGTGTTGCCGGAAAGCCTCTGCGGCACTGACACCGGCAGGCCCGCTTCCGACGACGATCATTGCGGGTCGAGTCATGAGGACACCGATCGACTGCCCGGAATGAACTCCTGCATCTTGGTTTTCGCGCCCTGATACATCAGATGCCAGGCATTGGGATCGCCTCGGAGAACGGCGGTGGTCAGTTCCTTCATCTGCTCGTAGGTGGCGTGCGGCGGTATGGGCGGAACCTCCGGATCACAGGCGACGTCCATCAGGATCGGACCATCGGCGGACAAGGCCTCGTCCCACGCACCCGCAACGGCGTCGTCGGAGTCCACCGAGATGGCCTGCAGCCCCATCGACCGTGCAACGTCGGCATAGGACAGATCCGGAAGCGACTGTGACTCTTCGAATTTCGGTGACCCCCCCATCGCGCGCAGTTCCCACGTCACCTGGTTGAGGTCGTTGTTGTGGAACACGCACACGACCATGCGCTGGTCGGGCCAGCGGTCGCGGTACCGGCTGATGGTCAGTAACTCGGCGAGGCCGTTCATCTGCATCGCACCGTCGCCGACCAGCGCGACAACCGGGCGCGACGGGTGCGCGAACTTGGCGCCGATGGCGTACGGGACCGCGCAACCCATGGTGGCCAGCGTGCCCGACACCGATGCGCGCATACCCGAGCGCAGCCGGACGCAGCGTGCATACCAATTCGTCGAGGAACCGGAATCAGCGGTCAGAATCGCGTTGTCCGGCAGGCGTTCGGAAAGCTCCCAGGCGACCCGCATGGGGTTGACCGGCTTGGCAGTCAGCATGCTCTGTCGCTGCACGACATCCCACCAGCGGTCGACGTTCTTCTCCACGCCGGTACGCCATGACCGGTCGGCCTTGGGGCGTAACTGCGGGATCAGCGCGCTCAACGCGGCCCCGGCGTCGGCGACGATGTTGACCTCGGTCGGATACCGCATACCGATGGCGCTGCCGTCCACATCGATCTGCACCGCGCGGGCCGCACCGTACGCGGGGAGGAACTGGCTGTAGGGAAAGTTGGATCCCACGATGAGCAGGGTGTCGCAGTCGCGCATGAGCTCATAGCTGGGGCGCGTGCCGAGCAGGCCGATAGCACCGGTGACGAAAGGCAGGTCGTCGGGCAGAACGTCCTTGCCGAGCAACGCTTTTGCCACCCCGGCACCGGTCAGTTCGGCGACAGCCGTGACCTCGTCGGCCGCGCCTCTGGCGCCCTGTCCGATCAGGATCGCGACCCTTTCTCCCGCGTTCAGGATCTCTGCTGCCGCGCGCACCTGTTCGTCTGTCGGGTCCAGCCTGCCCACCGCGTCGCCGGGGTCGCTGGACGGCACCTGCTTGAACACGTGCGCCGGTGCGCTGTACTTCTCCTCCTGCAGGTCCGACGGAATGATCACCGCGGTGGGACACCGCCGCGTCCGTGCTGTGCGGATGGCGCGGTCGAGCGCCATCGGAAGTTGTTCGGCCACGTTGACTTCGACCAGGTAGTCACTTGCGACATCGCGGAACAACGCCTGCAGGTCGACCTCCTGCTGATAGCTGCCACCCATGGCGCTGCGTGCGGTTTGTCCGACGATCGCCACCACTGGGACGTGGTCGAGCTTGGCGTCGTAGAGGCCGTTGAGCAGATGGATCGCGCCTGGGCCGGACGTCGCCATGCACACGCCGACGTCGCCGGAGAACTTCGCGTAGCCAGTCGCGGCGAAGGCGGCCATTTCTTCGTGACGCGTCTGAATGAACCGCGGTTGGTCGTCCGCCCGTCCGAACGCGGCGATCAGGCCGTTGATGCCGTCGCCCGGATATCCGAACACCTGATTGACCCCCCACTGCCGCAGGCGGTCCAGCACGAAGTCGGCAACCTCTTGGCTCATGCCGTGAGCCATACCCCACTGCAGCCGCGGTTACGCCGCCGTGAAGTAATGCCCGGCGTTCAGGTCGTCGAGCAGCCCGGCCTGGGTGGGCTGCCAACCGAGAAGCCGACGTGTCGCAGTGCTCGTTGCGGGGGCGTCGACCGAGAAGAGGGGACCGATCCAGCCGAAGTGGCCGTAGGCGGCGTCGGGTTCGACGGATTTCACCGGCAGGCGGAGGCGCGCACCGATGGTGTCGGCGATCGCACGCACCGGCACTCCGTCGTCGTCGGTCGCGTGCAGGACCGACCCGGCAGGCGCGGACTCCACCGCAAGCCGGAATGCCCGCGCCGCGTCGAGTCGGTGCACGGCGGGCCAGCGGTTCGCACCGTCGCCCGGGTATGCCGAAACGCCCGTCTCACGGGCGACCTCGATCAGACGTGGAACGAAGCCGTGGTCGCCCTCGCCGTGCACGCTCGGCGGCAACCGGAGCGCGACCGCGCGCACGCCGCGGCCGGCGAACGCCAGCGTGGCGCCTTCCGAGAAGCGCGGAAGATCCGGCGGGGCGGCATGCGCCTCGGTGAGGGTCCGCCCCGGCGACAACCACAGGATTCCGCCCGCCACTACCAGCGGCCGGTCTGAGCCCGCGAGGGTGTCGCCGAGCACCTCGATCGCCTGCCGGTCCATTTCGGCGCCCTTGCCGAAATCGTTGAAGTCATGGTGGTACGCCAGATGGATGACGCCGTCCGATTTTTCGGCGGCGCGGCTCAAGGTGTCGGGATCGTCGAGGCTGCCGAGGTGCACCTGGGCACCGGCTCGCGCCACCGCCTCGGCCGAGGAGTCGGACCGAGCCAGCCCCTCTACCTGATGGCCTGCCCTGATGAGCTCGGCAACGACCGCCGAGCCGATGAACCCCGTCGCGCCTGTCACGAATATCCGCATGTCCCGATCTCCCGATAGTGATGTCAGTTGCTGTCGTCACGGTAACGTCGATGACAGTCGCTGTCATTCCCCTACGATTCATTCATGAGCCGCTGGCAGCCCAACGCTCGAGGTCGCCTGGAGGAGGCGGCGCTCGATCTCTACACCGAACGCGGATTCGACGAGACGACGGTCGCCGAGATCGCCCAGCGCGCAGGCCTGACCGAGCGGACGTTCTTCCGCCACTTCGCCGACAAACGCGAAGTGCTGTTCGGCGGCCAGGACGCCCTGCTGGAACTCTTCGTCGGCAGGGTCGTCGACGCCCCGCAGTCGATGCCCCCG
>Ga0164308_10001071_pt1 | contig 14541 bp, 9 predicted proteins | sample Whisoiple_246_MG_FD_109983 | JGI IMG/M metagenome (GOLD analysis project Ga0164308, IMG submission 109983) | Soil microbial communities amended with fresh organic matter from upstate New York, USA - Whitman soil sample_246_MG | ecosystem: Environmental > Terrestrial > Soil > Unclassified >...
TTCTGATTTGCACAATCTGATGTCTTCGACGGAGATAGCAACGGTATTCCTCGACCGGCAGTTGCGCATCATGCGCTATAAGCCCCGCGCGGCTCACCTGTTCAAAATCATCAACACGGACTTGGGCCGACCGTTGGCCGACCTGCAGCACCGGCTGGACTATCCCGATCTGATAACCGACGCGCAGCTCGTGCTGGAGAAGCTGGTGCCGTTCGAGCGCGAACTGCGGGCCAAGAACGAGTGGTTTCTGGCGCGCATTCGTCCGTACCGGAGCGTGGACGATCACATTGGGGGGCTGGTGCTGACGTTCGTGGACATCACCAGCAACAAGGTCGTCGAGGAAGAGCTGCGGCAGAGCCAGGAGCGGCTGCAGCTGATCGTGGAAAACGCGCGCGACTATGCGATTCTTTCGATGGATCTCGACCGCCGCATCACCAGCTGGAGCAGCGGAGCGCAACAAATCCTCGGCTACGCTCGCGAGGAAGCGTTGGGCAAGCTGGCCGACATCATCTTCACACCAGAAGATCGGGCCGCAGGCGCGGCTGAGATGGAGGCGCAGCGCGCGCTCGATGACGGGCGCGCAATGGATCAGCGCTGGCACCTGCGCAAGGATGGCAGCACCTTTTGGAGCAACGGAACCCTGATGGCGATGCACGACGTGAGCGGCCAGGCCGTTGGCTTCGTAAAAATATTGCGAGACGAGACCAACGAGCTGCGAGCCAAGCAAGCGCTCGAAAAAAGCCGAGAGGAGCTGCTGTCGGCATTCCGCGAGACGGAACGCGCTCGCAGTGAAGCGGTCGAGGCCGGTCGAGCCAAAGACCACTTTTTGGCCGTGCTGAGCCACGAATTGCGCACGCCGCTCACCCCGGTGCTGATGGCAGCGCGCACACTTTCACGACGCAAAGACCTGCCCAGCGAAGCCAACGAGACCTTGGCGATGATCGAGCGCAATGTGCAACTAGAAGCTCAGTTCATCGACGATTTGCTGGATGTGACTCGAATCTCACGCGGCAAGCTGGAGCTGGTGCTCGAGCGAACCGACCTACACGACGCAATTTTGCGCGCCGTGGAGGTCAGCCGACCCGAGATCGAATCCAAAGCGCAGACGCTCCAGCTCGAGCTCGAGGCCACGGATCACTTCGTCAACGGCGACCGCCGCCGGCTTCAGCAGGTGTTCTGGAACCTACTCAAGAACGCCTCGAAATTCACGCCCCGGCGCGGCACTATCCGCCTGGTTTCGCGCAACGAGGGGGAGAAGGTCATCGTCGAGGTGCAGGACTCGGGGGTGGGCTTCGAGCCCGGCGACAGGGCACGTATATTCACTGCCTTCGAGCAAGCCAACGAGTCGATCAGCCGTGACTTTGGCGGCTTGGGGCTGGGGCTCGCGATCGTGAACGCGACGATGCAGGCTCATGATGGATCGGTTCGCGCGTACAGCGAAGGCCGCGATCGAGGAGCTACGTTCACGGTCGAGCTGGCACTCCCAGACAAAGGAGCCACGTCATGACATCCCCGCTACGCATCCTGGTGGTCGAGGACCACGAAGATACCCGTAAATACCTGAGGCTATACCTCGAGCAATCGGGTCACGCCGTGGTCTCAGCCAATACTGTCCGACAAGCGGCAGAGCTGTTGAACTCGGCCGAGTGCGACGTGGTTCTTTCCGACATTTCTCTGTCGGATGGCTCCGGCTGGGAACTGCTCCGCAATGTCGACGCCCCTCACCCGCCGTTCGCGATTGCCATGAGCGGCTTTGGCACCCTCGCCGACAGCAATCGCAGCAAGGCGGCGGGCTATCGCCACCACCTCGTCAAACCGATCGATCCCGATCGATTGGACGAAGTCTTGGAGGAAGCGAGCCGCGAACGGAACGCAGTGTGAAGGAACGACCGTCGGAGCCGGCAGACGCTGAACTGGAAACCCGGCTTTCGGAGCTGACTCGTCAGCTCGAGGACGCACGCTTGGCCCTGCTCGACCGCGAACGCACGTGGATCGCTGTGCTCGATGCGGAGCACGCACGTGTCGCCCAGTTGTTGCACGACACGCTCTCGCAAAGCCTCACTGCCGCGCGCATGTTCGCCCGCGTGAACCGAGTCGGGGTCCCGCAGGCGGCGGAAGACAGTTCGCTGCAAGTGAAGGCGCTCGAGGATCTCCTGGAGGGCACCGCCCGAGAATGTCAGGATTTGACTCGCTGGCTTGCTCCCGCTCGGATCGAGGGAGCGAACTTGATCGAGGTCATGGCAGAGCTGGCACAGCTCACCTCGCGAACGCGGCCGTGTGAGTTTCATTACTCGGAGGGAGCGATCGACGCCGAGCCAGCGGCGCAAGTCGAACTGCTCCGGATCGCGCAACTCGCGCTCCATGCGCTCGTTGCTCAGCGCCAGGGAGCAGACACCAAACTGCAGCTCCAACTTCGGTGCGACGAGCAAACGTTGATCGTCGAAATTGAGACCGTAGAAAGCGAGCTGCCGGATTTCATCGAAGCGCTGCTCGCAATGCGCGCTCGCGTCCTACACGGCAGCTTCACCGTGGAGCGCTTCGGCGAGGGCCGGAGCACGCTGAGCTGTCGCCTCCCCAAACACAGCTCCGCTACCGATCTCCAGCGTCGATGCTGAAGGTCGTCCACCGAAGCCGGCCCACTGCCCGCGAGAACTATCTGGCGAGTACGGCAAACTGTCTCATTGGGCGGGGCCGCGGCTACAAACTGTGCAAACTGTGATCGAGCTCGAGTGAGACAAGCCTGTCGGATAACGCCGTGAGGCGCTAAAATGCGGGAAATGCCCGCGCCGGGCTGGCACTGAAAAGCTTGTACACGCTGGCATCTTGCTTGCTAGAGAGTGGGCGCATGGCTTCTGAGTCCAGTCTGCCACAACGGACGAGCACCGGCATCGAAGGGCTCGACTACGTGCTGCTGGGCGGTTTTCTGCGTGGCGGCTTCTACCTATTGCAGGGGGATCCGGGTTCGGGAAAGACGACGCTGGCTCTGCAATTCGTGCAGGCTCGGCTCAAGGCGCGCGAGCGGTGCCTGTACGTGTCGCTGACCGAGTCGCGAGCAGATCTCGAGAGCGCCTGTCGCTCGCATGGCTGGTCGCTCGACGGCCTAGAACTCACTGACTTGACCCGCTCGGCCGCGGATCTGGAAGCGCACAGTCAAGTATCGGTCTTTCACCCCGCAGACACGGAACTTTCCGACCTGATCAAGGCCGTCAAGGAGGAGGTCGAGCGCGTCAAGCCGCAGCACATCGTGTTCGATGGCATGTCGGAGTTGCGCCTGCTCGCCGGTGAGCCGCTGCGCTATCGGCGCACGTTGCTGTCGCTCAAAGAGCTCTTTACCAGCAAAGGCGTGACCGCGCTTTTATTGGACGATCGCAGCGGTGCATTTGGGTCCACGCAGCCCGAGAGCTTGGTCGGCGGCAATATCGTGCTCGATCGGTTCACGCCTTCGTACGGTCGAAGCCGGCGACGCCTTGCTGTAACCAAGGTCCGCGGCTCAGATTTCTTGGAGGGCTTTCACGACTACGATATCGCGACGGGTGGCGTGATCGTCTATCCTCGCTTGGTCGCCACGGAGCACGAGCACTCGTTCACGCCGGAGCTGCACTCGAGCGGCGTCAAAAACCTGGACGTCATGCTGCATGGAGGGCTCGCAGCCGGCTCCACGACGCTGCTACTGGGTCCTGCGGGCGCTGGCAAGTCGACCGCCGCGATGCAGTTCGTGGTCTCTGCGCTGACGCGTCGGCAAAAAGCGGCAGTTTATCTGTTCGATGAGGTGCGACAGACGCTCGTCGAGCGCGCCGAGAAGCTGTGTCTGGGCAAGGCCGGAGGCATCGAGGCCTTCGTTCAGGAAGGCCTGCTGCATCTGCAGCAAGTGGATCCAGCGGAAAAGTCCCCAGGAGCGTTCGCTCATGAAGTGCGCCGAGCCGTGGCAGACGGGGCGCGCGTGGTCGTCATCGACAGCCTGAACGGCTATTTGAACTCGATGCCCGAAGAGCGGTTTTTAACCACGCACTTGCACGAATTGTTCGCGTTCCTCAATCACCACGGGGTGTTGACGATCATCGTCGTCGCGCAACACGGCATGATGGCTTCGGCAGCACGCGACGGCGCGATCGACGTCAGCTACCTGGCCGACTCGGTGCTGCTGTTTCGGTACTATGAAGCCGAGGGCGAGATCAACCAGGCCATCAGTGTATTCAAGAAGCGAACCGGACCGCACGAACGGAGCATTCGCCGACTGACGATTGATGAGTCAGGCTTTGCCGTTGGCGAGCCGCTGCGACACTTTCGAGGCATCATGACCGGCGTCCCGCAATACGAAGACGCCGATTTGAGCCGAGCCTCATCGGGCCCCCCACTACGGATCCCGGGTTCATGAGTTCGATCATCGGGCGCGTTGGCTCAATCGACGAGCGAGTACTCGTCCTCATGCCCAATCAGCGCGACACCGACCGCACCGCGCAGATCCTGGGCGAGGCGAACATTTACTGCGACCCCTGTGCCGATTTCGACCAGCTGTGCCGCGAAGTGCTGCGGGGAGCCGGCGCCGTGCTGTTGACGGACGAGCTGCTCGCGGACGGATTCGGCGAACGCTTTCGGCGAGTGTTGGCCCAGCAACCTGCGTGGTCCGGGGTGCCAGTCCTGTTGGTCACCCGTGACGGCGCGAATGAATGGTCCGAGCGCGGCGTGCTTGCGGGATACAATCACACCATCGTCGTCGAGCGGCCGGCGAGGGCGCGCTCGCTGGTGAGCGCAGTGCGCTCTGCGCTGCGTGCGCGCAGCAATCAGTATCAGATCCGGGACGCGATTTCGGAACGCGATCGACAAGCACGCGAGCTGCGGGCCCAAGAGGAGCGCTTGCGCTTCGCGCTGTCCGCGGGGCGACTCGGCTCCTGGGAGATCGAGCTCGAATCGAAGACCTACATTTGCTCCGCGCTGTGCAAAGCCAACTACGGGCGACCGGTGGAGGCCCCATTCACGTACGAGGAGTATCTTGCGAGCATCGAGCCTGCCGACCGCGCGCGAGTGCAAGCGGCGCTCGACGATTCACTCACCAACCACGCCCCCTACGATGTCGAATACCGAGTGATTTGGCCGAATGGCGAGATCCACTGGCTCATGGTGCGCGGCCGAGCGGTCTATGATTCGACCGGCAAACCCACGCGTATGGCCGGGGTCTCGCTGGACGTGACGGAGAAAAAGCGGCTGCACGAAGCGCTCGTGGCATCACAAGCCGAGCTCGCCTCCCAAGCCGAGCAATTGCGCGCCGCCGATCAGCTCAAAGACGAATTCTTGGCCACCCTCGCGCACGAGCTTCGCAACCCGCTGGCCCCTATTCGCACGGGCCTCTCGCTCGTGTGCGATTCACAAGACAGTGAGGTGTCCAACAAGGCGCTGGGCGTGATGCAACGCCAGGTTCGGCACATGGTACGGCTGATCGACGATCTGCTGGATGTCGCGCGCATCAAGCAGGGCAAGCTCGAGCTCAAGCGCGAGCGCATCCCATTGACGCGCGCGCTCGAGGCGGCGATCGAAGGCAGTATGCCGGCGGTGCTTCGTTCCGAACACACCTTGCACACCGAGCTACCTGAAGAGCCCTTGTTCGTAGATGCCGACCTGACGCGGCTCGCGCAAATCATCAGCAATTTGCTGAACAACGCCAGCAAGTACACGCCTAACGGCGGCAAGATCGAGCTCTCGGCCCGCCGGGAGGGCGACTTCGTTGCAATCGCGGTACGCGACAACGGCCTCGGGGTGCCTCGCAACTGTCTGCATGACGTGTTCCAAATGTTCAACCAAGTCGACCGCTCGCTCCACCGAGTTCAGGGCGGCCTCGGCATCGGTCTGGCGTTGGTGCGTACCCTCGTGGAAATGCACGGGGGGAGAGTCGAAGCCGAAAGCGCTGGTCTGGATCGAGGAAGCACCTTCACCGTGTGGCTACCGCTCGCGCCGAGTGATGCGCCGGAACACTCGGCCCTCAGTGAACGAGCGCCCAGTGGCGCGAGCCACGGTCGAGTGCTCGTGGTCGACGACAACACCGACGCGGCCGATCTCCTCGCGATCACTCTCAATCAGGCCGGATACGAAACCACCGCCGTCGCCGACGGGCCGACGGCGATAGAGGCGGCTCAGCGCCTCGTGCCTCAGATCGTGATTCTCGACATCGGCTTGCCCGGTATGACCGGCTACGAAGTCGCGAAGCTCATGCGCAAAGACCCGCGCTTGGCGAACATGGCGTTGATCGCGCTCACCGGCTGGGGAACGCCGGAGGACAAGCGCAAGGCTCTCGCGGCCGGTTTCGACGTACACCTGACGAAACCGGTCGCGGCGGAAGATCTGCACGACGCGCTCGACCGAGCGGCGGCACTTCGCAAGCGACAGCCCGCCGCTGCACCCCAGTCGGCAGACGGCTGAGCGCTTACCTCAATGGGTGGTAGGTTCGGGCTCGTCCTGCAAGGCGGTCCAGAAGTCTTTGGTGACGAATGTGCCGCCTGCGAGGATCTCCCAGCCGGCTTGGATGCTGGTCAGGTAATCCGTGCTGAGGATCGAGCCGTCGGCCACGTAGTGGTCGATGACTTCCTTGAGGTCGAGGGTCATGTCATCGATGCCCATGTCGGCGCCGTTGACGGGCATCGCGAACAGCTCGACCACGATGCGCGTGCCCGACTTGAGGCCCGAGTTTTTGTTCTCTCGGAAGGTGATGCCGCCAAAGGTTTGGGTGACCGCGCTGGCACCGCCGGACTCCTTGTCCTGTTCGTAGCGCGAGGGGTCCACCACACGCTGCTTGATCATCAGGTTCACCGGCGCCGCGCCTTTACCAGGCATTGCCGACTCGTGAAAATAGATGTCCCACAGCGCGTAGTGGCGCAGCGGCGAACCCGAAACGCTCATGTTCCAACGGATCTTGGCCTTGCGCAGATCTTTGACTTGGATGGGCAGTCCGCTGTTTGGGTTCTGAAAGCCAGCCGTGCCGACGACCCAGCCACGCGCCATGTCAGGATAGCTCTTGACCGTGCCGGCTTTCACGCTGTCATCCGAGGTGGCGTCCACGCCCCAGCAGCTCGAACTCGCCGCCCACAGCGTGAGCGAGCCCGCGCCCGCAGCCATGTTGTTCCAGAAGTTCTTGCGCAGGAAACTGGGGCCGTAGTCGTTACTGGCCCATAGGTCGTCGCTGTCGGTCCAGGTCGCAAGCGAGCGATCGCAGCCTTGCGCGCCTGCGGTCGCGTTGCCGGCCGCGCCCGCAAGCGCGTGAGCCGCACTCCCGCCGACGTTCGCACCGCCCGCCGCATTCGAGACTCCGCCCGACCCCGCGCTGCTGCCTGCTGCGGCCAGCAGATCGCCGCTCGCACCGGCGGAATTGCTGGAGTTGCCCGCGCTCCCGCCCTGTGCCGCGCCGTCGCCCGAGGTGGTCGTTCCAGAGCAACCAAGCAATGACAAAGAGAGGCCCATGGAAAGCAGGCACAGCTGCGGCATGAAAGTTTGCACGATCAACTCCAAAGTTGGATGGCGACCGCGAGGCGATGCTCGCGCGAGCCGACGAGTGAACGCACGCTTTTCGCGCGCGTCAGTCACTCCCACGGCATAGCGCTTCGCCGCGAATCACACAATGTGGAATCGGTTCCACAAGTAACGATTTATCGCGGTTTAGGTGCTTACCCTAACTCGCGGTGAAGTAGAGAGCGCGCGTCTGCCCTTGAGACGAGTCGCCGCTCCGTCGCGCCAGCCCGCAATATTCCAGTCGCTATCGCGGCGCTCTTCTGCCGCTAAGCTGCCGAGCATGAGCGACGGCAACATCGAAAGCACACTGGAGATCTTCAACCTCGAAGATCGTTCGCGACGCGTGGTTCATCGCGCGCCTCGCCACTTCGAGGCGCCCAATTGGTCGCGCGACGGCCAGTCACTGCTCATCAATGCCGCGGGACGGCTGTATACGGTGCCGGTCGCGGGCGGCGCGGAGCCGCGCTCGCTCGATTGCGGCTTTGCCGTGCGCTGCAACAACGATCACGGCTACTCGCCGGACGGTCATCAGATTGCGATCAGCGACGAGACCCACGGACCTTCGCGCATCTACGTGGTGCCTGCGACAGGTGGCGAACCGCGACTCGTGACCAGCGCGGCGCCCTCGTTTTGGCACGGTTGGTCGCCGGATGGCAGCACCCTGGTCTACTGCGCGGGTCGCGGGCAGAGCGCGTACGACATCTATTCGCAGGCCGTTGCCGGGGGCAGCGAGCAGCGCCTGACCGACTCCCCTGCGCTGGACGACGGCCCCGACTATAGCCCCGACGGCAAGACGATCTTTTTCAACTCAGCGCGCTCTGGAGACATGCGCATTTGGCGCATGCGCCCCGACGGCTCGGAGCAACGACCAGTGACGTTCGACGAGGCATACGGCGATTGGTTCCCCCACCCCTCGCCCGACGGTCGCTGGTTGGTGTTCTTGTCCTACGACCGCGCGGTGCAAGGCCACCCGCCGAACCAACCGGTTTGCCTCAGACTCATGGCGCTTGCTGGCGGACCAGCGGAGGTTCTCGTGCGCTTGTTCGGGGGCCAGGGCACCTTGAATGTGCCGTCGTGGTCGCCCGACTCCCGCTCCTTTGCTTTCGTAAGCTACCGCGAACTCGAAGCTGGAGACCCGGCGAGGGAGAGCGGCAGCTAGCGAGTGTCCAGCAAATCGCGCGCAGGCACCGGCTTGCTCGCTGGCGGCGGCTCGGGCGGTTTGGCGGCGGGCACCGACGCTACGGGCGCCGTGGCGGCCGGTTCGCGGCCCCCGGGCGCTGGCAGAGGCGCAGGTCGAGCGGTCGCAGCGCGCTTAGCCGGACGCATCCCGCTAGCGCCTGCGCCCCGCCCAGGAGGCGATACAGGCAATTCGACCGGGCGCGCCGTGCTGCTAGCGGCGAGGGCGCTGGGCGGTTCGCTGGGCGCGGGCACTGCTGCCAGCGCCGCCGATGCCGGCATTGCGCCCCCAGCCGCAAGCGCTGAGAGGCTCGCGCTCGGCGCAACATCCGGCGCGAACCGGGGTTTGCCAGCTCGGAGCCACACGCCCAAGGCCAACGCGGGCACCAACGCCGCGCCCAACAACCATCGACCGACGCGGCTCTTGCTCTTGGCCACGGTGGCGTTCGCCGGCGATTGCCGCGAGGCCGAGAGCGACACCGCGCGCTCGGCAACGGTCGAATGCAGCGCACCGTTCGTCTCCGGCAAGGGTGAGCTGATGATTTTGGCTCCGGCTTCGTCAGTGCATAGCTGCCGCAAGGCATCAGCCGCGGCCCGCGCCGAGGCGAAGCGCTCCGCCGGGTCACGATGAACGATCTTTGCAAACCACTCGTCGAAGCCAGCTGGTACGGGACCCAAGCTCGATGGCAACGGCACCGGCTCGACGCAAATCTTGAGCGTAATACCGCCGATCGTGTCCGCCTCGAACGGGCGCCGACCCGTCAAACACTCACAAGCCATCACGCCCATCGCCCAGAGGTCGCTGCGGAAGTCGACGTTTTTGGTGCCGCTGATCTGCTCGGGGCTCATGTAGTAGGCCGTGCCCATGATGGCTCCCGTGCGCGTATTCGAATCTCGACCGAGGGCGTGCGTTCGAGCTTTGGCGATGCCGAAGTCCAGCACCTTGGCCACCTCTTCGTCTTCGTTGTGAACTAAAAACACGTTGTCGGGTTTGAGATCGCGATGCACGATGCCAGCTTCGTGGGCGCGGCTGAGCGCGCGAGCGACGTGCGCGAACACCTTGCCCACCTCTGGGGGCGCGATGCGACCACAGCGGGCCAGGCGATTCGCCAAGCTCTCGCCCTCCATCAGCTCCATCACGATGAAGGGCACTTCGAACGTCGGATCGACGCCGTGATCGAGAATTTGTACGACGTGCGGACTGCGAATTGCGGCCGCCGAGCGCGCCTCGCGGTGGAAACGAGCCAGCGCGTCCGCGGCGCCCTCGAACTCAACGAGATTGAGCAGCTTGAGTGCGACCGGCGCGTTCAAGCCCAGGTGCTCCGCGCGCCAGACCGAACCCATACCGCCCCGGCCAATCAGCGTTTCGAGTCGATACTTGCCTGCGAGCACGGTGCCTGCAGCGATGACGCTCATGGATTGTGGACCCACCTGCTAAGGGTTACACGCTTTTGCACTCGAGTCTTCACCCACACCTCGGGAAAGCTCAAGATCGCACGCACGCGCGTGCACACCGGACTCTGCGGCCGAGTGAGGCGCGCAAGCGAGGCGACAAGGAAGGAAGAGCAATCAAGACCAATCAAGACCAGAGCTCCTGATCAAAATGACTATCCCGAGAAGGCAAGACGGCAGAGTACGCTTCTAAGGCTCGGAACTGTCCGAAGCTTGGAGGAAGTAAACGCTTGTATCCGTGGACCTGGTCGCGCTCTCGTTTGGGTGTGCTGACGGCGCTCGCATTCGCAACGGGCCTCAGCCCGCGCCCCGCATTGGCGCAAGCTGCGGACGCGGCCACCGCCGAAGCCTTGTTCGAACAAGGAAAGCAGCTGCTCCGCGCCGGCAACGCGGCCCAAGCCTGCCCCAAGCTCGCCGAGAGCCAGCGCATCGATCCTTCGACGGGCACGCTCTTGGCGTTGGCGATGTGCCACGAGGCCGACGGCAAGCTGGCCTCCGCCTGGGCCGAGTTCATCAGTGTCGAGGCTCGCGCGCACAACGAGGGCCGCCTGGACCGCGAGCAAGCAGCGAACGCGCGCGCCCGAGCGCTGAAGCCTCGCCTGTCTACGCTCGAATTGCGCGTGCCGCCGGGCGTCGCAGCCTTACCCGGGCTCAAGATTCTGCGCGACGGAGCCGTGCAAGGCAGCGGTGCTTGGAATGTGGTGGTTCCGATCGACGGCGGTGAACACGTGGTCGAAGTCACCGCGCCCGGTAAGGTCAGCTGGCGCGCCGTCGCATCGGTCAAGAGAGAATCAGACGCTGCGGTGCTAGTCGTGCCCTCGCTGGCTGCGGCGCCCACGGCGCCCGTGCCAGTCGACGCTCAGCGTTGGGGCAGCTTGGAGTGGACCGGCGTGGGGCTAGCAAGCGCGGGTGTCGTCGGGCTGGGCGTGGGTGGCTACTTTCTGGGGAGCGCGCTGAACAAGAAATCCGAGTCGAACCAAGATTGCGTCGGGAACTTGTGCGGGCCCGACGGTGCTGAGGCCCGCCGCGCAGCCGTTGCGCATGGAAATCGCGCCACAGTGTCGGCGCTCATCGGTGGGGTGTTGGTGGCGGGGGGTGCAACGGTTTTCGTCATTGGCAGGCAGCGCGCGGGCCGCGCCGAGGCGGCGGGGCAAGCGGGAGCCAGGTTCGGCTTTAGCGTCGGACCGGGCGGCTTCAGTGCCCAATGCTCGACTCGCTTCTGACGACGACCATTCGCAGCCGAGGAATCCTCCATGTCGCTCTACCGCCAGCCGTTCAGGCGCTCTCGTATCTGGCTCGCCCTATGCGTGGCAAGCGTCGCGTGCAACTCGATTTTCGATATTCAAGAGCCGATCGAGCGCCCAGCGAGCAGCGCCGCTTGCATTCTGAATTCGAATTGTCCGAGCGGAAAAGTGTGTTTGTTTCAGCTGTGCAGCCCGCCCTGTGCGACGGACGTGGACTGTTCGTCCCCCGCCTCACGGTGCTTGCACACCGAAGATGGAACGGCGTGCGTCACCGAGACCCAGGCAAGCTGCGCGGATGACGGCGGAGCCAAGTGCCCCAATGGCACCGTGTGCTCGGGAGCCGCGTGCTACGCCGAATGCACCGACGGCTCCAGCTGCTTCGATGGTCACCGCTGCCTGGACGGGGCCTGTAAGGGCGCTCCGACGGCCAGTCCAAGCGGTGCCGCAGGGGCGGGCGGCGCTAGCGGAGCCAGCGGCGCGCCGCTGACCGGTGAGGCCGGCAACGCCCAAGCCGGCGAGAGCAGCACTGGCGAAGGCGGCAGTGGCGGCCAAGCCGGCGAAGGCGCGAGCCCGCTCAGCGTCTGTACCCCCAACACGCGCAGCTGCGTTGAAAACGCCGTCCAAATCTGCAACGCGGACGGCACTGGCTACCTGACGCCGCTCGTTCCGTGCAGCGACAAGCAGACCTGCGTGCAAGGGGCCTGCGCGAGCCAAGAATGTACGCCCAGCCTCGAGTTTTGCTCAGGCAAGACCGTGCGCGCCTGCGCGGAAGACGGCTTGTCGTCGAAGGAGCTGAAGACCTGCAGCGCCTCACAATACTGCGACGCTGCCACGGCCAAGTGCAAAGATGGCATTTGCGCGCCCAATCAGGCGACCTGCAACGGCGACACCGCCACGACCTGCAACGGTACTGGCTCCGGCTTTGCCACGGGAGGCACGGCCTGCAAAGCGACCGAAACTTGTGAGGCGGGCGCATGCCTCCCACACCTTTGCAGCCCAGGAGCGACCTCGTGCCAAGGGCAAGACATCAAAAAGTGCGCGAGCAACGGGCTGAGCTCCAGCGTCGAGTCGACTTGTAGCGCCAGTCAGACCTGCGTTCAGTCGGGCACAACGGCCAGCTGCACGGGCGTGTGCGGACCGGGACAAACGACTTGCTCGGGCAACGGCGTGCAGACGTGCGATGCGAGCGGGCAATGGAGCAATGCGGTCGCGTGTAAAATCAACCAGACCTGCGCCTCGGGCGCGTGCACGGCTTGCCCCAACAAGACCCTCAACTGCGACGACAGCCCGCTCAACGGTTGCGAGACGGACCTCGGCTCGACCTCCAGCTGCGGCTCGAGCTGCGCCAATGTCTCGATTTGCTCGACGCAGCACGGCGCTGCGTCGTGTTCAGCGGGCGCGTGTGCCATCAGCTGCAGTGCGAGCTACGCCGATTGCGGCGGAGCCAACGATGGCTGCGAGACGAACCTCTCGAGCGACCCCAACAACTGCAATTCGTGCGGCAAAGTCTGTTCGTCGAATCATCTCACGGCTCGCACCTGCAGCAGCGGCGTCTGTAACGGCGCTTGTAACGCGGGCTATGGTGATTGCGACAGCAACAAGCAGAGCAACGGCTGCGAGACGGACCTGCAGAGTGACGCCAATCACTGCGGCAACTGCACCACGGTGTGCAAGTACCGTTCATGCGCCGCGAGCGTGTGCGCCGGCACGACCTGGGGCAACAACGCCGTGACCGCCGGCCCCTCCACGACCAAGCTCGCGAAAAACACGCTGTGGACCTTCAAGATCAACATTACTCCCGCAGGGGGCGGCACGACCACGCTACTCCAAGCGCTCGGTCTGGTGGCCGTCGTCGATGGCGTCAATCCGGCAGCCAATCTGCGCATCGGCCTGTACGGGGATTCCGGAGCCAGTTCACCCAAGACGCTGGAGGCGCAGACGGGCCCGCTCGTCACGGTGAACGGCGTCAACGAACAAGTCTTGCCGACCCCGGTCTCCGTCGCCACGGGAGCTCACTGGATCGCCTTTTTGGCAGATCAAGACCTCCGAATTCACGTCGATGCCGCGACCGTGAGCTGGGCGGGAGCCTCGCTCGCCTACGCCAGCGTCAGCACGCTGCCCACGACATTTCCGCTGCCCACAGGCTACACCGTGGAGCGCGGTCACCTATTCGCGGTCACCACCCCCTAGTCTCGCCCGAGCGACGCTGGGCATGGGTTCCAGAACCGACTATCGAGACGCGAAAACCCATCAAGGAGAAACGTACCCCCATGAGTTGTCCGAACATCTATTTTGGCACGGGCCGCTTCGGCGCCGGACCGCTTGCGGCCGAATACGGCAACGACGCAATCGTCTTGGCCAGCTACGACGTGCTCGTCAGCACTACCGTCTTTGGCGAAGTTCACCTCAAAAATCACGGCACGGATGACTCGCCGGTCTCCCATCTCGAGCTGTACTGGTCCGATCCAGCAACCAATTTTCCAGCGCTACCCAGCCGGCTCATCTTCGAGACGGACCAACTCGTCCCAGGCACGGCCATCGGCTCCAGCAGTGACGAAGAGTTCGTCATGCCCTGGTCCTATGCGTTCCCGAACGTCGGCCACTATTGCTTGCTGGCTCGCGTCGACATGAACAGCGTACCGCCGGGTGGTTGCACCAAGCAGGGCTACAGCACGGCTTCGCCGCCGACCGATCCGCAATCGGCCATTCACAACATCAACGTCGTGAAGGCCTCGCCGAAGAAGTTCTGGCCAGGCAAATTCATGGGCTTCGGATTCATGGCGGTGAACATGCAAAAGGACACGCAAAAGACGTTCCTCGAAGTGCATGCGCTCGACCCCGCGAAAGATCGAGAAAAGCTGCTGAATTTGGCATCGCTCCCAGCCATCGATCGCGTGCTGGCTCCGCTCGGCGTCAAATTCGCCCTGCCCGCTGGGCTCCATCTGGGCGACGGGCGGGAACGCATCGTCTATCGCCGCGAACACTTCAGCAAGGGCACTCAGGCCCACTGTGTCCCGCGCATCAGCACGCTCGGTGAGGTCGATGCCGAGACCATCAAGCGGCTGCTACTGCCAGGCACCCGCTTGATGGAGGCCAAGGGCAAGCACGAGCTCGATCTTTTGCACGGCGAAGCGCGCCAGACTTTCATTCAGGTGGAAGGCTGCGGCCGTGAAAA
>Ga0164308_10001072_pt1 | contig 14540 bp, 13 predicted proteins | sample Whisoiple_246_MG_FD_109983 | JGI IMG/M metagenome (GOLD analysis project Ga0164308, IMG submission 109983) | Soil microbial communities amended with fresh organic matter from upstate New York, USA - Whitman soil sample_246_MG | ecosystem: Environmental > Terrestrial > Soil > Unclassified >...
ATTCGGAGAGCTGGAGGGCATGGGAGTCCAGGGTATCCTGCTGCCGGGTGTGGATGGGGACGTCGCCGGTCTCTATTTCTTCAACGCTGCGATCGCCAGCGCCGTGCGCGGCGAATTGATCAGCTTGGCCGCCGCGGCAGGCGGGCAGTGTGTGGTCGCGACAGGCCCAGCTTTCGGAGCCCAACTGAGAGGAAGCTCGGGTACCGATTGAGAGGCGGACGAAAGCGAAAGACACCGGCGCGGGGTTTCTCCGTCGTTGCACGGGGGCGATTCGTTCGATGTACCACGAGGTTTCGCTGAAGATTTGCACTCGGCTCGCCGCGTAGCGCGGGCTCAGGCGTGCGGCCCTCGGGGGATCCGGTTGGATACCGAGCAAGAGGGGCGGACTGTGGCCGGCGGACCACCGCCGGAAAAGGATGGGGAAGGCGCGTGTAGGAGACCGTCCTAGCGGAGAAGCTCGCATCAGCGTCACAACCTGCCCGTCGATTTGGAGGCAGCGCGGCACTACGTAGCCCGACCATGACATAAAATGTCCGCCCGCGCCGTCGGGCACCTCGCTTACATCGACTTGATGGCCTAGAACGAGAGCATGCCTACTCAGCGCCGAGCAGGGGACGTACCGTGAGCGAGTACCAGTGCTACGAATTCGTGGCGCTCGAACGCCCGCTCACGGCAAAACAGATGGCCGAGCTGCGCGCGGTGTCGACGCGTGCGGAGATAACCCCCACACGTTTTCGAAACGAGTACCATTGGGGCGATTTCAAGGGGGATGCTGCAAAGCTGGTCGCGCGCTATTTCGACGCCCATCTGTACTTTGCCAACTGGGGCACGCGCCGCTTGATGCTGAGGCTGCCGAGCAAGCAAGTCGCAACAAAGAGCTTGCGCCCCTACTTCGTCGGTGACGCGACCCGGGCGAGCAGGACGGGGCAGCACGTGATTGTGGACCTTTGCAGCGATCAAGACGGATCCAACTACGATGAGAATGGGGCTGACGAGGGCTCGCTCGCTGCCCTGACGCCGCTCCGAACGGAGCTAGCCCGGGGAGATTTCCGAATCGCTTACCTGGCGTGGCTGCTTGCGCTCCAAGCGGGCGACGTCGCTGACGATGCCATCGAGCCGCTCGTCCCACCGGGATTGTCCAATCTCACGGCTGCTCAGCAAGCAATGGTCGAGTTCCTTCGGCTCGACCGAGATCTGGTCACCGCCGCTGTCTCCGCGAGTCCAGCGCTCGCCAACGACAGCGCCGCGGCACGACGCTGGGTCCTCGCGCTAAGTCCGCGCGAAAAGGACTGCTGGCTGGAACGAGCGTTCGAGGACCCCGACCTCGCGTTGGGCGCGGAGCTGCTCCGAAGCTTTCGGGAGCAAACCCAGATTCCTCCTCGCGGCCCTCGACGCCGGGCCGCGGAGCTTCTCGCGACCGCGGAGGACGTGCGCGCAAAGCGAGAACGAGGCCTAGCGCGCCCTCCATCGCGATCGCCCGCCGTGGCCACCAAGCGCAAAAGGCATTGAACTCCGTCGCACTTGGCGATCAGTTCATATCGGGTTTCCCGGGGCGTAACGACACGTGGACAACTGGGTTTATCGTCCCGATCGAGGTGTGGGTGGCGTAAGATGGCCGCGTGATGCTGACCTCCGATGAGTACACTGTCTGGCTGACGAGCCTCAAGGTTCAGATCCAAGGCGCACGCGCTCGGGCAGCATTGTCGGTGAATCAAGAGCTCGTGAGGCTCTACCACCGCATCGGTCTGGAGATTCTCGATCGGCAACGCCAACAAGCTTGGGGAGCCAAGGTCGTGGACCGCCTCTCTCGCGACCTGCGCGAGGCGTTCCCGGACATGAAGGGCCTGTCGACCTCGAACCTCAAATACATGAGGGTTTTCGCCGAGATCTGTCCGGACGGGCGAATTGGTCAGCAACCTGCTGACCAATTGCCTTGGTCCACGTAGTCGTGCTCCTGACCAAGGTCTCGGAGCCCTCATTGCGCGAATGGTATGCCGCTCAGGCGACTGAGCTGGCGTGGTCGCGCTCCACGCTGGAAGTGAACATCAAGAGCCAGCTCCACCTCCGGCAAGGAGCGGCGCTTACCAACTTCGAGCGGCATCTACCTACCGAGCAGGCGAGGCTCGCGATCGAAGCGCTCAAAGACCCGTACCACTTCGACTTCCTCGGGGTGGGCGACGAGGCGCACGAGCACGATATCGAGAGCGCGCTCGTACGCCATATCACTAGATTCCTCCTCGAGTTGGGCGCCGGGTTCGCGTTCGTCGGCCGTCAGCACCGCATCGAGGTCGGCGGCGAAGAGTTCTTCGTCGACTTGCTCTTCTACCACACGCGTCTCAAGTGTTACGTCGTGGTCGAGCTGAAGGCCACCGCGTTCAAGCCTGAGCACGCTGGCCAACTGAACTTCTATCTCTCCGCCGTCGACGCACAGATCAAAGCTGCCGACGACCAACCAACGATCGGGCTGCTGCTCTGCAAGACTAAGAACAAGGTCGTTGCCGAGTACGCACTCTCCGGCATCGCCAAGCCGATGGGCGTGGCGGAATATCAACTTGTACGCGCCCTTCCGGAACCGCTGGATACGAAGTTGCCGACAATTGAACAGCTCGAGAGCGAGCTGGGAGCCATGCTCGCTGACGGGGTCGGCGGAGACGACTGACTGTCGGTGAGATGTCGTCGGTCGGTCGGATACCAACCCGCTTCACAGCGGCAAAGCGGCAAACGCAAAACGCGGAGGCAGCTCTCGCTAACTCCGCGTTTTCATTCTTTGCTGCGCGGGGGCGATTCGTTCGATGTACAACGAGGTTTGCGCTGAAATATGCGTGCAGCTCGCGGCGTAGCGGCTGGAGGCGCTTGGTTGTACCCTTGGGGTGCATGCATTCGACCTGGGACCAGCGCCAGTCGCTAAAGACCAAGATGGTGTGCTGCGCGTCGCCGGCACGCGCGTCACGCTGGATTCCATCGTCGCCGCATTCGACTTGGGTGCCACGCCCGAGGATCGTTCAGCCGGTACCCGTCAGTGGACCTCGCCTCGGCGTATGCCCTCAACTTCCTGAGCCGCCAGCGAACCGGGCGACGGTGGAAATGCCAACGCAGGATTAGGTAGTTCTGCGCGTACACCAAGAGCCATGTGGAGATGCGCTTTGGCGGTGCTGGCCCTCGCTCTCGCGAACGGCGGGTGTAGCAAAGACCCGGTTCTGAGCGCAGATGTCGATCTTGCGGCGGATCCCGCTAAATCGAGCGCGCCGTCCGCGTCGGCTGCGAGCCCGCCGGTGTTCTCGGGGCCCTCGCTGATTCAGCAAGTCGTTGCTGGGTTTCCAGAGTGCGTGGTCGACCGCCGGGCGCGACCGGAGCGCATCGCGGGTTGCAAAGAAAGAGGTGAAATGACCTGTTGGCGCGACACGCAACGAAGGCGATCGATTTTCGACGAGAATGATGCCCGGACGAACATCCAAGCGTCAATCATCGCATGTTTGCGGCCCGCATTGCTGCCCTCCTCGGTCGTGTGGGTAAAGTTCGGGATTCTACCAAGCGGTCGGATCTGTGCGCCCAGTCTCCTGAGTACTGAGGCTCTGCTCCCGCAAAGCTTGGCCTGCGCAGCGCGGCGCCTGCATGCCTATCGAAGCGCGGTCGCCGACACCGGCTCGGCATTGGCATTTCAGCTCGTCCCTGGAGTGGGCGGGCGCGAGTAGACTTGTCCTCGCCCGCTTCGCGCTTGACTCGGCCGTGCCGATTTCGCCCTACTTGCGTCAGCCCCGACCACACGTACGCCAATGGTGACCGCGTGCTGTACACTACCATCGCGTTCGCCGCCCGGGCTCCCAAGAGCCAATCGCCCATCGTCAGTGACGACGAAGGGCTGGAGCTTCGCTTTTTTCGGCTCGACGAGTTGCCCGAGCTGCACGCCTTGAAAAGAGCGAGTATTGAGACAGCGCTTGCGAACGACCCGCGTTGCAGCTTCCGCCTCGACTAGTTAGCTACGCCTTCGATTCGATGGCTTGGGCGACCTTGTCTCAAGCGCTAGACTGCGGTACCCCCATGTCGAACGCCGCCAAGGTAATTGAGCTTCCGGATGACCTTTGCTGAGGAACGGGTCCGCGCTGGCGAGTACGCGAGCGTCGGCGAGGTCGCCGAAGAGGCGTTTCGACTCCTCCAGCGACGCGACGAGCGTCGTCACGAGGTTCGGGAGGAGCTTGCTGCTGTCTTTCGCGGAGGATGGCGCCTACGTCGACCCATCGGACGACGAGTTTGAGCAGGCTGTTCAAGCCCGGGCGCTGGTCCACTCCGTCGAATGACGGCGGTTCGGCTCCATCCTCGCGTCTACGACGACATCGACGATGCGCTTGCCGAGACGCGTGAGCAATTCGGGCCGAGACAGGTCGGCCTCTATGCGCGGCTCATTAGCAGAGGCCGCCAGACTCTGCGAAGGCACCCCACCATCGGCCAGCTGCGCGATGATCTCGGCCCTGGAATACGCGTCTACTGCATCGCGGCGGGCGGAATCAAAGCGCCGCATGGATATGTCTATCGAGTGTACGAGGACGGCACTACTTACATCGCACGCCAGGTTCATCTTGCGCGCGGATATCTGGACGCACACGCAAAAACGCGGAGCCAGCTTTCGCTAACTCCCGCGTTTTCTTAGTTGCCCGGGGGCGATTTGAACCTCCGAACGAAGATCGCCTATTTCTTCATGCGCAACTGTTGTTGCTCTTCGGCTTCTAGATCGGCGAGGGCGCGCGCCAACTCGTCTTGCTCGGCGGCGTTGAGGGGGAGTGAGTCCGCGGATTCTACGCGCACCGGGGTGGCCTTGGGGGGCTCGGGCTCGGGCGGGAGTAGGCCCATCTTGCGCTTGAGCGCGGTGAGGTCCTCGTCTGCGCCTTTGGTGACTTCGAGCTCGCGGAACTTGTGAGCGAGGGTATCGCCCGTGGCTTCCTCGTTCAGCTCGGCGTGGGCCTCGGCTTCCGCTTCCATTTGTTCGATGCGGCCGGCCATGCGATCGAAGGTCTCGAACGCGCTGGCGTTCTTGAGGCCCGTCATCGTTTCTTGGATCGCCTTTTGCGCCTCGGCGCGCTTCTTGCGGGCGATCAGCAAGTTCTTCTTGCGCTTGGCCTCTTCAATTTTGCTGTTCAGCGCGCGCAGCGCGAGCTTGAGTTGATCGACGGCTTGTTTTTGCTTCGACCATTGCTCTTGGAATTGCTCGGCCAGCGTTTGATGCTCTTTTTTCCGCGACAGAGCTTCTTTGGCTAGGGCGTCGTCACCGGCGCGCACGGCGAGCATGGCGCGCCGTTCCCACTCGGTGGCGTTGGCCGTCTCTTGTTCGACTTGCTTGGCCAGCCGCTTTTCGTCCGCGATCGATGCTGCCACTTGGCGCTTGGCCTCGAGTAGCTGATTGCTCATGTCCAGCACGATCTGGTTGAGCATCTTCTCCGGATCCTCGGAGGTGCTGATCAGGTCATTCAGGTTGCTCTTCAGCAGGGCAGCGAGGCGCGCAAAAATTCCCATGAGTTGTGCCTTGTCGGTTCAGGCCGACGCCTTCTTGGAGCCAAATTCGCGGAGGGTGGGCACTTGAGTGGCGAGTGCCATATCTAGATCCGAAAGCACGGCTTCGAGTTCGTTCAGGTCGAGATGCTGAAGTGCGAGCGCCGCACTCAGCACGATGCTTTCACCCTCGATGCCATAGGCTGCGTGCACCAGAGCGGTCGCATTGAGCACCAAGAGCTTGCGAAATAACGGCGCGGCTGCGGCGTCATCCACGGGAGCCAGGCCAATGTCCACTTGGGCGACGAGCACGGGCGCCGCCAAGCGCAGCGCAACGAGCGGGCGATCGGCGCCCATCGACACCAGGTACGTGCCGTCTTCCGCCCGCTCGAAACGACGCTCGAGGCGGAGCAGGTAACCCTCCAATTCCTCGCTATTCTGAATCATGTTGCTTTGAGCGTATCACGAATCGCAGCGCCGTCTTTGCTCGAGCGAACCCGCACTAAATCGTCCGGGGGCGGCGCCTCGGGCTGGATCGTCACGTGGTCTAGGCCGAATTGGCTCTTCATACAGTCTGCAACTTCACGGCAGACGACCGTGCCATGGTGGCCGCGCGCGAGGGTGACGTGGGCAGTCAGGGCGTCGAAGCGCTCGGAGATGCGCCAGACATGCAGGTCGTGAACCGATGCCACGCCCGGACACGCGGCGATCGCGTGCTGAATCTCCGTCACGTCCAGGTGCGGCGGCGCGCCCTCGAGCAGGATGGCCGTGGTTTCGCGCAGCACCCGCCAACCACTGAAAGCCACCAGCAGCGCAATCAACGCCGAAAGCAACGGATCGGCGCGGGTCAGATTCCAAAACAACACCGCCAGCGCGGCCGAGATCGCGCCGACTGACCCGAGCGCATCGGTGAGCACGTGCGCCAGCGCCGCACGCACGTTGAGATTGCTCTGACCACGCGTGAGCAGGAACGCCACTAGCAGATTGACGAGCAGGCCCGCCACGGCGGTCGCGAGCATCGGCCGAGCGTGGATCTCGACCGGCGCGATCCAGCGTTCGATGGCTTCTTTGACGATCAGTAAGCTGACGAACGCGAGCGTGATGCCGTTGACGAATGCGGCCAAAACTTCGGCGCGCCGAAGTCCGAAGGTGCTCTTGTCGGTGCGTGGCTGGTCCGCAAAGTGCTGGGCGACCAGGGCTAGAACGAGCGCCCCGGCGTCCGCCAGCATGTGGCCCGCGTCCGCGAGCAGGGCCAAGCTCCCGCTCCAGAACCCGACCGCGACTTCCACCCCCATGAAAGAGGCCGTGATCGCGAGCGCAATCGCCAGCGCTCGCTTGGCACTGCTCTTCCCGTGCCCGTGCCCGTGCCCGTGCCCGTGCCCGTGGCCGGCGCTCTCGGGATCGTGGTCGTGCGAGCCGCTCACTGCGGAAGCAAAGCACTAACCCCGGGTCGAGAAAAGGAGCCGGACTCGACCGAGCGAACTGCCCAAGATTCAAGGGCATTTCAGGGCAAGATGCGGGAGTGCTTGCACTCGAAACGCGCATGAGTAGGCTTGGCCATGTTTGACAAGAACTTGCGCGAGTGCCTGACGTTCGACGATGTCATGCTCGTACCCGCGTATAGCGAGGTCCTGCCCACCGAGGTAGACGTTCGCACGCGCCTGACCCGTACGATCGAACTCAACATCCCGATCGTGAGCGCCGCGATGGACTCGGTGACCGAGGCTCGCTCCGCGATCGCCCTGGCACGCCAAGGCGGAATCGGCATCATCCACAAAAATTTACCCCCCGCCGCGCAGGCCGAGCAAGTCGATCGCGTCAAGCGCGCGGAGAGCGCCATCATCCTCGATCCGGTGACGGTGCGGCCGTCGCAATCGCTGCGCGAAGCGCTGGCCGTGATGCGGCAGCACGATGTATCGGGCGTGCCAGTAGTCGAAGGCGAATCCCCCGTCGGCATCCTCACCGCCCGCGACATTCGCTTCGAAAAGAACTTGGATCAGCCGATCAGCGCGCTGATGACTACCAAGCTCGTGACCGTTCCGCCCGGCTGCCAGCCGGAGGCCGCGCGCGAGCTCTTGCACAAGCACCGCATCGAAAAGTTACTGGTGGTCGACAACGGCAAACTCGTTGGTCTGATTACGATCAAGGACCTGCTGCAGGCCGAGCGCAATCCTCTAGCGATCAAGGACGACCGTAGCCGCCTTCGCGTAGGTGCCGCGATCGGACCAGGCGCGGATCGCGAAGCGCGCAGCGATGCACTGGTGGAGGCGGGCGTGGACTTACTCGTGCTCGACACCGCGCACGGCCATCACGTGGGTGTGATTGAAGCAGTGCGCGCGACCAAGAAGCGTCACCCGCACGTTCAACTCGTGGCCGGCAACATCGCCACCGCCGACGCGGCAAAGATGCTGATCGACGCCGGCGCCGACGCGATCAAGGTCGGGATCGGTCCTGGCAGCATTTGCACCACTCGCATCGTGGCAGGCATCGGCGTGCCGCAAATCACCGCCATTGCCGATTGCGTGGAGGTGGCCGAGCGCCAAGGTGTGCCCGTAATCGCCGACGGCGGCATCAAATACTCGGGTGACGTGACCAAGGCGATTGCCGCCGGCGCGTCCGCGGTGATGATCGGCTCGCTCTTCGCCGGCACGGACGAGGCGCCAGGTGAACTCGTGCTGTACCAGGGCCGCAGCTACAAGCAGTACCGCGGCATGGGGTCCTTGGGCGCGATGAAGAAGGGCAGCAAGGACCGCTACGGTCAAGGCGGCACGGCCGACGAGAAGTTGGTTCCGGAAGGCATCGAGGGGCGCGTGCCCCACCGCGGTTCTTTGGCGTCGATCATCGGCCAGCTCGTGGGCGGCTTGCGCGCCGGAATGGGCTACACCGGCTCGAAGACCATCTCGGACTTGCGCAACAACTCCAAGTTCATCCGCATCACTGGTCAAGGCCTTCGCGAGAGCCACGTCCACGACGTGATGATCACCGAAGAAGCCCCCAACTACCGCAGCAGCTGACCGCGACGCCGAAGGCAAAGCCTGCCTTCGGCGTCCCTCGTGACCATCAAAAAATCCAACCCGACAACCGGGCCTTCACGGTGAAGGCCCGGCGGATGGGCTCAGGGGCAGGCGCCAGTGGCCGCGATCGAAACCGAAGCGAGACGAGCCTCGCACGAGTTGCCGTAGGTCTTGCCGTCGCAACCACACACCGGATCGTAGTTGGCCGTGCAGGCGCCGCCAGTGATCTTGTCGACGCAGGTGCCCGTCCCGTCGGCGCGGCCGCAAATGGCGGAGAGCGGATACTCGCAGTATTGATTGCTGGCGCAGACGTCACCCAGCCTGGCGCCGCAACTCTTGCCAGACGTGGCGCACTCGCCCTTTGCAGCGACCGACACGCCCGCCACCATCGCGGCGCAAGCATTGCCGTAGGTCTTGCCATCGCAGCCGCACACGGGAGCGGACTCCAAAGTGCAAGCGCCTGGAATGGCCGTGCACGTGCCGGTTTGATCGCCCGAACCGCACTTGGTTTCGATCGGGAAATTGCAGAACTCGTTCTTTTCGCAACCAGCGCCCAGCAGTCCGCCGCAGGTTGCACCCGGGGTGGTTGGTTCACAGGCACCGCTGTGGAGCAGCGAAATGCGCTTGGCAGCCGCGGTGCACGTGTTGGGGTACGTCACGTTGTCGCAACCGCAAACTGGATCGTAGGCGTAGGCGCCGCAATCACTCGGGATGGTTGCGCAGGTGCCGGTCTGATCGGCTGCGCCGCACTTCGCGTCGGGCGGGTAGTTGCAGTACTCGTTCTTGGCGCAGGCGACGCCCTTCAAGCCGCCGCACGTTGCACCTGGAGTCGTGCTTTCACACGCGCCGCTGTGGAGCACCGAAATGCCCTTGAGCGCAGCGCTACAAGCGCTCGAGTAAGTTGCGTTGTCACAGCCGCAAACCGGGGCGTACACCGCGTCGCAAGCATCCGGGATCCTCGTGCAGGTGCCGGTCTGATCGGCAGCGCCACACTTTGCCTCGGGCGGGTAACTGCAATATTCGCTCTTGGCGCACGTGGCCGGTTGCAACCCACCGCAGCTAACGCCCGAAGACGGCGGTTCGCAGGTACCCGTGTGAAGAACGGAAGTGCCCTTGGCCGCTGCCGTGCACTCGCTCGAGTAAGTTTGCCCGTCGCAACCGCAGACGGGTGCATAGATCTCGGTACAGAGCTGAGGCTTGGGGGTGCAAATACCGGTTTGGTCGCCGCTGCCGCAAGCGGTCTTGATATCGAACGCGCAGTATTCACTGGCGGAACAGCTGCGACCGAGCAGGCCGCCGCAGACTTTGCCGGCGCCAGAGCCCGCGGCACCACCCGCGCCGGTCGGTTTGCCTGCCGAGCCTGCGCTCGAGATCGGATCGCCCCCAGCGCTACCCGCGGTGCAGATCTGATCCTCCGGGCAAACGTCACCGATCACCACCGGCGCGCAGCCTTTGGGCGCCATCGCCAACGGTGCGAGCACGAGGATTGACCAGAGCGCAGCCCACGAATGCTGTTGTTTTGATGATTGATGTTTGTTCGACATGACGGTTTCCCTCACTCCCCCTTGGAATCTGTGGCGAGTCTGGCGCGTGCCCGCTCGCGTTCTTGCCGCAATAGGCCGTTCGGAAAAAGACGCGCGTGCTCGGCCACGGACGCGGCGGCCGTGCGGCGGTCGCCCGCGGCCAGCGCAGCGAATGCGCGGTCCAGCAGCTGCGTTTCAGCGGCGAGCGTGCTGGCATTGCGCGCGTTCGGAGCCTCGCTCGCCGGCGATTGCGCTAGCGCGTCGAAGTCAGCAACCGATGGCTCAGCGCTGCCAGAACCCATTTTATCCGGCGCAAGCGCTGCCGGCCCCGCCGCGGAAGTCGGCGCAGCCGCTGCCGGCGCCGCCCCTGGATTCGGTGCAATAGCTGCCGGGGCCTGCGCTGGCAGCGTGTTGCTGGTCGGTACTGACGCACGCGCCGTCCCCGTCGTTGGCAGGCGCGCTTCGGGCTCGGGCAGTGAGGGTGTGGTTCGTGACGACTGCGACACTTCGCTCATTGGCAATTGAACGGGGTGCAGCGCTATTGCCGCGGACCGAGCGCGCACTCCGGCTGCGCTGCTGCGCACGTGGCTCACCAGGTCAGCCCCGGCAACCGGCGGATAGGCCAACGGCAGCACTGCGACCGGCGCGGCCAGCGCCGCGGTCAAGCCGAGCTTTGCCGGCCAAGAGAGCGCACTCAATTTCGACAGCGCACTCGCACCAAAGCTGGCTTGAGCCGCCGCCGCGACATTCGTGCTGCCGAGCGCGGTGCCTGCCGCCACGCCTGCTGCCAAGAGCCGAGGGCGCAGTCGATTTTGTTCGGAAAGGCTGGGCAAATCGGCGCGCAGCGCTTGCTCGAAGACCGAATCGTCGTCGTCCGGAAAATTCATGGTGTGCTCCTCGGAGTCCCGCGTAGCCGGTTGATTTCGGCTTCGAACGCGAGACGCGCGGCGCGTAGCCGCGAATAAACCGTATTGAGTGGGATGCGCAGGACGTTCGCGATTTCCGGCGCGGACATCTGTTCCACCCGCGCGAGCACGAAGATCTCTCGCTTGTCATCGTCGAGTGAAGACAGGGCGCGACGAGCCAGCACCAAGCGCTCGCTCTCATGCTCGCAATCCCCGCTCGTCTGCTCAGCCGACAGCTCCGGATCACCCTCCCGCGCGGCCTCGAGGGACGTGGGCTCGCGACGCGCGCGCTCCCGGTATTTGCGCGCGACGCGCAGCGCGATGGCGTAAAGCCAGGTGCGCACCGCAGCGCGGCCATCGAATTCCGGTAAGCGCCGTTGCACGACGATGAACACGTCTTGCAAAGCGTCTTCGAGGTGCGAGTCGCGAACGCCCAGGCTACGCAGGCAACGCCAGACGTAGCGGAAGTACGCTTCGTAAACCGTGGCTAGATCGAGCACGGGGGCCTGGGGCTCCGCCGAGGGAAGCTGTCGCGGCAGTGCGCGACGACCCAAGGCTCCAGCGTTCATGATGGTTTATCCCGGCAGGCGGGCAAATCCGTCTTAAAAAAAGACGCCGGCCCGTGCGAATGCCGAACCGCTCACCGGGAACACCTCGAAGACCTCGTCATAATGGAGGATTTCGAAGCTGGGCCGAAGTAGGTTGAGCTGCCCCTCCAGCCCCACAGCGGTCCAAAAAGGCGGCCGTTCGAACGGGATGAAAGTAGCGCCCAGGGTAGGCGCAAGCTCCCACGCGCTGCCCTCCCGGTCCGCAGAGCTGCCCAAACCCGTCCCGGAAAGCCGATAGCCGGCGATTCCGAGCCGAACTTGCACGCGGTGCCAAGGCTCGAACAATCCAGTCAGGGTCGCACCGATCGCGTCAATGCGCACGCCCCGGCCGCTCTCGTCGCGCGTCGAGTTCGGCGGCAAGTAGCGAAACCCGGTGGCCACCCCGAAGCGAGCCCATTTGAGCTGCGCCTCGAAGTCCAGCAGCAGCGTGGCCTCGGGCAGCATGCCTACGTGCACCCCGGCGCCCGCGCCGAGCACGAAGCGCGGACGCGAGTGGCCGGACACATCGGCCTTGGGCGACGCGGCAGTGGGCGCACTGGGCCCCTCCTTGGGGGGCGCAGACGTTGCTCGCGTCGGCTCGGGTACAGCGGGCACGACTTCCTCGCGCTTAGGCTCGAGCAGCGCGAGTGCGATCACGATGGCCGCGTGCAGCAGCTCCTGACAACTCGGGTCGTGCAGCTCGCGCCGTTGCTGACCCGCCTCGACCAACAAATGGTAACCGCCGACCTCGGGGCTGAGCGTAACGCGCGTGGTCTCGGCGGCACTGACACCGCCGAGACGCTGCTCGAGCTCGCGTTCGAACTCCGACAGCGATCCACACTCCGGCGGGATTTGCGCTGAAACCGCCGCGCTCGCGGGCAGCGAGGCAATGCCCCCGATCAGACCGATGCCTGCTGCGAGCCACGCCGAGGCACTCACTTGGGAGCAGTCTCGAACTCGAACGCGAGCCCAACGCTGCCGCCTAGACTGGCGACAGAGCCAATGCCATCCGCACAGGTGCCGAGTGCTTCACCGCTCAAGCGCTCGCCGTTCAGATCGAGGCGCGATACGAACGCGATGTGACGACCGACACGATACGCAAGCCCGAGCGCGCCCCCCAGACCAATGCCTGGCCCGTCCCAATCCGTGCACGCAAAACTCTGGGCCGGTTCGGTAATGCTCATCCCCTCGCCACGGGTGCCCAGCGCGTCAACATGCTGCCAAACCATTCCTACCCGCAGATTCACGAAAAAATCCCATCTTTCGCTGCGGATCGGGAAAACGCGAGCGCCCAACCAAGCGCCAGTTGCGCTGTACTCGTTGTCGATGGAAGTTTGACCCGAGAGCGCACGCACACGGCCGAGGTCAGTGTGATCCAGCTCTAGGCCCAGCGCAAATTCGGGGCGCCACGAAATGTACGAAGCGAATCCGTAGCTCGGACCCCAGTGCTCTTCCTGCGCGGCAGCGTCGAAACTCGAGCCGAGCCGAGCGTTGAAGCCGAAGCGCGCCTCGAGCGTGAGCGGCAGCGCCGAGAAGTCACGCCGGAAATCAGTCGCAGGCTCCCCGTCGGGCAATGGATTGGCGCCCACTGGCGTCGTCTGCTCCGAGTGCGATAGAGCCGGTGAGGTCGCTTCTGCCGGTGAGCTCTCAGCGCTTTCCGGCGCGACGTCGGCCGCGGTGGTCGAACTCGTATTCGTGTCGCCGCTTGCAGGCGGCGGCGCGGCAGGCGCAGGCTCGGGCGGCGGCGGCGGCGGGGGTGCGGGCTCCGGAGGCGACGCACTGACGGACGAGGTCGCGGGCTGCGCCTGCGCGAGCCCCGACGTGAAGCTCGCCGCGAGCAGCAACGACCAAGATCCGGCAAGGCGCATGGCCGCGACTATCGCGCGCGATCCCAGAACGCGCAATTCGCTCCCCTGCCCTGACCGTAGGTCCACCCACGCGGCACGGAAAGCCACCGTTTGCTGGGATTTATGGCAGATTCGCGCGTCTCTACGGACCCCTCGCACAAGCGTTGACAGTCAGCGCCCAGGCGGTCATATTCCGCGGCGGAGAGATGACCGAGTGGCCGAAGGTACCTGATTCGAAATCAGGCGTACCCGCAAGGGTACCAAGGGTTCGAATCCCTTTCTCTCCGCAACTGCCTCCTCGCTGAGCCTCACACAGCGACGGTGGCACCCGTCGTTTTGCCATCTCGCGTGCAATGGGCGTGGCTTACGTGAGAAGGACTGCGCGCTACGGCGCGCGCTGCCTTCGGGTCACCACCTGCCGCTTTGCGTGGAACGACGCGACGCAGCGACTTCCCACAGGCGCACCCCGAATGTGCCAGAAGGGGAGCGGAATGGGGGGCTGTCGCGGACTCGAGATACTGTGCATGCACAGTACTTTTCTCGCGCACGAGCGTGCGTCGAGACTGACCTCGAAGGTGCAGAAGGGGAGCGGAATGGGGGCTGTCGCGGACGGGAGATACTGTGCATGCACAGTACTTTTCCCTCGCACGAGCGTGCGTCGAGACTGACTTCAACTGGAGTGCGCAACACGCTCGTCGTGGGGAACGGGTGCAAACGCCTCACAGCGAGCAACCGCGAGGGGACAACCGCGGACACTACCAGTTCTGCAGCAACGCACGAATGCCACCTCGCCCGAAGGCGCTCGACGTCCGAGCCCGCCGCAGCAGCGACCCAGGCTTTCGCAGCTCGGTTTCTGGCTCAACCAAGCGGTGTACCGACGGTCAATCCGTACCGCAGCTCGACGCCGGAAAGAAGCGCCTCGCAGGAAACCCAGGCTTCATGCTCGTCTGCGACGGACGCGAGGTCACGACCATTTCGCCACTCGAGCGCGTCGACGACCTCGTCTTCAGCCCTGATCGGCTGCGCGTCCCCTCGAGAGCCGCAAGCGTGCTGTGACGCTTCGACGCTCTGTACCAAGGGAGCACAGTGCTCCGTCGGCTCTGTCGCGGCGAGGTCGGCTCTGTCGCGGCGAGGTCGGCTCTGTCGCGGCGAGGTCGGCTCTGTCGCGGCGAGGTCGGCTCTG
>Ga0164308_10001073_pt1 | contig 14523 bp, 11 predicted proteins | sample Whisoiple_246_MG_FD_109983 | JGI IMG/M metagenome (GOLD analysis project Ga0164308, IMG submission 109983) | Soil microbial communities amended with fresh organic matter from upstate New York, USA - Whitman soil sample_246_MG | ecosystem: Environmental > Terrestrial > Soil > Unclassified >...
CCTCCTGGTGGACCAGCCGGGCATCGGTGCGGAGGCGGTGGCCCGCGTCCGCTCGGCGTACCGCTCGCGGTCGAGTCTGGCCGCCGCCGCGTACGACGGGGAGCGCGGGCACCCCGTGCTGTTCGGGGCGGACCACTGGGAGGCCGTCGCGGCGGGCGCGGTCGGGGACCAGGGGGCACGGGCCTACCTGCGGGCGCACCGCGACGCGATCACGCTCGTCGAGTGCTCCGACGTCGCGCGGGCACACGACATCGACACGGCGGCGGACCTGAGACACCTGGAGTGAACGGAACGTATCGGACCTGGCACGCCGCGCCACCGTGACGGCGCGTCCCTCGACCCGGAGAATCTCGACATCAACAAACCATTGAACTTCCACCATGAGGAAACTAATATCCACTGATCAGAAGCCCATGGTTCCGCTTCCGGTCCTCGGCGGTGCCCATGGCCGTATCCCGGAGCCCTGGCATCCCGTGCCGTCCCGGGCGACCCGGCGGCCGTGGACGCCGTCGTACCACCCGCTGAAGGAGTGACAGCTCATGTCCGCACCAGCGCCGTCCCCGCTGGCCATCGTCGATGCCGAGCCCCTGCCGAGGCAGGACGAGGTCCTGACCGATGCGGCCCTCGCGTTCGTGGCCGAGCTGCACCGGCGGTTCACGCCCCGGCGCGACGAGCTGCTCGCCCGCCGTGGCGAACGCCGCGCCGAGATCGCCCGCACCTCCACGCTGGACTTCCTGCCGGAGACGGAAGCGGTCCGCGTGGACGACACCTGGAAGGTCGCCCCGGCCCCGGCCGCGCTGGACGACCGCCGGGTGGAGATCACGGGCCCGACCGACCGCAAGATGACCGTCAACGCCCTGAACTCGGGCGCCAGGGTCTGGCTCGCCGACTTCGAGGACGCGTCCGCCCCCACGTGGGAGAACGTCGTCACCGGCCAGCTCAACCTGATCGACGCCTACACCCGGAACATCGACTTCACCGACCCGAGGTCGGGCAAGTCCTACGCGCTGAAGCCCGCCGAGGAGCTCGCGACCGTCGTCACGCGTCCGCGCGGCTGGCACCTCGACGAGCGGCACCTCCAGCTCGACGGCACCCCGGTGCCCGGCGCGCTGGTCGACTTCGGCCTCTACTTCTTCCACAACGCGCAGCGGCTGATCGACCTCGGCAAGGGCCCGTACTTCTACCTGCCGAAGACGGAGTCGTACCTGGAGGCCCGCCTCTGGAACGACATCTTCGTCTTCGCCCAGGACTACGTCGGCATCCCGCAGGGCACCGTCCGCGCGACCGTCCTGATCGAGACGATCACCGCCGCGTACGAGATGGAGGAGATCCTCTACGAGCTCCGCGACCACGCCTCCGGGCTGAACGCCGGCCGCTGGGACTACCTCTTCTCCATCGTGAAGAACTTCCGTGACGGCGGCTCGAAGTTCGTCCTGCCGGACCGCAACCTGGTGACGATGACCGCCCCGTTCATGCGGGCGTACACCGAACTCCTCGTCCGCACCTGCCACAAGCGCGGCGCGCACGCCATCGGCGGCATGGCGGCCTTCATCCCCTCGCGGCGCGACGCCGAGGTCAACAAGGTGGCCTTCGAGAAGGTCAAGGCGGACAAGGACCGCGAGGCCGGCGACGGCTTCGACGGCTCCTGGGTGGCCCACCCGGACCTGGTGCCGATCGCGATGGCGTCCTTCGACGCGGTCCTGGGCGCGAAGCCGAACCAGAAGGACCGCCTGCGCGAGGACGTCTCGGTGGCGGCGGGCGACCTGATCGCCATCGACACCCTGGACGCGAAGCCCTCGTACGACGGGCTGCGCAACGCCGTCGCCGTCGGCATCCGCTACATCGAGGCGTGGCTGCGGGGCATGGGCGCGGTCGCCATCTTCAACCTGATGGAGGACGCGGCCACCGCCGAGATCTCGCGCTCGCAGATCTGGCAGTGGATCAACGCGGACGTGGTCTTCGAGAACGGCGAGCACGCCACCGCGGACCTCGCCCGCAAGGTCGCCGCCGAGGAACTGGCCGCGATCCGCGCGGAGATCGGCGACGAGACCTTCGAGGCCGGCAAGTGGCAGCAGGCCCACGACCTCCTGCTCCAGGTCTCGCTGGACCAGGACTACGCGGACTTCCTGACGCTGCCGGCGTACGAGCAGCTGGGCTGACCGGAACGGAGGCGCCGCGCCCCGTCCTCACCGGACGGGGCGCGGCGCCTCCGTGCGTGCGGGCGTCGGGCGCGCGACCGCTCAGGAAGGCATCGGGCGCAGGGTGAGGATCTGCTGGGCGTGCCCGACGGGGCCCGCCGTGTCGTGCAGGACGGTGCTCGTCACACCGCTCCCGTCGGGGCCGAAGGTGACCGAGGTGTCGAGGCCGGTCCACCGTCCTCCGGGCCGCCGGTGGAGGTGGATGGTCAGATCGACGTTGGGGAACATCCAGGCGGTGGGCGGCTGCCGTACGGCGATCCCGTTGGCGGTGTCGACCAGCGCGACGTACGAGGCGAGCGGGCTGCTCCGCTCACCGGCCACGAGGTCCAGGCCGGTGGAGATCCAGGCGACGGCCCGCCCCGGCCGCGGGGGTGAGACCGGGCGGACGTCCAGGGACCGGATGTAGCCGCCGGGCCACTCGGAGGCCAGTGGCCAGGACGCGAGGGTGTCGGGAGCCGGGAGGGGGCCGGTGTCACCCCCGGCGACGGCGGTGGTGTCGCCGGAGGCCAGGAGCCAGATGCGGGCCCTGACGACCGGGCGGCCGGCGATCAGTGCGACGGCTTCGAGGAGTTCGATGGTGCGGCCGGGCCGGATCGTCTCGACACGGATCTCGCATTCGTCGAGGGCGAGCCGGCCGAGGATGTCGAAACTGATCCGGGACATGATCAAGCCGGTCCCGGGCCGATCGGCCAGGTGCCGCTCGACGGCGTGCACGACGAGGCCGCCGAGAGGGCTGAAGTGCTGCTCGTCCGGGTCCCAGGCACCGCCGGCGTGCCCGGTGGGCTTGTAGCGGTGGGTGTCGACGGGTTCGTAGTAGCTGCCGGCGCTCAACGGACTTCCCTCTCGGTCTCACGGACGTGCGGTGGGCGGCCGGCGCGCCACGCGGGTGGAGGGGCCACCGCGGGCGGGGCCTCCCGGGGCGCACCGGGCATACCCGCAACCAGCGTACTGGCGTGCGATTTCGAGCCGGCCGCCGCTATGATCACGCGTGGCAAGGCTGTAGCGCAGAGGTCGTCGCGCCCACGCATCAAGCTGGAGGACGCCGGTTCGAATCCGGTCGGTCTTGCCACCTTTTCTCGGAGGGATGGCGTCGGCACGCCGGGTGGGCGGTTGGGCGTGGTCGTCCTCCGCGGCCGGAGTACCGGCAAGGGACTGGAGAGTTGTGATGTCGCAGCCGATGCCCGTGCGCTGCCCGGCGATCGAGCACCCTGACATCCCGCTCGCCGACCCCGCCCTGCTGGAGCCGCTGCTGAGGCGGCTCGCGGTGGAGCGGCCGGTCGGGGCGGACGAGGTGTTCCCGCTGGGGACCCTGCGGGGTGACGGACGTGTCGACCTCTGCAAGCAGGGGCTCGGGCCGGCCGGTGCGGCCGGGGTGATGCCCGCGCTCGCCGGCTCGCCGCACGCCGTACACGCCCTGCTCGGCACCAACTCCCTCGGCGACGAGGGGGCCCGCTCGGTCGCGGACACCCTGCGGGAGGGCGGCCACGGGCTGCGGACGGTCTATCTCGGCTGCAACCGCATCGGGGCCGAGGGCGCCGCCGCACTCGCCGGGGCGCTCGCCGGGGACGGCACGGTCCGGGCCCTGTGGCTCAAGCGCAACCCCCTGGGCGACGCGGGTGTCCGGGCGCTCGTGCCGATGCTGGCCGGCGACACCGTCCTGCGCACCCTCGACCTCGTCAACAGCGGGATCACGACGGCCGGTCTGAAGGCCCTGCTCGGCGTGCTCTCCAGGCGCGAGCGGCCCGTGGAGAGGCTGTTCCTCGGCGGCAACGGGTTCGGCCCGGAGGCCGCCCCGCTGCTCGCGGCGCTCGTGCGTGACGCCGGGGTGCGGGAGCTGTATCTGCCGGCCAACCACCTCGGCGACGAGGGGGCCTCCCTGCTCGCCGCCGCGGCGGACCCGGCGCGTCCGGTGCGTCTGGGCCTCGGCGGCAACGGGATCGGGCCGGCCGGGGCGAACGCGCTGGCGGACGCCCTCGGCGGGATCGAGGCGCTGGACCTCGGGCGCCCGATGTCCGAGCGCAGCCTCGGGGCGACGGGCAACGCGACCGGCGACGCCGGGGCGCACGCGCTGGCCGCCGCCCTGCCCGGCAGCCCCCTGCGCCGCCTCGAACTGGCGCACACGGGCCTGACCGGCCGGGGCGCGAAGGAACTCCTGGGTGCCGTCGGAGCGGATTCGCGGCTGGAGTACGTCGGTCTCGGCCCCGGGCTGCCCCGCAGGGTCAAGCGGTCCTTCGCCACGCGGCTGCGGCCCGACACCGGCGCCCACGCGGACCTCCGGGTGATACGGAGCGTCTACCGGTGAGGCCCCGGTCCACGAACGGTGTCCTAGAGGCGGAGGAGGCGTCGAGCCTGCTCAGGACCCGCCGGTACGCCGTGCCGCGCGGGATGATCGAGCGGGCGACGGAGCGGCGACTGGCCGGTGACTGGCGCGGCGCCCTCGCGGCGGCCGGCGTCGACCCCGCGTTCGACCTCGCGGAGGTGACCGCCGCGTACGGTGCGCGGGTGGCCGGAGCTCTCGCCTCGGACCTGCGCCATCTGGTACCCGACCTGGTGCACTGGCACCTGCCCCGGCTGCTCGGAGGCCGCTCGACGATCGCCACCGACCGCACCGTGGTCCTGGCCGGCTACGCGGACGGGCTGCCCCTCGCGCCGTATCTGCATCTGCGTACGCCCCCGATGTTCGACGGGCCGCAGCGGCTCGTGCTGCGTTTCGGTGCCGTGCCCGGCGAAGAGGCGCCCGGCGTCTTCGGCGCCGGCACCGAGGACTGGCGGGCCGATCGGTGGCTGTGGGACGCGAGGCACACCGACGGTCTCCGGGAGGCCGTAGGCGCCGCCGGCCGGATTCCCTTCTTCCACGACGACGGTACGCCGCTGACGCCGCAGGAACTCGCGGCGGCCGATGACGCGGCGGCCCGGGCGGAGCGGGTGACACAGCTCCACCAGGAGGGCCGGGTCGCCGACGCCTTCGCCGCCGCCGGCATCGCGTGGGATCCGGTCCTGCCGCCGTCCCGACGGTCGTGGCGCGGCGCGGACGTCGAGGAGAGCGTAGGCAGGATGGCGCTCGACATCCCCCGCCTGGAGGCGGCGGTGCGGCGCGCGACCGCCACGATCGGCAGGGAGCACTTCCTGGTCGCCGTCGGCTGGCGGATCCACGTCCTGTTCGACCTCACGGACCACAGCACGGGTGGGCGGCTGCGGGCCCGTGCCGTCGAGAGGGAGAACCCTGACGCGGTGGCCGCACGGCTCCCGGAGGCGGCCTGGCGCCGTCTTCCCGACCTCGACCTGCTGAGGACCGGTGCCATGCCGCCGCGGTGGCTCCATCCGCTGGTCGCCCGGTCCCTGTTCCCCGCCCTCGAAGGGCCGTTCGGGCCCCCTGGGCCTTCGGCGCCGCGCCCCGTGCGGGTGAGGTGCCGGGGCGAGTGGCACGAGGTCGTGTTCCGGGACGGCGCGCTCCGCTCCCCGCACACCGAGGAGGAACGGCAGCGCGAGCGTGCCATGCGGGCCTTCGGTGGGGCCGTCTCCGGCTGCTTCGCCGTGGAGCACTCCTGCACGTCCGGCACGGGGCGGCTTCCGAAGGAGCTGCGCGCACAGGTCCGCGAACTCTTCCTGCACGCCCAGCACGGGGACACCCCCGCGGTCCTGGAGCTGCTGGCCGCCGGTGTGGACCTCCGGGTGAAGGACGCGAGGCGGCGGGGTCTCCTGCACGTCCTGCCCCTGCTCGATCACGAGGCCCTGCTGCCGCGACTCCTGGCGGCGGGCCTCGATCTGGAGGCCAGGGACCACCTGGAACGGACCCCGCTGGGCGTCGCGGTGAGCGAGAGGGGCTCCGCCGCCCTGGTACGCGCGCTGCTCGACGCCGGGGCGCGGATCGACGTGACCGACGCGACCGAGCTGTCGCTGTCCCAGCTGGTCCGCCGGTACAAGCGCGAGGACCTCGCCTTCCTCGCGGAGCGCGTGGAGAGGGAGCACCCGGGCATCGGGTCCGCCTGGTACGACAAGTGGTTCCCCGAAGCCACGGAGGACGAGGAACAGTGAGCACCACCATCCGGTCGGCCTCCGTCGCGCCGGGACCGCTGGAGGCGGCCGACGAGCTCAACCGCCGCCTGCGCACCACCCGTACCGAGCCCGCCCTGAGTCCTCAACTGGAGGCACTGGCACTGGCGGTGACGGCCAATCAGCCCGTGCTGCTGTGGGGCGAGCCCGGGATCGGCAAGTCCGCCGGCATGGAGCAGCTCGCAGCCGGTCTGGGGCTCGAACTGGAGACGGTCATCGCGAGTGTCCACGAGCCTTCGGACTTCGCCGGGCTGCCGGTCGTGGGGGACGACCCGGCGGTGACCGGGGTGCCGATGGCGCCGCCGGACTGGGCGGTCCGGCTCGCCCGTACCGGCCAGGGGCTCCTCTTCTTCGACGAGCTGTCGTCGGCGCCGCCCGCCGTGCAGGCGGCGCTCCTGCGGGTCGTGCTCGAACGGCGGGTGGGCAGCCTGCGGTTGCCGGAGGCCGTACGCGTCGTGGCGGCGGCCAACCCTCCGTCGAGCGCGGCCGACGGGTGGCACCTCAGCCCGCCGCTGGCCAACCGCTTCGTCCACCTCCCGTGGACGCACGACCCGCGCACCGTCGCCCGCGGCATGGCGGGGACCTGGCCCGCACTGGGTGTACCGGTCGTCGACCCGGCCCGGGTGCCGGGTGCGGCGGCGCGGGCCAGGGGGGCGGTCTCCGGGTTCCTGACGGCACGTCCCGGCCTGGTCCACCACATGCCGGCCGACGCGGAGAGCCGGGGCCGCGCATGGCCGTCCCCGAGGACCTGGGACATGGCGCTGCGGCTGCTGGCCACCGGTTACGCGGCAGGCGCAGGGCGGGAGGCCGTCGCGTCCGTCCTCACCGGAGCGGTCGGGGACGGTGCGGGCATCGAGCTGCTGTCCTACCTGGAACACCTCGACCTGCCCGACCCCGACCGGGTGCTCGCGGACCCGGACGCGTTCGCGCTGCCGGGGCGCGGGGACCGGCAGCTCGCCTTCCTGATCGCGGTCGTCGCCGCGGTGCAGGGCGACCTGACCAGGGAGCGCTGGGAAGCGGGGTGGGCCGTGCTCGCCAAGGCCGTCGACGCCGGTGTCCCGGACGTGGCCGCCCGGGCGGCCGTGGACCTCGCCGCGATGCGGAACCTCGACTGGCCGGTGCCGCCGGGCATCGACGGCTTCCTGGACCTGCTGCGGCAGTCCGGGGCCCTTCCTCGGGGCGACTGAACTGGACACCACGAAGCTGCTCGCGGCGCGGTACCGTGCGGCCGCCGACCGCCCGTACCTGGCCTCGGCCCTGTACGCCCTCACGGTGGTGGCGAGCGACGAGGTGCCGACCATGGGCGTGGACCGGTACTGGCGCTGCTACGTCTCGCCCGGGTTCGTCGACCGGACGCCGGTGGCGGAGCTGGCGGCGGTGTGGGTGCACGAGGTGGCGCATCTCCTGCGCGACCACCACGGGCGGGCGGAACTGCTGCCCCCGGCCGACCGGCGCGACCGGCACCGGGTGAACGTCGCACAGGACTGCGAGATCAACGACGACCTGATAGCCGACGGTCTCCCCCTGCCGGCGGGACGGATGGAGCCGCGCCTCTTCGGCCTTCCGGAGGGGCAGTTGTTCGAGGCATATCTGCCCGCGCTGCCGCCCTCCCCCGTCACCCACGACTGCGGGTCGGGCGCCCACGGGCAGCCGTCCGACTGGGAGTCGGGCGACCGCGCGGGTCCGGCGGGCGTCGGCGCGGTCGAGGCGGAGGCGCTGCGGCGCCACACCGCGGAGGCGATGCGCGCGCACGCACGCGCCAGGGGAGCCCTTCCCGGCGGCTGGAAGCGCTGGGCGGACGAGGTCCTCGAACCCACGGTCGACTGGCGGCGGGCGCTCGCGGGCGCCGTGCGGGACGCGGCAGCCTGGGCCTCCGGGGCTATCGACTACACGTACCGCCGGCCGTCCCGCCGGAGCGCGGCGCTGCGCGGGATCGTGCTGCCGAGCCTGCGGCGCCCGCTGCCCAGGGTGGCGGTGGTCATCGACACCTCGGGCTCGATGGGCGAGGCCGAGATCGCCGCCGCGCTCGGCGAGGTGACGGGCGTGCTGCGCGAGGTCGGTGTCCGGGGCAACCGGGTGACGGTCCTGGCCTGCGACGCCGACGTCCAGGCGGTCTCCCGGGTGACGGCCACCGGGCAGATCACGCTGGGCGGGGGCGGTGGCACCGACATGCGGGTGGGGATCGCCGCGGCCCTGGCGGGACCGGAACGCCCGTCCGTCGTGGTCGTGCTGACGGACGGACTGACCCCGTGGCCCGACGAGACCCCCTCCTGCCGGCTCGTCGCCGCCCTCGTCGGCCCGTCCGCCCCGGCCCCTCCCCCGTGGATCGAGACGGTGCGCGTCACGTAGGACGGCCGCTGCCCTCACCTTCGGCGTGGGCACCGCACCGGGGAGGATGAGTGCGGCTACTCAGGCTCCGGGCGGTTCCCCGGCCGAGGATGAAGACCGCCATCAGATCGAGTTCAGGAGTCCTGACATGCTCAGCCGCCTCGCCGACGTCCTGGTACCCGCCTTCGGCCGCCTCACGGTCACGGCCGACGCGGGCGCCGTGCTGGCCCCGGGCAGCATCATCGCCGCGAACCACACCTCGCTCGCCGACCCCGCCGTCGTGCTCGCCGCACTGCACCGCCTCGGGGCCCGTCCGGTCGTGATGGCGGCCGCCGGACTGTGGCGTGTCCCGGTACTCGGCGGTGCGCTCGCGCGGGAGGGACACATCCCCGTCCACCGCGGCGACCGGCGCGCGGCGGACGCCCTGGACGAAGCCGTGGAGGCGCTCGGCCGCGGACGGCTGGTCCTCATCTACGCCGAGGGCGGCCTCCCGCGCCGCACGGACGCGGCGGAAGCGGCTCCCGAGGCCTTCCGCAGCGGCCTGTCACGGCTCGCCCGGAAAAGCGGGGCCCCGGTGGTTCCGGTCGGCCAGGCCGGCGCACGCCGGGTGACCTCGGGAAGCGTGCCCAAGCAGCTCGCGGGCCTGTTCACGGCGCCGCTGCGCCGGCCGGACCTGCACGTGCACATCGGAGCACCGCTCGATCTGTCGGCGGAGGGCATCGACCGGACCGAGCGGGCCCGCACCGCTGTGACGGCCGCCTGGCGGACGGCCGCCACACGGCTCGGAGAGCCCGCCGCGCTCGCCGCCTGAGGCGCGGTCCCACCCCGGGCGCCCGTCCTCTCTTCCTCCACGGCCCCGGCGACACCGCCGGGGTGAGGGGCCGTCAGCCGGGCAGGACCACCGTGCGCTGGGCCGAGAAGTCGCCCCACTTCCCGTCGGGGAGCTTGGGCCGGATCTTGAGCGAGTAGCGGGTGCCGGGCGGGTCGGTCAGGGTGAGCCGGTAGGTCGCGCGGCCTTCGGGCGGCGTACCGCCCCAGACGATGGTGGTGGTCAGCCTGCCGTTCAGGAACAGCTGGTAGGCGGGAATCGTTCCGCCGGTGTCCGGCTGGTCCCAGGAGAGGTCGACCAGGGACTCCTCGCCCCGCACCGTCGTCTCCGTACGCAGCCCGGTGGGCGCGGTGCTCGCGGGGGCGCCCGGCGCGGACGGGGTGGTGAGGTCGAGCGCGTTGCTGTCGGGTGAGGAGCGGTCGGCCGCGTCGCGGGCGCGGACGGTGAAGGTGTACACGGTGCCGGGCCGCAGCCCGGTCAGGCGGGCCGTGGTCCGCGTGCCGGAGACGCTGTGGATCCTGGAGTCCTCCTGGTAGATGTCGTAGGAGGTGACTCCCACGTCGTCCGTGGAGCCGCCCCAGGACAGGGAGACCGTCCGGCCGCTGTCGGCCCTGCCCCGCAGCGCCGTCGGCCCGCTCGGCGGTTCCTTGTCCGCGGGTGCGGCCGCGGGTGTGGTGACGGGGACGGCGGCGCTCGGCTCGGACCGGTTCCCGGCGGCGTCCCGGGCCCTGACCGTGAAGGTGTACGCCGTCGAGGCGGTGAGACCTCCGACGTCGGTCATGAGCTTCGCCGCGTCCACCGAGGCGGCCTTCTCGCCCTCGCGGTAGACGTCGTAGCCGGTGATGCCCTCGTCGTCCGTGGACCGCTCCCACATGACGTGTACGGAGGTGGCGCTGCCGGCCTGCGCCGTCACTCCCTCGGGGGCCGCCGGCTTCTCGGTGTCCGCTTCCGCTGATGCGCCGCACGCGGTCAGCGCGGCGAGGAGCAGCGCGGCGGAGCAGGCCGACGCGGTGCGTACGTGGGGGCGTTGCACGGTGATGCCTTCCGTCCGACAGCAATGGTCCAGACCTATATGCCACGTGGGCGGGGTCCCCGACAAGGGGGTGGACGGGAACGCTCCGCGATGTCCGCGACGGGTTCCGGACGCGCGGAAGCACGCCCGGCGGCGATGAGTTCCGGCCGCGGGAAGGGTCTGAAGGATATGGACACTTCTGACGGAACCACGCCCGGTCTCGACCTGGAGCCGGCCGCGCGGCAGATCCGCGAACTGATCGGAGCCGTCGACGACCGGCAGCTGGCCGGCCCGACCCCCTGCCCGGACTACTCGGTACGGGAGCTGCTGGGGCACATCCTGGGGCTGACCGTCGCCTTCCGCGACGCGGCGCACAAGAAGTCCGGCCCGACGACCGGCACCCCTCCGACGGCGGCCCTGCCGGTACTGCCCGAGGACTGGCGCACGGCGCTGCCTCCCCTGCTGGACGAGCTGGTCGCGGCCTGGCGGTCCCCGGACTCGCTGGAGGGCATGACCCGGGCCGGCGGCGTGGAGCTGCCCGGGCAGGTCGCCGGGCTGGTGGCGCGCAACGAGCTGGTCGTGCACGGCTGGGACCTGGCCAGATCCACGGGGCAGGAGTTCCGGGCGGACGAGGCGAGCCTGCGTTCCTCGGAGGCGCTGCTGGCACCCGGGGACGACGACAGGTCCGGCCCCGACGCGATCTTCGGTCCGCCGGTCCCGGTGCCGGGCGACGCCCCGCTGGTCGACAGGGTGATCGCGCTGAGCGGGCGCCGGCCGGACTGGCGGCCGGGCGGCTGACGGCCCCCGGTCGCCCTCCCCGCGCCGCCGGAACCGGCTCTCCGGGCTCGGCGCCCTCGGCTCAGGCCTCTTCGCCCGGTTCCCGGAGCGCCCGGAGCACCTCGCGCGCCCGCTCCTGGAAGCGTTCGTCCGCGGACGCGGTCGTCCCCTCCACGCGCGAGGCCGTGACGCGCAGATCCCGCTCGGCCAGCTCGGTCAGACGGCGGCGGTGGCCTCCGGTCATCGCCGCCGGGCCGAGTCCGATCAGCGCCTCCAGCGCCGTGAAGGGGTCGGCGTCCTGTTCCGCCGAGTCCAGCAGCAGCCCCGCCGTCACGGGCCCGTCCAGCGTCTCCGGGGCGACGGCGCACAGGGCCAGCACGGCCACCGGTGTCTGGACCGGTTCGGGCAGCAGCCGCAGCAGCGCCTCCGTGAGGGGCCGGCCCGCGTCACCGAGCTGCGCGGCGACGCGGGCGGCCCGGGAAACCGTCCACCGCATCCAGCTCGGTCCGGCCCCGGACAGCGGGCCCCGCAGCAGGTCGACGGCCTCCTCGGCCCGGCCCGCGATCCGCCACAGCGCCTCCGCGACGGCGATGTCGGCATCGAGCTCCGGGGTGGTGCGGTCCGCGGCGGGGTCGCTCACGGCAGCGGACAGCGCGGGCAGCAGGACCGCCGCGCGTGGCCCGAGGCCGGCGGCGAGCGACGCGGCCTCCCGCCTCCCGTGCGGGCCGCCGTCCTCCAGCCGCTCGGCCAGCACGGTCAGCAGGGGCTCGGCCTCGTCGGTGAGTTCGTGGAGGGCCTCGGCCGCGCCGAGTCTTCCCTCCCGCCGCCCCGAGCGGGCTTCCCCGCGCAGGGCCTCGCCGGCCGCCGCCCGGTCCTCGGGGGTGCGGACCACGGCCAGCGCCCTCGTCATCTGCTGAGGGAACGTCCCGAGCGCGGCCAGCACGTCGGGCAGCGCGGACGCGGCCTCGCTCCCCCAGTACTCCAGCAGCGCCGCGAAGCGGTAGGGCTCCTGGCCACCGAGCGCGCCGGGCTCGGCCAGCCGGGCGCGCACGGCCGCGAGCAGGTCGGCGTCGCAGGGCACACGGGGTGTGCCGAACGCTCCCCCGCAGGCGGCGTCGAGGGCCCGGGGCCGGCGGGCCAGGTCCCGGGCCAGGAGCGGCACGGCCAGCCCGGGATCGACGTCGACCAGCGCCGCGAGTGCCTGGTCCGCCCGGTCGTCGTCCCGCGCGGCCATCTCCGCCAGCACGGGACCGGCCTGGGCCGCGTGTCCGCCGAGCAGCCGGAGGAGCGGCAGCACCGCCTCGGTGATCTCCGGGTCCCGGAGGACCGCGTCGCACAGCGGGCCCGCGAGCCGCTCCCGCGCACTGCGCGAGATCTGCACGGCGGACTCGGAGGCCCAGGCGGCCTCGGCGAGCACCTCGGGCCGCCCGGTGCGCAGCGCGGCGGCCAGCAGCGCGTACGCGCCCTCCCGGTCCGCGGGGGTGTTCCGCAGCAGCAGGGACGAGACGACGTACTGGAGGGGCTCGCTGCGGTCGAGGTCGACACGGCCGGTGACCAGGGGGTCGGCGGGCAGCAGCGCGAGCATGGCGTCGTGGTGGCCGGGTCCCCAGTCCGCACCGGCGTCCACGCATCCCATCAGGGCTGCGACACGGACCTCGGCCGGCTCGCCGGGTCCGGTGGCCGCGGTGGCGAGGGCGGCCGCACGCGCGGGATCCAGGTGGACCAGACCCCCCAGAAGTTCGGCCCGGACCTGCGGATCGGTCTCCACCGCGAAGCGGTCACGGAGCGTCCCGTACGCCTCGTCGGCCGCGCCGGTCATGGCGGCGGCCCAGGCCGCCGCCTGGCGTACGTCGCTGTCCTCGGCCTCCACCGACGCCAGCAGCAGCGGAAGTTCGGCGGTCACGGCACGACGGGCGGCGGCCTCGTCGCCGTCCCCGTCGTCGGCGCCGCTCTCCGCGATGCCGCCGAGGAAGGCGAGGACGTCCGCGGCCCGGACCCCGGCGGCGGCTGTCCGTGCGAGGAAGGGCACGGCGTGTGCCGTGGCCTCGTACACCGACCCCTGGTGCAGGATGCTGCCGTACAGCTCGGAGAGGGCTTCCGCGGCCTTCTCGTCGTCCTCCCCCGCCAGCGCCCGCAGGCAGTCGGGCACATCGGCGGCACTGCCGTAGGCGTGGGTGAGGGCGGCCCACGGACGGGCGTCGACCTCGGCGGAGAAACGGATGGGGTCCATGCCGTGGATCATGGCACCCGCCACTGACAGCGCCCTTGGGTGCGCGGGCGTCAGCTGGTGAAGAACTCGCTGATCTGCTGGGCCACCTGGTCCGGGTGTCTCTTGTGCACGTGGTGACCGCCGCCCAGGGTGATGAGCCGGCAGTCGGGGATGAGCGAGGCCATGTCGGACAGCCTCGCCTGCGGCATGGTGCTCTCCGGCCCACCCGCGATCATCAGCGTCGGAGCGACGATCTGGCCGAGCTCCTCCGCCCACCGGGGATCGGGGTCGGCGACCTGGGCCCTGACCTCGTCAACGGCGTTCTCGTCGTAGTCCACCGGCCCGCCGGGCGGGCCTTCGGCGGCCGGTTGTCCCGGGAACGGCGGCGGGGTCTCAACCAGCACCAGCCGCTCCACGCGGTCCGCGTGCTCCTCCGCGAGGAGGTAGGCAACCACCCCGCCCATCGAGTGGCCGACCACACCGACCCGGTCGAGCTCGCAGGCGTCGAGGAACTCCAGGACGTCGTCCCGCATCTGCTCGAAGCCGTACTCGTCGGGCCAGTCGCTCTCGCCGTGCCCGCGCAGGTCGATGGCGTACACCCGCCACTCCTCGCCGAGCAGGGCGGCCACCGCCTCCCAGCTCAGGGACGAGCCGCCGAGGCCGTGCAGGAGGACGACGGGCGAGCCGAAGGGGTCCCCCCAGGTCCGGTACGCCAGCCGCACATCGCCGACGTCCACAACAGACTGATCTTCCATGCACCGAACGCTACAGGCGCCGCAGCCCGGGAGGCTCCCGGGCCCCGCCCCCTTCCGGCCTGGCAGGCTGGGCGCGTGCAGCACAGACGTCTCGCCCTCGCCGCGGTCGCGGCCCTCGTACTGACCGGCTGTTCCGGTTCCGGTTCCCCCGAGAAGGGGCTCGACGACCCCGCGAAGAAGGACATCGCCATGCAACTGGTGTCGAGCGCGGAGAACTCCACACTCGACTGGAAGGCCCGGTACGGCTACATCGAGGACATCGGCGACGGCCGCGGCTGGACCGCCGGGATCATCGGATTCTGCTCCGGCACCGGCGACATGCTGAAGGTCGTCGAGCGCTACACGGCGAGGCGTCCGGGCAA
>Ga0164308_10001074_pt1 | contig 14522 bp, 10 predicted proteins | sample Whisoiple_246_MG_FD_109983 | JGI IMG/M metagenome (GOLD analysis project Ga0164308, IMG submission 109983) | Soil microbial communities amended with fresh organic matter from upstate New York, USA - Whitman soil sample_246_MG | ecosystem: Environmental > Terrestrial > Soil > Unclassified >...
CCCACCATCTACATCAACGGCGGCGCGCGCGGCTTTCTGATTGCCATCGATCCGCGCGATGCTCAGCGCGTGCTGAAGCCTACGCTGGTGGATGTAGCGGTCCCGAAGTGACTCGTGACTCGCAGCGAAATTGCTAGGGGGATTGCGGCCTTCCCGGCGCACGCTGGCTCAACCGCGACGGCGAGCGCGCGCGACTAGAGCGCCCAGGAGCTTGCCCTTTCGACTGCGCTCGTTGAGCTCGCTCAGCACGCGGAACACCAGCTGACCGCGGCGTTCCGAGGAAACCAAGACACCATTGTGCATCACGACCTCCGCTGCGCCCCAGCGGGTCTTCGAGACGTCGGTGCCTGGCGACAAGTTCACACGGGCAAAGCCGGCTGCGATGGCCCACTTGATCGTTTCAGCGACCGTAGTCGTCATTACGCTGTACTTGCCCCAGGCAGGCTCGAAGCCAGAGAAGTACAAGTACAGCTCGTTGCCGAGCACGAAGCCGATTCGGGAGGCAACCACCCGACCCGCGATCGACAGTTCGAAGACCCGTAACGACAGCGCATCGCTGGGCGCCGCTGCAATGCCCAGGAGCAGGTCACGGGCGCGATGCTCCGCAAAGACGTTGGCGTGCGGCACCAGCTCCGAGGCATCGGCCCGTAGCGCGTGTAAAGTGACGAAGCGCTTGAACGCGGCAGCCAACTCTGCTGGCTCGGCGATCACCCGAAACCGGAAGTCGTGCCCGTCACGCTTCAGTGAGTTGTAGCACTTTCGAAGTGACTCCTTGATGTTGCGGGAGCGAGTAGCCCGAAACTCTTCCCAACTCGCGGGCAGTGACAAGACGTAGTCAGTGGTCTCGCGCAGCCAGTAATAATTCTGTTCTTCGTCGAGGACCTGATAGGCCTCCGCACCTCGGCGTACGCCGTTCCAATTGAACCAGTCCCATTGGTCGGCGCAGGTCTTGACGTGAGCCAGCAGTGAGCGCACCGCGAGCCCCTCGTGTTCGGGTGCGCAAATCATCCCACGCAGCTCGGTGATGTTCTTGTCGGCGCCAAAAAATGCCAACGCGCGCGCACGCAAGGGTCCCGTGCCGGGGCGCTCGCTGAGCATCAATGGTGCGACTGCGCGCAGGGTTCCCCCTTCGTCGCGGAGCGCATGCACGAAGAAGCGATCGCGCACGAGCAAGCGTTGCTCGTTGTAGTGCTGCCACCAGAGCTCGAGCCAGGTACTGGTCGCGAACGGCAGACGTGGGCGCATGGCGAGCGCCAACGCGTCACACTCTCGTGCCAGGGTCGAAAATTCGGCGGGCGTTGCGATCCGCTGACAGCGTAGCTCGGGCCCCGCCACGGCCACGGGCGCGCGCTCGAATCCCAAGCTGTTTTCGGTTGCTGCCAACAAACGCGTTCCCTATCGACGCACCACACGCCGCTCGGACCGAGATCTTCGCCGAGTGCCACAATGCACCGAGCGACAAGCTTTGGAAAACACAAAAACCGGGCGTGCACGCCGCAGCGCGGAAGATTGGATGAGCCGGCAGTGTTACGGACTGTGACCGCGACCAGGGTCGGAACGAACCGACATCCAGCTCGGCTGATGGGGGTGCAGTGAACCGCCGGCGAGGGCGGGCGCAAGCGGAGAGGGCCAGCGGCCGCTCACTGCGGCTGCACTGCGCAAAGATTCGACGCTTCCCTAGCAGCCGGGAGGAAACCTCGAGTCCAGCCCTTGGAGCTAGAACGCCGTTGTTCCTGGCTGTGCCGGTGTTCAGGGGTGGAGCCCGGTTTCTCCAAGATTTTCTCAAACCTAGCAGGCGCGCGTTAGCATAGGACAATGGCTGCGCGCGCTACCTCGTCAGGCACGATCTCGTTCGGTTTGGTCTCGATTCCGGTGAAGTTCTACACGGCAGCCGCGTCCGAGCAGGCAAGCTTCAATATGCTGCACAAGAAGTGCGGCGGGCGCGTGAAGCAGCAATACATCTGTCCCACCGACAACAACGAGGTCGTGGAGCGCACGGACATGATGAAGGGCTACGAATACGCCCGTGGCCAATACGTGACGTTCACCGACGAAGAGCTGAAGGCACTGGAAGCCGAGCGCAGCAACAGCATCGATATCGCTGAATTCGTGCCTATCTCCAGCGTCGATTTCATCTCGGTCGAGAAGACCTATTACCTCGGCCCAGACAAGGGCGGGGACAAAGCTTACCGCTTGCTGTCCGAATCGATGACCAAGAAAGAGCGGGTTGCCGTCGGCCGCTGGGCGAGCAGGGGCAAGGAGCAGCTCGTGCTGATTCGACCCTACGGCAAGGACGGCATCGTGCTGCACCAGCTCTATTACGCCACCGAAGTGCGAGCCTTCGACGAAGTCGACACGGGCGCGACCTTCAAGTTCAGCGACAAAGAACACGAGCTGGCCGAGAAATTGATCGAGCAATTGTCGAGTGAGACCTTCGACCCGGAAAAGTACAGCGACTCGTACAGCGAGCGAGTGGAAGCCGCGGTCCAGCAAAAGGTCGAAGGCAAAGAGATTACCGTTGCTCCCGAAGCCCCCAAGGCTCAAATCATCGACCTATTCGAGGCCTTGAAGAAGAGCCTGTCGGCTACCGCTGCCGCGGGCGCGGACGGTGAAAAAGGGCCGCTCCGACCGCCCAAGAAGACCGCGCCCAAGGCGGACACCAAGAAAAAGTCTCAGAAGGCCTGATCCGCTTCGTTCGCTGCATTCTTGGCCCGACCGCCGGCCGCGCTCTATCACGGAGTCAGCACCCGGAGGTTCGCCATGAAAAGCCGCAAAGCCACATTGGTCGTGATCGAGTTCGGCGCGAGCTGGCCGCGATGGCTCGACCCGAGTCATTCCGGTGACATGGCCGTCGTCGCCCAGCACTACGAAGGCGCCCCGAGCTCGCTCATCACCCAAGTGGCGAGCCGTGTCACGCGCTTGGAGGCCAAGGGCTGGCAACTGAACGCCATCGTCTTCGTCTCCAATGGCCGCTGTGAGGGGGACTCGACCGCGGCACGCTCGATCCTGGCCCATGGCCTGCTGTCTCGCCTGCGCGCGGCCGGCGGCGGGCATTTCGCGTTGACGGTTGATGAACGACACGGTCGCCGCGCAAGCCACAACCTCAGCCTCCTGGCAGAATCGATGAATCGAGCGGCCAAGGCGGGCGGCATCGTGCTCACCGCTCATGCCGGCCAGCAATCGACCGCACCTGGCGCGGAGCGCGCCGCCCTCGCTAGCTGATTTCTGCGTAGGCTCGCAGAACGGCTTAGTTCTGCTAATAAGCGCCGCGTGAGCAGCCTCGCAGCCCAAGAGCAGCACGCGCGGACGGCCTTGGAATGGTCGCTCTTGCTCGATCGCGTGGCCAGCCGCTGCACGAGCCAGGCGGCGTCTGCCTACGTTCGCGCGCTGCTCCCCGCCGAGACCATCGGGGAAGCGCGACAGCGTTTGCGGCGCATGCACGACGCGCTCGAGCTATTCACCGCCGGTCACCCGCTGCCGATGCGACAATTCGCCGAGCTGGGCGAGTTGTTCGAACGAGTGCGAGCCGACGGAGTGGCGAACGGCCCGGAGCTTTGGGCGTTGGTTGGCGTGCTGACGCTGGCCCACGAGCTGCGAGTGTACGCCAAACTTCATCAGTCGGTGGCGCCGCACTTGGCGGCGGCGATCGGCAGTGACCCAGGGCTCGACCGTTTGCGCGAACGGCTAGTCGTGTGCATCGACGAAAACGGGATGGTCGCGGACCGCGCGTCGCCCGAGCTCGCCCGTGCGCGCAGCAAGGTGCGCGACGCGCAGGGCGAACTGAAGCGCCGCTTGGGACAGCTGCTGGGCCGCTTCGCGGATTTGCTGCAGGGCCAATACTACACCGAACGCGAGGGGCGGTTCGTGTTGCCAGTGCGCTCCGATGCACACTTGCGCGTCGAGGGGATCGTGCACGGATCCAGCGCCTCGGGCAGTACGCTGTTCGTCGAGCCGCGCGAGCTCACCGAGGTGGGCAATCGGCTGCGCTTGGCCGAAGCGGAGGCGGCGCGGGAGGAAGGCCGCGTGCTGGTCGCGCTCTCGAGCGAACTCAAAGCGATGCATGACGCGTGCGAGGCCGCGTTCTTCGGCTGTATCACCGCCGACCTGTGCAGCGCCGGCGCGCGTTGGGCCGACGAGACGAAGTCGATCGTGTTGGAGCTCAGCGAAGAAGCAAAGCTCGAGCTGCGCGACGCTCGTCACCCGCTGCTGTTGCTCACGGGGTCGGAAGTCGTGCCGAACGACATCGTGCTCCAGGCGCGGCAAGCGTTGATCATCTCCGGGCCCAATGCCGGCGGCAAAACCGTCGCGCTCAAGACTGCGGGGCTGGTCGCCTGGATGGTGCGAAGCGGACTGCCGGTGCCGGTGGCCGCGGGCTCGCTGGTGGGTTGGTTCGATCGCGTGCTGTGCGATATCGGCGACGAGCAGTCGATCGTGCGCTCGCTCTCCACGTTCAGCGCGCACATCGTCAACCTGTGTTCCATTTTGGAGTATGCGAGTCCCAGTTGCTTGGTGCTGCTCGACGAGATCGCCGCTGGCACCGATCCCGAAGAAGGAGCCGCGCTCGCGGCTGCCGTGCTCGAAGCGTTGACCCAACGCGGCGCAACGGTTGGCGTCACGACCCACTACGAACGGCTGAAGGAGCTCGCGACACAGACCGAGAGCTTCGCGAACGCCTCGGTGGGTTTCGATTTTTCGAGCATGGCACCCACATTTCGGCTTCACTTGGGGGTGCCTGGGCCATCGAGCGCGCTCGCGGTCGCGCGGCGGCACGGACTGCCACACGCGGTCATCGAGCGCGCGCAGGCGCTGCTGCCCAGCCAAGCATTGGATCGTGAGACCGCACTGCGAGAGCTGTCTCGTGATCGAGCCGAGCTCGAGTCGCTACGAAGTGCGGCAGAAAATGATCGAAATGCAGCCGCCGAGCTGCGCGAAGCGTCCGAAGCCGAACGTCGCGCGATCCGCGAGCAAACGGAACGCGCAACGGAGGGCGAAGTGCGCGAGCTACGAGTGGCCGTGCGCAGTGCGCGCAAAGAGCTGGAGGACCTGCGCGCTCGCCTGCGCAGCACCGGCGCAGGTCCGAATGTAGTACGCGAGCTCGAACGCGGCATCAGCCAGATTGCAGCTCGCGTGGCGCTCGGCGGAGAGTTCGACACGCTCGCGAACGCGCCGATCGCGGACTCGCTCGAGCTCGGCGCAAGCGATCTGCGGGTCGGACAAATGGTCCGGCATCGCACGCTCGGAGCGACGGGTCAGATCATCGAGCTGTGCGCGAGAGAGCAAGTGCGGCTGCTGATTGGCGCAATGAAGCTGCTCGTGCCGATCCGAGAGTTGAGTGCGTTGGCGCACGCAGAGCAGCCGAAAAAGGTCGCGCGCTCGAGAGTCAAACACGACGCCGCAACTCAGCCGAAACTTACGCTCAACGCAGTGCGCACCGAAGCCACCACGCTCGATCTACGCGGTCAACGCTACGAAGAAGCGTTGGGCAAGGTGGACGTCTTCATCGACCGTTTAATGGGCGTTAATGAAGTGGCCGGTTTCGTGCTACATGGCCATGGCACGGGCGCGCTCAAAGCGGGTGTGCGCGAACACCTACGATCTTCCGCCTACGTTGAACATTCGAGGCCCGCGGAGCCGGACGAAGGCGGTGATGCCTTCACCGTGTTTTGGCTGCGCGGCTAGATTTACGCCGCGGAGGGAAATCTGCGGTAGCGTGAGCAAGTCGATGTCCGAACCCGTGACCGCCCCAAGTACGCCTGTCGCTGCCCCTTCACGCCCCAACCACGACATCCCCGGTGCAGACAGCCACGGACACGGCGGAGGCAAGCGCTACCTGGCGAAGTTGGCCTTCGGGGCGCTGGGCGTAGTCTACGGCGACATCGGCACGAGTCCGCTGTACTCGATGCGAGAGTGCTTCGCGGGCGGAATGGAGACCACGCACGAGAACATTCTGGGGATTCTTTCTTTGATCTCGTGGTCGCTGATCATCATGGTCTCGCTCAAGTACATCGCCTACGTACTGAAGGCAGACAACAAGGGTGAAGGCGGAATTTTGGCGCTGATGGCGCTATCCAGCTCCAACATCCGCAAGTCTCGGGCCTACCTGCCGCTGATCTTCTTGGGCGTGTTCGGCTCCGCTCTGCTGTACGGCGACGGCATCATCACCCCGGCCATCTCGGTGCTGAGCGCGGTGGAGGGCTTGGAGATCGCAGCGCCGCACCTCGAGCACTTGGTGGTGCCGATCACGATCGTGATCTTGATTGGTTTGTTCGTGGTGCAAAAGCGAGGCACCGCCGGCATCGGCGCCGTATTCGGTCCGGTCACGTTCCTGTGGTTCGCAACCATCGCCGTGCTCGGAGTAGGGCAAATCCTCCGCTATCCGGCGGTGCTTTCGGCGATCAGCCCGCACCACGGCGTGCACTTCTTGGCGACTCATGGCGAGCGCGGCCTGCTGGTTTTGGGCGGCGTATTCCTGGCGGTGACCGGCGGCGAGGCCCTGTACGCCGATCTCGGTCACTTTGGGCGCCGGCCCATTCGATTGGCGTGGTTCTCGATCGTCTTTCCGGCCCTGCTGATGAACTACTTCGGGCAAGGTGCGTTGCTGATCCTCAATCCGGAGGTCATCGAAAATCCATTCTTTCGCATGGTGCCCGGCTTCGCGCTCTACCCCGTCGTGCTGCTCTCCACGTGCGCCACCGTGATCGCCTCACAAGCGCTGATCTCCGGGGTGTATTCGCTGACCAGCCAAGCCACCATGCTCGGCTTTCTGCCCCGCTTCTCCATTCGTCACACCTCGGCTCACGAGCGCGGGCAAATCTACATCCCCAGCGTGAACTACGTGCTGATGTTCGCCGCCATCGGACTCGTGCTCGGGTTCAAGTCTTCAGCCGCGTTGGCCGCCGCGTACGGCATCGCGGTCACGCTGACCATGATCATCACCACCGTGCTGGCGTTCTTCTTGGTGCGCTACGGCTGGGGCTGGGGCTATCACAAGGCAATTCCGGTCACGCTGGCGTTCTTCATTCCGGAGATGTTTTTCGTCAGCGCGAACGTATCCAAGATCGAACATGGTGGCTGGGTGCCGCTTGCCATCGGCGCGTTCATCTTCACCATCATGGTCACCTGGAAGCGCGGACGCGAAATCCTCTACGAGCGCTTCCGCGAGCAGCTCTTGCCGTTGCTGGATTTCTACGACGTACTGGCGGTCGAGCGGCCCGCGCGCGTACCCGGAACCGCGGTGTTCATGACCGGCACGGGGGACGGAACACCGCCCGCGTTGCTGCACAATTTCCTGCACAACCGCGTGTTGCACCAGAACATCGTCCTGCTCACGATCATTACCACTGACGCGGCGCGTATCGCGGAGGATGAACGCTTCAAGCTGGAGAAGCTCGATCACGGCTTCTGCCGCGTCGTCGGGCGCTACGGATTCATGGAGCAGCCGGACGCGCCGTCACTATTGATCAACGCGGGCTTGATCCACACCGTCGAGCACACGACGTTCTTCCTCGGCCGCGAAAATCTAGTGGTCACCAAGCACCCCGGCATGGCTCGTTGGCGCGTTAGTCTATTTTCGTTCATGTCTCGCAATGCTTTGTCCGCGACCAAGTTCTTCAACATTCCGCCTGACCGCGTGATGGAGATTGGCGCGCAGATCGAACTCTGAAGCCGCCGCGCGAGCCAAGACCCAGATGGCTCCCAGCGAAACAAGCGCTGCGCGCTGAGCGATCTTGCCACGCAGCCACTCGACGGCTTCAGCGGCCCCGAGGCCGGCTCGAGCCCCGCTCGAAGCACGCGCAGCCGCTGATTTACGCGGGCTAAAGCCGCGACCCGACACCGAAATCCGCCCGGATGGCGCACGCCCCTGAAGCTCCGCTCGCGCGGCTGGCGCGCTCAATATCGGTATTCGCGACTCTTGAACTGAGGCAATAATTCGCTGCCTTGAGCGGAGCTGGATTCGCATGCTAGTAGCGGCTTTCGCGCTGCGCTAACTGTGCAGCGTTGTGTTGCGCGGGATCCAGAGGGGATACTCGCCCGAACTGAGGAGCCAGCCCTTGCACCGTCGACTCGGAGCGTCTGTTGCGATTTTGGTGGCCAGCCTATGCGGCTTGGTCTTGTCGTTTTCCCCCCGGCTGGCAGCAGCCGCAGAGCCACATCGCGGTGGCGAAGCGGATCTCGTACTGCCCGACCTGAGCAGCGTCGAGGTGCTGGGCATGAGCGGTAGCGCCTTGCTCCAGCTCGGCATGGTCGTCGCCGCTCTCGGCCTCGTGTTCGGAGTCGTGACTTTGCTGCAGGTGAAGAACCTGCCCACGCACAAGTCGATGGCCGACGTCTCGCAGATCATTTGGGAGACTTGCAAAACCTACCTGATCACTCAGGGCAAGTTCATCATGCTGCTGGAGGTGCTGATCGGCGCGATCATCGTGCTGTACTTCGGCGTTCTGCAGCACATGCCGGCCATCAAGGTGGCAGTGGTGCTGGCTTTCAGCGTGATCGGCATCCTGGGCAGTTACGGCGTGGCTTGGTTCGGCATCCGCATCAACACCTACGCCAACTCGCGCACCGCCTTCGCCAGCCTCCGCGGCAGGCCGTACGACGTGTACGCGATCCCGCTCAAGTCCGGCATGAGCATCGGCATGCTGCTGATCAGCGTCGAGCTCTTGTTGATGTTGATGATCTTGCTGTACGTGCCCGGCGATTACGCTGGTCCGTGCTTCATCGGCTTCGCCATCGGCGAGTCGCTCGGCGCGTCCGCGCTGCGCATCGCGGGCGGCATCTTCACCAAGATCGCCGACATTGGTTCCGATCTGATGAAGATCGTATTCAAAGTCAAAGAAGACGATGCGCGCAACCCGGGCGTGATTGCCGATTGCACCGGCGACAATGCCGGTGACTCGGTGGGCCCGAGCGCGGATGGCTTCGAGACCTACGGCGTGACCGGCGTTGCCTTGATCTCGTTCATCCTGCTCGCGGTGCACGAGGCGGAGACTCAAGTGCTGCTGCTGGTCTGGATCTTTGCCATGCGCATCATGATGGTAGTAGCGAGCGTCGTCTCCTACTTCATCAACGAAGCCATCCAGAAGGTGCTGATCGGTGACAAGAAGAAGATCAACTTCGAACATCCGCTGACCTGGTTGGTCTGGCTGACCTCGTTCTTGTCGATCGGTTTGACCTTCCTGGTCTCGTTCGAGGTGCTCGGTGATCTCGGCAAGGACGGCAACTTGTGGTGGGTGCTGTCCTTGATCATCAGCTGCGGCACCTTGGCCGGCGCGGTCATCCCCGAGCTGATCAAGGTCTTTACCTCGACCGAGTCGGCCCACGTGAAAGAAGTCGTAACTTCGTCGCGTGAGGGCGGCGCTTCGCTCAACGTGCTGTCGGGCTTGGTCGCGGGCAACTACAGCGCCTACTGGATGGGCATCGTGCTCACCGCGTTGATGGGCGGCGCGTACTACTTCAGCATGATGGGCTTGGAGGAGCTGATGCTCGCGCCGGCTGTCTTTGCTTTTGGTCTGGTCGCGTTCGGCTTCCTCGGCATGGGCCCCGTAACCATCGCGGTCGACTCCTACGGTCCCGTTACGGACAACGCCCAGTCCGTATTCGAACTGTCCCTGATCACGGAGATCAAAGACGTCTCGGCGGAAATCGAGAAACAGCACGGCTTCAAGCTGGACTTCGAGCGCGCCAAGGAGCTACTCGAGGAAAACGACGGCGCTGGAAACACCTTCAAGGCAACGGCCAAGCCGGTGTTGATCGGTACCGCCGTCGTGGGAGCGACCACGATGATCTTCTCGATCGTCGTGCTGTTGACCGAAGGCCTGACCACGAACGTAGAAAAGCTCAGCATCCTGCACGCGCCGTTCTTGCTCGGCTTGATTTGCGGCGGCGGCATCATCTTCTGGTTCACCGGAGCCTCGATTCAAGCGGTCGTCGCCGGGTCTTACCAAGCCGTCGAATTCATCAAGAAGAACATGAAGATCGACAGCATGGAAAAGGCTTCGATCGAAGACAGCAAGAAGGTCGTGGAGATCTGCACCCGCTACGCACAACGCGGCATGGTCAACATCTTCATGACAGTGTTTTGCGCCACGCTGGCCCTGGCCTGCATGGATCCGTTCTTGTTCATCGGCTATCTCATCTCGCTCGCGTTGTTCGGCCTGTTCCAAGCTCTGTTCTTGGCCAACGCAGGTGGCGCTTGGGACAACGCCAAGAAGATCGTCGAGGTCGAACTCAAGGAACGCGGAACGGATCTGCACGCCGCCGCCGTCGTCGGCGACACGGTGGGCGACCCGTTCAAGGATACCTCTTCTGTCGCAATGAATCCGATCATCAAGTTCACGACGCTGTTCGGTTTGCTCGCGGTCGAGCTGGCCATCCAGCTGGAGCGCCAGACCAGCGCTATCTTGGCCGTGATCTTCGCGCTCGGAAGCATGTTCTTCGTATGGCGCTCGTTCTACGGCATGCGCATCGCGCCCAATGCCGAGGGTGAAAGAGAAGGCACCGCGGCCGCCGAAGCGCACTGAGCGCGAGCGGCTGAAAAGAAACGGGGAGAGCACGGCGCTCTCCCCGTTTTTTTTTGGCTGAAGCTTCCTGCCCTGCACGGCTCTCCGGCGCGCTCAGCGTCGTTTATTGTCCCCAAGTGATTTGCCCTGCACTACCCTCTGTTTCATGTACGTCGTTGTCGTGAACGTCCATGTGAAGCCCGAGGTCGTCGACGAGTTCATCGTGCTCACCGCCGACAACCACTCGAATACCCGTCAGGAGCCGGCAAATCTTCGCTTCGACGTTCTGCGCCGGAACGACGACCCGAACCGTTTCGTGATTTACGAAGTGTACTCGAGCGAGGCCGGCTTCACGGCGCATCAACGAACCGAGCATTACCTACGTTGGAAAGAGGCGGTCGCGCCAATGATGGCCGAGCCGCGCTCGCCGCAGAAGTGCGCGAGTCTTTTTCCCGAGCCCTGGCAATGACGCCGGCTCGGCCGAGCTTCGAGTTCTCGCACCGCACGCGGGTAGTCGTGGGCGCAGGCGTGTGGCTGAAAGCTCTGACTGAAGCGCGCGCGTTCGGCGAGCCAGTGCTGCTCGTCACCGGCGTGAGCTCACTCACGAGGCTCGGCCTGCAGCCGCTGTTGGAGGCAGAAGCGACGCGGCTCGGCCTGCGCTTTTGCCGCTTCGTCGTTCCCCGCGAGCCGGACATCGAGCTCGCCGACCAAGCAGCCACTTTGGCACGTTCGAACGCGGTCACCGCGGTGCTCGGCATCGGCGGCGGCAGCAGCTTGGACGTGGCCAAGGCGGCTGCGGCGCTGGCCAATAACCCGGGGTCCGCCCGCGATTATCTCGAAGGCATGCCAGGGCCGGGCCCGAGGGCGTTTTCAGCGGCACCGCTGCCAGTGCTGTGCGTGCCCACCACGGCGGGCACGGGTTCCGAGGTGACCAAGAACGCGGTCTTGCAGGTGACTGATTTGCACGTCAAACGCAGCATGCGCTCGGAGCTGCTCTTCCCGCACAGCGCGTTCATCGATCCGCTGCTTTCCGGGAAAGCTCCCCTCGACGTGCGCGCGGGCACGGGTTTCGACGCGCTGACGCACTCGATCGAAGCATTTTGCTCGAGCAATGCTTCGCCCATCAGCGATGCATTGGCCAAAGAGGGCATCGTGCGCGCTCTGCGTGGCTTGCGAAGCCTGGCCAAAGGGAGCGCCGGGCAGACCGACGCACTAGACCTAGCGCTCGCTTCCACCCTGGGAGGGATCTGTCTGGCCAACGCCGGGCTGGGTGCAGCGCACGGTTTGGTCGCGCCGCTCGGCGGTTTGTACCCCAACATTCCGCACGGCGCAGGCCTTGCCTGCCTACTACCCGCAACGCTCGCGATCAACGCCGCGGCCGCACACGACTCGTCCCCCGCCGCCGCCCGCTTGCGCGAACTCTGGTCTCTGCTCGACGTGAGCAGCGCGGAGCAGGCCACGCGCATGCTGACGGATCTGCGCATTGCGCTGCGACTGCCGGCGCTTTCCAGCTACGGAGCGATCGACGTCGAGCGCGTGATCGAGAGTCCGAGCGGCAGCCTGAAGACGAACCCCGTGCCCCTCGCTGCAGCCGAACTGCGGGCCTTGCTGGAACTCGCGCTGAGCGCGCCCTAGCCCGATGCCACGTTGGCTCGTGTGCTTCTGTCTTTGGAGTGTTGGCTGTGGGCGGACACCCGAACCTCCGCCGCTCGAGCGCAGCGCAGCAGTGTCGCCGGCAGCGAGAAGCCCCGCGCTGAGCAGCGCGATTTCGGGCGCAGGGGCCCCGGATTTGCCGGGAAGGAAGCCGGGGCACGGCGCGCCGGGCTCCAAAATCAAACACGTGATCGTGATAGCCATGGAAAACCACGACGCGGAGCAAATCTATGACGACCCAGTGAACGCTCCCTACATTCGGTCGCTGGTGGCGCGCTACGCGCACGCTGAAAACTTCGACGACGAACTGCCGCTGGATATCCCGAGCGAAGGTCACTACGTGTGGATGGAGGCCGGCACCCACCAGTTCTCCGACGCGCTCTTCGACGATGACTCACCGCCTTCCGCACGCGTCAGCACCGGCAGCAATCTGCACCTCGTTCGGCAGATCAAGAATTCCGATACCGGTCTATCGTGGATGACGTACCAGGAAGGCTTGAACGAACAGACCGGTGCGTGCCCGATTCAAAGCTCGGGCTTCTACGTGCCCAAACACAATCCGTTCGTCTTCTTTCGTGACGTGGCCGGCGACCCGCCGGCCAAAGATAGCCCGTACTGCGCCGCGCACCACAAGCCGTACTCGTCATTGCAAGCGGATTTGCAGGGCGAGCTCGCCAGCTACGTATTCATCACTCCCGACGAATGCCATGACATGCACGGTGAGCGAGGCTGCCCGGAGGAAAACCCCATCCGCACTGGCGACAAGTGGCTCAAAGCCGAGTTGCCGCGGCTGATCGACTACGCCGAGCGACACGAGGGCGTGATCTTCATCACCTTCGATGAGGGCAGTTCGTCGCACAAGCTCCCTTTCCTGGCCATTGGCAACATGGTCAAGCCGCACTACACGGGCACCGAGCGCTACTCGCACAGCTCGCAGCTTCGATCCGTCGAGCTGATTTTGGGCTTGCCGCCGCTGCCGAGCGTGGCGACGTCCAACGACCTCTCAGATTTGTTCAGCACAGGAAGCTATCCGTGACCACCGCCAGCCCAAGTCCATTCGCTCGACACTTCAGCCTCGATCCCGAGGTGATTTACTTGAATCACGGCGCATTCGGCTCTTGCCCGCTGTTCGTGCAAGCCAAACAGCTGGAGTTCCGCGAGCGACTCGAACGGAACCCGTGTCACTTCTTCCTGCGTGAACTCGAGCGCTTGCTGGACGACACACGCGGGGTATTGGCTGGCTTTTTGCGCGCGCAACCGCAAGACCTGGCTTTCGTGCCGAACGCGACGGCCGGGGTCAACACGGTGCTCAGCGCGCTGGAGCTCGAGGCCGGTTCCGAAATCGTGATCAATGATCACACCTATCCAGCCTGCCGGAACGCAGTTCAGTACTGGGCCGCGCGTCGCTCTCATCAGGTGCGCATCGCGAAGATTCCCTTTCCTTTGGCATCCGGAGAAGAGATCACGCGAGCGATCCTCGACCAAGTCACGGAACGAACGCGGCTGGTCTTGCTCGACCACGTCATGAGCCCGAGCGGCCTGATAACGCCGATCGAAACTCTAGTGCACCTGCTGCACGAGCGCGGCATCGATACTTTGGTCGACGGCGCACACGGGCCCGGCATGCTGCCGCTGGATCTCGATCGGCTGGCTGCGGCGTACTATACGGGCAATCTGCACAAGTGGGGCTGCGCGCCCAAAGGAGCTGCATTTCTCTGGGTCCGACGCGATCGACAAGCTCAGATCCACCCGTTGGTGATCAGCCACGGCTGGGCAGCGCCGCGCACCGATCGCTCGCGTTTCTTGCTCGAGTTCGATTGGCCGGGCACCCTCGACGCCAGCGCGATTTTGAGCATCCCCGCAGCGCTTTCGTTCTTGAGTGGGCTGTTCGAGGGCGGATTTCCTGCGCTGTTTGCGCACAACCACGCCTTGGCGCTGCAAGGCCGCGACACGCTGTGCCGCGCCTTGGGCACGCCGCCACCCTGCCCAGACTCGCTGCTCGGCTCGCTCGCGGTCACGCTCTTCCCCGAGGTTACACCCAAAGTTCCCACGCCGGACGCGCTGTACAACGCGCTCGTCGCGCGCGGCATCGAAGTCCCAATCGTTCCCCTAGCGGGATACCCTTCGGGCTTCGTGCGCATCGCCGCGCAAGTATACAACTCACCGAGCCAATTCGTGGCGCTCGGCGAAGCGCTGCGCGAAGAGCTCGGACTCCCTTAGCCCGGCGCGGCGGAACTCCGGGGCTCGCTTCTCAGCGAGATGGTTGCTGGTTGGTCACTCGAGCTCGACCTCGGCGTCGGCGAACGTTGCGTGCAGCGCGGTCAGCGGACAAGCGATTGACCCAACCCTGCCAAGGACGTGGCGCTCCAAAGA
>Ga0164308_10001076_pt1 | contig 14502 bp, 12 predicted proteins | sample Whisoiple_246_MG_FD_109983 | JGI IMG/M metagenome (GOLD analysis project Ga0164308, IMG submission 109983) | Soil microbial communities amended with fresh organic matter from upstate New York, USA - Whitman soil sample_246_MG | ecosystem: Environmental > Terrestrial > Soil > Unclassified >...
CGCCGAGTTGGAGTGCCATCGTACTCTCCGCCTTGATAAGTGGGTTGGGCCGGCGCGACGCCAGTCCCTAGGAATTTACCCGAGGATTAGGATGCCTTGCTGCCCCACTGCAATCGGGGGCGTCAAATAGCAACATCATATTCATAGTCTAACAGAAGCTGAGCATGGCATGCCAATATTGCCGCTCGGCACGCCAATGGCGAATTGCGATCGGGTCGGCAAAGCGAAGATGCAAGCGGCCTACGGAGCTCGCCAGAGAGCGGCGTTTCACGGTTTCTTCCCCGTTACATCATGCCGGTCGCAGCTGATTTGCGGCCTCTTTCTGCGCGTCGCTCAACGCCGCGTAGAGAGATTTCAACGCCTTGCTCGTGGCGCGCAAGGCATCCAGGCGCCGTGAATTGCCCCTGCGCGTCGAGGCGGTCCCCGCAGACTGTGTCCACTGGTGCCTTGACTCATCAACGATGAGCAGCGGGTGGTCATGGTCTTGGCATTGTCCCGAACGGCAGCGGCGTAGGCGTTCCATACAAAGTCCTGCTCTGGTTAGAACGGCCGCGCCGGGCCCAATGAAGCGGCGAATAATGTCGCCCCGAACAACAGGATCAGGGTCGAACCGCCGAGGGAACAAATCGTCCAGACGGCGTTGGCAAAGGCGCCGCTTCTGCCTCCAAGCCGCAATGCAAGCTCGCGCGAGCCGAGCGCAAGCGTCGCCAGCGCCGCGACGGTAATGGCCGTGCCGATGGCCATGGCAAAGGTTGCCGCGACGCCGGCCCAGAACACACCTTGTGTCAGCGCGAAGACGAGCACCAGAATCGCTCCCGTGCATGGTCTGACGCCGACCGAGAACACGACGGCGAGGATCTTTCGCCAAGAGAACGGGCCGGCAAGCTCGCGCGCATCGACGATGTGATGGCAGGCCTCGCCTTCCGCGTGATGATGGCCATGATGATGGTGGTTATGATCGTGACCGTGGTCGTGATGGTCATGGTCGTGTTCGCCGTGGTGGTGATGGTGATCGTGGCCCCCGTACGCCGTGACCGCGCGCGACTCTTGCCAACGCCGGAAGATGACGATGAGCTGGGTAGTCAGGAGCCAAGCGCCTACCAGAGCGATCATGGCATAGCTCACCATTTCGAGCTGGTTCGACCAGGCATTGATCTGCATCCCCGAGGCGTTGAGCGCGAAGGCGAGAATGCCGACGAGCGCGATGGCGGTCAGCGCCTGCAGCCCGGCGGCGATGAACGAGATGATCACGCCGCGCCGGACGGTCTCTTCGTTGGCAACCACATAAGAGGAGATGATCGTCTTGCCGTGACCTGGGCCCACGGCGTGCACCACGCCATAGATGAAGGAGAGCGCGGCGAGCATCACCGCGCCGGTCACGGCATGGTCGCCTTTGAGGCTTTTGACTCCCGTGGCGAGGTCGCGTTGCAGACTTTGCTGCGTGCGCAAGACCCAACCGAAAAGTCCCCCGAAAGCTCCCGGCGATTGTTGCGCGGCACCCGGGTTTGCAAACGCAGAAGGCGGAGTGGCAGGCGGCCTCCCTGCTGGCGCAATTTCCGTAACGAAAGGATCGAGGGGTTTCATCTCTGCGTTTGCGGCGGTGATCGCCACAAGTGAGAACAATGCCCAAGACAGGAGACATAGAGTGAGGCCGCGCATGGCGCCTCCTAAAGATGAGCGTCGTTGCATTTGACCGCCACGGTCTGGGCGAATTGCGAGCCGAAATTGGAATTTGGCCCAAGCTGACTGAAAAAGGCCTCGCTCAGTGCCTTCGCATCTTCCGCCGATTCTGGGTCTGGCTTCTTGATCTCCGCGGTGCAGCCTTTGACCGCGGTGCCCGACAATTTCACTGGCGCCTCGGTGGCAAAGCCGAAGGCAACGAAGAAAGACGGGTCATAGACATCCACGTCCACTGCCTGGCCGTGGGTATCTTGCGGCTTCTCAAGCGGTAGCGTGAAGTGGAGCGTGAGCAAGCCCTTGTCGTAGTCGAGCGAATGATTCTCAGGTGGCTTCAGCGGAAGACTGTCGCCGTCCCCGATATGGACGGAGGTGAAATAATCGAACTCCTTGAGGGAGTTGATGTTCACTTCGGCGAGGGGTTTGAGCTCCTCGGCCGAGAAGACGCCATCGCCGTTCTTGTCGAGGCCCTGCACCGCCATGGCGGAATAAAACTCATCGAACGTCCAAGCATGGCGAATGCCGGTAATCTGGTGATTGGGGTCTAAGAGGATTTCCGAGCGCACGGTCGCCCAAACGTGGGGGTGGGCATGACTTTCCCCGGCCATACTGGCCCAGGCGCCAACCGCCAGCATCGCTGTCAGAACGCGCCGGCACTTTGTCAGCTGCCTCGGGGACAAAGCCCAAGCTCCTTGGCAAGAATCAAACCTTTGCTAAGCGCCAATTATGGAGGATCGGAGGCTCTTGGCCAAACTGCGCTGTATCACTCTGTCGCGGTTTTAGCCTGATCACTTGTTTTTAGACGCGTGAGCCGGCACATCGCCCGAGCAAGAGGTCGGCACACCAGCTTCAGCCAAGAAGCACGAGCGATCGTCGTCCCTTGTCTTGACTCGGGATCGGACTCAAGTTAGAACAAAACAGGAACGAAATTAGGAGTTCAGTGCCGTGCGTAACAACGTTCCAGGCGGCGAAAACGTCGTTGAGTTTCTGCCTTCTGGCGTTGCGAGAGCAGGCGGGGCAAGGGTCGAAGGCCTTATCGAGCAGCTGCGTGAGCGTATTCGCGTCCTCGAGCAGGTTCCCGTGTCTCTGGCTTTCCCCCCCGCGCCGGATGCGGGTCTTCCCCGCCCCGCCTGCTCCCTTCTTTCGGCTGCTCCTTCACTGCCGTCGTCCTTCCTGCGTGAGCCTGCAAACTCAAATCCCTCCCCCTGCAAGGGGGAGGGTGGCGATGGCCAAAGGCCAGCACTGGGGGGTCATGTGGTGTCAAGAATTGGGTCCGACCCCCACTCCAGCCCTCCCCCTTCCAGGGGGAGAGAGGTCCCTTGGAGCAAACTCGCCGCGAGCGGGCTGCACGAGATCAAGCCCGCCGCATATCGCGACGCGCCAGCGGCGCTTGCCTTTGCCCTTGCCGTCATCGGCGATCGTTTGGCGCGGGGGGAGAGTGCCTCGCCGATGCTGTGGTGCCTGACCGAGAGAGCCGCGCGCGAATGGGGTACGCCGTACGGCCCTGGCCTCATCGCCTTCGGTCTCGACCCGGCGATGTTTCTCATCGTCCAGGCGCGCAACGCGCTTGATGCAGCCTGGGCGCTGGAAGAAGGACTGAAGGCCCGTGCCTTCGTCGCCGCTCTCGGCCAGATCGAGGTGAAGGCGCCGCTCATCGCGAGACGCCTAGGGCTTGCCGCGCAGACGAGCCGCACGCCCTGCCTGCTCCTCTCCGGGCATCAAGGAAGCGGGCTTCCTGGCACGCTCAACCGCTGGCGCGTGGCGGCGGCGGCAAGCAACGGCGCCGTCTTCGATGCCTCCGCTCCTGGCGCGCCAACTTGGCATCTCACCCTTGAGCGCTGCCGGAACGTGGCGCCCGCGCGAAGTTGGACCGTGGAGTTTCGTGATGTCGCGTATGGTTTCCGTCTGGCTCCCGCATTTGCCGATCGAGCGGCTGAAGCGGGAGAGGAAAGGCAAGCCCTTTCCGGTTGACCGGCCGTTTGCGCTGGTCGGCAGCGAGGATCGCGCGCTCGTACTCACCGCCCTCAATCGAGCCGCCGGGAATGCTGGTCTCATCCCCGGCATGGGGCTCGCCGACGCCCGCGCTATCTCTCCGCAACTCGCGACCGCGCCGGCAGCGCCCGATAAGGATGCTGCATACTTGCTCGCACTTGCCCGTTGGTCTGGCCGTTACAGCCCCTCCCTCAATGTCGACGGTATTGACGGGCTATGGCTTGACGTGTCCGGCGTCCCTCATCTCTTTGGCAGCGCCCGCACTCTTCTCGCCGACATGGCGATGCGCTTCGCCCGCCTCGGCTTCAGCGCGCGGGTTGCCCTTGCGGAGACCTTGGGAGGCGCTCACGCGCTTGCGCGCTTCGGGCACCCCACTCCCGTCATGGTGCCGCAGGGAAAAATCCGGGGAGCGCTTGCACCTCTTCCTGTCGAAGCCTTGCGCCTCGACAGCGACATCACGCGGCTCCTCAAGCGGCTCGGCCTGAAGCGCATCGGGCAGCTCTACGATTTGCCCCGCGTCTCCCTTGAGCGGCGGTTCCACTCGCGCGAAGCAGCCGAAACTGTGCTCCATCGCCTCGATCAGGCGCTCGGGCGGCGAGAGGAGCCTCGCCCTCCACTCCTCCCCGCGCCAGACTACGCAGCGAGGCTGCCCTTCCCCGAGCCTCTGATCACCCATGACTGCGTTGTCGCCGGCCTCGATCATCTGGCAGAAATGCTCTGTGAGGCACTGGCGCTTGCTCGTCGCGGCGCGCGGCGCCTCCATCTTGCGATCTATCGCACCGACGGCACTTCCGCCATCATCGAAGCTGTTCTGAGTGCGCCGTCGCACGAGCCATCGCATCTTGCACGCCTCTTCGAGGACAGGGTGGAGAGCCTCGATGTCGGTTTCGGCGTCGATCTGATGGTGCTCTCAGCACTCGCGACCGAGCCACTGCTTCCTGCCCAGACCGCCTTCGCCAAGAGCGAAGGCAGAGAACGCCAAGAGCCGCTAATCGATCGCCTGGCGAGCCGGCTGAGCGGAGGTGCTGTGTGCCGGCTCGTCCCTTACGCCACCCACATTCCTGAGCGGGCGCAAAATACGCTCGCCGCGTTGGCTGGATCTGCCCATTGGCTTGGCCAGAGCGCAACCAAACCACCGCGCCCCTGCATGCTCTTTGCCGAGCCCGAGCCCGTCGTCGTTCTTGCCGAGATTCCCGAAGGGCCACCCGTGCGCTTCACCTGGCGGCGCGTGACCCGCCGCGTGGTGAAGGCCGAGGGGCCTGAGCGCATCGCACCGGAATGGTGGCTGGAGCTGATGACTCCCTCCCCCGGCAAGGGGGAGTGTGGCGATGGCCAAAGGCCAGCGCCGGGTAGGGGTCATGCAGCGTCAATGATTGGGCCCCACCCTCAACCGGGGAGGGACATGCGTGCAAGACCACGCGACTATTACCGCATCGAGGATGATGACGGGCGCCGCTACTGGGTGTTCCGCGCAAGCCTCTACGAGTACAGCGGGACAGATTTGCCTGCCTGGTTCCTGCACGGAGTGTTCGGGTGACCAATTTTTCGTTATCCCGACGAAAGTCGGGATCCAGGGGAGCTCGCTCTGATTCTGTAGCAATGGATTCCGGCTTTCGCCGGAATGACGAGTCATTGCCATGACCCGCTACGCCGAGCTCGACGTCACCACCAACTTCTCCTTCCTGCGCGGGGGCTCGCACGCCGAGGAGTTGGTGGCGACGGCAAAGGCGCTTGGGCTCGCGGCAATAGCCGTCACCGATCGCAACACCCTTGCCGGCGTGGTCCGCGCCCATCTTGCTGCACGCGAGGTCGGCAGCATCAAATTCATGGTCGGCGTGCGGCTCGATCTCCAAGATGTGCCGAGCCTGCTCGCCTACCCTACGGACCGCGCCGCTTACGGCAGGCTCTGCCGCCTGTTAACCCTCGGCCAACGCCGCGCCGAGAAGGGGAAATGCACGCTTCATCTCGACGATGTCGCCGCTCAAGCCGACGGACTCATCTTTATCGCTCTCCCGGCTGAAGTTGGGGCTCACCCTTCGAGACGGCGCTTCGCGCCTCCTCAGGATGAGGACGCGGAGATCATTTCCATTTCCCGACCTCATGCTGAGGAGCGCTGCGTCAGCAGCGCATCTCGAAGCATGGTATCGACAGGTGACGATTTCGAATCACAACTCAAGCGCATCAAGCAGGCGCTTGGGCCCGGAACGCGCCTCTACCTTGCCGCGCGACATTCTTATCGTGGCGACGACCGCGCCCGCATCGAAGCGCTGGCGCAATTGGCAGCCCGCGTGGGCCTCCCCCTCGTCGCCACCAATGCCGTGCTCTATCACGCCGCCCACCGCCGCCCCTTGCAGGACGTGCTCACCTGCATCCGCGAGAAATGCACGATCCACGAGGCGGGGCTGAAGCTCGAAGCCAATGCCGAGCGGTATCTCAAGCCACCGCAGGAGATGACACGGCTGTTCGTAGGCCATGAAGACGCGCTGGCCCGCACCATCGAGATCGCGGACGCGTGCACCTTTTCCCTCGACGAGCTGAAATACGAATATCCTGACGAGCCGGTGCCGGACGGCAAGACTCCGCAATCGCATCTGGAAGATCTCACCTGGGAAGGGGCTGCCTGGCGCTTCCCCGACGGCATTCCGGAAAAGGTGCACGACACGCTGACCAAGGAGCTCGCGCTGATCGAGGAACTCGACTACGCACGCTATTTTCTCACCGTGCACGACATCGTCCACTACGCCCGCTCGCTCGACATTCTCTGCCAGGGGCGCGGCTCGGCCGCCAACTCCGCCGTCTGCTACTGCCTCGCCATCACCAATGTGGACCCGACCGAAATCGACCTCCTGTTCGAGCGCTTCGTTTCGCCGGAGCGGAAAGAACCGCCGGACATCGACGTCGACTTCGAGCATGAGCGCCGCGAGGAGATGATCCAATATATCTATGCCCGCTACGGCCGCGACCGCGCCGGCATCGCTGCCACCGTGATCTCCTATCGCGGCCGCTCGGCGGTGCGCGAGGTCGGCAAGGCGCTCGGCCTCTCCGAGGATACCGTTGCGGCGCTCGCCACCGCCATCTGGGGCTTGAGCAATTCCGCCCTTCCTGAGGAATATGTTCGCCAAGCGGGACTTGATCCCTCAGACCCTCTGCTCTCCCGCTGCCTCGAGCTGACCCAAGAGCTGCTCGGTTTCCCGCGTCACCTCTCCCAGCATGTCGGCGGCTTCGTGCTGACGCGCGGACCTCTTTCCGAAGTCGTGCCCATCGGCAATGCCGCCATGAAGGACCGCACCTTCATCGAATGGGACAAGGACGATCTCGACGCGCTTGGCCTCTTGAAGGTCGATGTGCTCGGCCTCGGCATGCTCACTTGCATCCGCAAGGGCTTCGCTCTTCTGAAGGAGCATTACGGGCGCGACCTTTCGCTCGGCACCGTGCCGCCCGACGATCCCGCCGTCTACGACATGTTGTGCCGGGCCGACTCGATCGGCGTGTTTCAGGTGGAGAGCCGGGCGCAGATGAACATGCTACCCCGGCTCAAGCCGAGAAAATTCTACGACCTTGTCATCGAGGTTGCGATCGTGCGCCCTGGTCCCATCCAGGGCGACATGGTTCACCCTTACCTTCGCCGCCGCTGCGGCGACGAGGCCGTTGAGTTCCCCTCGCCGCATCCTGACCACGGGCCGGGCGGCGAGTTGAAGCAGGTTCTAGGCAAGACCATGGGCGTGCCGCTGTTTCAGGAGCAAGCCATGCGCCTTGCCATGGTGGCGGCGAAATTCTCTGGCCCAGAGGCGAACGAGTTGCGTCGCGCCATGGCGACCTTCCGCCGCCGCGGCACCATCGACCGGCTGCATGAGAAGATGGTGAGCCGCATGACGGTGCGCGGCTATCCGGCCGAATTTGCCGAGCGCTGCTTCAACCAGATCAAGGGCTTCGGCGAATATGGCTTCCCCGAGAGCCACGCCGCGAGCTTCGCCCATCTCGTCTATGTCTCGGCTTGGCTCAAATGCCATTACCCCGCCGCCTTTGCCGCGGCGCTGCTCAACTCCCAGCCCATGGGCTTCTATGCGCCGGCGCAGATCGTGCGGTGTGCGGTCGACCATGGAGTCGAGGGACGCGAGGTCGACATCAATCACAGCCTATGGGACTGCACGCTTGAGCCGTGCGCAGCGCGAAGTGCGGTAGCGCAAACAAAAAATGAATTCGCTCTGCGTCTCGGCATGCGCCAGGTCGATGGGCTGCGCGAGGACGACGCGAAGGCCATCGTCTCGACCCGCGACGGCATTCCTGCTGAGCTGAACCCTCACCTGTTCTGTCCTCCTCATCCTCTCATGTCATCACCCGGCTTGACCGGGCGATCCAGTACCTCCGAAGACCAGGGGGTACTGGATGCTCGCCTTCGCGGGCATGACAACGGGAAGGGAAAGGTAAAATTTAGCGATGTCCGCGACGTGTGGCGGCGGAGCGGCGTCGGCCGCGCCACGCTTGAGCGCCTCGCCGCGGCAGATGCTTTCCACTCGCTTGGATTAGATCGCCGCCAAGTGCTGTGGGAGGTGCGCGGCCTGCCAAAGGAGCTGCCATTACCGCTGTTCGATCAAGCCGCGACTAGCGAAGCAGGTGTCGAACCCGAAGTGTCTCTCCCCGTCATGCCGTTGTCGGAGCATGTGGTGAACGACTACCGGAGCTTGCGGCTTTCGCTCAAAGCCCATCCCATGAGCTTCCTTCGTGCTCGCATCGCGAGTGAAGGCATTCTCTCTTGCGCCGATCTCAAGCGCTCCCGCGACGGCGCGCACGTGAAGATTGCCGGCGTCGTGCTGGTGCGTCAGCGGCCGGGCTCCGCCGCAGGCGTGGTGTTCATGACCATCGAGGACGAGACAGGTGTCGCCAATTCGGTGATCTGGCCGAAGGTGCTGGAGCGCGAGCGCAAGGTAGTGATGGGCGCCCGACTCGTCGAGGTGCTTGGCCGCATCCAGCGTCACGAGGACATTGTTCATGTCGTTGCCGAGCGGCTTGAGGATCGCAGCGACTGGCTGCGCCTCCTCGACGAGGAAGCCGACAGCATAAGTGTTCCGGTCGCCAACGCCGATGAGGTCAAGCGCCCACACCCCAGCTCCTGGTGCTCACCTCAGGACGAGGAGCAGACGCCTTTTCCTCTCGCGTCTGCCGATCACGTCAAGCGACCGCTTGCTGCCAAAGAGAAATCTCATTGGCATCCTCGCCGCCACCCCCGCGCCGAGCGCATCATCCCGAAATCCCGCGATTTCCATTAGTCGCGTGGCGGTCAGAGCCAAACCCCCTATACTGCCCACATGATGCATATCAAATCACGCGCGTTGCTTGCTGTTTCATTGGTATTTGTTCTCGCCTTCGGCGCGGGTGCGACGCTCAACGCCTATGAGCACCCGGAAGGACCGAGCAGCTTCACGCCAAAGGCGCTCGCCACGGCGAAGCGGCACATGGTGGTGGCGGCGAATCCGCTTGCCGCCGAAGCCGGCCTTGCCATCCTGCGCCAAGGCGGGAGTGCCGTCGACGCCGCCATCGCCACGCAGATGGTGCTCAACGTGGTCGAGCCGCAATCCTCGGGCCTCGGCGGCGGTGCATTCATTCTGACCTGGGATGCGGCCAGCAAGACCTTGTTGAATATCGACGGCCGCGAGACCGCCCCGACAGCGACGACGCCGGAGCTGTTCCTCGATGCCGCCGGCAAGCCACTGCCCCGCAAAGAAGCCATCGAGTGCGGACGGTCGGTCGGCGTCCCCGGCGTGCTCGCCGCGCTGAAGCTCGCCCATGACAAATACGGCAAGCTGCCCTGGGCGGAGTTGTTTGCTCCCGCCATCAAGCTTGCCCACGACGGCTTCTCCGTCTCCAACCGCCTTGCCGAGCTGTTGGACGACTTCGAGGCCGCAAGCTTTCCGCCGGAAGCGCGCGCCTATTTCTTTGACGCGAGTGGAAGACCTTGGCCAACAGGCTACAAGCTGACCAATCCCGCGCTCGCGACCACGTTCGAGGTGATCGCCAATAACGGCCCTTCCGCGTTCTACGAGGGCGACATCGCGCGCGACATCGCCGTCGCCGTGCAAAGCGACCCGCGCGGGCCAGGCAAGCTCACCGCCGAAGATCTCGCGCAATACCGCGCCAAGCTGCGGGAACCGGTCTGCGTCTTGTACCGCAGCTATGAGGTCTGTGGCGTGGCGCCTCCCTCGTCGGGCGCAGTCACCGTTGGCCAGGTGCTGGCACTGATCGAGCCCTTCGACCTCGGCAAGGAGCCGCTTGCCATTCAGCCGGTGCATCACATCGTCGAGGCTGAGCGCCTCGCGTTCGCCGACCGCGACCGTTACCTCGCCGATCCGGATTTCGTCACCGCGCCAGTGTCAGGCCTGCTCGACCGCACCTATATCGATCAACGCCGCACCCTCATCGATCCAACGCGCACGCTTCGCGAGGCGACGGCCGGAACGCCCCCCAACACGCGCCAGGGCGCTTACGGCCGCGACGCGACATCGGAGAATGTCGGCACGAGCCATATTTCCATCGTCGATGACGACGGCAACGCCCTGTCCATGACCACCTCCATCGAGCAGGCCTTCGGCTCCCATCTGATGGTGCGCGGCTTCTTGCTCAACAATGAGCTCACCGATTTCTCCTTCGTCCCCGTCGATGATGACGGGGGCGCGATCGCGAACCGCGTGGAGCCCGGCAAGCGGCCGCGAAGCTCCATGGACCCGACCATCATCTTCGCCCAGGGTCGAAAGCTCCGATATTTGCTCGGGTCTCCCGGAGGGCCTGGCATCATCCTGTTCAACCTAAAGGCCATCATCGCCATGCTCGACTGGCATCTCGATCCGCAAGCCGCGGCCGCGCTCGTCAATTTCGGCTCGACTGGCGCTGACTTCCTCCTCGAGCCGGGTTATGAATGGGATGCGCTCGCAGACGGCATGGGCAAGCTCGGCCACAAGGTCCAGCGCTTTCCCTTCACCAGCGGCCTTGCCATCATCGCCGTCACGCCGGACGGGCTCGCGGGCGGCGCCGACCCACGCCGCGAAGGCGTGGCGCTCGGCGACTAGTCTCCGGTCATGCCCCGAACCAAAATGTTCGCCATCCGTGGCGCGGGTGTCGTCGGCCTGTGGCAGGCGCTCATCCTTGCCCGCCGCGGGCATAAGGTGACGCTGTGCGAGCGCTCACCCGGGCCTTTCATGCATGGCTGCAGCCTCTATGCCGGTGTCATGCTCGCGCCGAATTGCGAGAAGGAGAGCGCGGAGCTCATTGTGCGCGATCTCGGCCGCCGTGGCCTCGCCCTCTGGCGCGACGCGTACCCAGGCGCGATCGCCAACGGCACGCTCGTCGTAGCGCTGCAACGCGACCGCGCCGAGCTAGACCGCTTCGCTCGCATGACCGAGGGTCATGAGCGCCTGTCTCCAACCGAGCTCGCGGCAATCGAGCCTGCGCTGATCGATCGTTTTGCTGGCGCGCTATATTTTCCGCAAGAGGGACATCTGTCTCCGGAGCCAGCGCTCCATTTCCTGCTCGAGCAAGCGCAAGCTGCCGGTGCGCATGTCCGCTTTGGCGATGGTGAATACCCCCCCGATGTGGACCTGGTCATTGACTGCCGCGGGCTTGCCGCCAAGGACCAGCTATCAAATTTGCGTGGCGTGCGCGGCGAGCGGATTGTGGTGAAGAGCCGCGAGGTGAACTTGGCGCGTCCCGTGCGGCTGCTGCATCCGCGCTTCCCCCTCTACGTCGTGCCCTGGGGCAACGGCGTGTATATGATCGGCGCGACCGTCATTGAAAGCGAGGAGGCGGGGCCCATCACGCTCAGGTCGGCGCTCGATCTGCTCTCCGCAGCCTATGCGCTCGACCCAGCCTTCGCCGAGGCCGAGATCGTGTTGCAGGGCGCCGGCGCCCGGCCGGCCTTCCCCGACAATCGGCCTAGGATTATGGTCGGCCGGCGCTATATCTATGTGAACGGCCTTTACCGGCATGGTTTCCTGCTCGCGCCAGTATTAGCCGAGCTCATGGCCGCCCACATCGAGACCGGGGCGGTCGATCCGGAGGTGTTCGTTGCAGATTCTTGTTAATGGCGAGGCTGTCGCCACCGACGCCCGAACGCTTGCTGAGTTATGCGCGACGCTCGGCTTCGCGCAAGCCAAGGTTGCGACCGCGGTCAACGGCAGCTTCGTCGCTTCGGCCAAGCGCGGGCTCACGCCACTCTCACCCAAGGACGAGGTCGAAATCGTTGCGCCGAGGCAGGGCGGATGATGCTCGACATCTACGGAGAGCGCTTCACCTCCCGCCTGCTTCTCGGAACGGCGCAACACCCTTCGCCCACCGCACTCAAGAACGCGGTCGCGGCATCGTCCGCCGAGATCGTCACGGTATCGCTCCGGCGCGAGTCGGCGCGGGCGCGTGCAGGCCAAGGCTTTTGGGAGCTGATCGAACAGCTCGGCGTGCGCGTGCTGCCCAACACCGCAGGTTGCCGCACCGCCAAGGAGGCCGTCGCGACGGCACAGATGGCGCGCGAGCTGTTTGGCACGGCTTGGATCAAGCTCGAGGTGATCGCCAATGACGACACGCTGCAGCCAGAGCTGTTCGGCCTGGTCGAGGCCGCCTCCATCCTCGTCGCCGAGGGCTTCAAGGTCCTCCCCTACACCACCGAAGATTTGAGTGCGGCCGAGAAGTTGGCAGGCGCCGGCTGCACGGTGCTGATGCCGTGGGCTTCACCGATCGGCTCGGCGCGCGGGCTCATCAATCGCGACGGACTGAAGACGCTGCGCGCTTATTTCCCCGAGACGACCCTGATCATCGATGCCGGCATCGGCGCGCCGTCGCAAGCTGCCGAAGCTATGGAGCTCGGCTATGACGCGGTGCTGCTCAACACCGCGGTCGCCAAGGCAGGCGACCCGGTGAAGATGGCGCAAGCCTTCGCCTGCGCGATCGAGGCCGGACGCCTCGGCTTCGAGGCCGGGCTAATCAAGCCGCGCGACATGGCGTCGCCATCGACGCCAGTCGCCGGTACCCCCTTCTTCAAGATCGATCGAGTCTCTTGAGCGCGGGCTGGCTCGATCCGTTTTATCCCATACTTCCCGACGCCGCCTGGGTTGCCCGCATCGCGGGCCAAGGCGCAAAGTTCATTCAGCTTCGCGTCAAGCAGGCGGAGCCTGCTGCGATCAAGACTGAGATCGCACGAGCCCTTGCTGTGGCTTCGGCGCAAGGTTGCCAGCTCGTGGTCAACGACTATTGGCGCGAGGCGATCGACCTCGGTGCCGACTTCGTACATCTCGGCCAGGGAGACCTCGCCGGCGCTGACCTCGACACCATCAGATCGGCCGGCATCAAGCTCGGTATCAGCACGCATAGCCTCGCAGAGCTCGACAACGCGCTGGCCGCCGAGCCAGACTACGTGGCGCTCGGGCCCATCTACCAGACCAAGCTGAAGGTGATGCCCTGGCAGCCGCAAGGTCTCTCCCGCATCGGCGAATGGCGAGCGAGGATCGCTTGCCCGGTGGTCGCCATTGGCGGCATTACCTTGGAGCGCGCGCCAGAGGTACTCGCCGCCGGGGCCACCTCGGCCGCCGTGGTCACCGACATCGTCATGAATGACGATCCGGAGCAGCGCACGCGTGATTGGATCGCTGCCACCGCGCCCTGGCGGGACTTATCCACAAGCTATCCACCGGCCTGACCCCCTTGACCGACCCCTGCCTCTTCTGGAAGATCGCTGGGCACGCCTTCGGGCGGAGAGGGTTGGATGGGTTTCAGCTTCAGTCTTGATCAGCCCGTGCCGTTGAGCGAGGCGGTGCGGCGCGTGGCTTCGGCCGAAATCGATGCCGCCTATGCCGCCCTTGCCTCCCCGCCAGAGCGTCACAAAGGTGTCCACGACGCTCGCAAGTGTTTGAAAAGACTTCGCTCTCTCCTGGTTTTGATCCGGCCTGGGCTGCCTGAGCCCGTTTTTCTCAGTCTCACCAATCGGCTGAAGACACTGGCTCGCGGGCTTGCCCCGGCCCGCGACGCAGCCGCCCTGCTCGACGCGGTCGAAAAATTCGCTAGGGCCGAAGGCGAACGGGATGCATCGCCCATCCCGGCCTTGCGCGCCTGGCTCCACAAACGCCGGCAGGCGGCAAAGCGCAGCCTCGACGGGAGAACCGCGTCCGACGCCATGCGCGGCCTGTTTGGGCTCAGGCCGGCCATGGCCAATCTCGCAGTCTATCCAGACGCCTTCGTTCCCGTGGCGCTTGGCCTGCGAGACTCTTACCGGAGCGGCCGCAAGGCCTTCGCCCGCGCCATTGACAGCGGCAGCGACAACGACTTCCACGAGTGGCGCAAGACGCTCCAGCATCACTGGCGTCATATGCAATTGCTCACCCCCTGCTGGCCGTCAGAGCTTGCGGCGCGGGCCGAGGCCGCCCGAGACTTGTCGCAGATTCTCGGCGACGATCACGACATCGTTTTGTTGCGGCAGCTCGTGTCGGCGCCGACCATGGTGTTCGCTAGCCCAGAGGGCACGGCAGCGTTCCTGAAACGTTGTCGTGCCCGGCATAGAGCCCTTCGGCGGGAAGCAGAAACGCGCGGGGCAAGATTGTTCGCCGAACGGTCGCGTCCCTTCGCCGAGCGCGTCGAAGCGTATTGGGCGACCGCCGCTCAACGCGCCAAGAACCCGGCGATAATCGCGCGCTCCAGCAATGTGGTTGCCTTCGGCGAAATTGGTACCGCCGGGCGCCGAGCGAGCTAATGAACGTCCTGATCAGATCCCACGTGGCTGCCGCCAAGCCTGGAACATCAGCACGGTCCATAGCGGGGCATGCCAGTTGCGCGTGCCCTCCAGATGCTCAGCCCATCGCG
>Ga0164308_10001077_pt1 | contig 14485 bp, 16 predicted proteins | sample Whisoiple_246_MG_FD_109983 | JGI IMG/M metagenome (GOLD analysis project Ga0164308, IMG submission 109983) | Soil microbial communities amended with fresh organic matter from upstate New York, USA - Whitman soil sample_246_MG | ecosystem: Environmental > Terrestrial > Soil > Unclassified >...
CGCCAGGCAGGCGATGCGGGTGAGTCCGGCCTGAAGGATTCAGGCTGAGCTGAAACCGCCCGGCGCAGCCTGTACCCGCCTCCCGGTGAGGCAGCATGAGCCGTATGGATTCACCTGCGCAGCCGGAGCGGACTCCCGATGGGCGCTACATCGTGGTGAAGGGCCGGAAGTGGCGGGCGACGGACCCGGAGATTCCCGAGGACGTCGCAGCCCGTCTGCGTCGCCACCTCATGGCGGCACGACGTGCGGTAGCCGCTTCACGGCGGAAGGACGACACCGCTGCCGAGAAGCGGGCCCGGAGCCGGGTGCACACGGCGAAGGTGGCGCTCGGTGAGCGCGGTACTCCGTGGTGGGAGGAATCCCTCACGGAGCGGCGCCGACGGTGGGAAGACGGCGTCGGCGAACTCGACGCCGACCAGCCGCTGTAGGGTATACGGCCCGGCGTCGGCTCGCAGAGGAGACGCCGTCGATCCCTTCGATCGTGTTCAGATCAGTGGCGAGGTGGCCCGCTTCGTCGAGGGCGAGGAGGCGCACGACCGCATGGACCGGCTGACCCGGAAGTACCTCGGCAGTGAGCGGTTCGAGTGGACCATGCCCGTGGAGCGGCGGGTGGCGGTGATCGTACGTCCGACCAAGGTGCGGCACATCGTGGGTGTGGAGCGATTCCGGCCCGGCGGACCCGTTCCCGCTGCCTCCTGACCGCCGTGCCTGACTCACCGCCACCCGGTCGGCCCGAGGTCCCGAGCCGCCGCGCGCGGTCCGACAAGTCATCCGGCCCTCGTCCTCCTCCCGTTCCTCACGGTGGGGGCTGACACGGTGAGGGCGACGGTGTTCGCACCGACGATCACCATGACGGCCGCCCAGGAGGTGGGGGCGAGATGCTGGTCCAGCACGACCAGGCCCACAACCGCGGCGAGGACCGGGTTGACGCTCATGAACACGCCGAAGAAGTGCGCCGGGACACGGCGCAGTGCGAGCAGATCGGCAAGGAACGGAACAGCTGACGACAGCAGTCCGGCGGCCAGAGCGCAGCCGAGAGCCGCAGGATCGGGGGGATTCCGCCAGAGCGCGACGGCTCCCACGGGGATGTAGAGCGCGCCTGAGACGGCTGCGGCCGCCGCCGAGCCCTCCATACCGGGCAGGCGTCTGCCCACGGTCCGGTTCAGCAGGATGTAGCAGCCCCAGCACACCGCGGCGAGCAGGGCCAGGCCGATGCCGAGGTAGTCCGTGGACGGGGAGGGGCGGGCCAGCACGACGACCGCGCCGGCTGCCGCGAGGGCGCACAGGGCGTCCGTCCGCCTACGGGATCCGGCGAGGGCCACCGCCAGTGGACCGAGGAACTCCAGGGTGACCGCCAGTCCGAGACCGATACGGTCGATGGCCGTGTAGAGGGACAGGTTCATCGTGGCGAACACCAGCGCCAGTCCCAGCACCGGTCGCCATTGTGCTGAGGTGTACGACCGCAGACGCGGTCTGCCTGCCGCCCAGAGAAGCCCGGCCGCCACCCACTGGCGTACCGCGACGACCCCCACCGGTCCGATCACCGGGAAGGCCAGTGCCGCCACGGACGCCCCGACCTGGTTGGACAGCCCGCTGCCCACCATCAACGCCACTCCGCCGAGGCGGCCTGCTCGCCGAGCGGACGACGTCTCGTCGACAGCGGCAGCAGCCCGGCCGGCGGCGCTCCCAGAAGTTCTCAGCACCATGCGCTCACGGTGCGGGATCCAGCACCATGCGCAAAATGCATCAATGGCGCTGTCGATACGCTGGGCGTATGGATACGCATCGAGGAGCCTTGGCGGGACTGGAGCTGAAGCACCTGCGCTGTCTGACGGCCGTCATGGACGCCGGCAGCTTCACCGATGCCGCGATCGAGCTGGGCATCTCCCAGGCCGCCGTCTCCCGTAACCTGCTCGCCCTCGAGAAGATCCTCGGTGTCCGCCTGCTGCACCGCACCAGCCGGGCGGTCGCGCCCACACCCGCGGGAGTGCAGGTGCTCGCCCGCGCCAGGCTCCTGCTCTCCGGTGCCGACGAACTCGTCACCGCCGCGGCCGCCGGGCACGCCCGGCTGCACATCGGCCACGCCTGGTCCGCCTTCGGCCGCCACACCACGGAGTTCCAGCGCCGCTGGCACCGCAGCCACCCCGGGACGGAGCTCCGGCTCATCCGGCACAACGCCCCCACCGGTGGCCTCGCCGAGGGGCTGTGCGACATCGCCGTCATCCGTGCTCCTCTCGATCTGAAGTCCTGGTCGCACGCGCTCGTCGGCCACGAGCGGCGCGTCGTCGCTCTGGCATCCGACGATCCCTGGGCCCGCCGCCGCAGCGTCCGTATCGACGAGATCGCCACCCGCACCCTCGCCATCGACCGTCGCACCGGCACCACCACGATGAATCTGTGGTCCGGCACCGCACAGCCCGTCGTGGAGTACACCCATGACATCGACGACTGGCTCGCCGCCATCGCCACCGGGCGCTGCGTCGGCGTGACGCCCGAGGCCACCGCCGTTCAGTACCGCCGCGACGGCATCACCTACCGTCCTGTGCGCGACGCGGATCCCGTGCCGGTCCACCTCATGTGGCGCCGCCAGGACGCCCACCCCGCCACCCACGCCGCTGTTGCCCTGGCCATCGAGCTGTACCGGAACGACGAGCGCACCCCCGCGAGTTGAGCGGTCGGGAGCGCAGGGGAGGACACGATCGTGGAGCGGCACATGGAATTTCAGGAACACGTGGAGCGGATCACGGACGAGGTCGTCGGAGGGTTTCCGGCCGGCGACGGGATCTACGCGGTGACCTTCCGGATCGACAGTGCCGATCAGGACCCCAGGTTCCCGTACGTGGCGGTCGGATACACCACCGAGGCGTACGCCGCGGAGCACGCCGCCCTCGCGTCGGACTCCTGGGAGGCGCGATGGAGTTACGCGTCGTTCCCCGCGACGGGGCTGGAGGGGGTGCGGGAGGTCGGACGTGATCCCGCGGGCGCGGCCGCACACCGGCGGGAGGCGGAATCCCGGGGGTTCTGGTACGAGGACGACGACGAGCCGGACGGCCGCGACGAGCTGCTGGTGGAATGGTTCTACGAGGCGTGCGTCGGGGTGGCTCGGCGCCTCCACGGGAGCGGACGGATCATGGAGGCGCTGGGACGGCCCGTCCCGGTGATCCTGTACGACATGTTCGACCCGGACGCGATGTTCACGCTGACCTCGGAGGCCAATCCGGCGGAGCTGGTCGCGGATTTCATGTCCGAGGCCCCTCGCTGAACGGTGCGAACGCGGTCCGTCCCGCGATCGGCACCCGACCGCCCGAGGCGCACGACGTGCGGCATACGCGGGTACGACGCGCGGGACCTCCCTTCCTCAGTGCGTCTCGGAGACCGCCCACCGTTGACACCACCAGAAGCCTTCCCTACGGTTTCCTCGCGGTTACATCGTTGTAATTGAGTAGCGCCCCCCAGCTGGAACGAGCTTCTCCCGTCCTAAGGAGCCATCCATGCGCGCCTCCCGTGCGTCGTCGAGCTGCCCGGCCGTCCGCCGTTGCGCCGCCGTGCTGGTCGCTTTCCTCGCCCTGTTGACCGGCCTGCTGAGCGGTGCGCCCGCCGCGTTGGCGGGTGACGCGGAATCGGGTTCCGCAGCGCGGGTCGCGGCAGCCGGTACGTTCCGCAATCCGCTGAACACCGGCCCCGACCCGTTCATGACGCACTGGAACGGGATGTACTACCTGACCGCCACCCAGGGCGACAGCATCCGGATGTGGCGTTCGCCCTCGCTGAGTACCCTGCTCACCTCGGACCCGGTCACGGTCTGGACCGATTCCGATCCCTCCCGCAACCGCAACATCTGGGCGCCGGAGTTCTACCGGTTCGGCGACCGCTGGTACCTCTACTACACGGCCGACGACGGCGTGGACGACCACCATCGCCTGTACGTCCTGGAGTCCGACCGGGACGATCCGGCCGGCCCGTACCACTTCAAGGCCAAGCTGGCGCCACCCAACCACGCGAACGACTTCGCCATCGACGCCGGGATCCTGCAGCACAACGGCCGCCTCTACCTGGCCTACAGCGGGATCAACCAGTACCAGCACAACGGCCTCAACATCGCCCCGATGTCCAACCCCTACACCGTCTCCGGCAACGCGGTCGCCGTCGACGGCGCCGGAGGCTGCCCGGAGGTCCGTGAGGGGCCGGAGTTCCTGTACCGGAACGGCCGGACCTGGATGACGTACTCCGCCTGCGACACGGGCAAGCCGGACTACCAGATCCAGATGATGTCCCTGCCGTCGGGATCCGACCCCCTCGTGCCCGGCAACTGGACCCAGCACCCGGGGCCGGTGTTCTCCCGAGCCGATGACCGGGGCGTGTACGGGCCGGGGCACCACGCCTTCTTCCGCTCACCAGACGGCACCGAGGACTGGATCGTCTACCACGCGAAAACGACGTCCGACTACACCTACTCCAACCGCACCACCCGCGCACAGAAGTTCACGTGGAAGGCGGACGGCAGCCCCGACTTCGGTCGCCCCCTCGCGCTCGGAGCCACTCAGAACGTGCCCTCCGGCGACCCCGGATCCGGCAACTACTGGATCAACGACGACGGACGGTCGAGTGGCGACGGGACCGTCACCTACACGGGCACCTGGAACTCAGGGACCGGATGCGCGGCCCAGTGCTTCTGGAGCGACGACCACTGGACCGACAGGGCGGGCAACACCGCGACGTACACGTTCACCGGCACCCGCATCGCCCTGTTGTCCGTCCGTGACACCGGCAACGGCATCGCGGCCCTCAGCGTCGACGGCGGTCCGGAACAACGCCTCGACTACTACGGGTCCCCCCGTACGGGCGAGACGCTGCAGTATCTCAGCCCCAAGCTCCCGAACGGTCGCCACACCCTGAGGATCCGGGTCACCGGTGAGCACGGCGACCGGTCGGGCGCCTCGTTCATCAGCGTCGACCGCGCGGAGGTCTACACGAACTGACCGACGCTCCTGTCGACGGGGAGACGTTCAACCGGCAGCGGCAGGCCCCGGCGAAGAACCGGGGCCTGCCGATCTCGGCTTTCCCGGCCGGTCACCTACGGCGGCCGAGGCTCGCAAAACCACGTCTCCTGCCCGGCCTCCGTTCCACAGGCGCCGGACGCCGGGGGACACCGACATGGCCGAGATGTTCCATGGGCTCGGGCAGGGGTGCTTAGCATCCACTGCCTCAGAGGGGGGTTGCGGAGCGGAACGCACTTCCGCGCGCATTCGAACAACTTCAGGAGTCGTCGTGACGGATCGTGCGGAGCCGATCGAGTCCATGGAGCAACTCGCCGTGGTCTGGCGTGCCATGGTGCTCGACCGGGACGACAACGCGGATGTGCGTGATCTGCCCGGCCTCGCCGTCCGCTGGGCCGACTGCCGGTTCGCCTTCTGGAACTGCGTCACGCTGACCGAAGTCGGCGCGGACGCGAAGGTCACGCGACGCCGGCTGCACGAGGCGGCGGACATCATGCGTTCGAAGACGCATGCCGGTTTCCTCTGGGTCTTCGAAGAGCTCCTCGACGAGGCTGCGCGGGTCGCTCTGGACCCGGCCGCGGAGCGGGCCGGCCTCCAGTACGCGTTCGCCGGCACCGGGATGGCCGGGGATCTGCTGCCCATCGGCGAACCGGCCCACCGGGACCTGACGTTCGTCCGTGTGCGTACCGACGAACACCTGCGCGCCTACGCGGACCTCAACTCCCGTGCCTACGGTTTCCCTCCGGAGGACGGCCGTGACGGGCTCGTCGGCTCCGCCCTGTGGAAGGACGGCGTGTACGCCTACCTGGGTCTGCGTGACGGTGAGCCGGTGACGTGCGCCGCGACCGTGGAGGCGGACGGCCGCCTGTTCGTCGTCCTCGTCGCCACCGACCCGGAGTGGGAGCGCCGCGGCTACGGCGAGGCGGTCACACGGAAGGCGCTGTTCGAAGGGGGGCGGGCGACAGGCCTCCGGCGCGCCACCCTTCATGCCACGGCCGCCGGTGCGCCCGTCTACCCGCGCATCGGATTCAAGCCGAACTCACCGATGCGCTTCTTCGCGCTGCAGGACTGACGGCGGTGGGCCTCGCACCACAGGATCCGCCGCTCCTGTGTGGCGTCTGCGGACTGGTGCCGACGCACTCGTGAGACGCCCGGGATTCCGGGCGCGGGCAGGGCTGAGCTCGCCGGGTGAGAGCTGATGCAGCACGTGACGCGGAGGCCGCCCTGCGCCGCACCGGGCTCGGAGGCCCCGGCAGCGTCGTGGCGTGGCGCCAGAGCTCGTGGACTCCGTCCCGAGCCCGATCCCGAGCCCGAGCCCGGCCGGTGGATCCCGCGTAGATTGGAATGGTCAGGGGTCTCTCTCCCGGACCGTGGAGAGCGCGTGATGACGGCCGACATCAACTTCGGAGCTTTCTTCGACGCCACACCGAGCCCGTATCTGATTCTCGACACGGACTTGACGATCGCGTACGTCAACGCGGCGTACCTGCACACCACCCGGCAGACCCGGGGGCAGCTGGTCGGCAAGTACTTCTTCGACGCCCTGCCTGAGCGACCCGGGGCCCCCGGTGACGCGGAACAGAACATGAAGAGGTCACTCCACCGGGTTCTGGACACCGGGGAACCGGACACCCTGGTGCTGCAGAGGTACGACATCCCCGCACCCGACCAGCCGGGCGGATTCGAGGAGCGGTGGTGGTCCTCCATCCACACGCCGATCACCGGGTCCGGCGGCACGGTGAAGTGGATCGTTCAACGAGCCGAGGACGTAACGGAGTTCGTCCATTCACGCCACGCACGCCAGCTCACCGAGGAGTTCACCGAGCGGGAGAAGGGCATGGCGGCCGAGCTGTACGCGCGCGCCGATGAGCTCTACCGGCTGAACCGGGAGCTGCGTTCGGCCCACGCCCGCGAACGACAGGTGGCCGTCACCCTGCAGGAAGCCATGCTCACCGTCCCCGACCTGGACCGGCACGACGACAACATCGCCGTGCGCTACCGTCCGGCGACGACGTCGCTGAACGTGTGCGGAGACTGGTACGACGTCGTCGACCTGCCACCGGACCGCTACGCCGCCGCAGTCGGTGACGTCGTCGGCCACGGCCTGCACGCCGCCGCCGTCATGGGCATGCTCCGCAGTGCCCTGAGCGCGGTCATCCGCGCCATCCCCAGTCCCGCCCAGGCTCTGGAGGTGCTCGGTCTCTACGCCCGCTCCCTGGACGGCGCGACGGCCGCGACCGCCGTCAAGGTGCTCATCGACACGCGCAGTGAACTGATCATGTACAGCAGTGCCGGACACCCGCCGCCGGTGCTCCGCCACTGCGACGGGTCCTGCGAACTGCTGGACCAGGCGACCGATCCGCCGCTCGGCGCCCGCCCCCACCACGTGCCCCGTCCACAGGCGGGGCTGCCCTACACCCGCGGGGACACGCTCGTGATGTACACCGACGGCCTCATCGAGCGCCGCGACGAGGACATCGACGTCGGCCTTGCCCGCCTGAGCACAGCCCTCACCCAGGAAGGCTCTCTCTCCCCCGACCGGCTGGCCGACGCGCTGCTGGACCGTCTCGGTGTCGCGGGGGGTGCCGCCGACGACATCGCCCTCGTCGTCATCCGTCTCTGAACCGGCCCGCCTCGGGCTGCCCGGGCCCGACCGGCCGAAAGCGGTGGTCAGTGGTAGGCGTGGACGACGGCGTGCCCCCTGCCCCGTCCGATCATCCACTTGTTCACCGGTGTCGTGACGAGGAAGGCGACGGCGAGGCTGCCCAGAAGTGCCGTCCAGAAAAGCCCGTCCGACAACTGCGCGTCCATCGCGCCGGGGACCAGGGCGATGATGCCGTTGTCGATGAGTTCCATCACGGCGATGGACACGGTGTCGGCAGCGAGGGCGACCTTGATCGCAGTCCTGAGGTCGAGGCCCGCCCGCCGGACGGCGAACAACGTGAACGAATAGCCGAACACGAAGGCGAGCGCGATCGCCAGAACCATGGTCGCGACGTTGCCCCACATCAGGGCGGTGCCGACGACCATGCCGAGGATCTCACCGATCGCGCAGCCCGTCAGGCAGTGCAGTGTCGCCTTCGCCGCCATGGGCCAGGATGCCTTCGGCGCGTGCCGATGAGGTCCGGCGTGGTGCTGATCGGTGGCGAGGTCGTGCGCGTGACCGGCGTGGTGCGTGCTGTGATCCATGACCATCATCCCCACTTCTGTCCAGTGTGGACCCGTATCCGTGCTTCCACAGAGTGAGAACGTTATACCCCCTGGGGGTATTCCGATGCCGCCCGCAGTCACCCCGGACCAGCTCTGAAGCCCTCCGTTCAGGCGACACGGGACACGGGGAATGGCGCGTCGATGGCTTGGGCGAGGCTGAATCCGCATGGTGAAACGCAGCCGTCGCGTCCGAGCGACGGCACTCGATCTGCGGAGACCTCATGATCAAGCTGGGAAGTGCGGTAGTCATGACCGTGGCTGCAGGTGCCATGGCGTTCGGCGGCGCGGGCGTGGCCAGCGCTGACGCAGGTGCGGAAGGCTTTGCCCACGGCTCGCCCGGAGTCCTCTCCGGCAACGTCGTCCAGGTCCCTGTCCACGTTCCGATCAACGTCTGTGGCAACTCGCTGAACATCATCGGTCTGCTGAACCCGAGCTTCGGCAACACCTGCGCCAACGGCGACTTCGACCGTGCCCACGAAGACGGCAAGGGGGAGCACCACAGCGACGCCAAGGGCAAGCACCACGGCAAGTAGGACTGCCGAAGGCGTGTGAGCGTACGGACGGAGGCGGCCCGGACCCGCGCGAGGTGCGGCCGCCTCAGTCCTGGCTCGGGCCCTTGCTCCCCAGGGCGCAGACGCCCGGTGCGTACGCCACGTCTTCCTGCGGCGCCCGGCCGTCGGCCGACAGCTATCGGCCGGACGTCCGGTCGCCCGCCTTCCGCGAACCGGCCATCCGGAAGACCCGCGTCCCGACGAGGACGAGGAGAGCGAGGGCGGCCGCCCCGAGGACGACCTTGGAGTAGGCGGAAACGTACTCGGAGACCACCTCCCAGCGCTCGCCGAGGAAGAATCCGGCCAGGACGAACGCCGTGTTCCACAGTGCGCTACCCAGTGTGGTCAGCGTGAGGAAGACGGGAAGGGGCATGCGCTCGACGCCCGCCGGAATCGAGATCAGGCTGCGGAACACCGGGATCATCCGGCCGAAGAAGACCGCTTTCGTCCCATGGCGTTCGAACCACGCCTCCGTCTTCTCGATGTCGGCGACCTTCACCAGCGGAACCTTGGTCGCGAGGGCGACCATCCGGTCGCGCCCCAGGGCGGCCCCGATGCCGTACAGTGCGAGCGCTCCGACGACCGATCCGATGGTCGTCCACACCAGGGCGGCGTAGAGCCCCATCCCCCCGGCGCTCGCGGTGAATCCCGCCAGCGGGAGGATGACCTCGCTGGGCAGCGGCGGGAAGATGTTCTCCAACGCGATGGCCAGCCCGGCGCCCGGTGCCCCGAGGGTGCTCATCAGGTCGGTCACCCATCGGGTCGCGCCACTGTCGATCATGCGGGCCACGCTAGCGACCCCAACCTGAAGCCAACCTGAAGAGGTCAGGTGCCGACAGCGGGGCGCCGGTCACGGCGACAGCCCCCTTGAGCGGAGCGCCGTCAGCTCTTGTGCTCGTCCCTGCTCCACGGATGCCGCATCCGGATCCACACGTCGCGTGCCTGCCGCCCCGCTCGTGTCCTGCTGCGTGCCACGAGCACACGTGCTTGTTCCGGGGTCTCCACCATGGGTCCCGAACCGCGCAGCGGCTTCCCGGCGGTCTCGTGCAGGAAGAAGGACGAGATGAGTCCGATGACACCGGCGACCATCAGGTAGTAGGCGGGGACCATGTCGTTGCCCGTCGCCTCCACGAGCGCGGAGGCGAACAGCGGGGTGGTCCCGCCGAACAGCGACACGGAGATGTTGAAGGCGATCGACAGAGCGCCGTAGCGGATGCGTGTCGGGAACAGCGCCGGAAGCGTGGAGGCGGACGTCCCCGCGAAGCAGACCAGGAGCAGTCCGAGGATGCCGCACCCGATCGCCGGCAGCAGGATGCCGCCTTCCCGGATGAGCAGGAAGGCCGGGATCGCGAACGCGATGAGCGCCGCGCTCCCGGCCATGAAGACCGGCCGCCGGCCCCACCGGTCCGATGACCTGCCGACCGCTGTGATCGTCAGGACCACGAGCAGCATGGTCCCGAGGACCAGGAGCTGAGAACTCGTCTCCGGTTCGCCGAGCGTCCCGGACATGTACGTCGGCAGGTAGGAGGTCACCATGTAGTTCGTGACGTTGTAGAGCAGTACCAGACCCATGCAGATGAGCACTGCCTGCCAGTGCTTGGTGAAGATCTCCTTCAGCCGCCCCTTGCCGGACTGACGGGCCTGTTCGACCGGGTCGCCCTCGGACAGGGCTTCGGCCTGCGCCTCCTCCTCGCGCTGGAATACAGGGGTCTCCTCCAGTTTCAGCCGCATGTAGAGACCGATCAGACCGAGCGGCCCCGCGACGAAGAATGGGATGCGCCACCCCCAGTCCGTCAGTCCCTCCGTGCCGATCGTCGCGGTCAGTACGGTGACCAGGCCGGAACCCAGCGAGTAGCCCACGAAGGTACCGAAGTCCAGCCAGCTGCCGAGGAAGCCCCGTCGCTTGTCCGGCGCGTACTCCGCGATGTACGTGGTGGCGCCCGCGTACTCGCCGCCGGTGGAGAAACCCTGAACCAGACGGCACACCAGCAGGAGCAGGGGGGCGGCGAAGCCGATGGTGGCGTAGGAAGGGAGGAAACCGACCGCGAACGTGCTCGCCGCCATCATGATCATGGTGACCGCGAGCACCTTCTGGCGCCCCACCCGGTCACCCAGCGGACCGAAGACCAGTCCTCCGAGCGGGCGCACGAGGAAGGCGGCGGCGAACGTCGCGAACGTCGACACCACCTGCGCGCCCGGCGAACTCGACGGGAAGAAGACCTTGCCGAGGGTGCCCGCGAGATAGGCGTAGACACCGAAGTCGAACCATTCCATGGTGTTGCCGAGGGCCGCTGCCGTCACGGCGCGGCGCACCTTGGGCGGATCGGTGACCGTCACGTCCTCGGCGGCCAGGACCTTCTTGCGACGCCGCAGCAGCGTCCGCACCATCTGGTCCGTCGCCCCCCGGTCACTCCGGCGCCGGGGAACGCGCGGCTGTCGTCTCGGTCCCGGCATGAATGACCTGCCCTTCGCTTCTGCACTGCTCGTCCCGCCGTCACACTCGCCGCGGTCCTGCTGGCGTCCTCGGCAGGCCCACCTTCCCCGCCCCGTCGTCGGAACGCTGGGTGACTGTGCCGAAGGGGTGAGTCAGGCGACCCGTATGGACGAGACGGGAAGGACAGGAGTGCGCTCTTCCGGAGGCCGTGGCGATCGTCGGCGCGGCCCGGGTTCCCGTGAGGAGGGATCGGCTCGTCCTCGGTCGCGTCGCACCGGGGGAGGCCCGGGCACCGGGACCGCCGGAAATGCGTGACCGGCCGGGCTGTGCCACCGCGCGCGAGGCCCCGGGGTCTGCGCCTTCCGGCAGAGCGACGAGTGACGGACGCCGACGTTCCCGTTACGGCACTAGCGGGTGGCGAGCCGCTCCAGCAGGGCGGCGCTCTGCGTGAGCAGCGCCCGCTCCTGATCGGTGAGTTCGGCCTCGATGGCCTGCGCGAGCCAGCCTGCCCTGCGGCCACGCTCCGCTTCGAGGGCCGCCCGGCCGGCGTCCGTCAGTTCGACCAGTGACTTGCGGCCGTCCGTCGGATGGGCCCGGCGTGTGATCAGGTTCTGTTCCATGAGCAGCCCCACCGCACGGGCCATCGACTGGGGGCGCACACGCTGATCGGCGGCGAGGTCGCTGGTGGTCATTGCGCCGTCGCGGTCCAGTGCGCCGAGCACGGCCACCTGACCCAGCGGGATGCGGTCCTCGTGTCTGACGCGTCGGGTCAGCTTGCCCATCGCTGTGCGCAGTTCAGCGGCGAGGGCGGCGGCTTCCGAGGTGGGCATAGGGCACTTTACCCCGGTGGTCAGCACGACTGTGCGGCCGGTCTGCACAGCAATGCTGTACAGCCAAACTGAGCAGCATTGCTGTAGAGTTTTCGTCGTCGGGCTCAGCGCCAGCGTTGTCGCAGCCGGAGTCACGGCACACGAACCAGAGAAGGAACTCCCATGTCCGCAGCCGCAGCCGCAGTCGGAACCGTCGACCGCTCGATCGAGACCGTCACCGCCCGCCGGATCATCGACAGCCGGGGCAACCCCACGGTCGAGGTCGACGTCGTACTGGCTGACGGGTCCCTGGGGCGTGCGGCCGTCCCCTCCGGAGCCTCCACCGGGGCCCGGGAAGCCGTGGAACTGCGCGACGGTGACACCGGGCGCTGGCACGGTCAAGGCGTCGACCGTGCGGTGGCCCACGTCAACGGAGAGATCGCGGCGGCCGTCCGGGGCAGGGACGGTGCCGATCAGACGGGCCTGGACGCCGCGCTGATCGCCCTCGACGGCACCACGACGAAGTCCCGGCTCGGGGCGAACGCGATTCTCGGAGTCTCCCTCGCCGCTGCCAAGGCCGCCGCGGCGGCACACCGTCTGCCTCTCCACCGCCACCTCGGAGGCGGAGAGGCGGACCTTCTGCCGCTGCCGATGATGAACATCGTCAACGGTGGCGCCCACGCCGACAATCCACTGGACTTCCAGGAGTTCATGATCGCGCCCGTCGGTGCGGACACCTTCGCCGAAGCCGTCCGCATGGGCAGCGAGGTCTTCCACACACTGCGCCGCGACCTGCGGGCCGCCGGCCATTCCACGGGCGTCGGCGACGAGGGCGGGTTCGCACCCGCACTGCGTACTGCCGAGGAGGCGCTCGACTTCGTGATGACCGCCATCGAGCGGACCGGCTACCGCCCCGGCACGGACATCGGCCTGGCCATGGACCCTGCCTCGTCGGAGTTCTACCGGGACGGGGTGTACGTCTACGCGGGCGAGGGGCTGCGCCGCACTCCCTCCGAGCAGGCGGACTACCTGGCCCACCTTCTCGACGCCTACCCGGTCGTCTCCATCGAGGACCCGATGGCGGAGGACGACCTGGACGGCTGGCGCGAGCTGACCGCCCGCGTCGGTGACCGCTGCCAGCTCGTCGGCGACGACGTGTTCTGCACCGACGCGACGCTCTTGCGCGAAGGCATCCGCACGGGCGTGGGCAACGCGGTCCTGGTCAAGGTCAACCAGATCGGGACGCTGACCGAGGCGCTGGGAGCGGTGTCCCTGGCCCATGAGGCGGGCTGGACGGCTGTCATGTCGCACCGCTCCGGCGAGACGGAGGACACCACCATCGCGGATCTGGCGGTGGCGACGGGCTGCGGTCAGATCAAGACCGGGTCGCTCTCCCGCTCCGACCGAACGGCGAAGTACAACCAGTTGATCCGGATCGAGGAGGAACTGGGCGACTCGGCGCGCTTCGCGGGCCGCTCCGCACTGCGCGGGGCGTGAGCGGCGGACACAGGGAGAAGCCGCGTGGGCTCCCGGTCACGATCGGGAGCCCACCGGCGGGGGAGACGCGTTCGTGAGAGCACCGGAGCGGGCGGCCGGGCACGGCACCCCGACACCGTCACATGTTCTCGGCGCCGGCTCGGATGGCTTCACGAATGCGGACGTACGTGCCGCAGCGACAGATGTTGCGGATGCCGTCGAGGTCGGCGTCGGTCACCTCGCGGCCTTCCTCCGCCGCCCTGCGCACGACCGCGACCGCCGCCATGATCTGACCTGGCTGGCAGTAGCCGCACTGGGCGACATCCTGGTCGATCCATGCCTGCTGCATCGGGTGCAGGTCCGCGGACACCGTGTCCGCGAGCCCTTCGATCGTCGTCACCTCGTCGGTCGGTGTCAGCTCTCCCACCGGGATCGCGCACGGATTCACCGCCCTGCCGTTGAGGTGGCTGGTGCACGCCTTGCACACGTTGATGCCGCAGCCGTACTTGGGGCCGGTGACACCCAGGACGTCGCGCAGCACCCACAACAGACGTACGTCGTCGCCGATGTCCACGGTGACCTGTTCGCCGTTGAGTCGGAATGTCTGCTCGGGCACGGAGGGATCCTTACGTCAGTAGGCGTGGTCCAGGCCGTCGGTCGGTGACTGGGGGACCGGCGGGGTGGTCGGTTTGGGTTCGAAGGAGAGGGTGCCGTGGTTGACGGGGAACGTGGTCGGCATCGTCCCGGTCGCCCGGCCGTAGGCGCAGGCGACCGCGGCCATCGAGGCGGCGACGCCCAGCTCTCCCGCTCCGCCGGGCTTCCCCGTGGTGTCCGGCATGATGACGATGTCCAGCTCGGGCGGTGTGTTCCACTGCCGGGTGTAGTAGTAGTTGTCCCAGCTCGCTTCCAGGAAGTACCCGTCGCGCAGGTGCAGACTGGAGGTCAGCGCCAGGGCGATGCCGTCCATGGCGCAGCCCATCATCTGAGCCTCGAGCCCACGTGGGTTGA
>Ga0164308_10001078_pt1 | contig 14479 bp, 20 predicted proteins | sample Whisoiple_246_MG_FD_109983 | JGI IMG/M metagenome (GOLD analysis project Ga0164308, IMG submission 109983) | Soil microbial communities amended with fresh organic matter from upstate New York, USA - Whitman soil sample_246_MG | ecosystem: Environmental > Terrestrial > Soil > Unclassified >...
AGGCAAGGCGAGAGGCGGCATATCGTGCTTGATCGTGGCGTCGATGAGAATGGTCGCGTCTTCGCGGACGTCCGATTTAGGCCCATGTCCGGCGGAACGATGGGTCAGGATTTGAACGTCCTCTCCGGGGTTTGAGCGATAGGCGAGTGACCAGAAAATCGCATCGGTATTGGCGGGATCAATGTCCTCGCTGACAGCAATGCAGATTTTTCCGCAATCCGCGCGTAGCGAAGCCGCGCCCTGCAGTCCGCGCCACACTTCGGTTCGCGCCGTGCCTCGCGCAAATTGCAGAAAGATGACCTTGCGCAAATTCGTAAAGGGCTCGTGCATGGTGAGTCCCTTTATTCCGCGAATTCCCAGCTGATCGCGCAAATGAGCGAGGAACATCGGCTCGAACGCCACCTTTTTGATGACACTCGATTCGCTGGGCGTGACCTGGCTGATGATCGAAACAAAAACCGGAGAACGCTTGCGCGTGATCGCAGTCACCTTCATCGACATGTTGAAGTCTTCCAGCGCCACATGGCCGTGGCTTTCGCCAAACGGCCCTTCCGGCTCGAGCCATTCGCTGTCGATCAGGCCCTCGATCACAATCTCGGCGTCAGCCGGGACATAAAGGTCAACTGTTGCTGCCTTGACGATACGAATAGGACTGCCGGCAAGCCCTCCGGCCACGGCCATCTCATCCTGATCGACAGGAAGCTTCTGTGGCCCGGTAAACAGAACGACGGGCGCGCAGCCGATGACAATCGCACAAGGCATCGGTTCTTTTCGTTTTTGATATTTTCGCCAATGCAGGTAACCGCCTGCACCACCTGGCCGCGACGACATGCGAACGCCGAGACGGTCCTGGGCCTTCAGGGCACCTCTGTAGGTGCCCATGTTCTGCACTCCATTTTCAGGATCGCGCGTGATGCAGAGCGTCGCGGTGAGGTAGGGAGCGGAATCAAACCCCGGTGTCGATATCGGAATCGGCAGGCTGGCAAGGCCTTCGCCCGGTCGCACCAGATCCGATCCTTTCGTCACGACTTCCTGGCATGCAGCGGTTGAGACAACGACCGGCGGAATTGGCGCAGCGATAGCCTGCGTCCAGGCATCGCCGATGTCTTCGACAGGCCTGCCCATGCCGACGGCGTAGATTGCTGGAGACGCGCCAAGAGCACCAACGGCAACAGGAATGTCATAACCTCTTCCGGAGCCGTCGACGACGTTTGTGAATAAAAAGGCCCGGCGTTGATCCTCGGTAAGCCCACCCTGGAATTGCCAGCGCACCAGCGGGTGCAGCTCGCTGTCCTTGTCTATCGCCCTGTCAATGCGAGTAAGTAGGCCACGTTCTTCGAGCAAGCGCAGATGCTGCTGAAAGTCGAGCGGCGCACCTGCGGCTGAGCGCTGGTAGCGTTTCGCCGGATCCGACGCGCCAAGCATGGATAAAATCCCGGAAGACAGCGGAGACCATACAATATGGCATCGTATCCCAGTCAAAATCGACGGGCCAATATCCGCTTTGGGTCATTAGCGGACATCGGCAATGTCTGCTTTACCACCAAAAGCGGGTCTCACACCCAGCGCCGCACCCGCTCAACGTAGTCTTCATAAGTCGCTCCGAATTGACGGCGCATCTTGGCCTCCTCGAAAGGGATGTGGACCCACTCAGCGGTGGCAAAGGTAGCGACAGGCGCAACGAACATTGGCCAAGCACCGATCCATAACGCGATGCCCAGAGCGAAAATCACGAGCCCCAGATACATCGGGTTGCGAGTGAATTGGTAGGGACCGTTCGTAACCAGTTTGCGATTTGCGGGCGAAGTTGGGTTGACTTCGGTACCCTCACGACGAAACAGGACAATTGCCCAGACTGCTGGGATGAATGCGACCGCCACCAAAGCTATTCCTAGCGGCGGAAGTGGCAGACCAGGAGGGGTCGGCCAGCCAAGCAACCAGCTAATTGTTGCGGAGACAACAATGTAGACGATGGTCCAAATGGGCGGGGGAAACTTGAGCATGGCCGAACCAACCTTGGAATCGGTTAGTTCAGTATAACGCTCAATTGGCGTGTTCAGGGGACCCTTTCCTAGTTTCGGCGACTAATCATAAGATCAACCGGATGACCTGTTGCTGGGGGCTCATATGACATCGCCAATCATCCGCGCCAGTCGTCGCCGGTTCCTTCAATACCTTGCAGCGAGCCCGCTCGTTGCCTCAGGCTCGATCGAGGCCTTCGGAATAGAAACTCCATCGAAGCTGCCGGACCCGATGATTTGGGCACCGCAGGGTGGTGAGCTGATCAATAGCCCGAAGGAAGCGATCAATGTCTTCGATTTTGAGCCCGTCGCGCGCAAAAACGTGCCACCCGCACATTTTGGCTATATGGCCTCGGGGATCGACGACGAAGTTACTCTAAAAGCCAATCGAGAGGGTTTCCTCAAGTACCAGCTGCGCCCTCGACGCCTCAACGATGTTTCGAAAGTCGATATGGGCGTCGAGTTGTTTGGAGTGAAATACGACTCGCCGATCTTCGTGTCTCCAACCGGGGGCAACAAATTCTTCCATGAGGACGGTGAGATTGCCGTCGCAAAAGCAGCACGCGTCGGCAACCATCTGCAAATCCTTTCAACCGCCTCTAACTACTCGGTCGAGGACGTCACCCAAGCACGCGGAGCGCCCATCTGGTTCCAGCTGTATGCATCCCCCCAGTGGGAAGTTGCTCAGGCATTGATCCGGCGCGCGGAGACGGCCGGCTGCCCTGTGCTTGCCGTTACGGTCGATCGCGTCGGCGGCCGTAATCAGGAGACGCTTTTCCGTCTCATGCGCGAAGACAGCCGTGAGTGTTCTGGCTGCCATGATCGTACCAGCTTTGCCAAACGATCGGCGCGGCGACATAACTACGATGGCATAGATCTGACTGCGATCACCGGTAGCGGAGAATCAAGCAACCTCAGCTGGGACACGCTAAAACGCATGCGCGATATCACGAAGATGAAGATCGTGCTCAAGGGCATTGTCACTCCGGAAGATGCCGACTTGGCCGCGCAAAACGGGATAGACGGAATTCTTGTCTCCAACCACGGCGGGCGTGGCGAAGACAATGGGCGATCGACCATTGACGCGCTGCCGGAGATTATCGCGGCAGTAAACGGTCGCATGGCGGTGATCGTCGATAGTGGATTCCGTCGCGGGACCGACGTCGTCAAGGCGCTTGCAATGGGTGCGCAAGCGGTTGGTGTTGGGCGACCCTATCTCTGGGGCCTTGGCGCCTTCGGCCAAGAGGGCGTTGAGCGTGTACTTGATCTGTTACGCATTGAGACGCGTGCAGCCATGCAGCAATGTGGCGTGCGCTCGGTAAAAGAACTCAACCCCAGCTTCGTGCGCCGAGCAACTTGACCAACTTGGTTGACCCGTGGCGCAAAACGATGTCCGCTTTGGATCATTGGCGGATACAGGCTACTCGATCACGTGATCGGCACGTGTCAGGAGCGAAAAGGGCACGGTGAGACCGAGCGCCTTGGCGGTTTTGAGGTTGATGGTCAGCTCAAAACGCGTAGGTTGCTCGACAGGAATTTCAGCAGGCTTTTCGCCTTTCAAAATCCGAGCCACATAGGCGGCGGTCCGGCGCGCGATTGCACGCTGATCGGTTCCATACGAAAGCAGAGCGCCGGCTTCAGCACACTCTCTCACCCAGACACAGGTCGGCAAACGACGTGTGGCCGCAAGATTCGCGATTGAAGTTTTTCCCACATAGAACAGGCTCTCGGCATTGACCACGACTGCCTGCATGTCGGCTTTGGTCATGGCGTCGAATGCGCCTTCGAGATCGTCCAGCGAGCGGGCTTGAAATGCCTGTGCGGTGATCCCGAGCTTCGGCCCGGCAGCCTTGGCTTGTTCTATGTACAGGTCCGAAATCTTCGCGCTCGGATTGACGAGCAATGCAACGCGAGAAAGATTGGGCACAACCTCTTTGAGATATTCCAGTCGCTTTGCACTGAGTTCGACCGAAAAGTTACTGAGCCCTGTCGCATTGCCGCCCGGACGCTGAATGCTTTGCACGAGCTTGCTGCCAAGAGGATCCGGTACATACATGAAAACGACCGGGATGCTCGTCGTCGCTTTAACGGCGTATGGTGCGGCGCTGCCGACCGCGATAATCGCGTCGGGGTTCATTGCCGCGAGCTCAGCAGCCATGCTTGTGAACAGTTCCGGTTTCTCGGCGGGAAATCGGTGCTCAAGCGTGATACGTCCCTCGCCGTAGCCGAGGCTGCGGAAGCCCTCGATCAGCGACGTGAAATAAGGTGCCTCTTCGACTGAATTTGCGGCGTGCCACAAGACTCCGATCTTAGGCACGCGCGAGGGGTCGCTCGCACGCGCGACCAACGGCCACGCTGCAACCGTAGCCGCAAAACCAAATATGTCGCGTCGCCGCATGGCGAACATCTTACAGACTCAAGCCGAAAGATTGGAAGCGACTCCAACTAAGGCCAAAAAGACACTCACAGTGCAATCCGCTTCAACGGGGCTTGGCAGCGACGTAGCCGGCGGTCACTTCGCCCTTGTGGGCGGCGAAGGCTGACAGAACTTCGCCCTTCTCGCGCTGGGGAACCTTGAAGAAATCCAGCGTCCTTCCGAGTTCTGCTGCAACCTCATCGAATTCCGCCGGGGAGATATGTAGGTCCCGATGGGCTTCCTCAAGGCCAACCGTCGTCTTACCAGGTCTGGTAGCGGTGTACTGGAAGGGCCCGCCCGAAACGCTGCAGACCCAAAGCGTCCGCATGAATTTGAGGCCGGGCAACCTTCCCAGATTCTTGGTGTGCCATTCCCGCAGCTGTGGGTTCTTCGACTTCTGGCCGACAACAGGGTTCTTCACGACGGCATCGCTGAAGTGGTCCACGACCGCCGCAATGGCGAACACGCCACCCAGCCGTTCGTACAAACTTTTCTCAGGCGCGGTTTGTGTGGTCTGCGCGCGGGCACTATCCGCCGTCGCCAATGGGCTTACTGGTGCTGCGGCCACCGCCAATCCCGCGACCACACTTCGTCTTGTCATAGAAGTCGAACCGCACTGGATCATCTTTTCATTGGCCCGAGCAACAGAGCGGGGCAAAGCCGACTTGAACGATGGCATGGGAGCCTCCTTCGTGACGGCCGTCAGGCCGTGCTGCATCAGATTTGATGCGACGGAGCGTCGGAGGTTCCTGAAATATAGATGGCGCTGTTCCGCTGCCGGCTAAGAGCTCAACCCCACCCGCTCGCCTTTCAGCGGAAGGGGCTGATCGCCGAGCATCGCCTTGACCACGACATTGCGGGCCATTTGGGCATCGATCGCGTGTTGCGCGATAAGGTCGCGGCACTCGGCGACGATCTGATCGGCATCTTGCATGATCTTGAGTTGTTTGAAGCGGTCGTCCTGGCGCAAGCCCATACTCTCGCCGACGATTTCGAGGATGTTGATGATGCGGAACGGCCAGTCGCGCTCGTGCGCGCACAATTCGCGATGATCGGAATGATAGACCGCGACGAGAGCGTCGACGCCTGCGTCACACGCGGCCTGAAGCTCATTGAGCTGCAGCTCCCGCTTGAAGGCGGGAAGCACGCCAAGATTGACACTCTGCAGGCCAACCGCCGGCTGTTCTAGGTCGACGATTTCCACTCCGGGGACCGCGTGCAGCACCCTTGCGGCGGCTTCCATGATGCCCGCCACCCCCGGATGCTTGTGCAGCGCTACGCGCATTTCGACCCGTCGGCGCAAATGCGGCGTCAACTGGTCGAGTCGGTCGGTGAGGAAACGCATGAACGGCGTCATCTCGAACGGCCGCGAGCCACGCTGTCTCTCGATCGTCGGCAATGTCGTTTCTGTGAATTGGACATAACAGCTCGGGCACCATGAAATCACCTGGCCCGACTTGGTCTGCGACAATTTCTCGGTCGTGCTCGAAGCCATCCGGCCGGACATTTCGACGTCGCCCGCCCGTAGTTGCATGACACCGCAACAATGCGTTGGTCCGCCCATCACCCGGTAGGTCACCCCGAGCACGTCCATGATATCGAGGGCGAGAAGCGCAATGTGCGGTGTTTTGAGGACATTGCAGCCGGTGTAAAACACGAAGTCAGGAAGTTCACCCGGCTTGGATAACGAGGCCGATTTTTGCCCGAGCCGCTCCAACACTTCGCCGTCTAGCTGCAAACGGGAAAGCACGGTCACGTCCCGGCCGAGATCGCGGAATTTCTCTACGCCCTGGCGGCGGCGCTGGGGCAGCTCGTTCTCGGCCTTCGCCATCGCAACGCGTGCCATAGCAAGCAGAAAGCGTGGATTGACTCCGTAGTCGCACGCCTTGATGCAATCACCGCTGAGCATGCAGGACGCAGCCCATTTGCGCGAGGCCTCGTGACCCCGGCCGGTGCGCAGGATGTCGAGCACGCCGCTTATGATGTCTTCAGGGCTGGCATCTGCGATGCCCGCAGGTCTTACGCTCGGACAGACCTCGACGCACTTGCCGCACCTCGTGCAGGCGTCGAGCATGAGGTCGACGCGGCCGCTGAGAGCCGTCTCGAAAGAGATGTCGTTCATCGCTTGCCGATCCAGCGCCGAGACAATGCAGATGACTTACCGATCCTGCGCTTCGAACGTAGCCTACACCTTTTAAGACGTAAATGTTGAAACCGTAACCACTGACCTATCTCTATTTGTCAGACAGCCATACTTAGAAATTCCTGGCGGGTCAGCGGATTATCACGAAAACACCCGAGCATGCGACTAGTGACGAGATCCAATTCCGGCTTGTGCACGCCGCGCGTGCTCATGCAGTGATGCGATGCCTTGATGATCACACCGACGCCTTGCGGTCTGAGCACATCGTTAATCGTATTGGCGATCTGGGCAGTCATTTTTTCCTGGATCTGAAGGCGCTTGGCATAGACCTCCACGACACGGGCAAGCTTGCTGATGCCCACCACCCTGCCGCTCGGAACATAGGCGACCCACGCATGACCGATGATGGGCGCCATATGATGTTCACAGTGACTTTCAAAACGAATGCCACGCAGTGCAATCATTTCGTCATAGCCTTCGATTTCCTCGAAAGTCTTTTGCAGGATTTCAACAGCATCCTGACCATATCCACTAAAGAACTCCTCAAACGCGCGAGCCACGCGCGCAGGCGTTTCGGTCAAGCCGTCACGGTCAGGATCATCGCCCGTCCACCGGATAATGGTTCGAAATGCCGCTTCGACTTCGGCCCTGTTTGGCCTGTCTGTAGCTGAATCTGTTGATCGGACCCGTTCTAGTGCGCGTACATTTGAAATCATCGAAACATTTCTCCATGCCTGTGATGCAGCCCGCACGTCGCGGTCGTTGGCGAAACATTGGATGCTCACCAACAGGAAGGGTTCCCGTTTCACAGGACAAGAATGCAAATGGCGGCGTACGCACACTGAAGGTCGTCAACGGAACGTCTGCCAAGTGGGAAGATCGTACTTTAAACGCACGAATCCTCTGCCCTCTCGCCTCGATCATACGCTGCCAGCCAAGCTGCGAGCGTCGCCGACTGTACACCCGACGCCTGCAACTGCCGAAGCGCTACCCGTGCGGTGGCGCGTCTGAAACGATCACCGTCAGGATTGATAGCGAACGGCTCGCCGCCCGCCATAACGGCGCTGATGACACGTTCCTTAAGTGCAACGCGTTTGGCATCGCCGTAACGCTCTAACATCGCCTGGAAGACAAAATGACTGTCGGCGTCAAACGGGCGGCTGCGGCCCTGGCCATCACGTATCGGATGGGGCGGATAGCAATGTACGCAGGGTACCCAATCGCCAGGTAGTGGTTCAGTCGCGGCATGCGTCCTGCCATTTGCGAGCAGTTTGGGCAAAACATGAGTGTGCGGACCTTCAGGGCTCTTCCCGTCGGGCGGCGGAATTCTCTGAAAGACCTCCACGCGACCCAGCTTGCTAACAAAAACACGATGAGGGTTGGCGTCCAGAATAACAGACATAGCGCCGCTATCGGCTGCGAATACCGATTTCCCGACATGCCGCCGCAGTGCGGAGGCGGCAGCAGGGTCACTGATGCGGACGAAAGCATCAACCTGCAACAATCCAAGCCCAAGATCGAAAAGGATTCCACGTCGATCCTCCGATCGTAGCGCCTCGACGTCGGGACCGATTTCCGTCAATTCAAAACGACGATTCATGCCGCAGAGTTGTTGCGGCAAACACACCGCAACACGATGGCTCCAAGCCTCCGCAGTGGGCGATTCTGAAGCGATAAGCCGGGACCCGATCTGCGCATCAACGAGAATACCACCACGGGCGGTGACTGCCGACCGTGCGGTCCCGTGGCGGCGAAACGTCACCGGCTCATCCGGATCCCGCATGAATTCGGCAATGGCTCCAAAACTGCCGACGCTCCATGCCGTGTTCGGGTCTTTCAATTGCTTGTCGAAGAATTCCGACAACTCGTCTGGATCCACAGCCCGCCTCCGAACGCGCACAGAATACTACTCACGAGCATCGCAGAGGGTCCGATGCCCCGCAATCGTACACCACCTGCAACTCGCGTGGGGGTGAGCACACAGGTCCACGGCGGCTCGATTGCCATCCCGATGCCCCCCTGCTCATTTCGGAATGAGTCTAATCGAATTAACCTTTTCTGAATGCCAAGGCTGACAAGAACGCGTTTGTTTGTGAGCGCTTTTGGCGGGCCGCCTCACAGTTGATGATCAGCCAATGATGTTTCGACTTGAGGGCGGCAGCTATCTTAGGCCACGACCACGAATAACCTTTGGCCGACAGCTTGGCATTGAAACGACGGACGGCAGCAAGAGCGTCCCGCTCCTCTTCCCAATCGCGACGCATCCGCGTGATGTTGTCGCGAATTTCATCGTTGCGTGCGTTGTAGCCCATGCCGACAAACTACCACCAATAACGATCGTAGCCGGGGTACCGATAACGACGGTAGAAGTTGCCGGGGTAGCCATAATAGTAGCTGGGATAGCCACCGTAGTAGTAGCGGTAGCCACGGTAATCACGGTAACCGTAATAGCCACGACGGTAGGCGCGCCGATAATAGTAAGCCTTTTGTAGTTCAGGCGCGGGAGCGGTTACGCCTATTATGCTTCCGCTTATTGGCACTGCCGAGGCACCGAAGGTCCCGCCAAGTCCAATGCAAGTCGCAGCGAGTGCCGCCAGAATGTATCGTCTCATGTTGTCGCGGAATTCGTCGTTGCGTGCGTTGTAGCCCATTGTCGTCGACCCGCGGTGTGCCACCGATCATAGGGGAACTTGCCACCACCTGCTCGCGTTAAAAATCATGTCCCCCGAAAAATCTAGGAGTACATGATGCCAGAGCAGACAGCCCAAGGCCGCATCGTTGAAACGGCAAAAGAAGCCCGTGGTGGCGAACGCGGGCCAAGCATGGTCGTCGTGCTCGCAGTAAGCACCATATGTGTGGCGGTGATTTTTATGGGTCTTTGGTACTTCATGGCGTTGTGAGCGATCAATGCCCAAAGGGCTGGACGTTTCCATTCGGCAGGTGGGCGCATATTTCCGCGTCGTCTATCAGCGGCAGTATCCGAACGCAGTGGAAGATGTGATGTATTCGGAACGCTTCAAGACGCAAGAAGAAGCGCAAAAGTTTGTGGCTGCCGCACTGCGTGCGCAAGGTATCTACCGCAATTTGTCGCCATGATCAGAGTCGAAACCACAAAACGTTGCAGCCGTGGAAATCCGTTAACGCCAACCGGCCTAGGCCGCGAACCACATGCCAATCAGCGCCGCAATCGATACAACGGACAAGAACGCGTTCGTCAAAATTAGCAGCGCTGGATTGATGCGGGCCGCGTCTGGCACTGGCGGCGGCGGGCCCGGGTAAAGATGGCGCCAAATTGCCGCGCCAAAACAAAACACGCTAAACAGCATAAGCGCGCTCGCAGTCACAATGATCAGCCATGCCGGTAGAACACCCGCCATCAATGCCTTTGCGCCAATGCCACTCGCCATTGCCACCAGACCGGTGCGAACCCAAGCGGCGTAAGTCCTTTCAGCGGCGAATATGGTGCGGTCAGCAGCGAGTTCGGTCCGTCGGTCGGCACTGTCTTCAACCCGCGCGGTGCTCCGCTCCATATGAGCCGCACTGTCCTTTATGTGAACAGCACTGGCCTTGAGCTTCTCGCTGGTCTCGACAGTCTTCGGCCTGGTCATCCTTAAAAAAGTTCGACAGCCTGTAAAAAGTTCCGATCGTGGGACCTTGCCTCGGCCCTCCGCACAGGAACGAACCTATCAGCCGCACGTTTAGCGAATCGTCGCCACTTGTTACTCTGTGGCGACCCAGCACGCGTGGACTGATCTAAGCAAGAAATCACGGAGGATGTTATGTCAAAGCTGCTCTTTTCAATTTGCTTAATTGCGGCAGGTACGTTTACAGCGGCTGCTCAAACGAGCCCACCAAGTGGAAGTCCAAATCCGCCGGGAATGTCAGGACCCGGAGGTTCCAACTCAGAAGCCGTCTCGGCTGTCACCCACTGTCGCGATACAAATGGTCATGTTCGTCTAAAGACGGACGCCATGGCTGGACCAGGCAGCGGCACGACCACGACGGGATCGGCAACGGGGAATACGGCTCCAAGCTCCACAACGACGCCCCAAACCTCTGCAAGCACTCTGCCGAACTGCTGAACAAATCCGGCAGACGCGAGGAACGAAATACATAGAAAGTGAGTTGGAGGATTCGCCGCTGGCTTGGTCCCCGTATGTCCCCCCATACCCCCAACCGGATCCAGTGGCATCAAGTCTCTCGGGGCTGCCATCTTGCCTGATGGTGGCCCCACTTATTGTGGTCGTGGATCAAGATCAGAGTGTCTGCGAGATCGAACCGCTCGCCAAATTATCGGCGGGTCGCGCAATACGGTTCGCAAGGAGCCGCATCTCCGGTACGGCCGATCGACCCGAAGACAGGACTCCCAGTCACTGAGCTTTCGTCTGCCGAAAACATAAGGCAGTCATTAGGACCAAAATTGGCAGCGAGATTGTAAGAAGTACATCTGTCGGCTGTGTGCGTTTACAATTTTCCAAGCAGAAGCAGGATCAGTAGGATTACGATTACGAGTCCAAGCCCGCCGCCACCATAATAGCCGGTGCCATAGAACGGCCCGCCACCAATTCCACTAAAGCCCCCGAGTAGTGCGATAACCAAAATAATCAGTATTATCGTTCCGACCGACATAGTTGCTCTCCAACTTTGTAAGCTCCAATAGGAAAAGAGACACTGACGGAACTTTAAGTTCCTTCGGCATCATTCGGTTCCAAGAACTTTGAAAACTGAGCTTTGCTTAACTTGACCGCGTGATTGCCCTGCGTGACTTTTTCGAACCTCAGCCGAGGGCTATTTCTCAATCCGGTCCGCCATCTCACGCCACTGTCTGGCGAGGTCCAGCCACGTACGCGCAAGCGATGACGATGGCGCTCGTCTCGCTTCCTCCTCGCATTCCTCTGCTTTTTGACGGCAGTGCTGGGCTTGAGACGACGGCATTGCACTGCAACGCGGCGGTATTCATACCGTTCCGAGCTTCACGGGAGGAACTGCCGTTATCGTTTCCGAATTGTTGAGTTGGGGAATGTCTAGAGGAGGCTCAAATGCCTGTAATCTTGATTCCGGTGCTGTGGGTCGGAGGCGCGCTCGTACTGCTCGGCGGCGGCTGGTACGTCATAGGCCACATGGTTCATTAGATGCTGTAAGCAGTTTGACCAGTGGGGCTGCCATCGACAAATGGCGGCCCTTCTTTTTTTGCGGCGCGGCAAAAAGCCTACACACGCGCATTGAGCAACTGCCTTTACTGACGGCTCGACACACCGCTATTTCCGGATAACATTTTTCGTGGTGGCGTGGAGACGTCGCATGCGCACGTCTGAAGCCATCCTGGGCCCTCCGGCAATCTGGCGGCCCCGCTGTGCCAAATGTCGTGCAGAGATGTGGCTTGTCTGGATCGAGCCAGACGACAAGCCCAACCATGACAGACGGGTTTTTGAGTGTCCGAGGTGCCAGTACGAAATCACCGAGGTCGTGAAATACAGATAAAAGGACCGCCGGTTGTTGCGACTACGACGGTCCCTGCGGGTTACCTTGGGATGTTCGAGGCCCTTTCGGCTTCCCGCAATCAGCCAACGCCGGCATCCTGTAATGGTCCCGTGATATTCCTATATTTCTCACATGTATGGCGTGCGTAGTGCTCCCGCTTCCTTTATCCAGCCCTGCCGTCCAACCGTAGTCACCACGCCTCCGAGTGGTCCTGGTTGGGTGCATGAGCTGAAGCATGACGGTTATCGACTGCAAATCCATGTGCGGGATGGTCGGGTGAAGCTTTACACCAGAAACGGAGCCGACTGGACCAAGCGCTATCCTCGCATCGTGGAGGAAGCAGCGCGGCTCCGCGAACCAATCATCATTGATGCTGAGGTCGTGCATTTGTCGCCCAATGGGAACGCTGATTTCGATGCCCTGCACAGTCGCACTGTCGATGATAAAGCCGTGGCGCTTGCTTTCGATCTTCTTGTTTCAGGTGACGACATCCGGCGTCGGCCTCTACTTGAGCGCAAGAATGCGTTGAAGTGGATTCTTCGTAATTCGCGCGGCGGTATCCAGTACGTTGAACATACCGAAGGTGACGGTGATAAAATGTTCGCCGCAATCTGCAAGCTCGGCCTTGAAGGCATCGTGAGTAAGAAACTCACGTCAGTTTATCGGTCGGGACCATCGAAGGCGTGGCTGAAAATCAAAAACCCGAAGTCCGCTGCTGCAACGCGCGCAAATGATGGAACGTTCTGATCATTCATCAGGACTCCAACCAAATAACCCAAGATCAGATTTATTCGTTCAATGAACAGGCGTTCAAAGAGGAACAAGCCCCGACACGATTTGCATTTACATCAGCGCTTTCTGCGCGATTGCACGAATGCACAAATTAAAAAGCCGCAATGAACGAAGGTACGTCAGCCGTTGCCCGTTAAATATATTGGCGGCTGAGCGAGGATTGCGCTTTCGCCTAAACGTCGAGGTAAAAGATGCAATTTTCTTCGCACGCCAATTTATCTATGGAAATGACGAACGGTCGTCCGCTCTGCCCCAAGTGCAAAGCGCCCATGTGGGGCGTTCACGTTGAACCGGCGAAAACTGCCGACGATAAGCGAACGTTCCAATGTCCGCGGTGCGAGCATTCTCAGGCTGTCCGCTTTGCCCCCGAAAGCAGACATTTCCTGCGACGCGCGTAATGTTCGCTAAGAGCCAAAAGCGGACTCATGCGCTGCAACAAACGGAAAGACCGTCTCGCGAAAGCTATGGGACAATAAAAAGATCAAGGAGCCGCAGTTAGTGCGCTCCCATTCAGCCAACCAAACGCATTGCTTATTTGAGTATGTAGCAGATCGAGTAGGTGGGTGGCGTGCGCGTCGCGTCATAACCGGCGCGACACTGAACTAAATAGGTTTGGTCCGGGTGGCGAAACAGGATGAAGGTTGAACGGTTGTCGGTGGCTTGGCTGTAACCGGCAATTTGCCACCCTTCCTTCAGCATAGTGCTGATCGAAGGCGCGTCTTCGGCCGTGGCCAGTCCGTGAACCGGCAAAGCAAATAAAACTCCGGCAAGAAGCCGCCATCCGAGCCGCGCTTCGCTATATTTGTCCATAGCTGTCTCGGTTAGACGCACCACTTTGGAAAACAGCTAGGCCTGTTTCTTGACTGGTGGTGTCTTGTGCACCAAATCGCGCTCATTAGCATTAGCGGCAAGCTTTCGCCACTGCCGCGCCGCCACTAAAAGATCGCGGCGAAGTCCTGGTGGCATTTGTTCGGCGCGACCTTCACACTGTTTCGCGTTGGCGCGATAAGTTTCAACGTCTGACGGCATGAGGTTTCAACATTTCCTCAGCCTAGATGTTCCTCGCCGCAGGTTGCGCCAACTACCAAAAGTGAGCGCCAGCCCAGACGGCTGCGCAAATTACGATGACTGCGCACAAGGCAACGACGACGCCGCGCAATTCAGGGTCTGATGTTGGGTCACGCTGTGTTTTCATCGCAGCGTTTCCTACGCTACGTCGAGTAACAGCGTCTTGTGATCCTTGGCCAAAAAGCTGCTGACCGCCGCCAGCGCTTGAGGAAACGCACTTACGCAGATTGTCGCTCAACCGAATGAACGTAACCGCAATCATCGCACCGAAAAAAATTTACGGGTGATCCGGTTGTGGGACATTCAACGGTGACCTTGAACACCAGAACGCCGCCACATCGCGGACACGGCTCAGGATGGATATGGTCACGTTCCACGGCGTCCTCGGTTCGGAGGAAACGCAATCGCGGCAAACTGTTATAATAAAAAGGGCAGCTTGTGTGCCAAATGCACCCGCTAAAAGCACATAGCGTCCCGCCCAGCCTTGCAAAAAAAAGCGGTACGGGCGGTGTTTTATGGCGCAGGATGAAATTTGCCGGGTGGGGACACCCATAACAA
>Ga0164308_10001079_pt1 | contig 14472 bp, 12 predicted proteins | sample Whisoiple_246_MG_FD_109983 | JGI IMG/M metagenome (GOLD analysis project Ga0164308, IMG submission 109983) | Soil microbial communities amended with fresh organic matter from upstate New York, USA - Whitman soil sample_246_MG | ecosystem: Environmental > Terrestrial > Soil > Unclassified >...
CCTGCACGTGCTCGGCGACCGCGCCGGCATCCTGGCCCTGCTCGACAGCGCCGACCGCGCCGAGGACGACGTCAACGCCGACGTCACCGACGCCGCAGCAGACGTCACCGGCGACGCCGCCGGCGACGTCGGATCCGGCGCCTTCACCCGCGAGGCGGACACCGACGCCCCGCCCGCGACCGCGACCGCCGCCGGTGCCGCGCCCACCGCGAACACCGCCCCCGCGTCCGGAGACCCGGTGTCGACCGAGTCCGCCGGCCTGTCAGACCTGCTCGCCCGCCTCGGCGACGACCGCGACCGCACGCGCCGGGACACCGAACGCGTCCCGGTGCTGCTGTCCGCGCCGGGCGACCTCGTCCTCGTCGTGGGGCTGGATGACACGGCGCGTCACGTCGCGGACACGATGGTCGACGCGTCGGCGGCCGCCGACGGTCACGTCGGCCACGTCCTGCACGGGGCGGGGGACACCGACCCGCGGGGGACGTCGTACCTGGCCGGCCGCTGGGACGCCGCGCGGGCCCGGGCGCTCGCCGTCGAGTCGGGCACGACGGTCCTCGTCGCCTGCGGGCTCGGGCCGACCTCGGCGGGGCTGCCCCACCTCGAGGCGGCCGCCGCCCTCGGCGCCGACCAGGTGTGGCTCGTCGTCGACGCCCGCCACAAGCCCGACGACACGAACGCGTGGGTCGACCACGTGCTCGCCTCGGTCGAGGTCGACGCCCTCGCGGTCGTCGGCGCCGGCGAGTCCCGCTCGGCGCACACGGTGAACGACCTCGGCGTTCCCGTAGGCTGGAAGGACGGGGAGCCGGCACCACGGACGGTGCTCTGAGCCGCGTCGGACCGGAACGATCCGGCACCGACCACCGCACCCACGGAAGGGGATCCATGCTCGTCCTGACCCGCAAGCCCGGTGAGAAGATCATGATCGGCGACGACATCGTCATCACGTTCCTCGAGAGCCGCGGCGGCGACGGCATCCGCATCGGCATCGACGCGCCCCGGCACCTCGAGATCAAGCGCGAGGAGATCTTCGGCGCGGTCGCCGACGCCAACCTCGAGGCCTCGAGGGCCACGGCCGACGACGTCCTGCGAGGTCTCGGCAACGCGCCGACGCCACGACAGGACCCGGGTTCCGGACCCGCCGTCCCGTAACGTTTCTCCCGCACCTGCCGATAGTTCTCCGTCGAATTTCGCGTTTTCGATACAAAACGGACAAATCGCCCCAAACTGGACTCAGTCGAGGGGCTCGACAGACGTCCTGCTCTCGCCCCTCGGTCGCGTGGTCATCGTGATCGTCAGAGGGGTCCAGTGGATAAAGCGGAGCGCAACCGTCTCGTCGTCGACAACCTTCCGCTCGTGGGCTACCTCGTCTCCGAGCTGTGTGGTCGGGCGACCCACCTGTCGCGAGAGGACCTCGCCTCCGTCGGGGCCATGGGGCTCGTGCTCGCGGCCGACGCGTACGACCCGTCGACCGGGGTGCCCTTCGGGGCCTACGCGCGGCGCCGCATCACCGGGGCGCTCGTCGACGAGCTGCGCTCGCTCGACTGGGCCGGACGCGGCACGCGCCAGCGCATCAAGGCCCTCCAGTCGATGACCGAGACCCTCGCCGCTCGGTTCGGGCGCACCCCGACCCACGACGAGATGGCCGCGGCCCTCGGCCTGACCCGCGAGCAGGTGCGGGCCTGCCTCGCCGACGCCGCCCGCAGCGTCGGACCGCTCGACGCCGCCGCCGAGGCGCTGGCCGCCGAGACCGTCGCCCCCGAGGACTCGACGCTCGAGCGCGAACGGATCCGTTACCTCGGCGCCGCCGTCGAGGCACTGCCGGAGCGGCTGCGCCTCATCGTCACGCAGATCTACCTCGAGGGCCGAGCCGTCAAGGACGTCGCCGCCGACCTCGGCCTGACCTCCTCGGCCGTGTCGCAGCAGCGGGGCGAGGCGCTGCGCCTGCTCCGTGGCGGGCTCGAGCTGCACTACGCCGACGACGCCGCTGGGCCCGGTCGGGCCGGCGGTCCGGACCACCCCGCCGTGCCGACCCCGCGTCGGGCCGCGTACCTGGAGACCCTCGGCGAGACCGTGCACGGGCTGCGCTGCGTGCACACCCGCCCGCCCGGCGCCGGGCACCCCGCACCTGCCGCGGTGGCCGTCCCGGCGCCGACCTCCACGACCGTCGGCGTGCCGGCGACGCTCGAGGCTGCCGGCTGATTCCCAGCCGACGCGCAGGGTGGCGTCGGTGAGCGGCGCCTATCGTCGCCTGTGGGTACCCAACGCCTCGACGTCCGGCGGACGGTGCGGCTGCTCGCCGCCTTCCTCGCGGCGTCGGTCGTCGTCGGTCTCCTCGGCGCCGCCCTGTCCGCCCCGACGGTCGCGGCCGTCGGGGGGCTGTCGAACGCCGGCAGCGAGGCGTTCCTGTCGCTGCCGAGCACCTTCACGATGGCCCAGCTCGTCCAGGGCTCACGGATCCTGGCCGCCGACGGGTCGGTCATCGCGACACCGCAGGACCAGTACCGCGTCGTCGTGACGCTGGCGCAGGTCGCGCCGGTCATGCGCACCGCCCAGGTGGCCATCGAGGACAGCCGCTTCTACGACCACGGCGCCATCGACCCGCAGGGCCTGACCCGCGCCGTCATCCAGGACCTGCGCTCGGGGCAGGCCAGCGAGGGTGCCTCGACGCTGACCCAGCAGTTCGTCAAGCTCTCGCTCCAGGCGCAGGCGCTGCGCAACGGGCAGGGGGATGCCGCCGCTGCCGCCGTGGCCAAGACCCTCCCGCGCAAGCTGACCGACCTGCGCTACGCGGTCGCCCTCGAGCGGTCGTGGACCAAGGACCAGATCCTGCAGGGCTACCTCAACCTCGCCTACTACGGCGACGGCGCCTACGGCGTCGAGGCCGCGGCCCGGCACTACTTCGGCGTCCCGGCCAGCCGGCTCACCCTGACCGAGGCGGCCACCCTCGCCGGCCTCGTCCAGAGCCCGAGCGCGACCGACCCGGTCCACCACCCGCAGGCGGCGCAGCACCGGCGCGACGTCGTGCTGGCGCGCATGCGCGCCCTCGACGAGCTGACACCCGCCCAGTTCGACGCCGCCGTCCGGCGTCCCATCGGCAGGGACCTCTCGGTCACCGACCCGCCCGCGACGTGCGCGGCGTCGCCCGAGCCGTACTTCTGCTCCTTCGTCATCGCCTGGCTCGAGCAGCAGCCGGCGCTCGGGCCGACGCAGCAGGCCCGCCGCGACCGACTCTTCCAGGGCGGGCTGACCATCCGCACCACGCTCGACCCGGCCGTCCAGGCCACCGTCGACGCGTCGCTGCGCGCGGTCGCGCCCGAGCACAACGCGCTCGGGGTCGCCGCCGCGGCCTACGTCACGACCCCGGGGACCGGGGCGGTCGTGGCCCTCGGGCAGGACACCTCGTTCGGCACGGGCGGCGGTGGCGCGACCGAGCTCGACTACGCCGTCGACCAGCGCTACGGCGGCTCGGGCGGCTTCCAGTTCGGGTCCACGGCCAAGGCGTTCTCGCTCGTCACGGCCATGGAGCAGGGCCTGGGCACGAACGCGTCGGTCGACGCCCCGGCCGCCGACAACCGTCAGCCGGCCACCTTCCGCCCGTCGCAGTTCCCGCAGCCGTGCGGCCTCGGCGGCAGCTGGAAGGTCTACAACGACGAGGCCTGGCGCGGCGGCCGGATGTCGCTCAAGCAGGCCACTGCGAAGTCGACGAACACCGCGTTCGTCGCGCTCGCGAGCCGCATCGGCGTCTGCGCCATCCACTCGACCATGGCCGACTTCGGCATCCACGGGGGCGACGGCTCACCGCTCGGCACCTACCCTCCACAGGTCATCCTCGGGGCGCAGGCCGTCTCGCCCCAGACGCTCGCCGACGCGTACGCCGGGCTCGCCGACCACGGCACCGTGTGCCAGGTGCACCCGGTCACGAGCGTCGTGCAGGCCGGGAAGACGCTGTGGACGCCCCCACCGAGCTGCCGGCAGGTGGCCGACCCGAGCGCGGTGGACCAGGCCACGCAGTACCTCGAGTACAACATGACCCACGGCTCCGGCATCCTCAACCAGCTGGCCGGTCGCCGCTCGGCCGGGAAGACGGGCACCGCCGACGGCAACGCGCAGTCGTGGTTCGTCGGCTACACGCCGCAGCTGACCACGGCGGTGTGGGTGGGCAACCCGGTGCACCCGACCCGCCGGATGTTCAACGTGTCGATGGCCGGCAAGTCGTGCACGGCGATGACCGGCGCCTGCTACGCGGCGCCGATCTGGCGGCGCATCATGGACGGCGCGCTCGCCGGCGAGCCCGCGCTGGCGATGCCGTGACCGACGCGCCCTGCGGCTCCTAGAGCGCCGCGCCGAGGGCGTAGCCGCCGAGCGCCGCCGCGAGCCCGACGACGAGCGACACCCCGACGTTGGCCAGCGCGACGAGGACGGCCCGCGACTCGAGCAGGCGCAGCGTCTCGTAGCTGAACGTCGAGTACGTCGTCAGCGCCCCGCAGAAGCCCGTGCCCACCCCGAGGGTGACCGCCTGGGGCAGGTCGTGCGCCACCGCGAGCCCGGTGACGAGCCCGAGGACGAGCGATCCGATGACGTTGACCGTCAACGTCCCCCATGGCATGAGGCTGTCGTGGCGGGCCTGGACGCCGCGGTCGGTGAGGTAGCGCGCGGGGGCCCCGACGGCGGCTCCGGCGCAGACGAGCAGGAGCGCCGTCACCGGTCTGCGCCCGCGGGGGTGTCGGGGGCCGACGCGTCGGGGCCCGGCCGGAACGTGTGGTGCACGACGCGCACGTCGTCGACGGTGACGAGCCCCTCGCCGACGACCTCCTGCACCTGCGGCAGGAAGGCGTCGATGCGCTCGGCAGTGTCGATGACGACGACGGCGACCGGCAGGTCCTCCGACAGCGACAGCAGGCGCGAGGTGTGCACGAGGTGTGAGGAACCGAACCCCTCGATGCCGCGGAAGACGCTCGCACCGGCGAGGCCTGCGGCGTGCGCCCGGTGGACGATCTCGCTGTGCACCGGGCGGTGGTGCCACGTGTCGGCCTCGCCGACGTAGACGGTGAGGCGGCGGGCGGGACCGTCGAGCGTGGTCATCGGGAACCTCCACGGGTGGCGAGTCGGTGCCGGGCGGCGAGTGCTGCGCGGGTGAGCAGGACGCCGGCCGCGACGCCCAGCAGCGCCGCGACCGGGGTGCCGACGAGGTAGGCGAGGGCGACGGCGGGGTGGCCGGCGTGGAGCAGCACCGTCGTCTCCGACGTGTACGTGCTGAAGGTCGTGAAACCGCCGAGGACTCCGACGCCGAGGAAGGGCCGCAGCAACGGGTGCGCGCCGCCGACCTCGACGACGAAGACCATGAGGACGCCGATGAGCAGGCTGCCGGACACGTTGATCGACAGGGTCGTCCACGGGATGCTGCCGGGCTGGGCGGGTGCGGCCTGGGCGAGCCCGTAGCGGGCGCAGGCGCCGAGGACCCCGCCGAGGGCGATGGCGGGCAGGACGAAGCGGTGGGCACCCCACTCGCGGCGCTGCGCGGCGACGGCGAGGTCGACGTCGGGGCCGACCGGGTCGTCGGTCTCCTCGAGCTCCGGGTTCGGGCCGGGCCGTGCGGACATGCGTTCTCCTACCTGGACAGGCGAATTCGTCAGGTAGGGACTGTTGGCAGCATCCGTGCTGCGGTTGTCGGCGAGCCCCACCGCCATCGGCTGGCAGTCTACGCGGCGCGCCACCCGGGCGCCGGGAGCGTCAGCGCACCGAGACGACGCCTCCCCCGAGGGAAGGGTCGTCGAGGGCGACGAGCCGGCCGACGACGGGATGGCCGGGCAGCTCCCCGACGACGAGCAGGCCCCCGGAGGTCTGGGCATCGGCGAGCAGCACGAGCTCGTCCTCGTCGACGCTGGAGGCGACGTGCGGGCGCACCCAGTCGAGGTTGCGGCGGCTGCCACCCGGCACGTAGCCGGCGGCGTAGGACTCGCGGGCGCCTGCGAGGTAGGGCACGGCCGCGGCGTCGACGACCGCTCCGACGCCGCTGGCCCGGCACAGCTTGTACAGATGTCCGAGCAGCCCGAAGCCGGTGACGTCGGTGGCGCACCGGACGCCTGCCGCGAGCGCCGCGCGCGACGCGTCTCCGTTCGGCGTGGTCATGACCGCGACCGCCTCCTCGAACACCTCACCGGTGGCCTTGTGCCGGTTGTTGAGGACGCCGAGGCCGAGCGGCTTGGTCAGGGTCAGCGGCAGGCCGGGCTCGCCGGCGTCGTTGCGCAGCAAGCGGTTCGGGTCGGCCAGGCCGGTGACGGCGAGGCCGTACTTCGGCTCCGGGTCGTCGATGCTGTGCCCGCCGGCGAGGTAGCAGCCCGCGGCGCGCGCGACGTCGGCGCCGCCGCGCAGGACCTCGGCGGCGAGGTCGAACGGGATGCGGTCGCGTGGCCACGCGAGCAGGTTCAGGGCGACGAGCGGCTCGCCGCCCATGGCCCACACGTCGGACAGCGCGTTGGTCGCGGCGATGCGGCCCCAGTCGTACGGGTCGTCGACGACGGGCGTGAAGAAGTCGGTGGTCGCGACGACGGCGCGCTCCCCGTCGAGACGCACGACCGCGGCGTCGTCGCCCGTGTCGACACCGACGAGCAGGTCGGGGCCCGCCGCCGGGGTCAGCGCGCCGAGGACGCGTTCGAGCTCGCCCGGTGGCACCTTGCACGCGCACCCGCCGCCGGAGGCGTACTGCGTCAGACGCAGGGCCGGGGCGGGGGCGGACGTCGTCGGTGTCATCGGGGCGGTCACCTCGTCATCGTGCCACCGCCGCGGGCCGCGAGCGCAGCCCGGCACCGGGCGTCGTGGTCGGGGTAGGGTCGCCGCGGAGGCGTTTCCCGCCTGGTGACGGGCGCGGTCTTCAAAACCGTAGTGACCGGGTATCCCGGTCAGGCGGGTTCGATTCCCGTCCGCCTCCGCCACACGTCCTGCCCAACCACGGAGCCCGCCCGAGGGAGGTCGCGATGGAGGACCCCCGACGCCGGGTGCCCCGTACCGACGCCGTGCTCGCCGACGCGGCCGTCGCCGCGGCCGCCGGCCGTCTCGGCCGCGGCCGCGTCAAGACGGTCGTCGTCGAGGTGCTCGGTGCCTGCCGGACGGGTGAGGTGACGCCCGAGGGCGTCGTCGCCGAGGTGCTCGCCTGCCTGCCGCACGCACCCACCTCGATGCGGCGCGTCGTCAACGCCACGGGTGTCGTCGTGCACACCAACCTCGGGCGGGCTCCGCTGTCCGACGCGGCGGTCGAGGCGGTGACGATCGCCGCCGGCGCCACCGACGTCGAGCTCGACCTCGCGACGGGTCGCCGAGGCCGGCGTGGCACGGCGACGCTCGACGCGCTCCGGCGCGCGGTGCCGGCAGCCGGGGACGTCCACGTCGTCAACAACGGCGCGGCGGCGCTCGCGCTCGTGGCGCGGGCGCTCGCGCCCGACCACGAGGTCGTCGTCGCCCGGGGCGAGCTCGTCGAGATCGGTGACGGCTTCCGCATCCCGGAGCTCGTCGAGTCGGTCGGCGCGCGGCTGCGCGAGGTCGGCACGACCAACCGCGTGCACCTGTCCGACTACGCCGACGCGCTCGGCGAGCGGACCGCCTTCGTGCTCAAGGTCCACCCGTCCAACTTCCGCGTCGAGGGCTTCACCTCGAGCGTCCCGGTGTCCGAGCTCGCGACGCTCGGGCCGCCCGTCGTCGCCGACATCGGTTCGGGCCTGCTCGCCCCGCACCCGCGCCTGCCCGACGAGCCGGACGCCGACTCGACGCTGCGCGCGGGCGCCGCGCTCGTGACGGCGTCGGGGGACAAGCTGCTCGGCGGCCCCCAGTGCGGCCTGCTCCTGGGCGAGGCCGACCTCGTCCACCGCCTGCGGCGCCACCCGATGGCCCGGGCCCTGCGCGTCGACAAGCTGACGCTCGCGGCGCTCGAGGCCACGCTGAGCGGCCCGCCAACGCCGGTGGCGCAGGCGCTCGACCGGCGCCCCGAGGCGCTGCTCGCCCGGGCGCGGCGGATCGCCGTGGCGGTCGGGTCCGGGCTGGCGCGGGCCGTCGAGTCGCAGGGCCGCGTCGGGGGTGGGGGTGCGCCGGGCGTGCCGCTGCCGAGTGCCGCCGTGGCCCTGCCGCACCGCTTCGCCGAGCCGCTGCGCCTGGGGGAGCCGCCGGTCGTCGGGCACGTCCACGACGGCCACCTGCTGCTCGACCTGCTCACGGTGCCCGAGGAGGCCGACGACCTCCTCGTCGAGGCGGTCCGCCGCGTGGCCGAGGCGGACCGCACCGCCTGACGGCCGACCTTCCCGCGCGCGGGGTTCAGGATGACGACCGCCATCCGGCGCGGGCGGCATCGGGCCGCACGAGCACGCCGCGTCCGCCGTGATGGTGGTCGTCATCGTGCACGGACGTGGCACGCGGTGCTCGAGGACGCTGACGCTCACCGTCAGGCGTCGCGCAGGTGGATCTGCTCGCCCTGCGGGCTGAAGAGCGAGAGCAGCTCGACCGGGTGCTCGGTGGCGCTGCGCATCGAGTGGGGCGTGCGCGTCTCGAACTCGGCGGCCTCGCCCTCCTCGAGCACCGTGACGGTGTCGCCGAGCCGCAGCTCGAGCCTGCCGCCGAGCACGTACACCCACTCGAAGCCGTCGTGACGCTGCTGCTCCGGGGCCGTGCGACGCCGGCCGGGCAGGATCAGCTTGAACGCCTGGATCCCGCCGGCGCTGCGGGTCAGCGGGATGAAGACCATGCCACCCCGGCGCACCGGCTTGGGGTGCACGCGTGGGTCGCCCGAGGGTGGGGCGCCGACGAGGTCGTCGAGGGGCACGCGGTAGGCGCGCGCGAGCGGCAGGAGCAGGTCGAGCGTCGGGCGGCGCAGCCCCGACTCGAGGCGGGACAGGGTGCTGACGCCGATGCCGGTCTCGGACGACACGTCGGCGAGGGTCCGGTGGCGCTGGGTGCGCAGGTGCCGCAGGCGGGGTGCGACGGCGTCGAGCGCCTCGTCGATGTCGTCGCGCTCCACCGGCTTCTTGTCCATCCCCGCAGGATGCCCCGCGTTTGCCATTTCTGCAAGGACGCTTGCAGTTCAGGTGGTCCGCGGGTGAGCATCGGGTCATGACGAGCGACGCGCACCAGCACCACCCGGGCCGCAGCGGCCACCACGCCGATCGGCACGGCGACCGCCACGGCGCCCATCCCGCCGATCGGCCCAGCGACCCGGAGCAGTTCTGGGAGCAGCACTACGGCGCCCTGGCCGACGACTGGGGGACCCGTCCCAACGCCTCCCTCGTCCGGCTCGTCGAGGAGCACGCGGTCGTGCCGCCGCGGCCGGGCGCTCCTGCCCTCGACCTGGGAGCCGGGCACGGCGGTGACGCGGTGTGGCTCGCGACGCGTGGCTGGTCGGTGACCGCCGTCGACGTCTCGGCGACCGCTCTCGCACGCACCGACGCGCTGGCTGCGGCGCGTGGCGTCGGCGACGGCGTCACGACCGAGCGGCGCGACCTGGCCGAGTCGATGCCGCAGGGCCCCTTCACCCTCGTCACCGCGTCCTTCTTCCAGACGCCCCTCGAGCTCGACCGCGACGCGGTGCTGCACCGGGCGTCGCGCACCGTGAGCCCCGGCGGCTGGCTCCTCGTCGTCGACCATGCGGCCGCGCCGTCCTGGGCCGAGCCCGGCCACGGCCACGAGTTCCCCACGGCCGCAGAGACGCTCGAAGGCATCGACCTCGGCGACGGCTGGGTCATCGAGCGCAGCGATCGGGTCACCCGCATCGGCACGGGGCCTGACGGCCAGCAGGGCGAGCTCGACGACAACCTGCTCGTCGCCCGCCGGCTCTGAGCCCACCCCGACGCCGTCCGGGGAGAGGGACCGGCCTGCGGCAGTGCTCGATCCGACCGGACACTGGCGCAGGCGCCCCCTCCGTCACTGCTCAGTCCCACTGAGCACTGACGTAGGGCTCGCTACGTCACTGCTCACTCCCGCTGAGCAGTGACGTACCGGAGGCGCCGGGGTGGCCGCCGCTGCCGTGTCCGAACCGCCACATCGCGACAGCGCCGGCGAGCGGTCCGGGGGCGAGCAGCAGGAAGGCGAACTGCCATCCGACGTGGGCGGCGAGCACCGCGGCCAGCTGGATCGTCACGACGGTGACGGCGAACCCGACCGCGGTCTGGACGGTCAGCGCGGTACCGACGAAGCGTTGGTCGACGCTCTCGCTCAGCGCGGTCGAGAAGACGCCCGAGTCGGCGATGACCGCGGCGCCCCACACCGCGAGGAAGGGAACGAGCGCCGGCTGCGGCCACGTGAACGCCCACGGTGAGGCGAGGCAGCACGTGCCGCTGACGACGAGGGCCGAGGTCGCCGCGAAGGAGCGCCCCCGGCGGTCGGCGACGACGCCTCCGACGAGAGCGCCCACCGCCCCGGCGACCCCGATGACGGCGAACGTGAGGAGGCTGACAGCGGGTCCGGGTCCGCCCCGGGCGGCAGCCTCGCGCGCGGCGACGAGGAAGGCCGACAGCCACGTCCAGAAGGCGTAGAGCTCCCACATGTGGCCGAAGTAGCCGAGGTTGGCCAGGCGGGGGCGGCGCTCCGCGAAGACCTCGAGGGCGTAGCGGGCGTGGGGGCGCGCGCCGGCACTGAGCAGCGGTCCCGGGCGCACGAGCACCCACGCGACGACCGCGGCCACGAGCGTGATGGCCGACGCGACGAGCATGACGCCACGCCACGGCAGCGGGCCCACGCTCGCGACCAGGTGCGGCATCGCCGACCCGAGCGTCAGCGCGCCGATGAGCACCCCGAAGGCACGGCCACGCCCCTCCGACCCGACCCACGAGGCGGTGAGCTTCATGCCGACGGGGTAGACGCCCGCGAGGAAGAACCCGGTCAGGGCGCGCAGCGGGACGGCCACACCGGGCCCGTGCGCGGCGAGTGCGAGCACGGCGGTGCAGACGGCGGCGCCGAGGGCGCACGCCGCCATGAGCCGCTGGGGGAGCACCCGGTCGGCGAGCCCGAGGGCGCTCGAGGTGACCGCCCCGACGGCGAAGCCGACCTGCACCGACGCCGTGAGCCAGACCGCGGCGGTCGTCGACAGGGACCACTCGTCCCGCAGGCTCGGCGCGATCGCCGTGGCCGAGAACCAGACCGCCAGGCCGAGCACCTGCACCAGCGCGACGAGTCGGCGCTGCCCCCGCGCCGAGCGGCGGATCCCGCCGCGGGGGAGGGGGCCGCCGCCGTGCCCGGGGAGGTCGTCGACGCTCCGCTGCATGTCGCCACCATGGCACGTCGTACGCCCGAGCGTCGGTGCTCGGCCGGGCGCGTCAGGCGATGCGTTCGCGCAGCACCTGCAGGACGCGTCGGAGGGAGCGTGACACCTGCATCTGGCTGACTCCGAGGGCTTCGCCGATCTCGCGCTGGCTCAGGTCGTCGACGAACCGCCGGTGCAGCAGGTCACGGTCCGCGCTCGACAGGTGCCGCACCGCGTCTCCGATGACGACACGATCGTCCGCGCCCTCGAGATCGACGTCGTCACAGGCGATTCCGCGTTCGACGGACGCGTTGTCGTCGTCGCGCACGCGATGCTCGAGGGGGTCGGCGCGGAAGTACTGGCCCGTCGCGACGGCCTCGCGGACCTCCGAGGCCGTGCTCGCCAGCGACTGCGCCAGCTCGGTGTCCGTCACCGGGCGCCCGAGGTCCTGCTCGAGGCGTTCGCGCGCGACGGTGACGTCGGCGCGCAGCTCCTGGAGCCGACGCGGCGGACGCACGAGCCACGCTCGGTCGCGGAAGTGCCGCTTCAGCTCGCCGGTGATCGTCGGCACGGCGTAGGCGGCGAAGGACGGACCGCGTCCTTGGCGGTAGCGTCCCACCGCGCGGACGAGTGCGAGCCGGGCGACCTGCACGAGGTCGTCCTGCTCGACGCCGCGACCGGCGTAGCGGCCCGCGAGCGTCGCGCACAGGTCGAGGTAGAGGACGCAGATGCGTTCGACGACGGCGTCGTGCGCGGCCGGGGTCGTGGTCCGGGCCAGCTCGGCGAAGAGGGCGTCGGTGACCGCGTCGCGGTCGGTGTGGGTGGACGTGCGGGTGCTGTCGGGCCCGGACACGCCGACGGGCGTGCCATGAGGCGGCGGGAGGATGGACCGGTCGGCGGTAGGCGCCATGACTCGTCCGTTCACTGTGGGCACGAGTCGGCCTGTTGGCTGGACCGCTCTGCCCTCGACCCTCGCACGCCGCGTGCCGGAACACAACAGCCCGGGACCGCAGGATCGGCGCAAGGCACCCCGAAACGGGGCAAAGCCTCCCAGGGGCGTCCGTTCCTCCTCCGCCGTGCGCGCCGGAGGAGGAGACTGCACAGGAGGTCGCCTCTCACCACGACGGCCGCCGCACGCGCTCACTGGGGGCTCGATGGCCGAACTCGAGCAACGCAACGACGACGCGATCGACCGCGACCGGGTCGACCTCGAGGCGCGTCTGGCCGCGGCGCAGCAGCAGTTCCGGGCGACGAGCGACATCCTCAAGGTCCTGACGAGTGCCACCCACACCGGACAGCCGGGCCGGGACCGGGTCTTCGACGCCGTCGTGGACAACGCCCGCAGGCTGCTCGGTGCGCAGGTGGCGCAGATCTACCTCGTGGACGGCGACTCGTTCGTGCTGGCCCGCTCGAGCGGTCTCACCCCGGAGTTCGTCGACTTCGTCGCCGAGCACCCCATTGCCCGTGACCGGGCCACTCTCGTCGGGCGCGTCACGATGGACCGGGTCGTCCACCGCATCGACGACGTCCTCGCCGACCCCGAGTACGGGCGCACCGACTTCCAGCGGCTCGGCGGGTACCGGACCATGATGGGCGCGCCCATGGTCGTCGGCGACGAGGTGGTCGGTGCTCTCAACGTCTGGCGCACCGAGGTCGACCCGTTTGACGCACGGGCCGAGGAGCTGCTGACGACGTTCGCCGAGCAGGCCGCGCTCGCCCTGCGCCACGTCGAGCTCTTCGCCGCCGTGGAGAGCCGGTCGGCCGAGCTGGCCCGCAAGGTCGACCAGCTCGAGGCGCTCGCGGAGGTCGGGGCCGCGGTCAGCTCGACCCTGGTACCCGACGAGATCCTCGCCCTCATCGTCTCCCGGGCGGTCGAGCTCTCCGGGGCCGACGGCGGGTCGCTCATGGAGTTCGACGAGGAGACCGGCCTGTTCGGCGTCCGCACGGCGTCCGGGACGAGCCCCGAGGTCATCGCGGCCCTGCGCGCCGCCGAGATCCACATCGACCGCACGTGGGTCGGGCGGTCGGCCCGGACGGGAGAGGTGCTCCAGATCCCCGACCTCGACGCGGAACGGCTGCCCCTCGACGAGCACCTCGCTGTGCTGCACGGCTCGGGGTGGCGCTCGCTCGTGGCCATCCCGCTGACGCGGGGCGACCGTGTCGTCGGGGCGCTCGTGGTGCGGCGCAAGACGCCCGGCGCCTTCAGCAGCGAGACGTGCGAGCTGCTGGCCACGTTCGCCACCCAGTCGGCCGTCGCGCTCACCAACGCCCGGCTCTACCAGCAGCTCGAGCAGCAGAGCGTCGAGCTCGCCGAGGCCAGCCGGCACAAGTCGGAGTTCCTCGCGAGCATGTCGCACGAGCTGCGCACCCCGCTCAACGCGGTCATCGGGTTCTCCGAGGTGCTGCTCGAGCGGATGTTCGGCGACCTCAACGAGCGCCAGGAGGACTACCTCCGGGACATCCACTCAGCCGGCCGCCACCTGCTCGCCCTCCTCGGCGACATCCTCGACCTGTCGAAGATCGAGGCCGGCCGCATGGAGCTCGACCTCACGACCTTCCCGATGGAAGACGTTCTCGCGCAGGCCATCTCGCTCGTGCGGGAGCGTGCGACCATGCACGGCATCGACCTCACCCTCGAGACCACGGATGCGCTGGGCGCTGTGACGGCCGATGAGCTGCGGCTCAAGCAGGTGCTGCTCAACCTGCTGAGCAACGCCGTGAAGTTCACGCCCGACGGCGGACGCGTCGAGGTGCGCTCGTGGCGCGACGGTGACGACGTCTGCGTGACCGTCGCCGACACCGGGATCGGGATCGACCCCGCCGACCAGGAACGGATCTTCGACTCCTTCCAGCAGGGCGAGCGATCGGCGTCGACGAGCGAGGGCACGGGTCTCGGGCTCACGCTGAGCCGCCGCATCATCGAGCTGCACGGTGGGCGGCTCTGGCTCTCGAGCACGCCCGGCGAGGGGAGCACGTTCGGCATCTCCGTGCCGCAGCGCGCACCCGCCGCGCCGTTCGAGGAGGACCGCTGGGCCGAGGAGGACGACGCAGCGCAGCGCCCCCTCGTCGTCGTCATCGAGGACGACGCGCGGTCGGCCGAGCTCGTCGGTCTGCACCTGCGCGTCGCCGGCCTGCGGGCGCTCGGGGCCGCGACGGGCGAGGAGGGGCTCGAGCTCGTGCGCTCCCAGCTGCCCGTCGCCGTCGTCCTCGACATCCACCTGCCGGGGATGAACGGCTGGGAGGTCCTCACCGAG
>Ga0164308_10001080_pt1 | contig 14472 bp, 14 predicted proteins | sample Whisoiple_246_MG_FD_109983 | JGI IMG/M metagenome (GOLD analysis project Ga0164308, IMG submission 109983) | Soil microbial communities amended with fresh organic matter from upstate New York, USA - Whitman soil sample_246_MG | ecosystem: Environmental > Terrestrial > Soil > Unclassified >...
CATGGTCTTGGCTCCATGTGATGCGCGCCGCTTGTTGCGTGAAGTCGAGTACGTGACGAGTCCTGGTCACTCGGTTCTGACCGTCGTTACCGATCGCTGCACGCTCGAACGCGCGTCCCGTACCGGGCCGTGGACGGTGACCGAGCTTGCGCCCGGGCTAGGGGTGCATGGCGCAGAGCAGGAGATCGCGTCGCGCTGTCCCTGGTCCTTGACGTTTCCCGATTCGCTCGGCGCGAGCCCGCCACCGAGTGAGCTCGAGTGGCGCTTCTTGATGAATTTGAACGAGCCTGCAGCCCGAGCGCTTTCCGCGGGCGGAGCGCGGGCCAATGTCTGAGTTGTTCATCACCGGGCTCGGTAGTTACTTGCCACGACGGATGGTTGGAAACCAAGAATTGGCGGCGCTCCAGCCCGAACGGACCCTGGAAGAGATCGACCGCGTGGGCATCCGCCGCCGCGGCTGGGCGGGGGACGACGAAGGCGTGTTGGAGATGGCGCTCAACGCCTCGCGCCAAGCGCTGGCTGAGTCAGGCGTCGCCGCGGACATGCTCGACTTCCTCATCCTGGCGAATTGGACGGAGCGCCGCTACGTGCCTGACTTCGCGCCCCGCATTCAGCAGGCCCTCGGGGCCGAACGGGCGTTTGCATTCGACGTGTGCTGCGCGTGCTCGGGGTTTTTGTTCGCGCTATCCATGGCGCACGGCTACTTGCAAAATCCGCGGTTCTCTCGCGGTCTCGTGTTGGCCTCGGACCGCTCCTCGCAGCGCATGCGCCCGGGCAGCCGAGCTACGTTGGTATTCGGCGACGGAGCGGCGGCCGCCGTCGTGGAGCGGGACGCGGGTCGAGGCGGCAAGCTCATCGACTACGAGCTGAGGACCGACGGGTCGCGGGGCGACATCATGGAAATTGCGGTCGACGGCTACCTGCAGGCTCACATCAAGCAGCGCGACTTGAACGACCTGGCGGGTCGCTCAATCGCACAGGTCTGCCGAGCGTTGCTCGAACGAAACGGGCTGTCCCTGGCCGACGTCGACTGGATCATTCCGCACTCTGGGACGCCCGGCGTGCAGCTCATGGTGGCCGAGCACCTGCGCGCGCCAGCGGAGAAGGTGCTGACCAATTTAGTCGACGTGGGAAACGTTACGGCGGCCTCGATTCCGACTGCGCTCCACCACTTCAAGCAAACCGGCTTGATTAAGGCGGGAAGTTTGATCCTCTCGGCGTCAGTGGGCTTGGGCTGGCAGTACGCCGGAGCTTTGTATACTTCATGAGTCGGGCAATCACGGGCAAGACAGTCGTAATCAGCGGCGTCACCTCGGGCATCGGTCGTGCAACCACCTTCGACCTGTGTTCCGCGAAAGCGCGAGTGATCGGCATCGGCCGCGACCCTTTCAAGCTGGAAGCGATGGCGGCGCAACTCGGTGACTCGTTTACGTTCCTCGTCGCCGATCTGGCCCACGCGGACCAGCGCGCTCGCACGATCCGGGCGCTCGAGGCGCAGTCCGGACCGATTGACGTGTTCATCAGCAATGCGGCGGAGTGCACGTACGAGAGCCCGCTCACGCTGAGCTCGGAGACGATGGCTCGCCTGTTCGCGGTGAACGTCACCGCATGCGTCGAGCTCTGCCAGGCGCTCGTTCCATTCATGACGCGCGGTGGGCAGATCGTACAACTGTCTTCGGTCGCCGCCCGCTTCATGCCAAATTCACGCTTTGGCCCCTACGCGGCGAGCAAGGCGGCGATCGAGCAGTTTACCGAGGCGCTGCGACTCGAGCTTCATCCCCGCGGCATCCAGGTGTCCCTGCTGCGCCCCGGCCTGGTCGACACTGCGATTTACGACAAGGTAGCCGGATTTTCCGCCACGCGAGAAAAGCTCCACGAGCAAGTCCCGAAGTGGCTCGAGGCGCAGGACATCGCGGATGCGATTCGTTGGCTGCTCGAACGACCGCCACACGTCGTGGTCAGCGAGCTGACCGTCTTGCCCGCTGGCCAAACGCGCTGAGGAGAGCACATCGATGAGCAAACCGGACTTCGTGACTGCGACCGAGCACTACGTCGATCGAATATTTGGCCCCGGCACGGGGGAAAAGCACTCGAGGTTTCTGGAGCGCATCGAAAATGCCGCGTTACGCGAGCAGATTCTCCGCTTCCACGTGATGGAAGCCGAGACGAGCCAAATCTCCCTCGAAGAAAACTACCTGATCGGGATGTGCGTCTTGTGCGCGAGCAAACACTACGCGACGGCCGGCATGTTCGCCAAGACCCTGCTGCACCTGGGCGTGAGCAAGGAAAAGATTCTCGAGGCGGTGGCTCGCCTTTCGATGTGGATCGGCGGCCTGCCCAGCGTCGAAGCGGCCTTCGCGATTCAAAAAGCCATCGCAGACTACGAAGACCAGGGCTTGGCCTCGCTCGCGGTCTGGTTTCCGGAAGCGGAGGCTCGGAATGGTTGAGCAAAAACCCGCGCTGCTCGCTGGCTGCCGCGGCGCGGTGCTGGGTGTCTCTGGGGAAAACGGCATGGGCTTTCAGGCCGCCCAGGCGCTGCGCGCGTTCGGTGCGCAGGTGGCGCTGAGCTGTCGACCCGCGCGTCGAGATTCGATCGCAGCGCTCGCGGCGCGCATCGGGTGCTCGTGCGTGGAGCTGGATGCTACGAACGAAGCATCGCATGAGCGTGCCTTCGCCAGCATCGAGCGGTCACTGGGTGGACTCGACTTCCTGGTTCACACGCTGGTCCACGTGCCGGAAGGCACGCTCCACAAGCCCGTGTACGAGCTCTCCGCCGCCGAATTCTCGAGCGTGCTCGAGGTGGGCGTGCGCTCTTTGCTCGTTGCCTGCAAGTTTGCCTTGCCGTTGCTTGCTCGGTCACCCCACCCGCGGGTCGTCGCGCTGAGCTCTGCGGGCGCGGACTTTGCCATTCCGAACTACCACGCCGTCGGCATCAGCAAGGCCGCGTTGGAGGCGACCGTCCGTTACCTCGGGCAGGAGCTCGGTCCGCAGGGCGTGCTCTGTAATTCGCTCAGCTTTTCGATGATCGCTACCGATGCAGCTCGACGCGTCATCGGTCAGAGCGAGAGCGAGCAAACGCACGTTTATCTGGCCAAGCGCTCGATGACGCGTGTTCCGCTTTCGTTCGCCCACGTCACGAACACGCTCGGGTTTCTGGTCAGTCCGCTGTGTACGAATCTGACTGGCGAAACACTGTGCGTGGATGGTGGCTTTTCACGCAACTATTTCTGATTCGGGCAGGGCTACGAGGCAATCAACCAAATCGAGGAGCATCAAATATGAATACCAGGTTCACGGGTTTCCTGAAGTCCGTCGTGATGTCGACCGTGCTGTGCGTGGGGCTGACCGGCAGCGGGCGAAGCGCCCATGCGCACGGGCACGGGCATGGTCATGGGCATTCGTCGCCGAGTACGCTGACCGGCGATCTGAAGACCCGCCAAGTCGATTGCTCGACATTGTGTACGCAGGGAGTGCTCACTGGAGACCTCAGCGGGCGTCTCGACTTCGTATTGACCTCGATGACCCCGACGGAAGATCCCGCCGTATTTCTGTACGTGGGCACGAACACCATCACCACCGCGACCGGGACTCTGTTCGGAATCGATCACGGCGTTTGGAACGTGGAAACCGGCGAGTTCGTGGACTACATGACCTTTTCCAAAGCCACCGGCGCGTACAGCGGAAGGACAGGAAGCTTCTCCATCGGTGGGATCTTCGACCCAGCTCTCGGCCAAGGCCATAGCGACTACAGGGCCGTACTCAGCGGTTGTGATTGAGGGCTCAGCTGGCAGAGCGAAGCCGAGCGAGCGCCAACAGGTCCGCGTGCCAAGGCTTGAGGTGAGCAAGACTCGGAGCCTTGGCTGAAGGGCGTTCTGAAAGCTCGATGACGCGACGGTACTCGCGGGCCGCCGCGTCGACCCTGCCCACGGTCTCATAGCAGAGCGCCAAGTAGAACGTGGCTACCCACGATTCGGAGTCGAGCAGCAGCGCCGCCCGGAGCTCGCGCAGGGCCGAGTCGATTTCGCCTTCGAGGTAGTAAGTGACGCCAGCATGGGTGCGGGCTTCCGAATCACTCGGCTCCAAAGCGACTGCTGCTCGATACGATTCCAGAGCCTCGACCAGTGCTCCGCGCCCGAGCAAAGCGTGCCCACGTTCGAGCAAGGCGCGGAGTGCCTGCTGCTCGCCGGCCAGCGCCGGCTGCTCGCTGATTCGGTCGTCTGGCTGCGCGACCTCGGCGGCGTTGCTCGGCAGCGCCGGTAGGGGCCCGAGCCAGGCCTCCCGAGACGCGCTCGGAATCAAAGATCGGAGTTTTACCTGGGCAGAGCTCGACGGCTGCCGCGCCGACACCCGGCGAAACGCCAGTCGCTCGCCGACATAAACCGGCTCGAGCTCGGGAGGCAGGCTAAACACGATCTCGCTCGAGCCGACCATCAAATGCCCGGACGGGCGCAGTGAACGCGCGAGTGTTTCGAACACCGCGTGTGCCTGCTCGCGCACGAAATAGATCAATACGTTGCGACACAGGATGAGGTCCCAGGTGGTTCCTGTCGCAGGCTGTGCCGGCGGACCCACCAGATTGCGCGTTTCGAAGCGCACGGCTTTGCGCATCGATGCCTCGAGCTGCCAGTCGTCGGCCGCCAGGCGACTGAAATGGTGCTTGAAGCGGGGGGGCAGATCGCGCAACGCGAACGAGCCGTAGCGTCCGCTGCGAGCTCGCTCCAGGGCGCGCGAATTCAAGTCGGTGCCGAGGACCTCGACTGGCCGATCCAACTCTTGGCTGGCGATTGCGATTGAATAGGCGTCTTCGCCGGTCGCGCAGCCCGCGACCCATACTTGCAGAGGACTACCATGTGCCGGCGTGTTGCGCAGCAGCTGCATGATGGCCGAAAGCTGCGGAGCGTCTCGAAAGAACCAGGTGTACGTAACCGTGATCGCGTTCATCAACGCCTGAAATTCCGCGCAACTCGGACCGGTGAGCAGCTGCAGGAAATGCTCGGACGAAGGTAGCCCCAGCTCCCGAACTCGGCGAGTCACGTAGTCGCTCGCGCTGCGATCGATGCCGCCTCGGGTTGCTTCGATACCGGCCCAGTTGGCCAAGAGCGCCGCCAATTCAGAGTGCACGCGGAACCCTCACTTCCAGGTAGGGGCTTGGATAGCGGCCCATGCCAAGAGCGCGCGAACGATGCCAGGGGGATCGGCCGCTGCCTGAGCGGCCCCCGCCTCCAGCGCCGCGCGCGGCATGCCGAACACGGCGGAGCTTTCTCGGTCCTGGGCCAGAGTGAGCGCACCGAGTACGCGCATGGCTGCCAAACCCGCAACGCCGTCTTGCCCCATCCCGCTCAGCACGACGCCGGCGGCGCGTGACCCGAAGTTCAAGGCCAAGGATTCGAACAGGGCAGTGGCAGCGGGCCGGCAGCCCTCGATGGCGGCGGCTCTCGAGAGCCCCCAATGGCTGCTATCAATAGCAATCAAGTGTTCCTCGTCCGGCGCCAAGTACACGGTGCCCGCGCCTATCTTGCTTCGAGCGCTGGGAATTTCGACGGCCAACGGTGTGCGTGAACGCAAGAACTCCGCGAATGCCAGCCCGAACCCGGGTGGCAGGTGTTGAACCACCGCGACCGCGCACGGAAAGTCGCGTGGCAGACCGCCCAGCACGGCGGCTAGGGGTGTGGGCCCGCCCGCGGATGCGCCGATGCCGATCACTGCCACTCGGGCATCACTCGCCAGCGGTGGTGGGCTGGTCGCGAGTCGCTGTAGGGAATCGGCGTCGAGCTTGCGCCCGAGCTTACCCGCGACATGGCGCACCACCGGAACCTGCGACAGCGTGCGCACGATAGAGCGCAGGCGAGCTTGTGCTCCCCGGTCCGCCCCGGAAGGCTTTTCCGCCAAATCGAGGGCGCCCCGTCGAATCGATTCGAACACGGCATCGGCCCGACGACTCGGGGGCTGCCCCGTCACCACTAGGATGGGCAAGGGGTCATTGGCCATCACCTGTTCGATGGTGGCGTGACCTCCGGTTCCAGGCATCTGCAGGTCGACGAGCAAGATGTGGGGGCTCGTGCGCTGGATGAGCGCGATTACCGCATCACCGCTTGCGGCCTCGCCCACGACCTCGATGTCACCCTCCGCTTGCAGTATGTCCCGCAGCTGCGCGCGACAGATCGCGGAATCGTCCAAGACCAGCGCGCGGATACGCTTCGTCATGCCGCACCCGCGAGGCGTAAGACGACCGAAAGCAGGGCGTCACCTTGAAACTCGGTCTTGATCAGATACGCGTTGGCGCCAAGGCTGGCCGCGCGCCGCCGGTCTTCGACCGAACCGCGGGTGGTCAACATCACCACTGGCAAGGTCTGCGAACGATGGCGAATCTCCGCCAGTAAGTCGAACCCGCCCATGCGCGGCATTTCTACGTCGCTCAGCACCAAATCAGGCGTTTCTTGCTCGATCGCTGCGAGCGCGGCGACACCGTTTTCAGCCGTGCGAACGGCCATACCGGCGGAGACCAAGATTTCGGAGAGCAGCTCGCGGACCACGGGCGAGTCGTCGACTACCAGCACGCGCTTGGTCGCGGCGCGCGGTCGGGCGATGCTGGAGACGACGCCGTCGCGCTGGCGCAGCCGCCGTAGCAAGAACTCGAGCTCCAGCACCAATACCAGTCGACCGTCTTCGAGCATCGCGCTCGCGCCGATGACTCCGCTGCTGGCCAAAACGGGCTCGGCTGGTCGGCGAATCAGCTCCCATTCGCCGAGCACCTGTGGCACGGCCAGGCCGTAACGCTGGCCCCCGAGTTCGAGTACCAGCCGGAGCGATTGCTCGGCGTCGGTTTTTGCCCCGAGCACTTCACTCAGCGCTAGCAGGGGCATGGCTTCGCCGTCATGGTGCAGGACGTTCGGTCCTTGCACTTCTGGGGCATCGCTTTCGCTCAACACGGCGCGGACGATGCGCGACGGCAAAGCGTACAGCCCGGACTCGAACACCAGAATCAGCAACGGTTCCTTGGTAATCGCGAAGGGCACCGAGACGGCGAAGCGCGTGCCCCGGCCGAGTTGGGAGCTGATTTCGACTCGGCCGCCGAGCGAAGCGAGCTTACGACGGACTACGTCGAGTCCCACCCCGCGCCCCGACAACTTATCGACTCGGTCACGGGTCGAAAAGCCATGCTCGAACAATAGGTCGAGCACTTCTGCGTCGGTCGCACGCTCGGCGCGTTCACGGTTCAGGAGACCTCGCTTCACCGCCTTGTCGCGTACTACATCCGGATCGATCCCGCGCCCGTCGTCTTCGACCGCGAACGTCACGCTCGGTCCCAGCGAATTCGCGGTCAGCCGGATTATGCCCGTTGCGGGCTTCGTGCCTCGTTCGGCGGGTGGCTCGAGGCCATGGTCGATGGCGTTTTGAATCAAGTGTAAGAGCGGTTCACCCAGCTGGTCGAGTACGTCGCGTTCGAGCTGAACCCCCGTGGCATGAAGCTCGATGTGCACGAATTTATCCAGCTGTTCGGCGAGTCTTCGCGCGTGCGCGGCGAGCTCACGAAGCGTTGGCTCCACCGGAATCAGGCGCAACGCCCAGGCTCGCGCCATGGCATCCTCGAGCAGGCCGCGGCATTTTTCGAACGCCTCCCCGACCTCGCTCTTGCTCGACGAATTCTGCAACCCGAGCGTGGTGCGCGAATGCAGGCCGCCGAACGCCGCCGAGAGGTCAGCGATCTTTTCGCACAGCGCGTCCACCGCGGCCGCGTCGACCTGCGTCCAACGCACCTGTTTCGGGGCCTCCTGCTCAGCGCTCGGGCTCGCCTTCGGTTCCGGAGCCGCTGCCACCGTCTCCGGCAAGCTCAACCCGAGTTCGCCCGCCACTCGTCCCAGCGCTTGCGGGTCAGCTCCTGCTTCGTCGAGCTCGCCCAGCATGACGTTCAAAGCGCGTCGGGAGAGGCCGAGCGGCGGCTGCTGCTGATTCGAGAACGCGTCCTCGAGCGCGTGGGCAATCTCGGCAATGGTCTCCAAGCCCAGCATTCGCGTCTCACCCTTGAGGGTATGAAGCTCGCCCAAGAACAGCTCCAGAGCACCGGCGCGCGGCGCGTCGACCTCGAGCTCGTCCAGGAAGGTTTGCAGGTTCCGGAGCCGAGCGAGCACGGCTGCACGAAAGCGCCCCAGCAACGCTCCGCGCGAATCGGTCATGCGGCTTTGGTCTCAATCACGCGGAAGCGTCGAACAATCGAGGCCAGGGTGTCCGCCCGGGTCTTGAGGCTTTGCGCGGAGGTGCGCGTTTGCGAGGTGGCGCTGACCGCTTGTGCCACGACGTCGGCGATGTTCTTGACGCTTTGGGAGACCTGCTCCGTGCCGCTGCGCTGTTGCTGAGTCACGAAGGTGATCTGGCGCGCAGCTTCGGTGGTTCCTTCCGCGAGCTTTCGGCTCTCTTCGGTTGCCATCACCGTCGACGAGCCCGACTCTCGAATGTCGTAAACCAGCTTTTTTACGTCCTGGACCGAAGCGGTGACACGCTCGGCGAGGCGACGCATTTCACCCGCGACCAAAGCAAAACCGCGCCCTCCTTCACCAGCGCGGCTGGCTTCGAGCGAGCCGTTCAAGGCCAAGAGATCGCTCTTGTCGGCGACCTCGCGAATGACCTCGAGAATTTCGCCGATGCGGCCGGCGTGGCTGCTCAGCTGGCCGATCCGCTGCACCATCTCGTCGGTGTTCTTCAGCGTTCGCTCGGCGTTGGACAGCACGCCTTGCACCGCGTCCGAAACGTGCGCGGCCGAGTTCGACAGCGAGTCCATCGTTCGGCTGATCTCCACCATGGCGCTCGACTGGGAGGCGGCTGCCGACTCCTGCTCCTGAGATGCCGCGAAGATCTCTGCTGCCGCGCTGGCGAGATCGACGGATGTTTCGCCGATCTGGGCGACGATGTCGCGCAGGCCGGCCAGCATACTTCGGAAGGCATCGGGCAGTTCTCCGGTGCCGGATATCTCTACCCGCAGGTCGCCAGTCGCGATGCCCTGGGCGGCTTGCGAAAGGCTGCGCATGAGGTCCATCAGATTATTGAACTTCTCGGTGAGCACCCCGACTTCGTCGCTTTGCACGACGGGCAAGGCGCCCATCTTGGAGAGCTGGCCCTCCTCCACGACCAGGCTGGCGGCGCGGGTCAGACTCTCGATCGGACCCGAGATCGCCCGGCTCAAGACCAGCGCGCAGACCGGCGCCCAGATACCGACCACCAGCACGAAAATAGCCGCGCTGAGTCCGAAGCCGCGTGGGACGGAGACGGGCGAATCCAGTACCGTCAGCACCGCGTAACCGCCCTGGAGGCGTTCCAACGCCGCGACGCGCGCAAGGTCGAGCTCCGAGAGGACGAGAGTGCCACGAGCCAGGTGACGTCGCGACCAATCGCGCAGGTCGTGGTCTCGTTCGAGCGTTTGCTCCTCGCCCTCGGCTGCAATCGTACCCCCGGGCGTGAGCACGAAGCTCCTGAAGGGCGGTTGAGACGCCCCTTGGACCAAAGACGACAGCGCAGCTCGCGACTCCTGCCGCGCGAGCGAGTCTTGGACCTTGGCGCTCAGGCGTGCGTTCGCGAGCTCTACCGTGAGCGTGCGCTGATCTTGGCTCGCTTGGACTTGTTTCATGTAGCCGAGCGCCGTCATCCAGAGTGTCGGGCCGAGCGCGAGTGAAATGGCCACGACGCCGATCCGGACTTGGATCGACTTCGGAGCGCGCTCCAGCAAAATTCCGTGTTTGCTGGCGAAGGCCCAGCACTCGCTGGCCGCCTTCGCGCTCAACATTCCGATCAATGGAAAGCCGAAGGCAAAGGAACCGAAACCGAGCCCGCCCAACAGCAGCAGAATCGCCTCCACCACACGGGGGCCCCTGGGCAAGTGCCCGACTCCGACGGTCAGCAACGATGCAGCAATCACGGCATAGGCGAGCACCCAAGAAACCGCGTACACGGTACCAAAGCGCCGGGGGAGCTCCTGGAGAGCCAAGTCGGCTCCACTCACGACGCTCGGACTGCGCGCTGCGACCGGCAGGCGCGCGAAGCGCTCGTACGGCTTCAACTGAAATGCCAGGAATGGCGCCCACAATAGCGCCTTCAACAGCGCGGCCGAAGCGAGCAACCAATGCGCAGGGGCATAGCCCTCGATCCCGATGAGTTGCTCGAACGCAATCACGACCAGCGGAGCGAACAGAATCTCGAGCAGCAAAAAGGCGAGCCCGCAGCGCGCCGTCAAAGTCTTCAGCATCGAATTTACCTTTCAACGAGCCGCGAGTTCAAGCTGTGGAGTCCGCCGCATGGGGTCGAGTGAGCGAAGCCAGGAGCGATCGCAAATCCAGAATCGGCATGACCATCCCCTGGAGCTCCGCTTCGGTGACCGAGTGAGGTCGCGGTACGGCGTGCGCGGCGCGGATCTGGTCGGCAGTGAAAATGCGTACCTCCCGAGCTTCGTCGACCGAGACCGCCAACAAGCCGCCATCGACCTCACCGATCAGAGTTCGGGCTCGGAACAGCTTGGACGTCAGCGCACCTAGCCCAAGCACCGCCCCGAGATCGACCAACGGCAGAGCGCGCCCACGCCACGCGACCACGCCGGGCAACTCGCGTCGCGTGTGTGGAATCGACAGCCATGGCTGCGCCCCCAAAATTTCCTGGATCAGCGTGGCGTCAATGAGCAGCCACTCGGATTCGATGCGTACCGGAAGCAGGGGGACTGACATACGGCGACCCCGGTGGAGCGTGGCCAGCGGGTCAAGTATCGACCCCACCCCACACAAGAACAGATTCGCTGGCTACGAACAACCTCACTGTTCGCTGAAACGAGTGTCGGGTCTCGTCAGTCTGTCGGATTCCGACGTCGCCGTGATTACGAACTCGACTCCGATCGATCGGCTTGCACTTAGCTCGGCAGCGCCTAATCAAGCTGAGTGATTCGTCCGTAGTTGAGCTGCCGACCGCGGGAGATGAGGTGACTTCAAACGACTTCGAAAAGCAGACGATTCTCGTCATCGACGATAGCGAGATCATCCTGCAAGTGACCCGGACGGCGCTCGAAGCCGCGGGCTATCGTGTGATCACCCGTTCGCGCGCGGCGGGCAGTGTTGCGTTGTTGCTCCAAGAAAAACCGCATTTGGTGCTGCTCGATGTCAACATGCCGACTACATCGGGCGACACCTTGGCCCGCGTCTTCGGCAAAGCGCAGTCCGGCGTGGACACAATCATCCTGTTACACTCCACGCTGTCTCCCGAGGTGCTGCGCGCCAAAGCCGAGGCCGCAGGAGCACATGGCTTCATCCAAAAGACGGGGGATTTGTACGGGCTCGTGAGGCAAGTCAACCGCTGGACCAAGGCCTTGCCCAGTAGCGCTCGCCTTCGTTCGGCCGCAGTGACGACCTCTCTGGAGCCTGCAGGCGGTCGTGCGAGTAGCGCGATGCGAGTGGCCAGCCCCGTCGTCGACGAGCCGACCGCGGCGGAGCCGATTTCGCGCCCGACCCTCGGTCAGCCCCTGAGCTCACCGGTCGTTCTGTTCGTCGACGAGGATATGTCCGTGCTGTCCGAATTTCGGAGACTGTCGCAGGGCCTGGACTCGATCGTCGAATTCGCACTCTCGGGCATGAATGCTTGGCGCAAGATGCAAGCGGCCGACGCGCCGGATGTGGTCGTCTGTGGCGTTAAACTGAGCGACGTTTCCGCCGCCGAACTGTTTCGTCGAGCGAGCACGCTCGACCCGAGCTGGCGCGATCGCTTCGTATTCGTGATCGCAGTGGGTGAATCCCCACAATTTCGAGATACACCAATCTTACGCTACCCGGTAGACGTGCGTCGGATGCGCGACGTGATCCGAGCAGGGGCTTCTTGTTCGCCACGTCGTCGGTTGGCTCAGCACTAGGGCTGCCCCTAAATTCAGATCTGCCCGTCGAGAGTGCGGGACGCGGCAGATTGCCAACGTGAGACTCTTCGCATCGGACTCGGTGCGGAAAGCGCCCGCACCGAGCCCGATGGGCTTCGAGCCTCCTCTCGACGGCTCAGAGCGACGCGACAATCGTTTGAGCGGTTTGCAGATGCATGCTGACGGATGCGCGCACGGTCGTCAGCAACGCTTTCAGATCGGCGTCGGTAGCGTCGGGCAGCAGGCGAGTGTCGATCAACGTGAGCACCTCTTGATGCATCGCGACTTGCGACTGCATGTAGACTCGATCGAAATCCGCCGATGGTGTCTGACTCAACGTCGCAAGTAGCGTCGCGGTCTCGGTCTCGAGGTGCTCGCTCACGTCGCTCGCTGCAGGGGCGATGTGCTTGGTCGCGACGAGCGCCAACGTTTGCGCGTTGGCGGCGTTGTGATCAGCGATCATCATCGCTGCAAAGTTCTTGACCGAAGGGCGTTGCGCTGCCGGTTGGGCGACGAGCGCGACGGACACCTCACCTTGGTTGGCGGTTGCCAACACCTTCACCACATTGGCGTTGGTGAGCATGGCGAAGCTGCCTGTGCCTCCACCGCCGCTCGTACCGGCCGTGCCGCTCGTACCGGCCGTGCCGCTCGTACCGGCGCTTGCCGATCCCGCGCCTCCGCCGCTACCGCCGGCGCCTGCACGCCCGCCGTTGCCGCCACCGCCGCTCGACCCGCCCGCGCCTGCGCGCCCGCCGTTGCCTCCGTTCCCCCCGCTTCCCCCGCTGCCGGCAGTCCCTCCGCCGCCCGCGCTTCCGCCTTTGCCCGCGGTCCCGCCGCTGCCCGCACTTCCGCCTCTACCCGCGCTTCCGCTGGTCCCGCCCACTGCGCCCGTACCTCCGCGCCCTCCCGCGTCGACGGGGCCGGTTCCGCCGCTGCCGGCGTCTACACCTTCCTCGCCCGCAGTGCCCGCGCTGTCAACCGAGGTGCCGGCGGTGCCGGCAGCAGAGTTGCGCCCGCCGGCACCGCTTCGTCCGGCGCTGCCCGCGCCGGCACGGCCGCCGCTCGCGCTAGCGCCTGCTGTTCCGCCATTGTCATCGTCGTCACTGCCGCACGCCGCTACCGACGTGAGCGGAAGAATGAGCATCAATCCACAAATTAGTTTGGAATGCATGAAGTAGCCTCCTTGCTTTGCGAGTTTGCAGGGGCCATTCCATGGCAGCGTTTGCTTTGGCCCACGGTGGGCAAGGCCCATTCCCATTCACCTCGCGCTGCGGCGCCCAACGCCGCGATAGGCGCGGTAGTCGGTGAAAAGCGAGGTCAAGACGGTGCCGACGCCGGTCGCAACGTGCATCATCGCGGTGAGCGGTGCAGTCTTGTAGTAGCCGAACACGAACGGCGCACCGATCGCGGCGACGCCGAAGGCATAGTCGATGACCTCATGGGTCTCGATTGGGATCACCTTGGCCAAGCTCAAGCGATAGTCGCTGATGGCGGAGAGCCCAGCGCCGCTGCCCCCGATCAAAACACTGGCCGTCCGCGCTTTCGGACAGTTGCTGAGCATGGCGCCGGAAAAGACCGTAGCTGCGTCCACATAGTCGAGCACCGAATGCACGTCTTGGGGGATGAGTCGCGCCAGGGGAAGCGCGCCAAACAACGGACGTGACGGTCGCCCATGGCTCAGCTTGGATGCAGCGCTGTGCCGTATCGAGGTTCTCGAGCTCATCTGCCCACCAGTCTCGTTCGAGCCACCGTTCATGGTGTTGGCAACTGGGTCGGTATCAGTGTTGGATTCGGATGCGGCCATGTCCTCTCCTCCTGGGTAGCGAGCGATCCCGCTCGTAATGCCGACAGCGCTCAGCAATGCCCGTACCGTTTCCGCGGGCGAATTCAGCCGCGCTCTGTTGTGGGCGGTCCACCGCTCGGGGCAGCTCTGTCGATTGCCCCTGAAGTCAGCGACGCCTAACAGGGTCGCAATTTGTCAGCTCGCGACGCCACCGCGCAGCACATTCCCTGGCCCTCGGAGAGTGTCACCTGTGCGCGACCGCTCGGATGACGTGCCCCAACCGCTGGGCGCGTGACTTGCACCGCGTGCTCGCGAACGACCCAAACGCGGGCGTCATAGCGAGCAACGGCGGGCATCAATGAACCTCTACAAAGCCCAAACCATCCTGTGCACATTGCTGATCGGCCTCGGATGCAGCGCGGGAACGCAGAAGCCCGCGTTGGACGCGGCTCTGAAGGACAAGCAGACACGCCATGAGTCGTTCGAGGCGGTTCTGCGAGTGTTGGACGAACATCCCGAGTACGTGCCCGAGTTCTTGGAGGTCGCGATGCACCACGAGAGCTCTCTGGAAGCGATGCTCGATGACACAGCGCGGCGCCTAGCAGATGACGGCTTTGCGCGACGGACCGCCAACCATTTGGCCAAGTATCCCGACGGCTTGAAGCAAACGCTGATCGCCGTACTCGACCGCATCAGCGGTGAGCCTGCTCCGCTCGGTGCTGCGGCACAGGCGATGGCAGCGCGGCCACAGGTTGCGGCAATCGTGATCACTCAACGTGAAGACGCAGTGCGTTCGACGTTGCACGCACTCGTC
>Ga0164308_10001081_pt1 | contig 14466 bp, 11 predicted proteins | sample Whisoiple_246_MG_FD_109983 | JGI IMG/M metagenome (GOLD analysis project Ga0164308, IMG submission 109983) | Soil microbial communities amended with fresh organic matter from upstate New York, USA - Whitman soil sample_246_MG | ecosystem: Environmental > Terrestrial > Soil > Unclassified >...
GACCAGCCGTTCCCGGTGGCGGGCGGCGAGGCCATGCTCTCGGCCTCGATCGGCGTCGCCCTGTCGACCTCGGAGTCGGCGGACGCGCTGCTGAGCCACGCCGACACGGCCATGTACGCCGCGAAGGTCGCCGGCCGCAACCGCATCCGGGTCTTCGACGCCGCCCTGGCCGCCCAGGCCGAGGAGCGCTTCGAGCTCGGCAGCGACCTGCGCCGGGCCCTGGTCGCCAACGAGCTCGAGCTGCACTACCAGCCCGTGATCGACCTCGCGTCCGGCCGGGTGCTCGGCGCGGAGGCGCTGGCCCGGTGGACCCACCGGCTGCACGGCCCGGTGCCACCCGACCGGTTCGTGGCGGTCGCCGAGGACGTGGGCCTGGCCGCGCGGCTGGATCGGTGGGCGCTGCGCCGGGCGGCCCACGACACCACCGCCCTGCGCCGGGCCGCCGCCCTCCCCGACGACGCCTACGTCGCGGTCAACGTCTCGGCCCGGACCCTGAGCGACCCCGGCCTCGAGGACTGGATCACCTGGAACGTCGAGGCCGCCGGGCTGACCCCCGCCGACGTCCTGATCGAGGTCACCGAGAGCGCGATCATGACCGACGCGACGTACGCCGTCGCCCTGCTCACCCGGCTGCGCCAGCGCGGCTTCGGGGTGGCGGTCGACGACTTCGGCACCGGCCACAGCTCGCTGGCCTACCTGCGCGACCTGCCCCTGACGGTGCTCAAGATCGACCGCAGCTTCGTCGCCGAGCTCACCGACGACGCGAGCGCGCGCGCCATCGCGGCCTCGATCATCGAGCTGGCCCGGGCGGTCGGCGTCACCGTCGTGGCCGAGGGCGTCGAGAAGGCGGCCGACGCGGAGCTGCTGCGGGGGCTGGGCTGCGACGCGGCCCAGGGCTGGCTCTGGAGCCCGGCCGTCCACCCCGCCGAGGCGCACCGGTCCGGAGCCCTGAGCCGGCGCTACGACGTCAGCGCGTGATCCTCGGGCCCGGGGACGTCCTCGGGCCGGGCCACCGCGATCCGGCCGCCGCCGAGGTTCTTGGCGCGGTACATCGCGCCGTCGGCACGGCGTACGAGGTCCTCGAAGTCGTGGGGCGGTGAGACCGCGATCCCGATGCTGACGCCGATGTGGTGCTCCCCGCCGCCCTGCGCGATCGGCCGCCGGAGCTCGCCGAGGATCTTGGCGGCGATCAGCACGGCACCCTGCTCGTCGGTGTCCTCGCAGACGATCGCGAACTCGTCGCCACCGAGCCGGCCGACGGTGTCCGTGGCGCGGACCGCCGCCGCCAGCCGACCCGCGACCTCCTGGAGCAGCTCGTCGCCGACCTGGTGCCCGTGCCCGTCGTTGATGGGCTTGAAGTGGTCGAGGTCGAGGTACAGCACCGCGGTGCCGCGTCCCCGCGTGCGCACGTGGCGCGCGGCGGCCGTCTCGAGGCGGTCCAGGAAGAGGTAGCGGTTGGGCAGCCCGGTCAGCGAGTCGTGCAGCGCCTGGCGCCGCAGGGTGAGCTCGACCAGGCGGGCCTCGGTCACGTCCGACACCGTCACCAGCGACCCGAGCGGCTCCGGGGTCGAGCTGGTCAGCGGGCAGCGGTGCACCTCGAGGATGCGGTCGCGCCCGTCGGGGTGCGTGTACGCCGTCTCGAAGCGGCCGGTGTCTGACTCCCACCGGGTCAGGCCGAGCAGGGCGAGCGTCTCCGCGCCGTACAGGGAGGCGAGCGGGATGCCGAGGATCTGCGCCATCCGCTCGTTGGCGAACGAGGTCGTGCCGTCGGGAGCCATCGCCAGGATGCCCTCCTGCGCGGTCTCCACCAGCGCCCGGTGCAGCGCCTCGGAGAGCTGCAGCGCCTCCTCGGTCCTGACCTGCTCGCTGATGTCGCGCAGGTGGGCGACCAGGCCCCGGATGTCGGGGTCCGCGAGGCAGTTGGTGACCGTCTCCTCCAGCCAGCACCAGCGGCCGTCGTGATGACGCAGGCGCAGCACGAACCGCTCGGTGCGCCACGGCTGGGCCAGCACCCGCTCCAGGGCCTCCGCGACCCGCGGCGCGTCGGCCGGGTGCACGTGCTCCCAGCCCGCGACGCGCACGGCCTCGGCCGGCTCGTAGCCGAGCAGCTTGACCACCGACGGCGCGACGTAGACGACCCGGAGGTCGGCGTCGATCACGAGGGCGGTGTCCCAGGTGCGGCGACCGAGCGCCTCGTAGAAGCCGGCCCCCGGGGTCGGGGTCTGCTCGACGTGGGCCCGTGAGGCCTCCAGCGTCCGGACCAGCTCGTGCTGCTCGCTCAGCTCGGCGGTGACGTCGCGGAGGATGGCGGTGACGCCGATGATCGCGCCGTCCCCGTCGCGCACCGGGCCGAGGGCGACCGACGCCTTGAACATGCTGCCGTCGCGGCGCACGACGACGTCGAGGAACGGCGCCACCCGCTCGCCCTCGAGCAGTCGCTGGAGGTGGGCGGCGTGCACGTCACCGCCCTGCCGGGGGGTGACGACGGAGAGCTCACTGCCGGCGAGGTCCTCCGGGCGCCAGCCCAGGACGTCCACGGTGGCCGGACTGGCCCACAGGATGGTGCCGTCGACGTCCACCGACAGGATGCAGTCGTGCGAGGTCGCGGCAATGCTGGCCAAGAGCTGGCCCTGGTCGATCTGCTCCACGTCTCCCCCCACAGCCGCTCACCCAGGGTCTCGTGCCCCGGTGAACGACAATGATGCGGGCGGCTGACCGAGCGCCGCGGTCGTCGTTGTCACGCTTCTTCCCCCACCTCACCCCCGTCCCGTGAGCGGCAAGCTCAACGGTCCCCACCACGCGCTCTCGGGACGGATTCTGGTAACCGGATGATCGGTCGGAACGCGCCCCGACTTGAGCCCGAGTCGGAGGAAATTCCACCCTCGCCCGGGCCGCGGGACGGTCATTTCCGGGCGACTTATACACCGCTTCGGCGGGTGTGGGTGGCATTAGGCGGCGGCGTTTCTCCAATTTTCGGTACAAGAGTGCCTCGTGGTGCCTACGGTGTTCCTCGTGCTCGGGTCCAGTGGGGAGGGCGAATGCACGCACATGAGGCACGGCTCGCGTCGGCCGCCGAGCCCGGTACGACACCGGGAGTGGTCGAGACCGATCTGCCTGCCCTCACCAACCGGGGCCGCGGGCAGGCCGCGGGGCGGCACCTGCGGTCGCTGACCGCCCACCCGCCCGGCTGGTCGGCCTCCCGGATCCGTGCCCAGTTCGAGCAGTCGCCCGTGCCGCAGGTGCTGTGGGACGTGGACGGCCACCTGACCGAGGTCAACGCGGCGTTCTGCCGGCTCGTCGACCGGTCGGAGGAGAGCCTCGTCGGGCTGCCCGCCCGCGACCTCCTGCACCGCTCCGACCCGGGGCACGACGGCCGCCTGCACGGCCTGCTGGGCGACCTGCCCGGGGACCTCGAGACCCTGGTGTCCGAGCGGGTCCTGAAGCGTCCGCACGGCCGCCCGGTCCCCGCGATCGTGAGCGGGACCCTGTTGCGTGACCGGGCCGGCCACCGCGCCGGCGTCGCCGCCACGGTCCAGGACCTCAGCAGCCTGCGCCGGGTCGAGGGGCGCCGCGAGCGGCAGGAGAGCTTCTTCCTGGCCCTCGCCCAGCGCGCAGGCGACCTCGCCGTCGTGACCGACCCCGACGGGCTGGTGCTCTACACGTCGCCGGCACTGTGCGCCCTCGTGGGCTACTCCCCCGAGGACCTCGGCGAGGTCGGTTGCACCGGCTACGTGCACCCCGACGACCTGACGTCGGCGACCGAGGTCTTCACCCGCGTGCTGGTCGAGGGAGGCCACGGGACCACGACCCTGCGGGCCCGGGACTCCGCGGGCGGCTGGCGCTGGCTGGAGGCGACCGCGAGCAACCTGCTCGACACCGCCGTCGGCGGCATGCTGTGGAACCTCCGCGACATCGACGACCGGATCCGTGCCGAGGCCGCCCTGCGCGCGTCGGAGTCCCGCTACCGCGCCATCGCCGACAACGCCGACGAGGGCCTGTGGGTCTTCGCCCCGGACGGCCGCACGGTCTACGCGAACAACCGTCTGGTGGAGATCCTGGGACTCACGCCCGAGGAGGTCCACCGGCGTCCCCTGCTCGACGTCCTCGACTCGGGCCGGCGCCTGCGGGAGCGCCGGGATGCGTCCCCGGAGCGGCGCCCCGAGCGCTACGAGGTGGTCTACACGCACCCGGACGGGCGCCGGCGCACGCTCCTGGTCTCGGCGGCCCCGCTCGACGACCTCGGCGGGACCGTCGAGGGATCGCTGGCGATGGTCTCCGACGTGACCGACGCGCGGCGCCTCGAGGAGGAGCTGCGGCGCGCGGCGCTCCACGACACGCTCACCGGCCTGCCCAACCGCGCCCTGCTCTTCGACCGGCTGCAGCACGCCCTGAGGCGCGAGACGCAGTCGACCGCGGTCCTCTTCGTGGACCTCGACCAGTTCAAGATCGTCAACGACGTCTGGGGCCACACCGTCTGCGACGAGCTGCTCGTCCGGGTCGCGGCGCGGCTCCAGGCCGGCGTCCGGCCGACCGACACGGTCGCCCGCTTCGCCGGCGACGAGTTCCTCGTCGTCTGCGAGGACGCGGACGAGCAGGCCGCCCGGCTCCTGGCCGAGGACCTGCTGGCAGCGCTCGACGCCCCCTTCGAGGTGTCGGAGGGCGAGGTCCACCTCACCGCGTCCATCGGCGTCGCGACGTCCCCCGTGGCCTCGGCCGAGGCCCTGCTCAGCCACGCCGATGCCGCGATGTACGCCGCCAAGGCGGCGGGCCGGCACCGGGTGCGGGTCTTCGACGCCGCCACCGAGGAGCGCCGCGAGCTCGGCGGCGACCTGCGACGGGCCCTGGCCGGCGACCAGCTGACCCTGCACCACCAGCCGGTCATCGACCTGCGCACCGGCCGGGTCGTGGGCACCGAGGCGCTGGCCCGCTGGGACCACCCCGTGCACGGCCCGGTCTCGCCGGACCGCTTCGTCTCCGTCGCCGAGGAGGTGGGGCTGGCGCCCGAGCTGGACCGATGGGCCCTGCGTCGGGCGCTGGCCGACGCCCGCGCCCTGCGTGAGGAGGGCGCGCTGGGGCCCGACAGCTACGTCGCGGTCAACGTCTCCGCCTACACGCTGAGCGACCCCCAGCTCGACGCGTGGATCGCCGAGACCGTCGGCTCGGCGGGCTTCGCCCCCGAGCACGTCCTGCTCGAGGTCACCGAGAGCGCGATCATGGCCGACGCCCCGACGGCCGTCGGGGTGCTCACGCGGCTGCGCGAGCGCGGCTTCTCGATCGCCGTCGACGACTTCGGGACCGGGCACAGCTCCCTGGCCTACCTGCGCAACCTGCCGGTCACGATGCTCAAGATCGACCGCAGCTTCGTCGCCGAGATCGCCACCGAGGCCAGCGCCCTGGCCATCGCCGCCTCCATCGTCGAGCTGGCCCGGGCCGTGGGCCTCACGGTGGTCGCCGAGGGGGTCGAGACGCCCGAGCACGCCGAGCTGCTGCACGCGCTGGGCTGCGACGCCGCCCAGGGCTGGCTCTGGAGCCGGGCGGTCTCACCCGACGAGGCGCGGGCGACCGGCGCCCTGACCCGCCGCTACCGCGACTGAGCCCCGTCGGGGTGGGCCACGGCCGAGCGGCCACCACCCTGCGCCTTGGCGTGGTACATCGCCACGTCCGCCTGCCGGACCAGGTCGTCGACGTCGTACGGCGGTGAGAGCGCCACCCCGATGCTGCCGCCGACCTCCACGCTGCCGGTCGTGAGCTCGAACGGCGGTCGCAGCGCGGCGTGGATCCGCGCCGCCACCGAGACGGCCGCACCCTCGTCGATGTCCTCGCAGATGATCACGAACTCGTCACCGCCGTGGCGCCCCACCGTGTCGGTGGCCCGCACCGCCCCGGTCAGCCGCGCCGCGACCTGGCGGAGCAGCTCGTCCCCGGCCTGGTGGCCGTGGGTGTCGTTGACCGGCTTGAACCGGTCGAGGTCGAGGAAGAGCACGGCCGTGCTGCCGCCGGACCGCGCCTGTCGGGCGGCGGCCATCTCGAGGCGGTCGAGGACGAGGTAGCGGTTGGGCAGCCCGGTCAACGGCTCGTAGAGGGCTCGTCGCCGCAGCGCGCGCTCCGAGCGCCGCCTCTCGGTGACGTCGGCGACCATGACCAGGGAGCCGAGGCCGTCGGCCACCTCCCTGCCCAGCGGGCTGCGGGTGACCTGGAGGATGCGGTCGCAGCCGTCCGGGTGGGCGTAGGCGACCTCCTGACGCCAGCCCCCGTCGGGGGCGCCGGGGACGAGCAGCGCCACCGGGTCGCTGCCGTAGAGCCGCTCGGCCGGGATGCCCAGCAGGCGGGCCATCGCCGGGTTGGCGTACCTCGTGGTGCCGTCCTGCCCCGCGACCACGATCCCCTCGTCGGCCGTCTCCACCATCGCCTGGTGCAGGGCTCCGGAGAGGCGCAGCGCGTCCTGGGTGCGGACCTGGTCGGTGACGTCGCGCAGGTTGGCCACCAGTCCCCCCACCTCGGGATCGGCCAGGCTGTTGGTGACCGTCCCCTCGACCCACAGCCACCGGTCCTGCTTGTCCCGCAGCCGCGCGACCAACCGCTCGATCCGGTCGGGATCCGCGAGCAGGCGGCCGAGCGCCTCCTGCACCGCGTCCTGGTCGGCGGGGTGGATCAGGTGGCTGCCGGGACCGGTCAGCACGTCCTCGGGCGCGTAGCCCAGCATCTCCGAGGCCGCGCGGGTGGCGTACTGGATCGAGAAGTCGGCGTCGGTGACCACGACGGCGTCGCGGGTGCGACGGGCCAGGTCCCGCGCCCGACGGGCGCTCAGCACGGCCGTGACGTCACGGACCAGGGCGGTGACCCCGGTGACCTCGCCTGCCGCCGACCGCTCCGCCTCGAGGCTGATGGAGGCCTTGAAGGAGCGGCCGTCGCGCTTCACGCCGACGTCGATGAGCGTCGCGACGTCCTCGTCGGCGAGGAGCACGGAGAGATGGGGCTCGTCGAGGTCGCCGCCCAGGCGCGGCGTCAGCAGGGAGATGTGGCTGCCGGCCAGGTCCTCGGGCGACCAGCCCAGCACCTCCCGGGTGGTGGGGCCGGCCCACAGGATGGTGCCGTCGACGTCGAGGGAGAGGGTGCAGCCGGCCCACGGGGTCGCCACGGTCGGGAGCCTGCTCGCCGACGGGCCGCCGTCGGGGCAGGTCGAGGTCAGCGCTCGCTGGAGTCGGCGGATCGCCACGTCGTTCATCCCGAGACCCCTCAGCTCACGCCAGGCCGACGAGGCGCAGGTAGGCGTCCCAGATCGGCGCCCCGGCGAAGAGGCCGACCGCCGCGCCGCTGAGCAGGAACGGGCCGTGCGGCACGCGCATCCCGCGGCGGGTGCGGCCCGACGCGATCAGCACGACACCCACCACGGCGCCGATCCCGAAGCCGAGGGCCAGGCCGACGATGCTCGCGCCCCAGCCGAGCCAGCCCAGCGCGAGGCCGAGGACCGGCGCCAGCGCGACGTCGCCCAGACCCATCCCGCGCCCGAGCGTCAGCAGCCAGATGCCGCCGTACACGCCGAGCCAGAGCAGGGTCGACAGCAGCGCCGTCGGCACCGCCTCCGGACCGCGGACCACGACGTCGACCAGCAGCGCGAGCACCGTCCCGACCCCGGTCGCCGCGGTGACGCCGAAGGGCAGCCGGAAGTGGTCGAGGTCGATGAGGAACAGCGCGACGCCGGCGGCCATCACGACCAGCGCGGCCGCGGTGTACGGCGAGGCGCCGAAGCGCCAGCCGGTCAGCGCGAACAGCATCCCGGTGGCCAGCTCGACCATCGGGTAGCGCGCCGAGATGGGGGCGCTGCAGTCCCGGCAGCGGCCGCGCAGCACCAGCCACGAGACGACCGGGACGTTGTCGCGGGGGCGCACCGGGTGAGCGCACGCGGGGCACGCCGACCCGGGCGACACCAGGGAGAGGCCGGCGGGCACGCGGTAGACCACGACGTTGAGGAAGGAGCCGATGAGCAGGCCCAGCACCCCGAGGAAGGTCGGCATGAAGGCGGCCGGCAGGGCGTCGGCCGCGACGGCGTAGCTGTCCATCACTCGCCGGCCGCGGACTCGAAGGTGCGCCAGAGGGTCTCCATCTCGGCGGAGCCGACCAGCGAGATGAGCTCGCGACGCAGGGTGGCGAAGGCGTTGCCGTCGCGTTGCGCCTCGGCCCAGCTCTCGGGGTCGAGGCCACGGGCGAGGTCCCAGCGGAGGTCCACGGTGGCGAGGTTCTCGTCGCCCGCGTGCACCGCGGCGGCCACGAGGTAGGCCTCGAAAGTCGCGACGTCGGCCTGGTGCGCCAGCCGGCTCGCGGCGACGTCCTCGCCCTCCTCGACCATGACCCGCTCGACGGCCAGGCAGTCCGAGGCCGCGACCCGCAGCTCGGCGACGAGCTCCTCCGCGGAGCGGTGGCCGAGCCGACGGGAGGCCGGGTGCTCCTCGCCGTCGTCGGCCCGGTCGGCCGCGAACGGGTCACAGGTGTCGAGGTGGTCGAGCGCGGGCATCTGCTCGAGGAGGACCTCGTGCACCGACTCGTCGAACGTCGAGACCATGGCCTTGCGGGCGGCCTCGACGATCGCGCGCGGGGTGATGTCCCCGGTCGGGTCCTCGGCGAGCGCCTCGAGCGCTGAGGCGACCGACTCACCCACGGCGGCCAGCTGGGCGACCGGGTCGGCGGCCTCGGCGAGGCCGTTCTCCCACAGCAGCTCCTCCAGCACGTGCACGTCGGCGGCCCACGAGGCCAGCTGGGCGCGGCGTACGTCGCCCTCGGCCGCGTGCTGCACGGCGAGGCGGGCGAACCGCTGGGGCACGGTGAGACGACGGGGCACGTCGGGGGTGCCCTGGTCGTCGTAGACGATCGTCATGGGTCCAACTTCCTCGAGATCAGACGGACTTGCTGCGCCGACGGCGACGACCGGTCGCGGGCGCGCTGTTGGCCGGCGGGGGGACCGGCAGGACCAGCTCGGGCTCCTCGTACGCCGGGATGCCGAGATCGGCCTCCGGGGCGGCGGCCTCGACCTGGTCGAGCGCGCGGGTCTCGGTGACCTCGTCGACCGGGCCGGCCTCGCTCGCCGGGGCGGCGTACGGCGCCGGGTCCTCCTGCGGGGCCTGGTCGGGGACGGCGCCGTCGAGGCCGCTGAAGACGTCCTCGATCGTGGTGGTCGACATCGCCGGCATCACCGAGCCCGCCTCCAGCTCCGGCAGCTCCCTGCGGTGGCTGGGGGAACGCAGCCCGTCGGACCGCAGTCGCGCCGAGGGCTCGTCGGGCAACGGCAGCACCGGCCGCTCCATGGCGTTCGGGACGCCGAGGCGCTCGACGGCCGCGGCCACCCGGGCCAGGGTGCGGTGCGGGTTCTCGTCCTCGTCGGTGTGGTCGGCGAGGCCGCGCACCACCAGGGACACCTGCCGCAGGTAGGTCTTCGACTGCTCCGCGGCCGAGTCCTCGACCCGGGACAGCGCCGCCGTGGGGTGCTCCCCCGTCTGCTGCTGGACCACCTGCTCGAGGGCGCGCAGCTGCTCGCGCAGCGCGCGAACCTCGGCCTGCTCGGGCGACTCGTCGATCGGGTGGTCCGCGGTGGCGGGCTCCCCGTCGGCGACAGCGGTGTCCTCGACGACCTTGGCGCGGCGGAAGCGGCGCTTGCGGGGCTTGCGGGGCTTGGCCAGGGCCTCGTCCTCGGGCTCGGGCTCGACCTCGAACGCGGTGGGCGCGACGGCCTCGGGCTCCACAACGGCGGGCTCGGGCTCGACCTCGGCCACCTCGGCGGCCTCCGGCTCGACGGCCTCGACCGCGGGCACCTGGGGCTCCTCGTCGTACCTCGCCTCGGCGCGCTCACGGCGCCGACGGCTCACGATCGAGCCGAGGAGCAGCACGAGCATCGCGAGCAGTGCGAAGACCAGGCCGGCCAGCGTGGTGGGTTGCATGAGAACGCTCCTCGCTCTAGTTCGTGGTGGTCGTCGCGTCGAGGTTGATGGTCTTCCCGGGGTCGGCCACGGGGGGCATCACGAACATCTCGCCCGCGATGGTGGTGGTGAACGTGTCCGCGGTGGTCCCGTCCCCGCCGCCGGCCAGGGCGACCGAGGTGACGAGGTAGGCGCGCGGCATGTGCTCGAGGTTCTCGAGCAGCTGCTGGGTCTGGTCGTAGGTGCCCGTCACGGAGACGGAGACGGTCTGGCTGGCCAGCGAGCCGGACCCGGGGGCCGGCGGGTCTGCGGTGACGCCGCCGGCCGCGCTGCCGATGACCGGAGGCGTGGGGGCCAGCGTGGTCACGCCCTTGGGTCCGATCCCGGCGCTGACGGCCGCGTCGGTCACCTCCTTGAAGAGGCCCGGCTGGTCGGCGGTCGGCGGGAACCGCTTGGCCAGGCGGCGCGCCTGGTGCCGCGACTCGCGCAGCTGGCCCTGCTGCTCCTGGAGCGTGCTGAGCTGCTGGGTGAGCACGGCGTTCTGCTGGCGCGCGGACTCGATCTGGAGCCGGGTGTCGGCCAGGCTGCTGGTCTCGGGACCGAGCACGAGGACCCAGCTGAGCCCGCCGATCGCGAGCAGGGAGAGCCCGCCGACGACCTTGCTCGCGGTGGGGGTGTTGAGGTCCATCAGGAGGTCCCTCCCGCCGGGGTGGTCTGGTCGGTGGGCGCCGCCGCGGAGGGGGCGGCCGGGGTGGTCGCGGTGGCCGAGGCCGGCGCGTAGCGGTGGCTGTAGACCTTCTCCGAGAGACCGACCGAGCCGCTGAACGTGACCGAGGTCGCCGAGTCACCGGTGGTCGTGGTCGAGACGAAGGGCTCCACGAACAGGCCCATGCTGCCCAGGTTCGTCACCAGCTCACCGACCTGGGCACGCGAGACCGCCGTGCCGGAGAGGGTGACGCAGCCGATGATCGTCTCGGTCTGGAACGGGTCGGGCCCGGGGCAGACCGACGCGCCGGCGGCGGCCGGTGCACCGGCGGCCGGGGCTGTCGTGCCCACCGCGTCGGGCGCGAGCGTCACGGTGATCGACTGCAGGCTGGTGCCGGACGGGCTGGCCGCCCGGATCCCCTGGAGGACCTTGGAGAAGTAGATCTCCCGCGCCATGGTCGTGCTCACGGTCGCCTTCTGGGCCGCGACGCCGGTGACGAACGTCTTGATCGTGGTGAGCGTCTGGGTCTGCGAGCTGAGGCGGCTGGTCTGGGCCTGCTCGACCGCCACCAGCTTCTGCGCGTCGTTGACGCGCATGTGCTGGACGAACCAGCCCGCGCCGACGAGGAGCACCAGCGCGACGCCGCCGGCGACGAATCGCTTGCGGAGCCGACGGACGGCCATCCGGTCGAACTCGGACTGCGAGAGCAGGTTGACCGAGGGCAGGCCCGGACGCGGGTGGCTGGCTGCACCGCGGCGCTTCATCGTCCGGCTCCTGCGCAGAGGCCGGCGGCGACGGCCAGGGCCGTCTCGTCGTCCGGGGTGAAGTGCGACCCGCGGGTGGTCTTGACGAAGGGCATCACGTCCAGGGCCTCCACCCGGGTCCCGAGCCGCTGCTCGAGCAGCTCGCGCAGGCCGCCGAGGCGGGATCCGGAGCCGGAGAGGAGCACGCGGGCGACCTCGGTCGGCTGCCCCGAACCGTCGGCCGTCGCGGCCTCGACGGCCGAGGCGCGGTAGAAGTCGAGGGTGGTGCTGATCTCCGCGACCAGGCTCGTCGCCGCGGTGACGACGTGCTTCTGGGCGGGGTGGTCGAGACCGTCGTCGCGGACGGTGACCGTCTGGCGCTGGAACTCGTCGAGAGTCGCATGACCCGGCAGGCCCACGAAGACCTTGGTGCGCTCGGCGTCCTCCCACGACCACTGGTAGCCGTGCTGGACCGCCTGGGTGATCGAGTCGCCGCCGACGCCCGGGATGATCCGGACGAAGCGAGGCACGCCGCCGGCGTGCACCACGACCGAGACGACGTCGGCACCGATGTCGACGATCGCCTCCGCCTCACCCGACGGGTCGAGGCCGTTGGGCGTCCGGGCCCGGACCAGCGCGAAGGGCAGCAGGTCCACGCCGGACGTGCGCAGGCCGGCGTGGCGGGCCGCGTCCACGAACGGGTCGACGACCTCGCGGGCCGCGGCGACGAGGAGGATGCGGGCAACGCGCCGCGGGTCCTCGTTCTCCTGGGCCAGCTCGGCCTCCTCGAGCAGGTGGTAGTCGAGGTTGGCGTCGTCGACGGGCATCGGGAGCGCGTCCTGCACCTGGTAGCGCAGGGCCTGGCGGAAGTCGGCGGGCGGCATCCAGTCGAGGACCATCTGGCGCACCATCACCCCGGAGTTCGCGATCCCGAGGCGGACCTCCTTGGAGCCGAACTTCCCGGTCGCCCACAGCTCGCGCAGCGCCGCGGTGAGGGCCTCGCCGTCGACCACGATCCCGGAGCGCACGACGCCCGGGGCCAGCGGCACCGAGGCGAAGCGTCGCAGGGTCGAGCGGCGTCGGCCCGGGACGAACTCGGCTGCCCGGACACCGGTGCTGCCGATGTCCAGTCCGACCAGGGTGCGTGCCATCGGGTCCTCGAAGGGTAGGAGGGAGAAACGGGTCGAAGGAGTCATCGGCAGCCCCGGGTCGGTACTTGACGGGGTGGCGCGGATTTCCCGGCTCCTCGGCGTGTCGCCCGGCCGCTCACCAAGAGTTGTGCCCGGAGCGGTCAAGGTCGCGGGTCCGGCGACCGACAACACCTTGTAACCCCTGTGAACCGTGGTACACAGACCACTGTCGAATGCCGAACCGGAGGCACCACCCGTGACCCTTCAGATCGCCCCGTTCCTCCAGGCCGTCGTGGTCAACAACGGGTCAGACCTGCACATCAAGGTCGGTGGTCCTCCGAAGATCCGGATCTCCGGCACCCTCGTCCCGCTCCAGGTCGACCCGCTGACCGCCGAGGCGGCCGAGGTGATGATCCGCGAGACCATGCCCGCCGACGTCGCGTCGCACTACGCCGCGACCAACGAGGCCGACTACGCGCTCTCGGTCCCGGGCATCGGCCGGTTCCGGGTCAACGCCTTCCGCTCCCGTGGCGCGGCCGGCTGCGTGCTGCGCCTGGTCCGCCTCACCCCGATGTCGCTCGGCGACCTGGGGCTGCCCGACGTGATCCGGCAGCTCGCGCTCGAGCCGCGCGGCCTGGTGCTGGTGACCGGGCCGACCGGGTCCGGCAAGACCACGACGCTCTCGGCGATGGTCGACGCGATCAACGAGGCCCGGGCGGTGCACATCCTCACCATCGAGGACCCGATCGAGGTCGTGCACCAGGACAAGCTGGCCAGCGTGACCCAGCGCGAGCTCGGCACCGACACCGCCGACTGGTCGGTCGCGATGCGCGCCGCCATGCGGCAGGACCCCGACGTCATCCTGATCGGCGAGATGCGCGACGCCGAGACCGTGAAGGCGGGCCTGTCCGCCGCGGAGACCGGCCACTTCGTCATGTCGACGCTGCACACCACCGACGCCAAGGAGACGGTGAACCGGATCATCGACTTCTTCCCGCCGCACGAGCAGAAGCAGGTCCGGCTCGGGCTGGCCACGTCGCTGCGCGGCATCGTCTGCCAGCGGCTGGTGCCGCGGGCCGACGGCGCCGGACGCGCGGTGGCGATGGAGATCGCGGTGAACAACCCGCGCCTGGCCGAGGCGGTGGCCGACCCCGACAAGACCGACACGATCGAGGACATCATCGCCACGGGCAGCTACTCGGGCACCCAGACCTTCGACCAGCACCTGGTGCGCATGGTCCTCGACGGCACGGTCTCGGTCCGAGACGCCAAGCTGGTCAGCTCCAACACCCACGACATGTCCGTCATGCTGAAGCGCGCGGGGATCGACCCCGCACTGGTCGACGAGACGGAGTGACGCGCAGATGAGCAACCAGGGCCCCGACAGCCGCCGCCGTTCGGTCACCTCGACGGTGCCCTCCGAGGAGCTCGCCGCCCTCGACCTCGAGCAGCTCCGCAGCTACCGGCACGGGCTGGAGGGCGAGGAGGACAAGGTGTCCTACTGGCGGCGCCTGGTGCACGCGCGCATCGACGTGCTCGAGGCGGAGTCCGGCACGAGCGCCCCGTTGAGCATCGACGACCTGGTTCGCGTCCTCGGCGACACGGGCTCGGGCCGGACCCGGCGGGCGCTGGTCCGCTTCCGTGCCGCCGACCCGCTCCCGGACCTCCCGGTGCTCAGCGAGATGTGGGTGACCGAGGTCGACCCGCACGACGCCGGCGAGATCGAGGACGCGCTCGAGCGCCTCCGCACTGCGGAGCGGCAGCTCACCGCCTACCGCCGGGCCCTGCACGACCGTATCGACGAAGCCACTCGGGAACTCATCCTGCGCTACCGGGCGAACCCACTCGCAGCGCTGACCGTCATCCCACAGGAGTGACCGTGATCCCTCACCCTTCCAGCGAGACCGTCACCGCCCTCCTCGACGCCGGGCTCGTCACCCCCGACCAGGTCGACGACGCCGGCCGGGTCGCCGCCGAGC
>Ga0164308_10001082_pt1 | contig 14456 bp, 14 predicted proteins | sample Whisoiple_246_MG_FD_109983 | JGI IMG/M metagenome (GOLD analysis project Ga0164308, IMG submission 109983) | Soil microbial communities amended with fresh organic matter from upstate New York, USA - Whitman soil sample_246_MG | ecosystem: Environmental > Terrestrial > Soil > Unclassified >...
GCACATGCGGCTACAGGTAGGAGCAACAGACAGGCAAAGAATTTGCTGAGTTTCATGGGTGAGCTTTTCTCCGTTTACCGACGAGGGCCAAACGGAGCTCACTGGGTCGACCTTACACTCTGTGTACGTCCACCACTCGGAGGGCAAAATCGCCGCGCCGAACGTGGCCTGCTTTTGCTAGCGAGTCCAACGACAAGGGACTAGGATCCTCGATTGAGGAGGTGTCGAATGCGACGTTCTTTCATGCTCGTGGTTGCGGCGACGACGGCTGCGCTGTCTTCGCTCGGTTGTAGCAGCGACAGTGACGACGGCAGCGCCAACAACGGAGGCTCCAGCGGTGCTGCACCCACACAGTGCGTGGGCAACAATGCCGAGTTCACGCACGCTGAGTTTTTGGCTCAGACGGAAGAGGGCTACGGCTGCTCAGCGGAGAGTGACTCGAGCACCGTGTGCGCGAACGACATGCCCTTGATCGGCGGTACGTGCGGCAAGGGTTGCCTCGGGATGGGCACCGACGCCGAGCAAGCGGACTGCGTCGCGACCTGCATCACCGATAAATTGGACAGCACCAACTCGGGCTCACTGAGCAGCGAGTGCATGGCTTGCTACACCGCCGACATCGAATGCGCGCGCAAAAATTGCCTCACCTCGTGCGGCCTGGGTCCGACCAGCGAGGCATGTGCCGACTGTCGAATCGAGAAGGGCTGCGCGGACGCTTTCTATGAATGCAGCGGTCTGCCCCAACCCGGCGGCGCTGGTGGACAAGGCGGCAGCTGACAGCCGCACCACCGATCATGTCTCATTTGAATCGAGGCCTGACGGCCCTAGCTGCGCTCGCGCTGGCACTGGCCGCGCCACGTGTCGCGCGAGCGGGTGGGTACGACACTCCGATGTTGTACAGCGCCCGGCACATGGGCATGGGCGGAACCGCGATCGGCTACGTCGAAGATCCCTCGGCCCTGTTTCACAATCCGGCGGGCCTCGGCCAGGTTCAGCGCGGCGAGGTGTTGGCGGATTTTTCACTGCTGGTCGGGGGAATCCACTCCAGCCCGGGCGCCGCGCCCTCTGGCAAGGACATCGATTCGGAAACCACGATCGCACCGTTCTTCCTGGTCGGAGGCGCCTATCGAGTGCACCCGATGATCAGCTTGGGCGTCGGCGTGTTTCCGATCGCCTCTGCCGGCGCCACGTACAAGTACGGCAACGGCAATTTCCAAGACAGCACCGAGCTGTTCTTCTTGGAGAGCACGCCGGCGATCGCGTTCAACCCCCTGCCGAACCTGCGTTTCGGGCTCGGCTATCGCATCACGTACGTGCATCTTTCGCGCTACCAGGGCGATCCGGATTCAGGTTCGACGCCGAACATCGATTTCAAAATGTCGGGCACGAATTTCAGCGGCTTCCGCGCAGGCGTCCAATGGAGCGCATTGCCTTGGCTCGAGTTCGGCGCCGTGTTCCGAAACACGGTCAACACCAAGGTGACGAACTCGCACGGCGTAGCTTTGCAGATCGAGTACACGGACATTTCGACCCACTTCAAGCTCCCCGCGAAGCTCGGCTTCGGCACGCGCGCTGACTTCGATCGCTTCCGTGTTCCCGCGTCGCTCGCGGTCGACTTCGAATATGCGTTCAATAGCCAAAACAAGGGCGACCCACTGCAAGGGACGCCCGCGCCCGGCTCCGACGGTGCCTCTTCGGTGCCCAATGTCTTCGCCTGGAAAAATTCGTACACCTTGCGTGTGGGCGCGGAGTACCGAATTTTACACGACGCAGCAGCCCAGCTCGACCGAGTGCCGCTTCGCGTCGGCTATGTGTTCGACTCGCAGACCGCGAACGCCACCTATCCCACGGCGTTCGGCACGCCGCCTGGGCCAACGCAGGTGTTCACGGCCGGCACCGGCTACAACGGCGGCAAGTGGCAGGCGAACGTCGCCTACGCGTACCGCTTCGGTCATGGCGCGGTGACGAATCCGGACAACATTGGCTGTCAGTTTTGTAGCTATGCCGGTAAGGATGATTACTCGATCCACCTGCACGGCATGTACGTGGACGCGAGTTACAAGTTTTAGACCGATTGCTGCGCGCGAGCGCGCTGCGCGCTCGCCGGCGTTTTGGTCTGGTGTCGGCGCACACCGCGGTCTGTGCTAAGCCGGCGCCTACACATGTCGCGGCATCAACGCTCGTCCGGCTGAGTCAGGCTCGAGCCCAAGATGAACACGGTCGCTTCTGGCTCCTCGCGGCGCACGACTCGCCCTCGTGCCCGGATGGCGTTCGAGCGCGCGCGTCGCTCGTGGATGACGCTTGCTGGTTGTCTGGCGCTCTGCTTCGCGTCTGCCTGCGGGTCTTCGGCCGAGAGCGGCAACGGCGTGGGGCATGCCAGCTCGCGGGTTGATACCAGTCTGAACGCGGGCTGGTCGTTTCAGCGCTCCGACGCGAGCGGCGCAGAAGCGCCGGATTTCGACGACAGCGGGTGGAGCATCCTCGATCTGCCGCACACCTGGAATGCGATGGACGGCCAGGACGGCCCGGCCACGCCCTACTTCCGTGGCATCGGCTGGTACCGAAAACACCTGACGCTCTCGAGTTCGCTGCAGGGGCAGCGCATCTACTTGCAATTCGATGGCTCGAACATCATCAGCAACGTGTACGTGAACGGCAAACTCGCGGGCTCGCACGCTGGCGGCTTTGCCGCCTTTCGCTTCGATGTGACCGACCTAGTGGTGCTCGGTGCGGACAACTCGATCGCAGTGAAGGTCGACAACTCAGCCGGGGTTGACGAAAATAACGTGATCACGACCAGCCCAACCGCGAACGTGCCGCCGCTGAATGCGGACTTCAGCTTTTTTGGTGGAATCTATCGCGGCGTGCATTTGCTCAGCACGCCCCCGCTCGCGATCAGCCCGCTCGATTTCGGCTCCTCTGGCGTATACGTCACACAATCGAAGGTCAGCGCCGAGGCAGCTGATCTGTCGGTCGAGGTGAAACTTGCCAACGCGAACGAAGTGATGGCAACGGCACGCCTCGAGGCGACCGTGCTCGACGCGACCGGCGCCGAAGTGGTCTCGATGAGCTTGAGCGGAGCCGTTCCAGGCAAAGGGACTGCAGAGGCTTTCGGCACCAGCCGAGTGCTGAACCCTCATTTGTGGAACGGGCTCGCGAATCCCTACCTGTATTCAGTGCGGGTCGATTTGCTCGACGGCAGCGCCGTCTCCGATTCGGTTACCGTCCCCCTCGGCTTGCGCTCGTTCAGCTTGGACCCCGACGCCGGCTTTGCGTTGAACGGAAGCTATTTGGATTTGCACGGCGTCAACAAGCACCAAGACTGCAAAGACAAAGGCTGGGCCATCGCCGACAGCGATACGGGTGCGGATTTTTCATTCATTCACGAACTCGGCGCGACGGCAGTTCGACTGGCCCACTACCAGCACGCTCAACATACTTACGAGCTCACCGATCGAGCCGGTATCGTGGTTTGGGCCGAAACGCCGGTCGTCGATCGCATCAACGATACGCCGGAGTTTTCAGCCAATGCCGAGCAACAGCTGACGGAGCTGATTCGTCAAAATTACAATCATCCCTCGATTGTGTTTTGGAGCGTCGGAAACGAGACACTGCTCAAGGCAGGGCCGAATCCGGACACGCTGATCGCGCGGCTGACCGCGGTAGTCGCCAGCGAAGATCCGACGCGTCTCTCGGCATACGCCGCGAACCCGGGCGACACCTACAACCCCGTCAATTGGCACGGCAGCGCGCACGGCTTCAATCAATACCAAGGATGGTACGGCGAAAACGTCGCCGACATTGGCCCTTGGCTCGATCAGACGCACGCGGACCGCCCGACCAGCGCCATGGGCCTCACCGAGTACGGCGCCGGCGCGAGCATCACCCAGCACACTGCCACCCCGGCCGCAGCGGACACGGGCGAAAATCACACGAACGTGCCACACAGCGAGGAATACCAAGCCTACTTACACGAAGGCTATTGGTCGGCGTTATCCACGCGCCCATTCATTTGGGGCAAGTTCGTTTGGAACGCGTTCGACTTCGCGAGCGACACGCGCAGCGAGGGCGACCGCCCGGGACTGAACGACAAGGGCCTGGTCACCTTCGACCGACAGACCAAGAAGGATGCGTTCTACCTGTACCGAGCCAATTGGTCTTCGGAACCTTTCGTGCACATCACCGGCCGTCGCTTCACGACCCTTCCTCAATCGAGCGCGAGTATTCGGGTGTATTCGAACGCCGCCTCGGTCGAACTCGCGCTCAACGGCAGATCACTCGGGCCGCGATCAGCCGCCAACCACGTGTTCGTTTGGAACGAGGTGACTTGGGCCGAGGGTGCGAACACCGTCGAGGCAAGCGCGGGTGAGCAAACTGACTCCGTGACTTGGATGAAATGAACGCAGGTTGCCCTTACGCGGTGCTCACGTCAGTGCGCGACATTTGCACTGGGCGCCCTGGGGTCAGCGAACCTGGGGCGCCCAGCGCAATCACTGGTTCAAGGTGCCGCGGCCAACGCGGCTTGTACGAAAGCGAACATTTCGTTGTTCAGCACGGAGTAGCCGCCGCCCAGTCCGCAGTTGTTCGCAATCGAGCCCTCACCGGCGAAACTCACACCGTACACGGTGAAGTTCGCGGCCGTGCTGCCGAGGAACAGCGGACCGCCCGAGTCGCCCCAACAACTGACGGCCTCACCGGGTAGGCCGCCGGCGAGTAGCTCGTACCCGGGCTCGAGCATGAACGTGCCGGGCGTCCACCAGACGGCCTCTTCTTCGTCGCTGGGCGCGGCCAAGGACGCGTCAGTCCAATACCAGATGTTGAATGTCTCGTAGTGATCGCCGAACAAGAGCGGATACCAGTCACCCGAGAGCGCGCGTGCCGTCGCCAAGCCCTTGAGCTTCGTGCCGACGGTGAAGTGTTCGGTTTGGCCGAAGCCAGCGATCCGAAACTGAGTTCCGAGCATCGACGCTTGAAAGTGACCGAGCTTGGCGGGAGTGATGCCCACGGGTGCCTGATCCAAATACAGCACTGCCATGTCGCGCCCCCCGTCGCCGAGCAGCCCGCCCGTGCCCGGCGGCGCGGTCATGTACCCTTTGATCTTCAATTTCTGCGCGGGCTTCGTCACATTGTCGCCAAAAACGACGAAATTATTGTAGCTCGGAGCCGGAAAGAAATGCCATCCGACGTCGCCCACCACGCAGTGACGAGCGGTGAGCACGGCCTTGGGCGCAATCAAGGTACCGGTGCAGCTGAACTCCTGATACCGCGCCGGCGCATACTTGAAGACCACACCGCCGACGGCGTCGAGCGCTGGGTCGTTCGTCGTCGGCGTGCCGCCAACGATTGGCTGGTGAGTGGAAGATGGGAGCTCACGCTCTCCGGGTGCCTCCACGGCACACCCGCCCAGAAGCCCGATCAATCCGCCCAAGAGCCACGCCCTGCCGATGTATTGCATAATGAATCCCTCTAAAGTCGGCGCCCTGCGCGCCGCGTGTTGCGTTATCGCCTCCACTGTCACCACACGCAAGCTTTGCGCAGGGCCGCGCAACCTTTAGTGGCAAGCCGAGGCCGAACAGCTCGACCCCGGAAGAGCCACAGAAAACCCGCGCAATTGTCTGTCCGCTGCCGCTGCAGGTCCGACTTCCGCATGCGCCTGTGCTTGGTACGGCTCCTGCATTGCCTGTACTCCCGTGCGCGACTCAGGAGATACCGTGTCCACTCAACCCAACCCGCCCAATCAGACCGCTAGCTTCGCAGGACCCCTCTACGGAGAGGCGGCCGCCATCTACGCCATGTATCAGGGGCCATTCCTCGAACGAGACGGGCAGCGTCCGACTCCGCGCAAACCGCGCCCTGGTCTGCGCCAGCGCTTGAGCGACACCGTCTCATCGTTTCTCACCGCACCAGCCTACGCGCGGGCAACTCCGTGAAGTCACGGACGCGGCCGATGTCGGCACGAGAGCAGGCACATCACTTACGCTTCGGCTGGCGTCAGCGCGCGCTTCACCAGCTCGAGTGAGCTCGGACTGAACGGCAATCGGAGCGCAGCTTCATGGCCCTTGGCGCTCATCTTCTTCCAAGTCTTCTGCACGACTTCCAGCACCTTTTCTGGCGGATGCTTGGCGCAAAATTCTTCGAACTCGAACTCCAGGAAGGCCAAGCACAGGGCATCCTCCATCGTTTGAGTATCCGGATTGCTGTGCAAGTTTTGCTTGAGATTGATGCGGCGCACCGCATCGATCAGCTCACGCTCGTAGCCGAGACCTTCCAACATGCGGGTAACGGTGTCGGCGTGGAAGCGGCCGAGTTGAGTGCGCCATTGCAGGTAGCCGACCCGGCCCGGGGGATAAGCGGTGCGCGCGATTTGCCAGCGGCGGATGTGTTGGCAGCGAGCGGCGAGCTGCAGGGCTTCCGACGCCTCGGGTGCAAGACGCGCCACCCAAGCCGACAAACGTTCGGCGTCTACCAATTCTCGCGGTCGCCGGAGCCCGCCCACTTCGAGCGTGTGCGGGTCTTCGGAATTTTCGCGATCGAAGGCGACGATGGCAGCTTGAAATCGTGCTCGGTCCGCGATGCCCATGACGGAGCGCTCTTTACCATCGACGCCTGCGCGAACGCCCAAAGTTCGCGCGATCGCTCAAAAAACCGAACAAAGGGCCCCGCTGGTGGACAATCGTCCGGCAAAGCGCACTAGACTGCGCGGCCATGCAATACCGCGCTCTGGGTCGCACCGGCCTCAATGTTTCCGCCGTGAGTTTCGGCGCTTGGGCAATTGGTGGCACCTGGGGCCCCGTCAACGATGATGACTCGCTCAAGGCGTTGCACCGTGCGCTGGATCTGGGCGTGAATTTTTTCGATACCGCCGACGTTTACGGCGACGGTCACAGTGAGCGCTTGTTGGCTCGGCTGAAGCGTGAGCGCGGGCCGATCTTCCACACCGCAACCAAAGTCGGTCGACGCCTCGATCCGCATGTCGCAAGTGGCTACACCCGGGAGAACTTGACCGCATTCGTCGAGCGAAGCGTGGCCAACCTGGAAGTTGAAGCGCTGGACCTGCTGCAATTGCATTGCCCACCGACCGATGTCTATTACATGCCGGAAGTGTTCGGCGTGCTCGACGACCTGAAACGCGCGGGCAAGCTGAAATACTACGGAGTGAGCGTGGAGCGCGTCGAGGAAGCGCTCAAGGCCATCGAGTACCCCGAAGTGCAGTCGGTGCAGATCGTCTTCAACATCTTTCGTCAGCGGCCAGCCGAACATCTTTTCGGAGAGGCGCAGCGTCGGAAGGTAGGGATCTTGGCGCGCTTGCCGTTGTCCTCCGGGTTGCTGGGCGGCAAGCTGAAGCCGGGACAACAATTTGCTGCCGACGATCACCGTTCGTTCAATCGCGCCGGCGCGGCGTTCGATCGCGGCGAGACATTCTCCGGCTTCGATTACGAAACCGGGCTCTCGGTCGTGGAAGAGTTGCGCGCGCTGCTGCCGCCCAATATGTCCCTGGCGCAGTTTGCGCTGCGTTGGATCGATATGCACGACGCCGTGACCTGCTCGATTCCCGGAGCCAAACGCCCGGACCAAGTCGCGGAAAACGTCGCCGCCGCCGAGCTGCCGCCACTCAGCGGCGAGCTGATGCGGCGCGTAAAAGAAATCTACGATGCGCGAGTTCGGCCAGCGGTGCATCAGCGCTGGTAGGCCCGGTTTTCGCCACTCAGTGCGCGCGAGTACCCAGCTGGAGCAGCCGCGCGATGCGCGGTTTGGCTAGCGTCAGATCCGCCAGCGTGTGCTCGTCGAGTGCGGCAAGAAACTGGTCCGTGGCCGCGCTCAGCATGCTCTTGAGCCGGCAAACCGGGACGATCGAACAGACCTGTTCGCCCGTGCGCAAACAGGGGACTACCCCGAGCTCTGGCTCCATTCCGCGCACCACTTGCCCGAGCGCCAGCGTGCTCGGATCAGCGAGCAGGCGGACCCCGCCGGACTTGCCGCGCGTGGTCTCCACGAAGCCGAGCTCGGCGAGCTTTTGCACGACCTTGAGCAAATGGTTCAGTGAGATGCCGTAGCTGGCGCTGATTTCGCCGACGGTCAGCTTTTTGGGCGCAACGCAGGCCAACGCGATCAGCGTCCGGAAGGCATAGTCGGTGTACGAGGTCAGTTGCACGTCGCTCCTGAACGGGCCCTAGGCCGAGTGCGGCGCAGCAAACGCATCACAATGAATGCGGCTCAGCGAGGCGCCGGCCAAGTACGCGCGCTTGCGCAGCGCTTGCACGAGCGCTGGTTGCCCGCACAAGAAGAGCCGATGCAGCGCCAGCTTGGGGTGTTGGGCCAACACCAGTTGCTCGAGAGGACCGAGCTCCAGCTGCCAACGGCCCTGCGTGCCGAGCTCGGTTTCCGTGCCGGAAAGCACGCTGCCGAACAGGCGCAAGTTCGGCAGCTGCTCGGCAAGTGCTTCGAGCTCGGTTCGGAGATAAATCCCGGAAAGCTGCGGGCTGCCGTGAAAGAGCGTGATCTCCGCGCGGTGGTCGTGCAGCGCCGCGCTCCGCAGCACGCCTAACAGGGGCGAAAGCCCCGTGCCCGTTCCGGCCAAGAGTAGCGGGCGCTCTGGTTCGCCCGGCTGATAAAAGCACTCGCCGAATGGCCCACGCAGCGACACGGACTGGCCCACTGCCTCGCGCAGCCATCCGCTCATCTTCCCGTTCGGCAAGAGCGCCACGTGCAGCTCGATTTCGTCTTCAGTGGGCAAAGACGCGATCGAATACGGACGCATCAAGCCGTCGCTCGGTCGCGAAACCTGCACGAACTGCCCGGCGCGAAAATCGAAACCGGGTGGGCGTCGAATCCGCACGGCCAGCACATTCGCCGCCAGCAGCTTGAGGCGCGCGATCTGCGCTTCATGCGAGGCTGCCGCGTCACGCCGCTCGATCACCAAATCTTCTCGGGGGCGGCAAACGCAGGCCAGAAAGAAACCTTGCTGCTTCCAGGCGTCTTTCAGCCCGGCCTGCGCTTGGGCCGGCACGGCCCCGGACGTGGCCTGCAGCAGGCAGGATTGACACGCCCCACTGCGACACAAGGAGCTCACTTGCTCGCCGTTCCGCAGCAGGCAGTCGAGCACGCTCTCGCCTTCTTCTAGCGAGTACTCTTTGCCTTCGAAGTGCAGCATTGGCAAGGGCTATGGCCGACTGACGATGTCGCCCTTGACGCTGAGCGCGATGGCGGCAGCCTCACCGATCAAATCGTTCGGAACTCCGAGCTCGGCGAGCGTGGCACCGAGGTTCTCCATCACGGCGTCGAAGTGCTGCTGGCTCAGATTCATGCGTGCGTGCGCGGCCTTCATGTCCTTGCCCGAATAGGCATTGGGACCACCAAAGGCGAACGTCAAAAATGCCTTCTGCTTGGCGCGTTGCCGATCCATGTCCACGTCGTCGAAGAAGGTGGCGATGCGCTCGTCCGCCAAAACTTTGCGGTAGAAGATGTCTACTGCGGCGTCGACCGCCGCTTCGCCGCCGAGTCTCTCGTAGATGGATGTGCTCATGTTTCGTGCTCTTTTCGTGATTTTCAGCGGTTCGAGGGGACGCAGTTGCTCAGCGCGCATAACTGGTACTTGAAATACCTGTTTAGGTCAACCCAAAAGGGTTGCGCCAGGTCGGTGCCTCTCGGCGCGGCGTTTGGCAAAGCACCGCCCAGCATCGATTGCGCGCGAACAGCCCCAGATCTTCAAAAAGAGCGTGAAGAAATCGGCCAATACTGAGGCTCCGCAGGCCAGCCCGGTCATTCAACGCTGACGTCGTGAGACGCCTGCTATCCTGCTCCGGTGGCAGAGGTCTCCGCCCTTTACTTTTATCCGATCAAGTCTTGTCGAGGCATCCGGGTGCAACAGTGGCCGGTGGTGGCGCGCGGCTTCCTCGCCGATCGACGTTGGATGCTCGTCGACGCCAGCGGCAAATTCGTGACCCAGCGCGAGTTCGCGCAGCTTGCCCTAGTGCATACCGAGCTGGACGGAGAGCGGCTGCGCATCTCGGCGCCTGGGCAAGCGGCGCTCGCTCTACCTATTACCCACGAGAGCGGTGACTTGCGCACGGTCGAAGTTTGGCAGGACCGAGCCTTTGGCTTCGTGCACCCGCTCGGCAGCGCCTGGTTCTCGCGCTATCTCGAAGAAGAGCACCAGCTCGTTTACATGCCGGAGCATCACCGGCGACAGGTCAATCCTGCGCGTGCGAACGGCGGCGACATCGTGGGTTTTGCCGATGCCTATCCGTTCTTGTTGATTTCCGAGGCGTCGTTGGCCGACCTCAATTCACGGCTGGATGCGCCGGTGAGCATGGATCGCTTCCGCCCGAACATCGTGATCTGCGGTGCACCAGCGTTCGCGGAAGACGCATACGCGCACGTGCGTATCGGCGATATTTCATTTCGCGGGGTCAAGCGCTGCGAGCGCTGCGTGATCACTACCATCGACCCCGTGACGGGTCTGCGCGACCGTGAACCGCTCCGCACTTTGGCCCAGTATCGCTCGAGCGAGGGAAAAGTCTGGTTCGGCATGAACCTGATCCACGATCAGCTCGGTTTGCTCCGCGTTGGCGATGCGGTTTCTCGAAACAACGGCGGCTAGAACATCCCACTCCAAGTCCGAGCTCACAACATGAGCTGCAGATAAGCGACGTCCAGCCAAGTCTCGAATTTGTATCCCGCTTGGCGCAAAAGGCCGGCCCGAGTAAAGCCGAAGTTCTGGTGCAGCGCGATGCTCTGCGGTTTGTCGGCCGAAATTACAGCCAATACCGTGTGGTGACCGTGCCTGCGCGCGGCCGCCAATAGCTCTCCGAGCAGTGCCTTGCCGAGGCCGCGGTGCAGCCGGTCGTGACGGACGTACACCGAGTCCTCGACGCTGAAGCGATAGCCGACGCGTGGATGAAATGCGGACAGCGAACCCCATGCGAGCACCTCACCGCGCTCTTCCGCGACCAGCACTGGATGCTGCCCATCGTGCCGCGCGAACCAAGCCTGCCGCTCCGCCAGAGTGTCGGGTTCGGTCTGGTAGGTGCACGTGTCGTGCAGTACGTAGTGGTTGTAGATCGCGTTGATCGCGAGGCAGTCGTCGGCCAGTGCCGGGCGGATCGTGATCGGATCCGCCACGACTCAGCTGACCGTGCTCGGTGGCCCGCCGAGCTTTTCGAGGAGAGCCTCCAGCGAGGGCGAGCTGGAGGCCTGGATGCGCAGGCTGAGCGGCTCTTTGGACGCCGGCAAGCGCTCGACCGAAACCTCGCCGCCGTACACCCGCGCAAACAGCGCTTCCACCTCGGCCTTGGTGCTGGCGAAGGTCGCATCGTCATTCGGGGCGTGCAAGCGATCGGTCAGACGAAGGCTGAGCTGGTTGCTCTTGAATCGCAACTTGAGCCCGTCTTCCTGTTCGAGCAGCCGAGCCGCGTTGATCAAGCGACGAAGCGCATCCTCCAGCCGCCCTTCCGGGCCCGGGCCGCCCCGCTTACGACTGTAGACCAAGCCCAGGGATCCATCGAGCGCACCCACGTAGAAGTCTGCACCGTGGCCGATCAGCACGACGCCCGGCCCATCGGGCACGTGGCTGTAGTCGACCACGTCGATCAACAGGTCCTTGATCACCTGATCACGGATGAAGCGGTGAAACACCGGAATCAACGCCTCGAGTTCGAAGTGTTGGCTGGGTTCCAGGTAAAGTTTGAGCTGTAGACGTTGTGAAAGCATGGCGTTCTCGAGTCGAAATTGTGGGCAGGGGAAGCGACCAGCGCCGCGCGCTAGGGCAGTGCGCCAGCGATTCGCGTGTAGCACTGGTGCGCGGCTTCCACGAATAGCTGCGCCTCTTCGATCAGTTGGTGAGCGCCCTCTTTCGACGTGCTCGCCTCGCCGCGATGTTCGTAGGCGCGGAAAAAATAATGCGCGAACTTGCCACCGGAAAACGGGTCGAAGAACAGCTTGGTGTCGTAGTAGTGGGTGCGGAATTCACGAACGATTTCGTCTACGCCTTCACCCAAAAACGAGTTCTTTTCGCGGGTCAAGGCTTGGGCAGCCAAAACCATGGCGCTGAACGCGCGCGCGGCGGCGCTTTCGCTGCTGCCCTCGTCCATCAAAAGCTGCGCTTCGAACAGCTCGCGTTCGCTGTCGGCCAACCCTACTTGCACCAACGGCACCACCTCACCCGCGCACTCGCCGACGCCCAGATCGCCGATGGTATACTCACGCGGATCCCCCCAGTCCGAGTAATAGCTGGGGTCTTGCTCGTAACTCGGGATCACCGCCAGCTGATCGACGAGCTTGCGGATTTCCTTCTTCCCGATACGTGCCACGAAGGCTTGGAACGTTTCAGCGTCGAGCTTTTCGGCCACGAAGCGATCGGTCAAGGTCTTGACCGCCTTGGGCACGTGCTTGGATGGGATGGCACCGATGGCGAGCCCGTAGGAGCCACCGTTGTTCTTGTACTGCCCGCCAATCACGAGCTGGAAGTGCGGCACGCGTCGGCCGTTCACGTTTCGACTGACGCCTAGAAAGCCCATGTCGGCAACGTGGTGTTGTCCACACGAGTTCGAGCAGCCGCTGCACTTGATGTGCAGACCTTGCGCCGCGGGATCGAGCGTATCCGCGATCACCGTCAGCTGCTTGTGCAGCTCGGTGGCGAGACCGCGCGATGACGAGATGCCCAGCTTGCAAGTGTCGGTGCCTGGGCAAGAAGTGACGTCCGTGATGTGATCGGCGCCCGCTTCACCCAATCCGGCCTTCCTCAACTCGTGGTAGAAAGCGGGCAAGTCTGCGTTCGATACCCAGCGAAAGAGCATGTTTTGCTCGACCGTCGCGCGCAGGGAGTCACCCGTGAAACGGCGAGCGAGATCGGCCATCAGTCGTCCCTGAGCGGGGGTGAAATCACCGAGCGGCAAGGTGACCTTGGCCGTGGAGTAGCCCGGTTGGCTCTGAGCCTGGACGTTGGTTTTGCGCCAAGCCTCGAAGCCTTCCGGGTAGCCTCCGGGCGCGAGCTCCGAGCCCGCTTTGAGCGGCTTCTCGTCGGTCACGTGCAGGTCCTTCAAGAAGGAGACCCAGCGTTCATCCGGGCGCAGCTTGGCGCGCTCCTCCAGCACCAGGCGCTTGAACTCCTCGATGCCCAACTTCTTGACCACGAACTTGAGCCGCGCACGGGCGCGATTCTCACGTTCACCCAGGCGCGCGAACACGCGGCAAACCGCCTGTGTGATCGGGAACAGCTCTTCTTCCGGGAGGAATTCGTCGAACAAGGTGGCGGGATAGGGCACCGCGCCCAGGCCGCCTCCGACGTAGTACTCGAAGCCACGCTTCAGCTCACCGTTCACCATGCGCGTACGCGCTATCGCACCGGCGTCGTGGAAGTTCGTCAGTCCGCACGGCTCGTCTTTGCAACCGGAGAAGGCGACTTTGAATTTCCGACCGAAATCTTGAGTATCCGGGTGCCCGAGCAAGAAGAACGCGAGCGCGTCGGCGTATGGGATCACGTCGAACGACTCGGTGCTGCACACGCCCGCGTAGGGACAAGCAGTGACGTTGCGCACGGTATTGCCGCACGCCTCGCGAGTGGTGATGCCGGCCGCAGCGAGCCGGCGCATCAGATCCGGCGTGTCCTCGATGTGAATGAAATGGAGTTGGATGTCCTGCCGGGTCGTGATGTGCAGAATCTGATCCGAATACTCTTCGGCCAGGTCCGAGAGCGTATCGAGCTGATCCGCCGTCAGCTTGCCGTAGGGGATCTTGATGCGCTGCATGCCGGGCGCGTCCCACATCGTGACCGGGCCTTTGGTCAGCTCGCCCGAGGGAAAAGCCAGGGTCTGCGTCTTCTCACCGTCGTGGCGCTGGCCGTTGTCGTAGCGTTGACCGTAGGTCCCGCGGCGCAGGCGCGTCTCCGCGAACAGCTTCTCCTCGACTTTGCCCTTTTTGCGCAGTTCGATCTGGGTCTCGAAGATGTCGATCTCTCGCGCCCAGTCCTCGCGCACTTGGCCAGCCAGCTTCTGCTTCCAGGTCGTAGCAACGGTCATCGGTAAGTCTCCGGCCCGGGATGCTAGTGGAACACCCGAGCATTTTGGTCCCCGGGGTTATACCCGTGATTCCCGACGTGACAAGTCGACAATCCCGCAGAAGCTATTCGGTTCTGCCTGATTCACGGGACGAATCTTCGCGGGTGCGATGGCAGCCCAGGCCAATCCGGCAGCGCCTGCCGCCGGACGTTCTCGGGCGCTTCGAGGGATGATGTCCGTTTCCAAACACGACCGTCGTGCGGGCTGTTGACGGCGCCTAGTCCCCGCCGCCGAGCGCGCGCGGGACTACGGCCGAGCTTCGGCCGAGCCGGCTCGCACGCCCGCATTTCCGCAGCAAGAACCGGATTCACCCATGAAAACCCGGTGAATGCCGGCAAATCCCCGCGGCGCGCCCGGCGGCGGCGCGGGGGATCTGCCGGTTTTGGCCGGCCCGTGCTACAC
>Ga0164308_10001083_pt1 | contig 14443 bp, 12 predicted proteins | sample Whisoiple_246_MG_FD_109983 | JGI IMG/M metagenome (GOLD analysis project Ga0164308, IMG submission 109983) | Soil microbial communities amended with fresh organic matter from upstate New York, USA - Whitman soil sample_246_MG | ecosystem: Environmental > Terrestrial > Soil > Unclassified >...
GCCTCGACGCTGGCGCGTGTCGCCAGTCTTGCCTCGGCCTCGGGCATGCGGATGTGCGTCCACAGAAAGAGGCTTTTCTTCGTGGCGGCCTCGTTCACTTTCCCGCAAGAGGCGATGCCGACCTGGTGACCAGGATAGTGATGAAGCGTCATTTCGAGCTTGGTTTCATCCGTGGTGAGGAGCCCAACACCCAGGTAGCCGGCGTAGGTTTTCGTCGAGCCCTGAGCGGGATTCAGGATGCGCCTGACTCTCGAGCCGACCCCATCGGCCCCTACGAGCAGTGTCCCGGTCACCTTCACGTTCGATGCAGAGATCACTTCGACTCCGTCGGTCGACTCGGTCATGCTCGCAGCCTCGAAGCCGGTGACCACGCGTATTCCCAGGGCGCGTGCCCGCTTCATCAGTTGTTCGTGAAGGGCGAGCCTGGTGACCACGATGGCAGAGGCATCCTGCGGAGGGGCAGAGAAGCTGGCAGAGAGCCTGCCAAAACGCAGGTCGACTCGGTTCGTCTCCTCGCCGATCGCGTCGAGTTTCATGAACCGCAGGACCTCGACGCCGCTTGCGGAGATGCGCACGCCACTCGTGGGACCGTCGAAACGCTGCCTCGCTTCCACTACCTCGGTTTCGAGGTTTTGTTCGGCAAGCAGAATGGCGAGGCTGAGACCAGCCACACCCGCTCCGACGATGACGACTTTCTCGGTATTCATGGCAGCTCGATCCTCCCGCTCAGTCTCCCCACTCCCGTTTGGTGGCCTCGATCATGAAATCGCGGAAGGCGGCGACTTTGCGAGCGAGCGGACGCTGCGACGAGTAGAGCATCACGAAGCCTCCCAGCTGCACGCGGATGGAGGGCAAGACGCGTAGAAGCGCGCCGCTTGCGACGTAGGGCTGGGCGAGGAAGCTTGGCAACGTGGCCACCCCGCCCCCGGCGGCCGCGACCTCGCGCAGGAAGAGGAAGTCGTTGGCGACCACCTTCGGCACGAGCGCCTTGGGAAAGTCGACGAAGCGGCGGAGCTGACCCGCAACCAGCCAGTCGTGCTCGGGCGTCGCGAGCTCCCCCGGGCTGCCTCGCTGCGCCAAATAGCTCGGGGCCGCATAGAGGCTGATGTCGCCGCCCGTGGCGAGCCGGCGTGCCGTGAGCGATTTATCCTTGTGCTGACCGCTCGATCCCCGCAAGGCGACGTCGAACCCCTCGGCTGCCAGATCGACGAGGCGACTACCGAACTCCGCTTCGACCTGCACCTTGGGGTAGAGCGCCATGAAGCGCGTGATGGCTCCGGCGAGAAAGGTGGCGGCCAGGTCACTGGGCGCGGTGATCTTGAGCACACCGGCAGGCTCGCTCTGCTGCTCCGGCAGCTCCTTCGTAGCCTGGCCGAGGGCGCGCACGTGGCCGGCCGTTCGACCGTAGAGGGCCTTGCCTGCAGTGGTGAGGGACACACGGCGCGTGGTGCGGTGGAAGAGTCGCGAGCCGAGCGCGTCCTCCAGCTTGGCGACGGTGCGGCTCACGGTGGCAGTCGTCGTGCCGAGCACGCGCGCCGCAGCCGAGAAGCTGGCCAAATCGGCCACTTCCACGAACGTGCCCAGCCAGGCGACGTCGATTGTTGCGCCCATGCATCAGTACATTACACTATTACGCATGGCGCGACAGCTGGGCGCGCGGCACAGTGCCCAGCATGAACACGAGCACTCTCTCAACGGGCGCGCCAACGGGCCGCGGCCTCCACATGGGACTCTGGACGGCGCAGGTGATCCTGGCGCTCATGTTCGGCATGGCTGGCGTGATGAAGACCACGCAGCCCATCGCCGAGCTCGCCAAGCAAATGGTCTGGCCGGGTGACATTCCCGCCACCCTGGTGCGCTTCATCGGCACGATGGAGTTCTTGGGCGCGGTCGGGCTCGTCCTGCCGGCGGCCACGCGGATCAAACCGGTCCTCACACCGCTTGCCGCCGCGGGCCTGACGACCATCATGGCGCTCGCCATCGTCTTTCACCTGACGCGTGGCGAGTTCCCCGCGATTGTTTTCAACACCGTTCTGGGCTCGATTGCGCTGTTCATCGCCTGGGGCCGCTACCGCAAGGCGCCGATTGCTCCGCGCGACTGAGCGGCTTCGGGTGCTGAGTGCGCGCTTCACGAGCGAGCCGAGCGTGCCGTGCTGGGTACGAGGCTCGTTGCGCCGCGCCGCTCTTTGCCGCGGGAGAGCTCGAGGCGTGGATTCGAACGCGCCGCACGCAGCACGTCACGGATCTTGTCGTGGTAGCCGAGGGAGCGGGCGAGGGGCGCGAGCATGCGCAAGAGCACCCGGTCCACGCGCGAGCCGACGGCAATGGTGCCCTTGTACTCGTCCAGCAGCGCGGCGCCGTAGAGCGGCGTGGGCGCGCCCTTCTTGTCGGTGAGTCCACGGGCCCCGAGGCCGAAGAACGCCTCGAAAAACTCGTGGATGCGTAGGCCCGGTCGGTAGGTTTCGATGGCTACGGCGGGCTCGTCGAACGGGTTGCCTTGGGTGTGTACGACGCCCGGCGGGAGCACGAGCGTGTCCCCAGGCTTGAGCAGATGCTCGCGGCCTTGGGTCCGGCACACCAGCTGGCCGGAGACGACCTCGAACGTCTGGTGCTGGTTCGGATGCAGGTGCGAGCCCGCAATCTCGCCGCGCGGAGCGATGGTGAGCTCCATGCGGAAGAGGTCGCGCGTCGACTCGAGCACGCGGATGGTCTCGCCGGTGCCGGGGTGGTGCAGAACGGGGAAGGTGGGGGTCTCGATGGGGGGGATGGGGGATGTCATGGTGGTGTCTCCTGGAGCGCGCCGGCGCTCACAGGTCGCAACATGAGGCCTGCTCTTTTGCAGTGGAAGAGACACTTTTGCGGGGTGCTCCTGCGTTTTTGCAGGGCGAGCTGCTAAGCTCCGCGGCCCATGGCCTCCGAGCTCGACTGGGAGAATCTGCGCCTGTTCGGCATCCTGCATCGCCATCCGAGCTTCTCGGCGGCGTCGCGCGTGGCGAAGGTCGACGCGACCACGCTCAGTCGTCGGCTCACGCAGCTCGAGCAAGAGCTGGGCGTCTTGCTCTTCCAGCGCACCACGAGCGGACTCGTGCCGACGGAAGCGGCCGCGCAGATCGCGGAGCACGCGCTGCGCATCGAGCGCCAGATCGAGCTCGCGCGCGAGGAAGCCACGGGACGCGCACAGCGCATCGAGGGTGTCGTGCGCTTGGCGCTCACCGACGAAACGGCCGCCTCCTTCGTGGTGCCTCGCCTGTCCGTCTTACGCGACCGACACCCCGGTCTCGATCTCGAGTTCATCGTGGGCGATGGCTACGTCGACTTGGCGCGCGGCGATGCCGACATCGCCATCCGCTTTCAGCTGCCGGGGCGGGGCGCGCCAGCCGATCCAGGCTCGAGCGTGGAGCTGACCGCGCGTCGCGTCGCCACCATGTACGTGGGCGTTTATGCCAGCACGAGCTACCTCGCGCGGCGCGGCCGGCCCAAGGACGCCTTCGACGTGGCTGGGCACGATCTGGTGCTCCAACGCCGGGACCAGCTGCCCTTGCCCGGGGCGCCCTGGGCGGCGCGGGTTCGCTCGGTAGGGCGGCCGGTCGTGCGCACCGAGGGCCTGGCCTCGATGCGAGCTGCGATTCTGGCGGGCCTCGGCATCGGAGCGCTGCCCACCTTGCTCGCAGCGAGCGCGCCGGAGCTCACTCAGCTCGGGCCGCCGGAGGTGGTCGACGAACGAGAGATCTGGCTCGTTGCTCCGGCCGACTTGGCGCGCGTGGCCCGGGTGCGGGCCGTATGGGACTTTCTGCTGGAGATCGCGGAGGACTTTCGGCGGGCGGGATCCGGTACGAAGCCGCCGGCCGCCGGCCGAGCGAAGAGCCCGGCTACATCCAGCCGCCGCCGAGCGCCTGATAGAGGCTGATCATGGCGTCGAACTGCTCGAGCCTGGTCAGGATGAGCTCCATCTCGGCATCGAGCGTGTCACGACGCGTCAAGAGGACTTCCATGTAATCGGCCCGAGCGGACTGAAAGAGCACGTTCGAAATCGCGACCGACTCCTCCAGAGTCTGCACCTGCTTTTCCCTGAGCTCGTAGCTCTGTTTCAAGTTCTTCACCTTGGCGAGCTGGTTCACGACGTCGGTGAACGCCTGCAGGATGGCGCGCTCGTAGTTGAAGACTGCCTGCAGCTGACGCGCATTGGCGGTGCGGTATTTGGCTGCGATGGCGCTGCGGTTGAGGAGCGGCGCCGTGAGGTGCCCCGCCGCATTGTAGATGAGCGACTCGGGCGTCGTGACCAAGTACTGCACGTCGAAGGCGTCGTAGCCGACGCCGGCATCGATACTGAGCGACGGGTAGAACGAGGCCTTGGCGGCCTTCACGTCCAGCTTGGCTGCTTCGAGCTCGAGCCCCGCCTGCTTCACGTCGGGCCGGTTGTCGAGCAGCTCGCTCGGCAGGCCAGCGCCGAGCGCGGCTGGCAACGGGGCTTGAAACTGAGCAACGCTGCGGGCGACCGGCTGCGGAAAGCGACCGACCAGGAAGTTGATGCGGTTTTCGGCAACGACCCGCGCTTGTTCGAGCTCGAACTGACGGCTCTTGTTCTTGAGCACCTCGGCTTCGAAACGCTGAACTGCCAGCTCCGTCACGCGGGCCGCCTGCTTCTCCAGCTTCACGACTTCCAGAGCGTCCGTTTGGATCTGGATGTTGCGCTTGAGGACGTCGAGCTGACTGTCCAGAGCGACGAGCTCGTAATAGGAACGTGCGATCTCGGCCACCAGCTGGGTGACCATGAAGTTTCGGCCTTCGATGCTCGACAGGTAGCGATAGTTGGCGGCTTTGGCGCCATTGCGTAGCTTCTTCCACACGTCGACTTCCCACGAGCCGGACAGGCCGAAGGTGAAGTCGCCCACGGGCTCGCCCACACCGTTCGCTTCGTTGCTCGCGCCGGGGCTGGTGTAGCGACCCACCTTGTCCAAGCCGACGCCAGCGCCAGCGTCGACCTTGGGCAGATACTCGCCCTTTCTGGCCTTCACTTCGGCCTTGGCGATGACGATCTCCTGCATCCGAATGTTCAGCTCTTGGTTGTTCTCGAGCGCCGTCTTGATCAGCGCCTTGAGCTCTGGACTCTCGAAGAAGTCGGCATAGTGCTTCTGGGCCAAACTGGGCCCGGCGGCAGGGTTCTCTTTTGCTGCCGCGGTGGGTGGAGGCGCCGGGAACGCCCCGGGGACCTCCTTTTTCGCCTCCCGGGGCTCGTTACCTTGGAGCGACGGGAGGCAGGCAGACGCCAGGCTGGCGGCTAGGGCGAGCGCCGCCAGACGCGGGACGCGGGGCTCATTCATGGCCGTCTCCTGAGTGTCCACCGGCGGGGGGGTAGAGGCTTTCCTGGTAGGCCGGCAGTTCGTGGCTCGGAACCTCCGTCAGCGGCTCGTCGTCCTCGTTTCTGATCAAGCGTTTGCCGTCAGCCAGGGTGGCGAAGACGAAGTAGAGGCCGGGCACGATGATGACGCCGAACACCGTACCGAACAGCATGCCGCCGAGCGCCGACGAGCCGATGGTGCGGTTGCCGACGGCGCCCGGTCCCGTGGCCACCACGAGCGGCAGGAGGCCGGCGATGAAGGCGAACGACGTCATCAAGATCGGGCGGAAACGCACCTTGGCGCCTTCGATGGCCGCATCGACGATCGACGCGCCAGCTCGCCGTTTTTGCACGGCAAACTCGACGATGAGCACGGCGTTCTTACCGAGCAGGCCCACCAGCATGACCAGGCCTACTTGGGCGAAGATGTCGTTGGCCAGCCCCATCTGCTGCAGGAGCAGGAAGGACCCGAACACACCTGCGGGGAGTGAAAACACGACCGCTAGCGGGATGATGAAGCTCTCGTACTGCGCTGCGAGCACTAGATACACGAAGGCGATCACGATGAGGAAGATGAAGAGCGCCTCGTTGCCGCGTTTTGCTTCGTCGAAGGACAGGCCTTCCCAGGCGATGTCGTAGCCGCGCGGCAGAGTCTTCGCGGCCACTTCCTTCACGGCGGCGATGGCGTCGCCGCTGGTGTAGCCCTTGGCCGGCCCGCCGCGGATGGCCGCTGAATTGTACAGGTTGTAGCGAGTGATTTCGTTCGGACCTTGCGTCTTCTCCATCGTCATGAACGCCGAATACGGCACCATCTCGCCACGGTCATTCTTGACGTAGAGATTCAAGACATCCGTCGGCAGGCGCCTGAACTCCGGCGCTGCTTGGGTGTACACCTTGAAGAAGTTGCCGAAGCGAATGAAGCCCTGCTCGTAGGTGCTGCCGATCATGATGCCGAGGTTGTCCATGGCATTCTTGATCGAGACGCCCTTCTGCATGGCGAGGCCGTTGTCGATCTTCAGCTGATACTGCGGATAGTTGGCGGCGAAGAAGGTGAAGAGCCCCGTGAGCTCCTTGCGCTTGTGCAAGGCGTCCATGAACTCTTTGTTGATGCGGTCGAACTCCTGGTAGTCGGTGCCGTTGGTCTTATCCAGCATACGCAGGGCAAAACCGCTGGCAGCGCCGTAGCCGGGAACCGCTGGTGGCTCGAAGAACTCGACGATGGCGCCGATGTCCTTCGCTTTCTCCTCCAGCTCTTCGATGATCTGGGTGACGTTGTGCTTGCGCTCCGACCAGGGCTTGAGGCTGATGAGGCAGGTGCCGGCGTTCGAGCCGCGACCTTCGGTCAGCACCTCGTAGCCCGCGAGCGAGGACACCGACTGGATGCCGTCCACCTCCTCGGCGATGGTCTGAAGCTGACGCGAGACCGCGTTCGTTTGCTCGAGCGTCGTGCCCGGCGGCGTCTGGATGATGGCGTAGATCATGCCCTGGTCCTCGTTGGGCACGAATCCAGCCGGCAAGATGCGGTTCACGCCCAAGATGCCGAGGCTGAAGAGCAGGAGCAGGCCGAAGGTGACGAGCCTGCGATTGACGATTTTCTGCAGCAAAGCCACGTATTTGTTCGTGCCGAACTCGAACGCGCGATTGAAGCCGTCGAGCAGAATGCTGATCGGCGTCCTGCGCTTGGGCTTGCCGTGGTCGTTCTTGAGGATCATCGCGCACAAGACGGGCGTGAGCGTCAAGGCGACGACGCCGGACAGCACGATGGAGGAGGCCATCGTGATCGAGAACTGGCGGTAGAAAATGCCCACCGGACCGGTCATGAAGGCCACCGGCACGAACACGGCGGTCATGAGCAAGGTGATGGCGACGACTGCGCCGGCAATTTCACCCAATACCGCCTTGACCGCGTTGTACGGGGATAAGTGCGCCTCGGCCATCTTCGCGTGCACTGCTTCGACGACGACGATGGCGTCGTCGACCACCACGCCAATGGCGAGCACGAGCGCGAACAGGGTGATCAGGTTGATGGTGATGCCGAACATCTGCATGAAGATGAACGCACCGATGAGCGAGACGGGAACCGCCAGCGTTGGGATCAAGGTCGAACGCCAATCTCCCAGGAACAAGAACACGACCGCTGCCACCAGCACGAAGGCTTCACCCAGCGTGTGGATGACCTTCTCGATCGAGGCATCCAAGAACGTCGAGACGTCGTAGCTGATCTGGTAGTCCATGCCGGCTGGGAAGGTCTGTTTCAGCTCCTCCAGCTTGTCCTTCACCTGCTCGATCACCTGGCTCGCGTTGCTGCCGTAGGTCTGCTTGAGCACGATGGCGGCCGAAGGGTGACCGTCGAGGTTCGAGTAGATGTCGAAGAACTCGCTGCCCAGCTCCACCTTCGCTACGTCGGCCAGGCGCAAGTTCTCGCCGTCCGCGTTGGCGCGAATGATGATGTTCTCGTACTGCTCCGGCTTGTTGTAGCGGTCCTGGTAGATCAGCACGTATTCCAGAGCCTGCGCCTGCTTGCCCGACGCTTGCCCGATGCGTCCCGGCCGGGTGATCACGCTTTGCTCGTTGATCGCCTCCATCACCTCTTCGGTGGAAACGCTGTAGGCGCGCATGCGGTCCGGATTCAGCCAGATGCGCATCGCGTACTGCCGTGAGCCGAGGATGCGGGTCTGCGCGATGCCTTTGATGCGCTGCAGCTCGGGCAGCATGTTCACGTTGGCGTAGTTGTAGAGAAACTTTTGATCGGCCGTTTTCTCCGTGCTGTACAGGTTGACGTACATGAGCATGCTCGGCTGCACGAAGTTGACGATCACGCCTTCGAGCTGCACGAGCGGTGGCAATCGGCTCATCACCTGGTCGACGCGGTTCTTCACGTTGACCATGGCCTGATTCGGGTCGGTGCCGAGCTCGAAGATGACCTGGATGGTCGCTTCGCCGGCGCTGGTGGCGTCCGACATGATGTAGCTCATGCCTTGCACGCCATTGATGGCGCGCTCGAGCGTGATCAAGGACGACTTGACGAGCACGTCGGCGCTCGAGCCGGGGAAGTCGAGGGTGACGATCACGCGCGGCGGAGAAATCTCCGGAAACTGCGAGATCGGTCGCGACTGCATGGCCAAAAGGCCCAAGAAAACGACCACCACCGAGAGCACGATGGCGAGGACAGGACGACGAATGAAGGTCAGCATGACGGTTGTCTTTCGCCGCTCACTCCGCGGCGACTTCGAGCTTGCCGAACACGTCGCCTGCCGGCTTGTAGTCGGGCACGATGACGCTGCCTTCACGCACCTTGCGCAAGCCGTCGATGAGCACCCGCTCGGACTCCTGGAGGCCACTTTCGACGACGTAGAGCTGGGGCAGCTCGGCACTGATGGTGACGGGGCGGGAGTGCACGACGTTCTTGTCGTCGACGACGAAGACGAACTTCTTGTCCAAGACCTCGAAGGTCGCCTTCTGCGGGATCAGGAGGGCATTTTCGACCTGCATGACCATCTGCACCTTGCCCGTTTCGCCGTGCCGGAGCAGCCCCTTCGGGTTGGGGAACGAGGCCCGGAACGCGATGTTGCCGGTCTCGTTGTTGAAGTCGGCCTCGATGGTTTTGACTTCGCCCGGCTGGTCGAAGACCTTGCCGTTGGCCATGACCAAGCGCACGGGCGTCGGCTCTCCCGGCTGGTGCTCCACCTGGTATTCCAGGTACTCGGCCTCGGTCACGTTGAAGTACACCCAGACCGTGCTGTTGTCGGCCAGGGTCGTCAGCGGGTCGCCGTCGTCGAGCAAGCTGCCCTGCCGGGCTAGGAAGCGCCCCACGATGCCACTGAAGGACGCGCGGATCTCCGTCAGCCCTTTGTGCGTCGCGGCGAGCGAGAGCTGCGCTTGCGCTTTGGCAAGCTTGGCCTTGGCCAGAGCAAGCTCGCTGGAGGACACCACGTTCTTGTCGGCGAGGAGCTTGGTGTTGTTGTACTCGACCTCGCTCAAGTCGGCTTCGGCCTGCGACTTCTGCACCTCGGCCTGGTAGATCAGGGGCATGATCTGAAACATCTTGTGGCCCTTCTCGACCTTCTGTCCTTCGTCGACGAAGACGCCTTGCAGGTAGCCGCTCTCGAGCGCCCTGACCTCGATGTGCTGAATGGCACGCACCTGAGCCACGTACTCTTTGGTGAGCTCGGTCGTTTGCCGGAGCGGCGTGGTCACGAGGTACTTCGCAGCCTCTCGCTTCTCGTGCTCCTTGTGGTGGCAACCGAGAGAAGAGAGCGCGATCGAAAAGAGCAGGCTGAACGCTGGGATTCGGGACATGGCTGTTGAAATTCGTGGCTGGGGAGCGAGGAAGGGGCGGAGCACGGGCGCAGGTGGAGTGGGACTCGGTCCGTCGAGTCCATGCGCGCGCGCCTACGGGCGTCGGCCCTTGGCCGCTCGCTGAGGGGGTTCGTTCACGCGCGCCTGGCTAGCGCATGCTCGCTTGGCCCAGTGAGCCGACCCGAGTGCGCCGAAGGCGACGATGAATTCGGACGTCAGGCGGGCGGGCCGCGCGCGGGACGGGTCGCGAGCGAGAAGCGCCAACCAAGCGGTTGCGTTCGCATGCGTTCGGGCTTCGCGCAGGCGGGCGCGTCTGCCGCGCGCCGCCACAGCGAAGCCTGGGAGAGGATCACGCAGGTCGAGGGGACCTGGTCGACGGCGCTCGGGCCTCCATCGCCCTTGGGGTCGGCTTCACTACTGGCCGACTCCGCTTCACCGGGGATGGCAGCTCTCGGCCGGAATGCCGGCTCGAAGCTGGGGGTCGAAACGTGCGAGCTGTGCCCCGTGAGTACCAGCTCGAGCACCGCGACGGCGGCGTCGTGCGCGGCCACCCGGGCGCTACCGTCCCCGAGTAGGCCGCCGAACAGCGCCAAGATCGCGACGAGCGTGGCCGTGAGCAGGGGCCAAGGTCGGGTCACAGCGATCTCCGCACGCACGATGTGCGCTCTAAAGCATCGAGCGCAGGACTTTGCAATGGCGAAGCGCACCACGCGGCTCTGCATCCGGTGTTACCGGAAGAGGAACCGCGCACGACACGCTTCTGCAACCAAGACGCAAACATCGATGCGTGGAAACCATCGAGCGAGCTGTCTTCATCCCGGCCCGGGCAGTTTCAGTGCACGGCCTGGGCCAGGGTGGCGAGAGTTTTGACGTAGGCGGCCAGGCGGGTCGCCTGCTCGCGGTCGAGCGTGTGGGCGAAAGCGGGCATGATCGAGCCGGGTTTGGTCGCTTGGGGGTCCAGGATCCACGCGGCGACGGCGTCGTCCGATTTGCCGGCAGCGCCGGAGAGCCGGTCCTGATAAGGGGCGCCGCTCCCATGGCAGGCGACGCAGCCGACCTTGACGAACAGCTGCTCGGGAGAATCCGTAGGGCTCGCCTGCTCGAGCCGGTGTCCGCCTGGCTTGTTCGCCTTCTGCACCTTGGGGCGTGACTTCAAGAAGCGGTAGAGGGCTTCCACCTCCACCCGCTCGAAGCGGGAGAACAGCGGCATCGGTTTGCGCACCAAGTAGCCGTCGGGACGCACGCCGCGCGTGAGCACGCGCTCGAAGTCCTCCAGACTGAAGCGACCGATGCCCGTTGCCTCGTCCATGGTGATGTTCTTGGAGTAGATGGCCACGCCCGTCGGATCCGTCAGCTCGGAACCGCCGGCAAACGCCTCCGGATTGACGAGCTTCTCGGCGTTCGTCTCCATGCTGTCCGTGTGGCAACCGACGCAATCCATGATCGTGGCCATGTAGCGGCCGTACTCGACGCTGGGCTCTCGCTTCGGGACCGGGATGCGCTCGAGCCCTCCCTCCACGTCGACGCCGATGCCCGTCATGGCCATCAAGAGTTCGGCAGCGAGCGTTGGCTCGGAGCGTGGTTGCAGCTTCCCTCCGGGGCGCAAAGCGGGCGGATTGGATCTCAGGTAGCCGACGAGGGCAGCGATGTCCTCGTCGCCGAGACTCTGGAACAGGCTCATGATGAGGGAATACTGGCCGCCTGGGAGCACGCCGGTGCGCAGGGTGCGCGCGATCTCGGCGTCGGTTCGCTGCGCTACACCGCGCTCGGGGTGAGCGAGGTTGGCGGAGTAGAACGTGCCGAAAAATGCGGGGACCTCCGCCAGGTGCTTGCCGGTAGCTCGGCCGTCCGCGCCGCCGTGGCACTCCATGCACAAAGACTGGAAGAGCAGCTCCCCGCGCCCGACGGCGGCTGGCGAGTGATCGGCCGTGATGGCGAGCTTGGGGACCCCGGAGTAGTCGCGGTCGAAGACCCATTTCGCTCGGCCCCAGAGGCCAAGGACGGCCAGGAGCAGGAGTAGAGCGAGTAGGGCGAGGATTTTCAGCAGTTTACGGCGCATGGGCGGGTCTCTTCCCGTCCCAGTGGCCGGAGGCCCCGCGGCGTTACACGCGCTTGCTCGAAAAAGCAGGGCTCACAAAAGCGGCAGCTCGAGCAGGAGGCGGCGCTCGGAGTCTTCGCCCGTGGCCCAAACCCGGGTGAGGGTGGCGGGCGCACTGCTGGCCGTGCGCGCGAGCTCGGCCTCGCAGCAGGCATACACGGCGCCGTCGACCGCATCGAAGGTGACGTCCGGCATGCGCTTGATCAGCTGCCCGTTCGGGCCGAGGACCTCCGCCTCCAGCCGGCCGACGCCGCGGAGGTCGACGGGGATGCGCGTGATCAAGAGGTCCGTCCCCGGCGGCACTTCGGGCCCGACGGGGTGCTCGAGGTCGAGCTCGAACACCACGACGCGTACGGTGGGATTGTTCTGCAGGCGCTGCACGTCGCGCGCGGTGAGCCAGAGGTCCAAGCTCCCGCGGGCGTTCATCGCGCGAAAGGTGGCCCCGACACCCGCGCGGAAGGTGAGCTCCGGCGCCGCACCGGCCATGGCCCGTTCGAACAGATCGTCCTCGAAACGCTCCACTTCGGACAGGTCCGCGTCGGTTGAGCCCAGGGCGCCACGGACGTAGTCGTCCAGCTCCTCCGTGGCTCGATCCAGTGCGTTGGTTGCCGTTTTCATGAGGACGCCTCCCCCAGTGTGGTCCACGAAATGGGCTTGTCCAGGCAAGCGCGGAGCGCTGCCAGGGTGCGGTGACGGATGATGCGGACGTTCGCTTCCGTCAGCTCGAGCAATCGAGCGATGTCGCTGTCGGCGGCGTCCTCACAGAAGGTGGCGCGAATGACCTTGCGCGAGCGTTCCGTGAGCTGGGAGTAGCAATCCTCCAGGTGGTCCCGGCGCACGGACAAGGCCGCGTCCCACGTGGCCAGGTCCGCCTCGCTGGGCGCGTATTTCTCCGACAGATCCCGACGGCGCTCATCCGTCCGGGCGCGCTCGCGCGCCAGATTGCGGCAGATCCCGAGGGCGAATCCGGCCAAACGGGAAGGATCGTGGATGCGCCGCTCACGCAGCGCCTCGATGAGCAAGGTCAGCGCGTCGTGCGTGAAGTCTTCGGCAGAGGCGGGGCGCAGACGCCGCGCGGCGAAGGCCCGGATAGCCGGCAAGATCCGGGCACAGATCTCGCGCTCGGCGCTCGGGTCACCGGCGAGGGCGCGCTCGGCGACCGGGTCCGGGGGTGCGGGCGAGCGCACGTCCGTGGCCAGGGCATCCATGGGGCCAGCATACCTGGCTTCGAGGGCTCCACCAACGACCAGCCGCGAGGTGTAACGCAGCGCGGCCTCGGGCCACTGGTGCTTTCAAAGGGGCCGCTGGGGCCCCCAGCCAGGGAGTTTAGATTGATGAAACAAAGCGAAATGGGCGTCCTAGTGGTGGGTGGAACGGGCACGGTGGGCGGGGCCACCGTCCGCGAGCTCGTGAAGCAGGGCGCGAACGTGCGCGCGCTCGTGCGGAGTCGAGCTCGCGCGACGGGGCTCGTCGGCGCCGAGCTCGTGGAGGGGAACGTACGGGACGTGGCGTTGGTCGAGCGTTGCCTGGCCGGCGTCCACACCGCCTTCTACGTATCACCGCACGAAGCGGACGAAGAGGAGCTGGCCGAGACGTTCATCTCCGCGTGTGAACGACGCGGAGTGCGTCTGGTCTTCATGGGCGTCCACGTGGACGCCAAGACGAGCCTGATGCGCTTTCTCCTGCGCTCGTACTTCGGCCGGCTGATGCCGAGTTATCTGCCCAAATTGCGCATTTCCGAGCGAGCGCGCAACTCCAAGACGCGTCCGGTGGTGCTCATGCCCACGAACTTCATGGACAACGACGACCTCTTCCGCGAGGAAATCGAAAGCGGCCGGTTCCTGCAGCCGTTCGAGCGCCCCTTCAACCGCGTGGCCGTCCGAGACATCGCCGAAGCAGCCGCCAAGGTCTGCCTCGATCCGAGCTTCCCGAAAGGGGCCTACCCGATCGTGGGGCCGAGGTCGCTCGACGGGCGCGCCTGCGCCCAGGTCTGGAGCGAGGCGCTCGGTCGACCGGTGAGTTACCAGGTGGACGAGGCGACCTTCGAGGGCGCACTGGTCCGCGGCGCGCGCGGCAAGAAGGTCACGGACGTGATCTCGAGCTACGCCGCCATTAGAAACATTGCTCTGCCTACCTCGCCGAAGGACCTGTTGCGCACGACCGAGCTCTTGGGACGCCCACCGACGTCGTACGAAGACTTCGTGCGTGAGCGTGTGGCGGGCGAGTCTGCCCGAGGCGTCCACGCCGCGTGATCAGCCGCCCCGGCGAAACTCCGAGGGGCTCTGGCCCGTCCAGCGGCGAAAAGCCCGGTTGAAGGCGCTCGGCTCGGAATAGCCGAGCAGGAAGGCCACTTCGAAAGCGGCCAGACGGGGATCGCCGAGGTAGAGGCGGGCCAGAGTCGAACGCACCTCGTCCAAGAGCTGGGCGTAGGTGGCGCCTTCCTCGCGCAAGCGGCGATGCAAGGAGCGCTCGGAGAGGCCGCACTGCTTGGCGATTTCGGCCTGACTGGGCTCGCCTTCGCGCAGGCGCTGCGTCAAAAGGTCGCGGACCTTGTCGCCCAGGGAGGTTCGGTTACTGAGCTTGGCTTGCAGCGTCTCGGCGTGGCGTTCGAGGTAGGCCAGGAGACTGTCGTTCGGTTGGACGAGCGGGCGCTCGAGCAAGCTCCTGGGCAAGATCAGGCGGGTCTCGGGCTGGTCGAACGAGACCGC
>Ga0164308_10001084_pt1 | contig 14443 bp, 16 predicted proteins | sample Whisoiple_246_MG_FD_109983 | JGI IMG/M metagenome (GOLD analysis project Ga0164308, IMG submission 109983) | Soil microbial communities amended with fresh organic matter from upstate New York, USA - Whitman soil sample_246_MG | ecosystem: Environmental > Terrestrial > Soil > Unclassified >...
CATCACGCAACCGCTCAGGCCGAGTGCCGTGGTGCAGTCGACGCACAGCAACTCCGGCAGCGACCGCCCTGACCCGGCATGGGCGTCGATCGCCGCGAGGATCTGGACCGTGGTCTTCACGCTTCCACCCACCTCAGGGTCGGGGGAGTAGCCTCGAATCGAGGCCACCTCGGACCCCGGCGGCGCCATCTGCGAACAGTCGGGATCCTCATGTCCACCACCACTGGGTCAGCGCTTCCGCCCCTCCAGAGCGACTACAGCGAGCTGGTTCGGGAAATCCGGAGTCGAGGACTCCTCCAGCCTAGACCTGCGTTCTACGCCGTCCTGGGAACCCTCAACCTCGCCGGACTGGCTCTGGTCGTGGCGGGTCTCTTCCTTCTGCGCGACTCGTGGTGGGCGCTCCTGCTGGCCCCGGGGTTCGCGATCGTGTCCACCCAGATCGCGTTCTTCTCCCACGACGCCGCCCATCGCCAGATCGCTCATCGTGGCAGGACCATCGCCCTGCTCTGCCTGGTGCACGGCAACCTGCTGAACGGGCTCAGCTACGGCTGGTGGATCGCCAAGCACAACGCCCACCACGCCCACCCGAACGACCTGGAGGCCGACCCCGATGTCGCTGTCGGTGCGTTCGTGTTCGACTCTGACCAGGCCAGCGCGCGCAGAGGAGCGGCCGCCTGGCTGACGCGGCATCAGGCCGGTCTGTTCTTCCCGATGCTGACGCTGGAGGCGTTCAACCTTCGGGTCTCGAGCGTGCGTTCGGTTCTCAGGCCCGGACTCCGCTACCGGAAAGTCGAGAGCCTCTTGCTGCTCGGTCACCTCACCCTGTACCTCACGTTGCTCTTGAGCACCCTCACTTGGATCCAGGCGCTGGTGTTCCTCGTGATCCACCAGGCCTTGTTCGGTGTCTACCACGGCTGCTCGTTCGCCCCGTCGCACAAGGGGATGCCAGCGCTGACGCCGCAGCAAGCCGCGGACCGGCTGCTCCGTCAGGTACTGTCCGCCCGCAACATCCGAGGAGGACGATTCGTCGACTTGGCCCTTGGCGGCCTCAACCTTCAGATCGAGCACCACCTCTTCCCGAGCATGCCCCGTCCCAACCTCAGACGAGCCCAACCCATCATTGAGCGCCACTGCCGGGCCCGCGGGATCTCGTACGCGGAAACGACGCTGCATGAGTCGTACGGGCTGGCACTCCGACACCTGCACCAGGTGGGCGCCCCGCTACGCGGTGGGGCGTCGAGTTCAAGGTGACGCGGACGCCTCCCGCTCCCGCGCTCGGGGTCGGCCTGCCGCAGGAAGCTGATCCATTCCGGAGCCGACCGTCCCGGATCAGGCCTTGCAGTGCCTCAGAGCCGACGGCACAGCGGCAGCGCGGCCACCGCAAAGCCCTGAGCCTGTTGTCCCCAGACCCGCCGGGTCTCGCAGGATGCTTGAATCGCCGCCTGCTCGATTGCCGCGACAGCGCGCTCGAGTTCGTCCCCGTCACTGGCGCTGACGGCGACGAACCCGGTCGCCCGCAGCACCCCGTGCCCGGCGGTCAGGTCGGCCTCTTGCTGGAGGACGTCCTGGTACTCGGCGCTCTGCTGGGCGTCCTCGATCTGACCGATCTTCTGGCGCTGGGCGGCGTCGGAGATGTACTCGGTCTTCTTCTTGCGGATGTCGCGGGCAGCGCGGTCGGTGCGCATCGGTGTGTAGAGCAGCGTGAAGGTGCGCCGGATCCCCGAAGACAGCAGCAGCGGCGCGAGGAAGCCGGGGTACACGAGCGACCGCGGCCACTCACTGATCCAGAGCACGCAGTGGTGCGCTGAGTCGCTGCGCAACGAGCCCCACGATTCGGTGACCGCGACGGGGCCCGCGGTGGCGAGGTCCCGGCCGATGTCGCCCTGGCGCTCAAGCGCGCGCGCAACGGCGGGGTCGTACGCCGACCGGAGGATCAGCGCAAGGTCCCCGGGCGTGAGCCATTCGCCGGGGGAGAGGTCGGCAGACCGGAGAGCGGCAAGCATGGTCGCCATCTCCTGCCGGAGTACGGCCGCCGCCCCTCGCATGCCTCCGCCGGCAGCCCGGATCGCTCGCCCGGCAACCTTCATGTCCAAGGCGATGGAAACGGTCGACGCATGGCGCTCGCCCGCGGGGCCGGCGCGGTCGACCAGTTCGCCGTACGTCGTCGACGCCCACGAGCCTGAGCGGTTGCCGTGCTGCTCCCACCAGTCCGCCAGGCCCTTGCCGGAGTCGGGCAGCGTCCGCTCCATCACCTGGACGGAGGCGATTCGCCCGGATCGGCATGCCGTCGCGAGGACGCGGCCCCACGAGACGACTCGGCGCTCCTGCTCAGCTGGGTCGAGCAGCACGAACGCGGGGTGGGAGACACCGATGATCGCGGTCAGGGTCGCGGCGTGCGGGTCGTGAACCATGACGGCGTCCGCTTCGGGGTCCACCCACTGACGCAGGCGCGCCGCGTCGCCGGGCAGGGCCAGCGTGCCGGCGGGGCGCGGCTTCACGATCCTTCGGCGGTACAGCAGCTGCCCGCCGGTGGATCGCCAGAGCCATCGCGCGCCGATCGGCGCCCACTCGATGAGCTTGCGCCCTCCGACACCAACGAACGCCAGCGCGACCAAGAACAGGATGATCGGGAACGTCATCACCACGGCGCCGACGTACAGACCGACGATCAACGTGCCCGACGCGAGGCTGGCCATCAGGAGTTGGGGCCCGGAGAGACCGAGCAGGACGCCGCGTCGGGTCAGGCGCGAGAACTTGACCGGGGTCAGCTCCGGTTCGTGGGTCGTCGTGGCCACGGCCGATCACTTCTTCCCAGCGGTGTCGACCAGCGTCGAGTCCGCGACTGGGGGTGGGACTGTCGAAGGAGCGGCGGACTCATGTGCCTGTGCCTGTCCGGTCGCCTGGGCGGCAACGAAGTTGCCGAGTCGAGGGCCGGCCGCTGCCGCCTCCTTTGCGACCACGACTCCGGCGGCAGTTGCGCCGCCTGCCGCTGCGACTCCTCCGGCGGATCCTCCGGCGGCAGCGCCGGATCCGGCGCTTCCGCCGCTAGGTCCAGTCGATGGTCCGCCGGTGGACGGTCCCGTGGCCCCGGGCGAGGTGCCGGACGTCGTACCGCCGCCGCCGTCTGCGCCGCCCCCGCCCAGGACCTTCGCCGGCTCGCTGCCGGTGCGGCGAGAGAGCGGGATCGGCATCGGCCGGTTGAGTGATGCCTTGGCCTCCTGCTCGGCCGACATCGCGTGGTACATGTCGAAGCCCATGAAGGCGATGGCCTTGTAGGTCAGGTACGGCGCGAACCCGGCCATGAGCATCAGTACGACGCCCGCCATCGGCTGGCTGACGGACTCGAGGTCGGCATCGATCGGCGCCGAGACCTGGGCGGTGGCGAGCAGGAAGATCACCACGAGGACGACCTTCGAGAGGATCATCGCGATCACGAACGTTGCCCAGCGGCTCAGCCACGTCCGGGTGTGGTCCCAGCTGGCACCCGCGAGCGCGATCGGTGCGAAGACGATCGCGATCAGCAGCAGAGCCTTGCGGATCAGCAGGCTGATCCACACCACCATCGCTCCAATGATCGCGAGGCTGGCGAGGAAGATCGTGAGGATCGCTCCGGCGCCGGGCGCGCTGAGGTTGATGGCACCGAGTCCTGCAGCGAGTACGGCGACCTTGTCGCCCATCTCGTTCATGTTGGTGCCGGCGGCGTTGACAATGCCGATGCAGAGCTGGTCGGTGATCTCGAGCGCGGTCGCGAGGAGGGCGAGGGCGACGAAGGAACCGAGGATCGACTTGGCGAGTCCGAGCGCGGCTCTGGATAGGGCCGCTGGTTCGCGGCGGATCATGCCGCCGATGACCTGGAGCATGAAGAAGCCGAGCATCACGAAGACCCCGACGCCGAACATGATGTTGTAGACCTTCGTGTACTCGCCGCTGGTCACGTCGACGTACGTCGTGGTGTCGATGACCTTCCAGACGGAGGTGAACATCCACTCGGCGGCGCAGCCCATGCCCTGAGCGAGCCAGTCGAACGGGGCGGTGATCACCGCGCCGGCCGCGTCGCCGGCGGCGTTGCAGACCTCGTGGATCACTGGTACGTCGCAGACACCCATGATCGATTCCTCAGACCTGCTGGCCGACGTTCCAGAAGAAGTTCACGAGAGTCACCGAGGCGCCGCAGACGATGGCGGCTCCGAGGGCGACGAGTACGCCGAGCTTGCCGCGACCGGCCAGGTGCGGGTTCGACGAGTTGGCTCCCAGCGCCCACACGATCACCGAGATGATCAGCGCGAGCACGGCGAGCACGAGGCCAACCGTCATTGAGGCTCCGACGATCTTCTTGAGTTGGCCGATCCCGGGCAGGCCGTTGGAGTTCGGGTCGATCGAGATGTCGAGAGGGAGCAGGAGTGCTGCTGTGAGTAGGTCCATCGGAGGCTCCTGAGGTCAGACGGGCGGACGCCTTAGAGGTGCGGTCCGATGTCCAGCAGCCAGTTGGCCCACGTGAGTGCAGCGCCCGTGAGAGTGGCGCCGCCGATGGCGACGAAGCAGCCGAGCTTGGCCTTCTGAGCGGTGTGCCAACTGCCCGAGCTGGACGCGATTGCCCAGGTCGACGCCGAGATCACGAGCATGAGTACGGCGATGATCAGGCCGTACGTCATCAAGGCCCCGACGATCACCCGAAGGTCTCCCGAGCCGCCGACCGCGCCAAAGTCGGGTCCTACGCTGTTCCTGAGCTGGTCGATCAGTGGCATGTCGACTAGGTGGTCAAGACCTGCCGGTGGGGAAGTCGAACCCGGAAGGCGCCTGCGCTTTCGTGCTGATTCGTCGCCGAAGGAGCGTCAGGCCGACGTTAAATCGTCCGCTGGGCGCGGAACGCGGCAGATCCGGGTGGCTGTGTTCCAGCGAGGGGGACGACGTTGCGGAAGACTTGACCCGTGACCCACGAGTCGTCGCCCGACAATCGGAGGCTCCTCCTAGAGGAACTACTTGAACTATGCGAGGACAATCTCGGCGCGTCGACCGAAAGCGCGGTCCTCGCCGTCATGCATGCCTGGCTCGTCCAGACGATCGACACAGTAAGAGCTGCTCTCGTCGTCCACGACGCGGGGCTGGGGAGCGCAACTAGCCCCTTGGTTCGTGCGGCGCTCGAGAACGCGGTCGGAATGCACTGGCTCCGGCAGGTCCAGGATGCAGGCCTCGGTGGCTTGCACAACTCGCACAAGCGGTGGGCGAGAAACCTCCAGAGGGCACTTTCGGCCGCCGAGGCACAAGACCTGGATCCGGATGATCCGAAGTGGCCAGCGGCGTGGGCCGAACTCGTAGCGGAAATCGAATCGCAGCCTTCCGCGCCCCATGTGAAGGGCGGTGGGAACATCGCTGAGAGGTTCGAGGTCACTGAGTTAGCCCACGTGTATGTGGCGTGGCTTAGTGAAACGTCCCTGAGCCACGCCACACAGGCGTCGGCAACCCCGTACCTAGAGCAAGTTGACGACACCTACTTCCTCTCCCGCAAGCCGCACGCGTCGCGCGGTGAGTCGTTGGAAGGTCGCTGCTTTGTCGCACTTGATATAGCTCTCCATGCAATCGCAGAAGTCTTCGATTCAGAGCCGCTGCGCTTGAAGCTAACGGACATCGAGGACCGCTTCGCGGCCTCTGCGGACGACGTGAACGAGTCGTAGGGGCCGGGGCGAGTACGGGCTGGGCACTCTCGACCATCAAGTACGACGCGTCCACCTTCCTGCACATTAGCGAAGTGCAGGAAGGTGGGCGGCCGCCGACGCTGGCCGCTGCCTACACCGGGACGAGGCCCCAGCCTCGGACGGACCGGCCGGGTGCGAAGGTCCACTCTCCGCGGCACTTGTCGCACCGGATGTGTACGTCGTGGTCGCGAGCACCGGGGATGTTGTCGTGGTTCTCGACGACCTCGCCCGCACCGCACGGGCAGAGATAGGTGACCTTCTCGATGTCGCCGTAGCCCTCGGCGCCACCAAAGCCGCCGGTCTCGTCCACGCTTCGACTCACGAACTTGGTGCGCACTGGCTTCGCGGCGGCGTTCGCCGCGAACCACTCCGCGATGGCCTGGACCCCGGCGTCGTAGGCCGCATCGGAGGCGCCAGCGTCGAGGAGGATGCTGAGCAGGTCGTCCGGAGCATCGGCCGGGCCATGCTCGTTGTAAGCGATGCCGTCGACGTAGTCGCGAGCGATGTCGCCAACCGGGTCGTCCCGCCGTGCCTGTGCAGATAGCCAGTCGTGGAATGGCGTGGCGACGGGCGAGGCGGACATGGGCACCCATCGAGGGGCTGCCGGCTTGCCTGTCGCGACACGGTCAAGCGCGTCACGGAGGTGCGGGAGGCCGGGGGGACGGTTGTGGTGCGCTCGCGGCGGGGTGCTGCCGTCGACGAGCTGGCGCACGTAGTCGTGCTCGGCCTCGGAGATGCCAACCAGAAGGTTCGGGCCACCGCTGTCTGTCTCGACGAGCGGGAGTCCGAGGGCAGCAGCTGCCCAGATGAGCCGACCGTTGGAGACGTAGCTGCAGTGCGGAGCGAGGAGCTTCTCCGCGGTGTGCTTGAGCCGATAGCTGCTGACTGTGGCGTCGGCCTCCGTGGTGGCCGTGAACATGCGGAGCATGTCGATGACCAGGGCGAGCTCGATGTAGTCGGTCTGCCCGTTGAAACTCCACGGGCGGTCGGCGTAGTAGCCGTTGTCGCCGAGGAGGGGGCCGTCTTCGTCGGCGCCGACCAGCGGGTGGTCGTCGAGGACGGCGATGAGGTCCCGTGCGCTGAAGCGGTCGCCTAGAAAGCCCTGGGCGAGCGGTGAGCTGATCTGCCGCTTGGCGGCGGTGTACTTCGTTGCGGTGAAGGTGGACCAGGCCCGGGCGTCCTGTTGGGACGCGCGGTCGAGGTTGTGGCTGTCGGAGGACATACTCTTCTCTTGTTCTGGGCTGCACCCCACGCTTGTCAGCCCGGACAGGAGAATGGTCTCTAGCCGACTGAACTGAACTCTTGCTGGTTCGGCACCCGTTGTCCTCAGTGCCTGCGTCGCGTGGGGACTCAGACTCAGAGTGAGGCAGACCAGCCCACCTCGTATGAAAACAGTACCTGGTCCCTGGTGGCGTTCGAGCAGTTTTGCCGTGGGTTGGCGGGAACTTCGACACCTGAAGCGCCCCAGGTTCTCTGCCGCTCCTATACGGGTTGCGGCTCTCGGTTGAGGGCCGCGTAGTGGGCTTGCTCGAACTCGACCGGGGTCATCATCCCAAGAGAGCTGTGCAGGCGTCGATTGTTGTACCAGTCGACCCAGCCGGCGGTGGCGTACTCAACGTCGCCGATGGTCCGGTAGGGGCCAGCGTGGAAGACCGTGGTGCGGATGCACTCGGTCTTGAACAGGCCGATCACGCACTCCATCAGTGCGTTGTCATACGCGTCTGCCACGGTCCCGATCGAGGGTCTGATGCCCTCGTCGGCGAGGTGCTCGGTGAAGGTGATCGAGGTGTATTGCGAGCCCGCGTCGGCGTGACCGATGAGCTCGCCGCGGACCACGGGGCGGCCATCGCGGGCGCGTTGCCACAGCGCCATCCGCAGGGGCACGTCGACCAGCTCGACGGCCTTGGTGGGCGCGACGTTCCAGGCGACGATCTTCTGGGCGAAGACATCGAGGATGAACGCGACGTAGACGAACCCGGCCCAGGTGCGGACGTAGGTGAAGTCCATGACCCAGGTGCGGTTCGGAGCGACGGCGGTGAAGTCGCGGTCCAGCAGGTCGCCGGCGCGCTTGCCATCCTTCGCGGGGATCGTGGTCCGGATCCCCTTGGAGCGACGGATCCCCTGCAGGGAAAGGGATCGCATCGCCCGGTCCACCGCGCCGGGCGACGCGTCGGGGCTGGTGCGTTTCACCAGCGCAGTCATCTTCCGGCGCCCGTAGAGGCCCTCGGGTGTCATCCTGCGCACGCCCTCGTGGTCGACCGTCCAGGCCAGGTCACGGACCTGGTTGATGATGGCCGCGTCGCTGATCGTCCTGGCCGCGACGGGGCGGTTCGTGCGTGCCCAGTCGCGGTAGGTCCGCGCGGCGATCTGGCAGCCCTGCTCGCGCAGGACCCGGCAGATCGACTCGACCGCGTGGCCCTCGGATCGCAGCTCGTTGATGAACGCGACGATCAGCGATTGCGGGGGTCGAGTTCCCCCGCGAAGAAAATCGAGGCGCGACGGAGAATCTCGTTGTCTTCCTCGAGGCGACGGACCTTCGCCTTCAGCTCCTTGATCTCAGCCAGCTCCTCGCTGGTCGCGCCTTGGCGCTGCCCGCCGTCGACCTGGGCCTGGACGACCCAGCGGCGCACGGTCTCCTTGCCCAAGCCCTCGCGGCGGGCGACGGCCTCGGCAGCCGCGGTCAGCGACGGATACTCCGCCAAGTGCTCAAGCACCTGACGCACGCACCGCTCCTTGACCGCGGGATCAATCTTCTTCGGCATGACATGCATCCTTCCGACTCAAAAGGATGCGGCATCAAACCTGGGGCGCTTCAACCCACGGGACTGCGACCGGTCCGGATGGGAGGCTGGGTCCGTGGCAACGGTCGACAACGCGACGAAGGTGAAACTGGAGCACCTGCTCGGTATGGGCGGCGGGTACGTCCTGAACTACTCGAACGCGTCGTTCGCAGCGTTCGTGCGCGACAGCATCGGAGTAGACCCGTACCAACGTCACGACGGGTCGAAGGCCCAGGTGCTGCGGCACCTGTGGTTCAGCCTGTCGGACGCGGAGTTCGCGAAGCTGACCATCGACATGCTTGAGTACCGGCGGCTCGCCGAGGACCTTGGTCAGGTGGAGTTGACCGACCGGTCCGATGCCGACCGTCGCCTGGCCGAGGACCTGGTTGACCAGCTCCGGCCGCTGCTTGACGAGCCCGAGCGGGTGACCGGTGAGGAGGCCGAGTTCCTGGCCCGAGTGTTGGACCTGGACTTGAGCCAGGTGCCGGTCGAGGTCGACCTGCAGGCTGTCATCGCGGACCGCCTGCAGGAAGTCGAGGTGTGCTTTGAGAACGGGGCTCATCTGGCCGTCGTCATCCTCTGCGGCAGCACCCTCGAAGGACTGCTGTACGAGGTCGCGAAGAGCCACCCGGCCGACTACAACCGGGCCAGAGCCGCACCCACCCACGAGGGGAAGGTGCGCCCGTTCTCTCAGTGGACCCTCAACGACCTGCTGAACTGCTCACGCGAGCTCGGGCTGTTGGGTGAGGACGTTACGAAGTTCGGCCACGCGGTCCGCGAGTTCCGCAACTACATCCACCCGCAACAGCAGGTCGCTGAGAACTTCCGGCCGCGGAAAGTCACCGCTCAGGTCGCCAGGCAGGTGCTGCGCGCGGCGATCGACGACCTCGGCACCCACACGTCGCCGACCGACCGCTAGGTGTGCCTTCAGGACGTGCTTGGCCAAAAGTCCGCATCGCGGCGTGAGCGCACGTGTCTGGCTTAATCTGCCGCATGAGCAGTCTTCCGGCGAGGCAGAGCAAAGCGGACGAGTGGATTGAGCGACTGCGTGCTGCTTCCACAAGAGGCGCGGCCCTCGACGCAGTCTGGGACCTGCGTGACGACGCCTACGACTTCCCCGACGAGTGGCAACGTCTCACGGCAGTGAGGCTCTTGTCCTTCCTGGCAGACCAGTTGAATCAGGCGGCCGATGACGCCATCGCTTGGGACCAGTTCGGCGCGCTTGTGGGCAATGCCCTCGCGGGAGCTCGTTCCGACACGGCGTCCAACTGGGACGCCTGACCTCGTCGACGCCCCGCACGCTCATCGGCAGGTTCGAAGCGGCCCTACCCGAGCCGCCGCACGGTCATCACCTCTCCCGAGAACTCCCCGATCGTCCCGTAGCGAACGACGTCACCGGTCCGCGGTGCATGCAGGATCCGGTCACCGCCGACATAAATCGCGACATGGTGCGGGCCACCGGCACCGGGGTAGCTAAAGAATATGAGGTCGCCGAGCTGCTTGTCGGACCAGGCAATGCCTTGGCCGGCGTGGATCTGGTCTCCGGAGTAGTGCGGAAGACGGATCCGTCCGCCGGACGCTTGGTACGCGGCGTACAGGACGAGGCCGGAGCAGTCGAAGCCTCCGCCGGTGGGCCCCTCGAAGTTTCCGCCGCCCCAGACGTAGGGCTTGCCGAGCTGCGACGCGGCGGTCTTGATGAAGTCGCCGGCGAACCCCGGGGGAAGGTTCAGCGGCACGTCGCCCGCCGGCCGAGCGCAGTCGAGCTCGCTCGAGAGAGATACGCCGCTCAGCGTCGCCAGGACCTTCTCCGCGATCGGCTGGTTGACGGCGTACCGGTCGGGATAGGCCGAGACCTGCACGGCTTGGGCCGCAGCGCCGGGGTCCATCGATGCCCATCCGTCGATGTCGAGCAGGCCGCGCGGCGAGCCGTGGTTCGGGCCACTAGGTCCGCCGTAGAAGGCGCGGGATGACCACACGGGGTCCATCAGGTGCTCAACAGTGCCCCAGCCGGCGGCGGGGCGTTGCTGGAAGAGGCCGACGGAGTCGTGGTCGCCGCCGTCACCGTCGTTCGGGATGTTGCCGGAGTGCCGGTAGGCGCCGACGTTCGACAGGACCCGCAGCGACGACTCGGTCAGCGCGGTCATGATCGCGATCATCTGGCCGCGGGCCGGGACGTTCTCGCTCTGGCCGGTGGCGATGATCGCCGCGGACCGGGTGAGCTGCCGTTGGTTGAGGGTGACGGTTTCCCCGTTGGTGTTCGTCGCGCTGAGGCTGTTCGGCACCGGGCCGCTGACGCCGAGGCTCTCGGTCGCCTGACCGTCCCACATGCAGCTGCCCGAACCGGCCGCCGCTGGGCTGATCAGCGTCGCGACGCCCAGGACGGCTGCGCCGGGGGCGAGGAGTACGGCGGCCGCCGCGCCAACCGCAAGCAGCTTGATGCCCATGGCGTCGTCACCTGAGTGGGTTGTCGAGCTGCGAGAGCCGCAGGACGTGACAGCGATCGAACGAGGGCTCGCAGGCGACGAAGACGGTGAACGCGACTGGGTGCGACGATTCGGCGGCCTCGCCGTTCCACACGCCGCTTCGGTGCCGCGTGCCGGTGATAGTGACGGCCGTCGTGCCCGGTCGGAGGTGGCCGTGGGCTTGCTGGACCGCGGCGGTCCAGGACTCGGGGACGTACGCGTCGTCGATCTCAATCGTCTGCCGGACTTCCATTGCCCCGAGGTCGAGCCATTGGTCGACGGTCGGGAGGTAGGTCGCGACGTCGGCGATCAGGCCGGGCGTCTCCTCGCCGGAGGGGTCGGCATCGGCCAGGACGGCGGCGGTGTAGTCGGTGGGCAGGAAGCCGAGGCTGGTGTCCCAGTCGAACAGTGACGACGCGACGGCTCGTGAGTACGCGATCGGATCGCTTGTGTAGGGGAGTGCGCGATCTTTGAGCGTGACCACCGGAGTCGCCTCCTCCGGGATCGCTCCGAACTCTCCGGGCGGTGGAGGAGCCGGCGTGGAGTCGGCCGACTGGGGTCCACGCACGAGTCCGTAGATGCCGACGGCGAGGGTCGCGAGGGTGAGGACGCAGCCGAGGAGGACGGCGATCTGGCGCCAGGTGAGGTTGCGCATCGAGGCTCCGAGGTCGAGGTGGCGGACACTCGGGAGGTACGTCGATCAGGCCGACGCGGCCGCCGTACGTGCCTCACGGAGCCGGTCACGCAGCTCGATCGTCTCGGCGACGACGCGCTCGAAGCGCGCCCAGTCGTCTGCCTTGAGGGCAGCCGCAAGCTCCGCGACGTCGTACAGCGCGGTCCACCCTTCGAGCTCGGACCACATCAGCACGAACGACCGCGGACTGTGGTGCTTCGGTGCGCGCTTGGCCTTGCTCCGCAGAGCGCGGAGGCGCTGGGCATTCTCTTCATCCTGGACGCGCTTGAGCGCCTCGGCGGCGAGCCGGGCGACCTCGTCCTGCTCCTCCTGGGATGGGGAAGGCGGCTGGCTCGCCAGCTCGACGGCGGCCTTCACACGCTTGTACGCCGGAGCGACCGGCGCGTCGTTGTCGATCTCGCGCAGCATGTTGGCGGCGAACTCGCGGACGGATTCGCCGAGGCTGTTGTCCTCGGAGACAGATCTGATCCAGTTGATCCGCTCAAGGCGCTGAGACGCGTTGGTGCCTGTCACGATGTGCGCGGCGATCGAGCGGGACTTCCCGCGCGGTGGTGATGACTCATCACCACCGGTGGCTTTGCCATCACTGCCGGTGCGGCCGAACCACGTCGCTGCCTGTCGCCGCTGCGAGTCTTCTTTCTCCAAGACCTTGATCTCGTCGTACAGGCGTGCGGCCTCGACGGGTGAGAGCGGCTTGCGCTGCTCGTTCTCATCCTGTTGAGCCAGCAGGTGCGAGAGCTGGTCGGAGATGCCCGAGCGGACCCACACGCTCAAGGTGCGCCGACCGAGCCGACGCAGCGCCTCGAGGCGGCGCCATCCGCATACGAGGACTCCGTCAGGGGTGACGGTCACGGGCTGGAGGAGGCCGACCTCCTCGATCGACCGCATCAGGGCGCTCATATCGCCGAGGTCGCGACGATGGCGTACCCCGACGGTGATCGAGTCGATCTGGCGCTCGAGCTCGATGTGGCCCTTGTCAGACATCGATCCTCCTCGCGACCTTCGGGGCAGAGTCTCGGATCTCCACGACGAGCCCGTCGTCGGCGAGCAGGTCGACGACCTTCCAGTCGCAGACGAGCATGGCAAGCGCGCCGACGCCGGCACGTGTGGCGGCCGTGGCCTTGTCGGGGTTGCCGAGCACGATCCGGAGCACGGTCGCCCAGGAGTCGCGGTTCAGGTCGAGTGCGGCTCGGCCGGCTTGGTCGCGCCGGAGGTAAGCGTGGGCGACGTGCCTGTTACCGGCCTCCATCAGCCGTGTGGCGATGTAGTCGAGGGTGCAGGTCGCGCTGTTGGCAGGCCAGCCCAGGGCGACGAACATGCTGATCACCAGGTTGACCGCCTCGAACGCCGTGGTCGGGGCGGTCTCGCCGAGTTTTGGCCGCGGCTCGCACTGAGCCGGATCGACGGTTGACGGGCCGCGGCTCTCGGCGAGGAGTTCGAGGAAGCCTGTCTCGTCCTCGCCGAAGCGACGCGCGTCGTGGTGTCGCATGACCTCGCGCCGGCGCGCCTGAGCGGTCGAGCAGAGCAGGCCAGCAGCGCGTTCCTCGGCGATGAGGCTGACCTGGACGGCACGAGTGATGACCGCCCACGGGTCGTCGGCGCATCTGACCGCGCGCGTGCGCATCGCCTCGAAGGCGGCGTACGCCGAGTCCTCCGGCTCGCAGTTGTGGGTGCGCGCGAGCGAGCGGTACTTGCGGATCGTGAACTGCATGAGCCGCTCCGCCTCGGGGTCGTTGCGCCAGGCCCAGTAGCCGGCGCTGTCGCGCTCGTGCAGGCGTTGCAGGAGGCTTCGCAGCCCTTCCGGGGTGGCGAACGAGGCGTTCACAATCCCAGTCCTTCCTGGCGCGGGGTGGGCGTCGCCGGCCGCTCCGGTGCGGGGTGGCGGAGCGTGCGGGTCGTCGTGGTCGGCGTACGGCGCGCTCGTCGTACGAGCTCGGCCTGGAGGTCGATCCCTCGGCCGACCATCGGGCTGAGGTAGGTGCCCAGCTCGGTCGGTCGGACCCAGGCGATCCGCTTCTGCGTCTGCTCCCGCCCGGGCTGCTCGGACCGGAGCGAAGGATCGCGATGCCGCGCGAGCTCGCTGGCGAGGTGCTCGGTGCCCTCGGCAGGAGTCGGGCGCTCCGGCGGCCGATAGCTGTGGCGGCGGTATTCGGCGTGCGTGTTCACAGGTGGATCCCTTCACTCGCTTGGATAGGGCCCGGGCGGCTCCCGGGGCCGAGCCGAGTGGCGATCCGGAAAGCGGAGTTGACGGTCGTCTCGATCTCGCGGTCCGGGAGCCCGGCGTACTGTGCTGCCGGCCCGAGCCAGCCCATGACGTCCGCGTGGCTCAGCCCGTTCTCGACCATCCGGCACGACGCCCAGAAGAGCGCGCGGTTACGGCCGCCCTCGGGCGTGAGCGCGACGGTTCGCGCCAGGGCATCGGGGCGGCATCCCTTGGTGGGCATGCCGGGGGGCGGGGGAGTCCGCGCCGGTCGCGATGGCTCCAGGAACCGGCGGAGCGCCACCGCGTCGACGGGCTTCGGAGGGTGTGTCGCGACCGCGATGACGTCGTACGACCGCTCGGCGCCGTCGACCGTCACGCGCGACGGGGGAGCGATGACGTACCCGCCGTCGCCGCGGAAGTCGACGTGCGCCGCCGGAACCTGCCAGCTGCGGTGCTCCTGCCCGCGGACGTTCGGGTAGTAGGCGTGCAGACCTCCCGAAGGCGTACGCACCAGCCACGCCCAGTCGTCGCCGAACCCCTGGCTCCGCGCTCGTTCGAAGGCGTCGAATCCGCTCGCACCGGGATGGACGTCGACATCGACGACGAGGACG
>Ga0164308_10001086_pt1 | contig 14424 bp, 9 predicted proteins | sample Whisoiple_246_MG_FD_109983 | JGI IMG/M metagenome (GOLD analysis project Ga0164308, IMG submission 109983) | Soil microbial communities amended with fresh organic matter from upstate New York, USA - Whitman soil sample_246_MG | ecosystem: Environmental > Terrestrial > Soil > Unclassified >...
ACTTCCGATCGTCTAATTGGAGTTGAACAGTTGAACCATCGACTCCCCCATGGAGCAGACGCGCCATCCAATGGAAAGCAATTTTCCACGTTCCGGGCACGGGCACGGGCACGGGCACGCTTACGGGAGGACCTGAAATCAGGGACAGACCCTAGATCCAAGCGCGGCTATTGCTCCACGTACTCGTGAGTGACGCGGAAGAACCCGCAAGTGCACGCTGCAAATGCAGGCTGCGCGGCGTGCCATCGAAGGCGAAATCAGCGATGCCCGCGTGACTCTCGGCTCGAGCTCGCTCAGTTCCCCAGCGCTTCTTGGAGCACGCTGGTGTCGATGAGCTTGGCTAACTCTGCTCGGCCGCGTGCGGTTCGGTTGTTGTTCTTGGCGTGCCACACTTCCTCGGTCGTGAGCTGGTCGAGGGCGTCGCTGACCAAGGTTCCGGCGTAGCGTTCGTATTTGAATGATTCGCTCAACACCGCTTGACTGACCCCGGTCGGCCCAGTCATCAGCGGATAGACGACGGTTGGGTCGTTCCGTATCTGCTCGGAGGCGGTGATCAACGAGCGCACGAAGCCGACGATCGTTCGTCGCTTGTTGGCATCGGCCAAGCTTTCGGCCGTGGCGTGCAGATCGAAGAGCTCTCGATAAACCTCATGCCCTTGTGGGTCCTTTTGAAACTCGACTCGATCGGAAGCGCTGATGCCGGCGGCATACTGCGCCATGTTGGGTTCCCAGAACGCAGCTGCCTGGCCGCCCGAATTGGCAGAAGGAGTCGTGCCGGTCTTGACGTCACTCTCGCTGAGACTCACGAGCGCCAACATTTGATGCAAGAAATACGCGGAGGACGTGCCGCTGCTGTAGTCGACGGTTTTGCCTTTCAAGTCTGAAAGGGTCATGATGCCGGCCGACTTTTTGGCGACGATTCGATACAACCCTTCACACACCGTGAAGATGATGCGTAGATTCGGGTGCTGGACCGAAGAGCGTAGTGCTTGCGTTTCGGCGTTGGTTGCCACTAGTGGCGCGTTGCTTCCAAATAGCGCGTCGACGCCGCCGCTCGTGACATTGACCTTGGCGGGGTAAATGCCGTTTGCAGCCAGCCGCACAGGCGCGAGTTCCACGGCCGTGGTCAGTCCAGCCAACGTGATGTCCGGGTAGGGGCCGGTGTCGGCGCCGCCTTTGCCGGCGGAAGCGGTTCCGCCGTGCGCGGCTCCAGCGTTTGCACTGCCCGCATTCGCGGTTCCGGCGTTCTCAGCGCCAGCAGTCGAACTTCCACCATCGGTGGCACCGGCCTTCGTCGTTCCTCCGCCGGTGTCGCCACTTCCCGCAGTTGCGGAACCTGCGACTGCCGAGTTCGTTCCGCCACTGGCGGGCATCCCGCTCGAGCCCTGGGTAGGAGCGGCAGCAGCGCCTGCGGCACCTCCGTGATCTGCCAGCGAGCCGGCGGCGCCGCTTTGCTGAGCGCCCCCGCTGTCACTGTCGGAGCTGCCCGAGTTGTTGCAGGCGACCGCGCAAGCGAGGACTGCGCAGTACGACAGGCTCACGGAACGTAACGGGAACACTTTGCCCAATTGCCACCTCATGCCAACTCTCGCTGTAAGCGGGGAAGCTCGATGTTCCGTGGGCCGAGAGCCAGCAACCTCGATCCATCACTTTTCCGGTTACGGGCTCGATTAGATACATTGACGAGCAGCGGCGGGAAGACGAGATCGAACACAGCACATGAGATTTGGCGCATGCAGAGTGTCGGCGTGGCGTTTCGCGCCGGCGGTGCAGTTCGCACCAACTCGCAAACTGGTTGTTGCGTCTAGGGATACGACCAACTGCGACGTTCAACCCGCGAGACTTCGACTCCGCTTCAATCACGCACAGCGGTGTTGCCTTGTTCGGGCGAGCACCTGGCTGCAAGTAGACTCGAGCGGAATTCGCCCGAGACAGCTCGAACGAAAAATGCCGCTGTCGGGACTCGCTCGTCCAGAGCCCCGGCCCGAGGGCAGCTGCGAGCCTCCGACCGGTGAAGAAGCGCCAAAGTCACGCCGGGTTGCGGGGCATGGCAAACTTGTCGCCCCCGCCTGCCGGCGATCACTACTATTGTGCTTTGCCGTCCGCGTGCCGAGCGAAACATGACCATCGAGTTGCTGATCGAGGCCATCGTGCGCCAAACCACGATCTTGATCGCCCAACTTGCCACGTCCGGGGGTACGCGCGCTCCACTCGCGCAGGTCGCAAATCAGGTCTTCTTGGACCTCGTGAACGAACTCGAGCGCCAGGGTGTGGGTCGCAAGGTGAGCGCCGACATGTTCGGCCTCGGGCTTCGCACGTATCAGCGTAAAATTCAGCGCTTCTTGGAGAGCTCGACGGATCGTGGGCGCTCGCTCTGGGTGGCCGTACTCGACTACGTGCAGCAAGCGGGGAGCGTCACGCGCGCGCAAGTCCTGCTGCAATTCGCTAGCGACGATGAGAGCCAGGTGCGCGGCGTGCTGCACGACCTGTGCGAAAGCGGCTTGATCACGGTGAGTGGCACCGGGACCCGGCTCAGTTACCGTGTCACGCCCGAAGACGCGCTGATTCGGCTGCGCCAAGCGCACTCGAATGACGGCCTCGACGAGCTGCTGTGGGCGCTCATCTACCGTGAAGGGCCGTGCTCGCTGGCCGAGTTGCAAAAGACCCAAGTCGACCCCGACGCCCTCGGTCCCGCTCTGGGGCGTTTGCTGGAGATGGGGCGCGTGGAGCAAGCGACGCCAGAGGGGCCCTATACCGCGCGCACCTTGGTGCTGCCGCTGGGCTCTGCGGTCGGTTGGGAGGCCGCAGTTTTCGATCACTTCAAGGCGGTCGTGAACACGGTCACCAGTCGCTTGCGTATCGATCGCAATCGCCCCGCCCTGGCGGATCGCGTGGGCGGGAGCACTTACACCATGGAGGTTTGGCCCGGACACCCGCACGAAGCAGAAGCGCTCGGCACCCTACGTTCGGTCCGCTCGCAATTGGGTGCGTTGCGGGACAAGATAGAGCGCTACAACGAAGCTCACCCGCCGCCTGAAAAGCACACGCAAGTTTCGATGTACGTGGGGCAGTGCTCGATAGAACGCGGCGAGGACGAACCGGATGAATCTTGATTGGATCCTGCGCCGGGTCCGCACCCTGGCGTTGCTGCTCGTCGGCTGTTGGCTGGTTTTCTCCTGCAACACGCCAGACACTTCGCAAGAAGGCGGCAGTGAAACGCATTTTCTGAAGAGCTGTGAGGGGACGTGCCAAGACGGCATGCAGTGCATCTGCGGTGTGTGCACTCGGGCATGCACGCGGCAGACGGACTGCGCGGCTTGGCCCGCCGTTGCGAGTTGCTCTTCGCTAGGCCCTCGTATCGCTGAGCAACGCTGCGGCGAAGCGGAGCTGGGCGCAATCTGTGATGCGACCTGTCTGATCGACTCGGACTGCAGTAAGCTGGACGCGGACCGGGTGTGTGATGCCGGCTACTGCCGTCAACTCAGCGCGCCCCTCGAACCGCCCGTGGTTGCTTGCGCGGCCTCGAACCTAGCCCCCACCGACGTCCTGATCCTGGGCGATGTGCTGATCGAACTGAGCATCTTCACGCCACAGCTCGAACAAGCGGCGCTGGCAGCCGGTATTCTGTCCCCGGGAGAGCACTTCCGCGATCAGGCGACGGCCGTGAGCTCACTGCTCGCGACCGGCGCGCTCAGCTTCGACGCTCAATATACGAGTGCGCGGGCGGACGGCCCGCCGCGCGTGATCATCATGGATGGTGGCGCGACGGACGTACTCACGGGACAGTGCGCAGGGATGTTGAACCCTGATTGTCCGGCAGCGCGCGCCGCCGTCAACGGCGCCGAACAGCTATTTCAACGGTTTGCCAAAGACGGCGTCGAGCACGTCGTTTACTTCTTCTATGGCGACCCTGTGGGCAATCCCAACCTGAAGGATGGGCTGGATGTACTGCGCCCATTGCTGCGAAATGTATGTGGGCGCAGCGCCGTCGCCTGCCACTGGCTCGACCTGCGGCCGATCTTCGCAGGGCATCCCGAGTACGTCGGCTCCGACGGTTTGGTCTTTACCGATGCCGGCGCCAGCGCGACGGCCGCGGCCACGTTTGCGTTCATGCAGAAGCAGTGCGTAATGAACTGAGCCAATCGACCTCAGTGCAGGTATGGCTTGATTGCCGCGTACCACTTGTCGCCCATCCGTGGGTAGCCCTTGCTGTCGTTCGGATGCACTCCGTCGGTCAGTTCCGAGGTGGGAAAATCCTTGAACTGATCGACGAAGATCACGTGCTTGCCGGCACTGGCCTTCTTTTCGACCAGGGCTGGGATGCCGGCGTTGTACTTGTCGACCGCCGCTGAAGAGCTCGGCAGTGGGATGATCGAGGCCACGGCGAGCAACGAATTCGGAGCCGCCGTCACCAAATCATCGACGATCTTTTCCAGGTCCGACGCCGCGCTCCCCTGGCTGACGTTGTTGGTGCCGATATGGAGCAAGATGATGTTCGGCATGTCCTTGAGCGCCGTGCCTTTTACGTGCTGTGAATCGAGGTTCGCGGTCGTGATCCCGGGATAGCCCTCGTTGCCCTTGGGGAACGCCTTGCCGGCCACCATCGCTGGACCGTTCGACTGGCTGCCGACGAAAGTCAGGTGCAGATTGTCGCCGACCGCCTTGCTGAACAGCTCCACGCGGTAGCCGCCGTTGTTGCTGGGGGTGCCGAACGTGATCGAATCGCCGAGTGGCAGCACTTTGCAGTCGCCAGTAGCGGGGCAGGGGTCGAAGCCGCTCGAGCCGCCGCTCGCCTTTCCGCCAGCGCCCGTACCCGCACTGGCCCCGCCACCTCCGGTCGCCGTACCGCCCGAGCCGGCGTGACTGGGTGCGCCGGCAGTCGCGCCCGCAGCTCCGCCGAACGCAGGCGCGCCTGCGGCGCCACCCGCGCTGCCCGCGCTGCCTCCGTTGCCAGAGCCTGCGCTGCTGGGCGCGCCAGCGTTCGCGCTCCCAGCGTTGGCACTTCCGGCCATGGTGGGGCTACCGCCTGCGGCTGAACCGCCGCGTGCCGTTGCGCCGCCGACCGCAGCTGCCGCCCCGGCCGATGAGGCATCGCCGCCGTTGGCGTCGCTGCTGGAGCAAGCGAGATTTGCACCGAGCGCAACACTCACGAGTATCCAAGCGCTCCGGTTTGCATCGAGTCGAGCCACGAGTTTCATGGGCGCACGATACAGACGCGCTTTGAACTGCGATAACGACATCGCTGTCGCCGGCATTGTCTTGAAATGTTCGAGTGTGTCTGCACGCCTCTCACAGGCGAGCAAAATTCGGGACGAGCTCAGTGGGAATTGTGCAACCCGGATTCAAATGCTTTTTCGCCGTGCGCGTTGCGAAGGCGCGCCGACTCGGTGCACGGAGGTGCGAGTTCGCTTTGGAGGACGCTTCAGCCGGCCCGCGTTGCGAAGCCGCGCAAAATAGGCCAAAGGATCTTTTGTAAAATGAACAGATCTCGGCAAGCCACTCTCAGCATCGGACTCGCGTTCTTCTTTGCGGCCTGCAGTTCGTCCTCGCCGAACTCGCAGACTGCGGGACAAGGCGGTTCGGGCGTCGGCGGCGCTGCCTCTCCCACGGCCGGGACCGGCGCTGGCAATCTTGCCGGCGCGAGCTCGGGCAACAACGCGGGCGCGCCTGCGAACGGCGCGGCCGGGGCGAGCACCGGCAATACGGCTGGTAGCGGTAGCTCCACTGGCGGTAGCACCGGCAGCAGCGGCGCAAGCAGTGGCACGAGCGCGGGAACTTCGGCCGGCGGTGCCAGCTCCTCGGCGGGTAGCAACGGGCAAGCAGGCGGTTCGTCGTCGGCGGGCGGCGGAGCGGTCGCTGTCAACCTGCCTGATGTCGTGACCTCGTCCGACGGCGCTTTCTGGAAGGTCGGGACGCTCACGGCGACGACCAGCGGCACTGCCGAAGTCACCGCGGACGACAGCTCGCTCAAGCAGCGTTGGGACGGCTTCGGCGGCACGTTCAACGAGGCAGGGTGGGACGCGCTCTCGGTGCTGTCCGCCAGCGACAAGGCTTTGGCGCTCAGCCTGCTCTTCGACGCCGCCAACGGCGCCAACTTTGCCTATGGGCGATTGCCGATCGGCGCCAGCGACTACGCCTTGGCCCGCTATACCTTGGACGACACCGCAGGCGACTACACCATGGCGAGCTTCTCGATTGCTCAGGACAAGAAGCTGCTGATTCCGTACGTCAAGGCGGCGCTCGCGCTCAAGCCCGCTATCCACCTTTGGGCCAGCCCCTGGACACCTCCTGCTTGGATGAAGGACAACAACAGCATCGATGCTGGGAACATGAAGGATGACGACAAGACTCTGGCCGCCTTCGCGCTCTACCTCGAAAAATTCGTGCAAGCGTATGCGACCGAAGGCCTGACGATCGAAGCCGTTCATCCGCAAAACGAGCCCGGGTACACCAGCCCTTACCCGAGCTGCGGCTGGACGGGCGCCCTGTACATCAAGTTCATCCGGGATTATCTCGGGCCGCTGTTCGAGAAGGACAAAATCCCCGCGCAAATTTGGTGTGGGACCATGTCGAATCAAACCGACGGCACGATCGCCACCAACCTCGCCAGCGACGCGAAGGCCATGGGATACGTCAAGGGCTTCGGTCTGCAATGGAACACGAAAGGTGCGATCGCTTCGTTGAAGTCGAAGAACGTGCCCATCATGCAAACGGAGCACAAGTGCGGAAACTACGACTTTGCCACCGACTACTGGTCGCAGAGTAGCTACAACGCGAGCAAGCCGCAGAACGACTATGCCTATGGGGTCGAGAGCTGGAAGAACATCAAGGATTGGAGCGTCGCCGGCGTGAACTCGTACAGCGCTTGGAACATGGTGCTCGACACCTCGGGGACCAATTTGAATGCCACCAAGCCCTGGCACCAGAACGCGCTGCTCACCGTGGACCGTTCGAGCAAGAAGTTGACGGCGACTCCCGCGTACTACGTGTTTCGGCACCTGTCCGCCTTCGTAGCGCCCAAGGCCACGGTGATCGGTACGAGCGGCGGGGACGCCCTGGCATTCAAGAATCCCGACGGCGCAATCGTGCTCGTGATGTACAACTCCGGCGCGGCAAAAACCGCAACCGTGTCTTTGGCTGGCACTAAGTTTCAGTTCAGCATGCCTGCCAACGGCTGGGCCACCGTCCATCACATGAAGTGACTCACGAGCAGGGTTGGGGTGGCGACGCCACAGACCGTAGCTGGCGCCTTTCGCACACGTAGCGGGGCGCGAGCCGTTCGGGCTAGTCTTGCCGCTGCATGGCGCCGCGAAATGCTCACGATTCGAAGGTCAAAGCTCTCTCGCCGCTGCTTCAGGCGGCCACGCTGCTCGAGACAGAGCTCTTGCGGCTCGAGTCGATCTCGCGCAGCGCGCGCAAGATCCCGCTCACCACGGAAAAGAATATCGTCCGTGCAGCGAAAGAGCTTCAAGACGCTTTGGCACTTCCCGAGCGCCTGGCGGAGGGCTTACAAGCGCTAGCCAGCGCGATGGCGACGCTGCAAGCGCGACAGCAGGCGGCGCTGGAGCCGCTTTCGGCATTCGCGACGGACATCCAACGGCGGCACCAGCGGCTGAGCGAGCACATGCAGGCCTATTCGGCGCTGGGTAGCGCCGCCGCCGAGGTGACGGCCCTTCTGCAAGACAACCAGGGAGGGCATGCAACCGTGTTGGGCGACGTCGATGCGCAACTCGGCAAAATCGGCAGTGCCGCCCGAGCCTTGTGCGACGCCGCGCGAGCCGATGATTTCCCAGAGTTGGCGCGAGAGGCCGACGCCATGACACAACGCTCCGCCGCCCTTCGCCGACGCCTGGACGCGCTCGGCAAGAAGCGAGACTGAGCCCGGAACCGAACGCTACGCAAGGTGCATTGCGGGATCGCGGTCGCCCACCAAGCCGAAGATCGGCTGATCGAGCCGGCGCTCGCTCGACATCGCTGGCTCCCGCACGTGTCCTCGCCCGAGAGCCCTTCGTCCGGCGGAAAAGTACACTCGCGGGAGGGTTCCTGGCGCAATCCGCCGAGTGCGCCGAACACGTGAAAGGCGCGCCGCGATTTGCGCGGAGCGCCTTGACTTGAGATCTCGCACCCACTACTTTTTGAAGTGCGCGGACGGGGTTGGTACGCGCTCAACGGAGGGTTACATGATATTGCGTAAAAAACGGGTGCGGATGCGATTTCCTGCCACGTGCCTGGTGGCACTGGCGTTCAGCGCATCCTTGGGTTGCGGAACGAGTGACGAGTTTTCGGCCGAGACCGACGACGAGTACACGGAGCCACTGACCGATGCGGTCATTGGCACGCCGACGGGGGTGACGACGATTTCGTCGACGGGTGTGTCGCAGGTTGCAGAAGCAGCCGGGCCGAAGGGAGGCGCTGTCATCGGTGTCGGTGGCGGTGGGTCGACTGGAGTTGCTGGGTCCAGCACGGGCAGCGGGGGCAGCGTCGCCGCTACCGCGGGCGGGCCGAGCAAAGGCGGCTCGAGTTTCGGCGGCTCTACCGGCACCGCTGGCGGAATCGGAATCGCGGGCGGCCTAGGGAAGGCCGGTTTCGGAACCGGCGCGCAAGGCGGCTTTGGTGAAGGCGGGGAGGGTGATCCGGGTTCGGATGGCGGTTTCGGCCTTTGGCATTTCGACGATTGTTCTCCGAACTCGCACTTCCTCGTCGACTCGTCTGGGCTCGGTGCCAACGCGCAGCAGGCGCTCAAGGCGGCCTGCGTAGCGGGTATCAGCGGCAAAGGCGTGAATTTCCGCTCCGCGAAAGACGTGGTGCAGGTAGCCGATCAACCGCAATTCACGCTCGATCAGCACGTCGGTGTCGCGGCCTGGGTCAACCCGAAGACTGTCTCTGGCGACCAGCCGATCGTGGTTAAGCGCTTGAACAACAAGACCGCGTTTTCACTCGGTATCCACAACGGCAACATCGAAATGTCGGTGGTGCTGTCCACGGGCAAGACGGTCATCTCTCGCGCGCCGATCGCCGCCAACAAGTGGACACACGTCGCCGGTATGTTCGACGGCACGTTCGTGTTCTTGTTCATCAATGGTCAGCAGTTCGGTCAGGTGTTCGCCGCGGGCAGCGTGCGTGATGTGTTCGCACCGATTCGCATCGGTGCCACCACCCAAAGCCAGTACTTCAACGGCTCGATTGACGAGGTCTTCCTCACCACGCAAACCATCAGCTCGGATGTCCTGACCGCGCTCGCGTGCATTGGTCGGCCTTCGACTTTGAGCGTCAGCCCAGCGAGCAGCGGGCTCGTCCCTCCGGACACCTCCGTCCACTACGACGTCTCGGTGCAGAACAATGACGTGGGCGTCTGCCAACCCAAGGAATATCAATTCTTCATCGCCGGCTTTGAGCCCGGCATCAACGCCAGTGTCGATTCGAACTTTCAGTCGGTTTTGCCGGGCGCCACGGGAAAGTTTGGCGCTTCCGTGACTGGCAGTGACGATGCAGCACCCGGACTGCATACGGTTCCCTTTTTCGTGGACTCGTTCAACGGGCCGCCCAAGTTCGATTTCGAACAGCTGAACGGGGAGCTCAACTACGAACTCGCCGCCCCCACGGGTTGCTTCGTCCGTTCGCGCCGTGAGTTGATGATTACGGACGTCAGCGTGGTCGACGACCCGGTACGCACGGCGGGGGTTTTCGATCCCTTGTTTGGCGGTTTCCCACCGCCGGGTGGCGGCGGGAGCGGTGGCGTATTCGAGGGCACGGCTGGTGAACCGGAACTCGGCGACCCCGGCAAAGGGGGAGCACCGGGCTTCGCTGGCGGCCCGGGCGCCGGAGGTTCGTTCGGCACTGGTGGCTCCGGTCCCGTCACTCCGCAAACGGCGGGCGTCTGGTCCTTCGGTCACTTGATGCGCGAAATGGCCCCGACGCCTGCGGACGCGCCGGCAATGACGCTCAGGCTACTGCAACACTGGCTCACCGCCCAAAACGTGAATGGTTTCACGGTTCAGCCCCGACCTCTGATGCAACGGCAACTGATCGACATCTGGCCGAAGACGCCGCTCGGCGAACTCGACCTAGACCAATCGCCACTCAGGCTGCAAGCCATCGTCAATCGCATCGACGTGCGAAACCTCGCCGAAGGCTCTGCGGGCGAGGGCCGTTTGGTGTTCGGCGTCAACGGCAGTGGCAACTTCCAAAACTTCACGGTCATCTTCGAGTACAACCTCGTGGCTCACAGCCAGGCGGACGTGAACGACTGGGCAAACCAATGGCACGCTCTGGGCGCGCTGCCCTTCCCGTCGGAACAGTACAACGCAGCGCTGGAGACGCTCACGCGTCGCTTTACGGACCGCGGTGCATCGCCCGGCAGCCCGAACGGCAATGCCTTGGTGGAGCTTCGTACCAATGAGATCGCGTTGTCGTTCCAGTGGGAGCTGCGTGCGTTCGAGCTCTCAGCCAGCACGGGGTTCCTCCAAGAAACGACCGTGAAGGAGACGCCGGACCTGAGCTTCAACAACACCTCGACCTTTGCCAGCTTCGTGAATCAAAACGCGGCTGCCATCATCGCCGAGGTTCCCGGCGGAGATTCGCACACGGTTCCGCTCCAGTTCGGTGGCAAGCCGTTCAGAGCGGGGTCGGTGTTCAACCAGCCGAACGTGTGGGACGGCCCAGGCATCACCGATCCGAACGCCCGCTTTCACGCCTCACTCAACACCTGCAATGGCTGCCACGGTCCGGATACCAACAGCGGCTTCTTGATGGTGACACCGCGTTTCCCCGGCAGTGAAGCCGGGCTTTCACCGTTCATCACTGGCACGACGGTGTTCGACCCCATCACGGGTCAACAACGCTCGTTGAACGATCTGGGCCGTCGCAAGACGGATCTCACCGCGCTGGTTTGCGAAACCACGCCCCCCGTCCCGGCGACGAAGCAATGAGAACGCACTAAGATAGCAGCTAGATAAGAGTTGCTGCGAGCGCAGCCCGTCGTCGTTGGCGGGCTGCGTTCGCTGTCTGCTCCGAGTGCGCCGGCCTCGTCTTCGGCGTCGAAAGCTGGGATCGCTGCTTTCGCGTCGAGGGTCGCTGAGGTAGACTTTGCTCTGGCGGATGACGGCCACGACGCAAAGGGACACTCAGGGACGCGTCCACCTGCGAGTGCAACGTGATCCGCACACCGGTCGCGAATGGATCGAGCTCGAAGCGCAGCTCTTTTGCGAGCCTTGGCAAGACGAGCTGACGATCGGCACGGCCCACACCGCGCGCGCGTTGCTCGGCACGGCCCCCAACCTCGAAAGCACGGTCGAGCTGGCCCGCAATGCCCTGGCTGCGACCTCGCGGCTCGCCGAAGCGCTATTGGCGCAGGCGCCTGCTGGCGCTGTGGCCTGTAAAGCGGGCTGCGACCATTGTTGTCATCAGCCGGTGGGTTTGACTCCACCGGAGGCGCTGGCCATTGCTGCCCATCTGCGAGAAAAGCTCACTACCGAAGAGCTGGTTACCGTGGCAGCACGCTTTGCCCAGCGCGCACGCGACACACGCGGGCTGAGCTCCGCGCAGCGTTTTTCGCCCGATCATCCGTGCCCGTTTTTGAATCGGGGGCAATGTTCCATCTACGAGGTCCGCCCCCTGGCTTGCCGCGGAATGAACTCGCTCGACTCGGAAGACTGCAAGCGGCGGCTAAGGGAGCCGGATGCGCGAGCCGAATTTTTGGCGAGCGGCTCGGGCGGGCGTTCGTTCATGGAGCCGATTCGCGCATTTCACGCGGTGAGCGCGGGTTTGCAGCTCAGCCTCTCGCAGTTGTATGGCCTCGATATGCGTCCCCTGGAGCTGACGCTAGCCCTCGACCTACTGCTGAACGGTCCAGATTCGAGCGTGGCTGATTGGTTCAGCGGTCAGCAGTCCTTCGAGGCTGCGCTGGGCGGAGACAATGCCGTGCCGGAGTTGAGCGGTGTGCTCTCTGCAGTCAGCCCGCAGAAATGAGCTTGCTGACTTCACCGGGATTGGTGATCCCGCCGCTGGTGCCAGTACCGTCGAACTCCCCGAAGCTCGTGACCTTGCCGCCGTCCGCGCCTTTGCAGCCAACGGCATTCATCAACGTGACATACAGCTTGTTGATCGGTACGTTGCCCCCGAAAGAGCCGGTGTTGCCGATGTCTCCGCCGTCGACGCAGGTTTTGTCACTGTTGCCGAGGCCGATGTTTTTGCCTTCGACGTTCACCGCTACGCCTTGTTTCAAGTAGCCACCCGCGCTGCCGGCGATCACGATTGGCAGGTTGTTCAAGTTGTGCGCTGCACCGTCCGACAACTCGGGCAGCCACATGGTCGCGGTACTATCCAGCAGTTTCCCGCCACCCTCGCTGATGCTGTCGAACAGCCCCACGAGCTTGGCGTATTTCTTGGCATACCAATTGTCGATGGCCGCGATCATGTCGAGCACGCCGGCGACCTTGCATGCACCTCCCACGGTGAGGTCCCCCGTGCGATGCGACAGGCCATGGTGATCGTGCGTGTGCGCGATGCCGTCCCAGTTGAAGGTCACGTAGCCCGGATAGAGCAGGATCATCACCCGATTGGTGTCGCAGATCATGCTCAGCGCCATCAGGTTCATCATCATGTCGCCCCCCAGGGTGAAGGACGTCGCCAAGTTCGAATTGCCCGCTGCGCTGTTGCCGCCGCTGAACACGCCTCCGCTGATGGCGCCGCCCGGGCTCGCCGCTTTTACCGCGGCGTCGGTCGCGCCGATGGCGCTCGCGCTGTCCGCGCTGCAAGAAGAGGGGGTGGTGATGATGCCCGTCTCGGTCGTGCGCAGTAGATCAAGCCAGTCTTGCACGCGCTTCTTGTCGGCGAGGCTCATGTTTCGCGACTGAAAACGCGTCAGATCGCCCTTCACCAAATCGATTGCGCTGGCGCCACGGGCCACCCGGTAGTCACCCTCCGTCATGGTGCCGGTGGTGGTCCCTGCCTTGAACAGTCCAGTCAGCTGGTTGTATACGGTCTGCGGGTTGACGTTCGCGGGGAAGGCCGTGTTCGGCGCGGAGAACGAGAGCACCTCTTTGATTTTGGTGCTGGCGGCCCCGACCGACAACACGAGCGGCGTGGTCCCGCCCGGGTTGATTTGCTTGGCGATCACGTGATCCAGCGAGGCCGCGGTCGCGTAACGGTTGCTGTCTTCGGAGATCTTCGCGCAGGTGAGCTTCGAGCCCATGGCTTGGTCATGCGGATCGATGGTCTGTCCCACGGCGTAGCCGTTCATCGAGCGGAAGCCGCGCGGCAGGAGCAGTTTCGAAGCGTAGGGCGCGAGCGGCGCGAGCGTCGCGCTGAGCGCGGACGCCGGCAGCGGCCCGTCTTCGACGGTTGGAAACCAGCGGTCCGTCAGGCAGCCATTGTGGGTGTAGAAGATGACCAAGCGCTTGGGCGGAGTTCCGGCCGACTGCGCTTTGGACTCCTGCTCGGCCAGGGAGCTCAGAAACGGTACGGCCAGCGCCGCTCCGCCGATGCCTTTGAGAAAGACTCTGCGCTTCATGGGGTTCCTTCGACGGCTCGGAGTCGGAACGATGGGGTCTGTGTCAGGTCGGCGATCAGATTGAGCACGGTGTAGCCGCCCTTGGTGAGCTTGGCAGCGAGCTGATTCACGGTGCATGCGTCCGTCGGGTTGCTCGCGCGCTCATAGGCGTACGCCACCCATTTCTCGGCATAGGAGCGCTGCGCGCTCGGCGATGCGGCGATCTTGGCCATCAGCTGCGCGGGGCCAGTGATATGCACCGAGCTGCCATCGATGACCGCCTCCACGTTGGTGTCGATGGGTGCGCCCGTGGTTTTTTCCACGGTCTGCCAAGCGCCGGCTGCGTCGAACGCTTCCATGGCGAAGCCCGGAGGGTTGATGAAATTGTGATGGCAGGTGGCGCAGGCCGAGGCCGACGTTTGTTGGTCGACCTGCTTCCTGTTGGTGTCCAAATCCGCAGTCGTCGGCAGCGGCGTGGTTTCGGCTCCAGGGGGTGGTGAACCGATCGGCACCGCCAGCACTTGCTTGGTGATGAAAGCGCCCCGCAAAATCGGCGAAGTGCGGTTGTATCCCGAGTACGAGTTCAGGAAGCCGAGCCGTGTCAGGAAGCCTGGCCGCTGTGCGGGATCGAGATTGGTCTGCACCAGCTCGGCGCCGAATTTGCTGGCATCGAGCCCATAAAGCGGTGCCGTGGCGGCATTCACGAACGCGACCGGGCTGGTCAAAAAGTCGGCGAACGAGCCGCCTTGCGAGAAAACGAGGTAGTCGAAAAACTTCTCCGTCTCTTGCTGAAGGACCGGCACCAGCGCTTTGGCGAAGCGAGGGAAGAGCGCCGGATCGCGATCCGCGGTGTCCCAACGAGTGTTGCTGCCCATCAGCAAGTAAGCGCGGTGAAACTCGCTCACCATGTCATGCGCTTGCGGCAACTTCAGCAT